>Ga0335073_10011126_pt1 | contig 12645 bp, 9 predicted proteins | sample Lox_Sample_22_FD_207093 | JGI IMG/M metagenome (GOLD analysis project Ga0335073, IMG submission 207093) | Soil microbial communities from Loxahatchee National Wildlife Refuge, Florida, United States - Lox_Sample_2.2 | ecosystem: Environmental > Terrestrial > Soil > Wetlands | place: USA: Florida...
GCTGCTGCAGCGACTGGCCAGTGACGTGCCGGCCGTGCTCGGGGCCAAGCCCGCACTGCTGCTCTGGGGCAGCCGCGACCCCGCGTTCCGGCCCGCTCACCTCCTGCCCCGGATGCAGGCCGCCTTCGCAGGCAACGTCACCGTGCTGCTGCCGCACGCCAGGCACTACATCCAGGAGGACGCCCCCGAGGAGATCGCCCAGGCGATCACCCAGCGCTTCGGCGCCGGCATCTAGGAGCCTGCTGCATTAGTCTCGTGTGCCCGTGTCGGCGCCGTGCCGGCGTGTAAGTCCGGCTCGATGCGTCATGCTTGTGTCGGAATCCGGCGTCCAGGATCGCGCATGTGCTGGAATCCGTCTACTTACGGCTCAGACCGTAGTACTTGTTGCCGGATCTTGTCTGTTCACCGCCATGGCATGACGCGCGAGCGTCGCTAATTCAGCAGACTCCTAGCACCGGCGGGAGGGCCGTGGGCCGCGGCCGGGCGCAGCGTCCCGTTCCGGTGTGCTGTTCACGTCGGTCACCAGATCGAGCAGGGTCTCCAGACCCGCGACGTTCTCCCCGAGGTCGCTGCCGATCGGGTTCACTCGCAAAGTGGTGACGCCGCAGTCGCGGTAGGCCCGCAGCCGGCTGCGCACCACCTCGGGCGGCCCGATCAGGTTGGTGCCAAGGCCGATCTCGATCGGCACCCGGGCGGCTGCGGCCTCACGGTCGCCTTCAGCCCACAGCCGCTGAACCTCGGCCACGTCATCGCCGAAGCCTTGCCTGGCGAAGGCGTTGTTGTAGAAGTTGCTGGCCCGCGATCCCATCGCGCCGAAGGTGAACGCGTACCCGTTGGCGTGGCGCCGCCCGGCCGCCTCGGTGTCTTCGGTGAACTCCACGCTCACCGCGACCACCAGGTCAAGGTCCGGCAGCGACCGGCCGGCCCGCTGCGCCGCCGCTCCGAGCGGGCCGAAGAACACCTCAGCAGACTCGGGGAAGAACGAGTTGCCGATCCAGCCGTCGGCCAGTTCGCCGGTGAGCGCGAGGTTGGCCGGCCCGAGTGCCGCCACGTAGATGGGGACATGGCAAGCCGCCGCACGGGAACGGATCGCCACCCCTTCACTGCCGGGCAGCGGTAGCCGGTACACCTCGCCGGAATAGGACAGACGTTCACCTGCGGTGATCATGCGGATGATCTCGATCGTCTCGCGGGTCCTCCGCACCGGCCGGGAGAACCCGACGCCGTGCCACCCCTCCATCACCTGCGGGCCGCTCGTCCCGATCCCCAGGATGAAACGGCTGTCCGAGATGTGCTGCAGGCTCATGGCCGACATGGCCAGCATCGCGGGGGTCCGCGCCCCGAGTTGCGCGATCCCGGTGGCGAGGCGAACCCGCTGCGTCCGCGCCGCGATCGCCGCGAGCGGCGTGAACGCGTCGTAGGCCCAGAACTCGGGGACCCAGATCGAGTCCACGCCGATCCGTTCGGCTTCCCTGGCCAGTTCGAGCCACTGCGGGTCCTGGGGATTCACCGACAGCCCGATCGAAAGCCTCATCCGCGAACCTCCGGCCATTCCGCACGCAGCCTAATCTCGCGATACTAAGTCTGTCCCGGCCCGGGACGGTAAGGAGGCTGGTCGGTTATGGAGTGGACGGGCGCGCGCTACGCGGACAAGCCGACAGCGGAGGTGCGGATCTGGATCGACGCCCCGCCCGCCCGGGTCTGGGAACTCGTATCCGATGTCGGGCTGATGCCCGCTATGAGCTCTGAGCTGCAGTCGGTGGAGTGGCTTGACGGCGCGAACGGGCCGGCCGCCGGTGCGCGGTTCGCCGGGCGCAACAAGCACCAGGCGATGGGGGAGTGGGAGTCCACCTCGTGTGTCGTCGAGTTCGAGCCGGAGCGGGCGTTCGGGTGGGCGGTGGGGGACGCCGATGACCCTGCTGCGCTCTGGCGTTTCCGGCTGCAGCCGAAGGACGGCGGGACCGAGCTGTCTGAGTGGATGCAGATGGGGCCGGGCCGGTCGGGCCTGTCGTACGCGATCGACCAGATGCCGGACAAGGAGCAGAAGATCGTCTTCGTCCGGATGCGCGAGCTGGAGCGCAACATCACCGTCACCCTTGAGCAGATCAAGAAACTCGCCGAGGCCTGAGGCAGGATGCAGACGTTGCTGCCTGGCATTACCGCGGAGCGGGTGCCCGCCGGCCGGCTGACTACGGCCGTGCTCACGGCAGCCGGGCGTAGCGGTCAGCCGGTGCTGTTCGTGCACGGCAACGTGTCGTCCTCGCTGTTCTGGCAGCCGACTATGCTCGCCCTGCCGGAGGGCTACCGGCCGCTGGCGGTCGACCTGCGCGGCTTCGGTGACACCGACCCGGAACCCGTGGACGCCACGCGGGGCCTGGGCGACTACGCCGATGACCTGGCCGCCGTCATCGCGGCGCTTGACCTGCCACCGGTACACCTTGTGGGCTGGAGCATGGGCGGCGGAGTGGTGCTCCAGTACCTGACTGAGCGGCCTGCAACGCACCGGGCCGCCTCGGTGACCCTGGTGGCGCCGGTCTCGCCGTTCGGCTTTGGCGGCAGCTACGGGCTAGACGGGGAACTCTGCGATCCGGCTGGCGCGGGGTCGGGCGCCGGGTCGGTCAACACCGATTTCGTGGCGCGGCTGGCGTCGGGCGACCGGAGCGGGGACAGTCCCGCGTCGCCGCGGCAGGTATTGCTTGCCCACTACGTGAAGCCCCCGTTCGTTCCTGCCGAGCTCGACATCTTCGTGGAGTCGATGCTCTCGACCCGGGTCGGTGACGATCACTATCCGGGTACCTCGCGGCAGGTGGCGGCCTGGCCCGGGTTCGCGCCCGGCGACCGCGGGGTGCTGAACACCATGGCGCCGACCCACTTCCGCATCACCAGCCTTGACGAGGTGACGCGAAAGCCGCCGGTTCTGTGGCTGCGCGGAGCGGACGACGTGATCGTGTCCGACACCTCGCTGTACGACCTCGGCTACCTGGGCTCCATCGGGGCGGTTCCCGGCTGGCCCGGGCCGGACGCATGGCCGCCGCAGCCGATGGTGGCGCAGACGCGTGCCCTGCTTTACCGCTACGCGGTCGCGGGCGGCAGTTACCACGAGGAAGTCATCCAGGACTCAGGGCACGGTCCGCACATCGACCAGCCGGAACGGTTCATCGCCGCGTTGTCGGAGCACCTGGCGCAGGCGTAGCCCGGCTGGCGGTTTCGCCGGAGCGGGTGAGGATGCCGGCCGCCGCCGCATCGGAGCTCGCTCCGGACAATGCCGGGAAAAGAGCGGGTCTGAGCATGCTGTGAACACCCCGCCGGCCGGCGGGCCGCGTTCTGCCAACGACGTTGAGCAACTATCCGATTACAAAAAGCGATTCAGATACCCGATTACTGGCTACACACCGTACTGGTGTCCGACTGGCCAGAAGCACTGACCACTGGCGGATCCGACGCCGGCCAGCCGGACCTCAGGCTGGCGGCGAACGCGGAAGGAGGTCGCGATGAGTGCCGATGTCGTTTCCCAGCCGGCCGTGCGTGGCCCGCAGGCAGCCACCGTGGTGCTGTCCGTGAACGGCCGGGAACGCGAGCTGCGGATCGAGCCCCGGGTGAGCCTGCTGGATGCGCTGCGTGAGCATCTGGGACTGACCGGCTCGAAGAAGGGCTGCGATCAGGGCACGTGCGGCGCGTGCACGGTGTGGGTGGACGGCAGGCGGGTGCTTGCCTGCCTGACGCTGGCGGTCACCTGCGAGGGCCGCGAGGTGACCACGATCGAGGGGCTGTCCGCTGACGGGTCGCTGCACCCGATGCAGGCGGCGTTCGTCGACCGGGACGCGTTCCAGTGCGGCTACTGCACCCCGGGCCAGATCATGTCGGCGGTAGCCCTGCTGACGGAGGGGCACGCGGGTGACGACGCGGAGATCGCGGAGTGGATGAGCGGCAACATCTGCCGCTGCGCGGCCTACCCGAACATCCGGGCCGCGATCCGCGACGTGCGTGACGCCGCCGGTGGTGCACGGTAATGCGGGCGCTGAGTTACGCGCGGGCGGCCGATACGGGCACCGCGATCGCGCTGGTCGCCGGGGACCGCGAAGCCGCGTTCCTGGCGGGCGGGACTACCGAGGTTGACCTGGCGCGCCAGCAGGTGCTGCGGCCCGGGCTGCTTGTCGACATCAACGACCTCCCGCTTGACGGCGTCGAGGACCAGCCGGACGGCGGCCTGCGGATCGGCGCGCTGGCCCGGATGAGCGACGTGGCCCGGGCGCCCGCGGTGCTGGCCAGGTTCCCGGTGATCTCGCAGTCGCTGCTGCTCGGCGCCTCGGCGCAGCTGCGGAACATGGCCTCGATGGGCGGCAACCTCTGCCAGCGGGTGCGTTGCGGTTACTTCCGTGACGTGGCCTCGCCGTGTAACAAGCGCGATCCCGGCAGCGGCTGCGGCGCAATCGACGGCATGAACCGCGGCCATGCGATCCTCGGGGTCAGCGGTTCATGCATCGCGACGCATCCGTCGGATGTGGCGGTCGCGCTGGTCGCCCTGGACGCGGTAGTGCGCACCCGCGGACCGGGCGGGGAGCGGGACATCGGCATCGACGACTTCTTCCTGCTGCCCGGCGATACCCCCGACCGGGAGCATCCGCTGGAACACGGCGAGCTCATCACCGCGATCGACGTCCCCCCGGCCCCGGTAGCACGCCGCTCCGTGTACCTGAAGTTCCGTGACCGTCAGTCGTACGAGTTCGCGCTGGCGTCGGTCGCGGCCGCGATCCGCGTCGAGGACGGCACCGTCGCCGAGGTGCGGCTGGCACTGGGCGGCGTCGGCACCAAGCCGTGGCGCGCCCGGCGTGCGGAGGCGGCCCTGCTCGGCCAGCCCGCCGGCCAGGCCGGCTTCACCGAGGCGGCTGAGCAGGAGCTGGCGCAGGCCACGGCGCGGCCGCAGAACGCGTTCAAGGTCGAGCTCGCGCAGCGGGCGATCGTGCGGGCACTGAACACGCTGACGAACGGAGATGCGCGATGAGCGGGTACATCGGCCAGGACGTGCCCCGGGTCGAGGGCCGCGAGAAGGTCACCGGCACCGCGCGGTACTCGGGCGAGATCACGCTGCCGGGTCTCGCCTATGCCGAGATCGTCGGCGCCACCGTGGCGAGCGGCCGGATCGCCTCGATCGACACGACCGCGGCCGAGCGCGGCGACGGGGTGGTCGCGGTGCTGACCCACCTCGACATGCCGCGCGTGAACCGCGTGCCGCTGGTTCCGTCGCTGCTCGGCGGCCCGGCGCCAGGCGAGACGTTCTTCCCCATGCAGGATGACGTGATCCACCATGCCGGCCAGCCGGTGGCGATCGTGGTGGCCGGCACCTTCGAGCAGGCGCAGAACGCCGCCACCCTGGTCCGGGTGCACTACTCCGGCGCCCCTTCGGTGACCACGATCGCGCAGGGCCGCGATCAGGCATACGAGCCGGAAAGGATCTTCGGCGGCCTGATGCCGGGCCGGACGGCGCGCGGGGACGCCGCCGCGGGGCTCGCGGCAGCCGACGAGCGCGTCGAGGCGGAGTTCCGGTTCGCCGCCAACCACCACAACGCGCTTGAACCACTGACCACGATGGCGGTCTGGGACGGGGACGAGCTGACGCTGTATGACTCCTGCCAGGGCATCAAGGCCGTACAGCTGACGGTTGCCGCCCTGCTCGGCTTGTCACCGTCCAAGGTCCGGGTACTGACCACCTTCGTCGGCGGGGCCTTCGGCTCCAAGGCCATGGTGTGGCCGCACGTCACGCTGACCGCGATCGCCGCCCGGCAGGTCGGCCGGCCGGTCCGGTTCACCGCGCCGCGCGGGCAGATGTTCACCTCCTGCGGGCACCGCGAGGAGCAGGAAGTGCGCATCGAACTCGGGGCGCGGCGGGACGGGAAGCTGACCGCGATCCGGCACCGCAAGATCTCGGTCACCTCGCCGTTCGACGACTGGGCCGAGCCCGTGTTCGGTGTGGCCTCTCAGCTGTACGCCAGCCCCGCCTACGAAGGAATCCTGGAGCTGGTCCGTGGCAACACGATGACCCCCACCTTCACCCGCGGACCGGGCGAGGCGGTCGGCGTGTTCACCCTCGAATGTGCCATGGACGAGCTCGCGAGCGAACTCGGCATCGACCCGCTCGAGCTGCGGCTGCGCAACCTCGCCGAGACCGAGCCCAACACCGGCAACCCCTGGTCGAGCTACGGCCTGGCCGAATGCCTGCGCCGGGGAGCCGAGCGCATCGGCTGGGCCGGCAGGAATCCGCAGCCGAGGTCCGAGCGGGACGGGAACTGGCTGATCGGCACCGGCATGGCCGCCGCCGCGTACCCGGTGGCGTTCGTCATGCTGACCCAGCGGGCCCGTGCTCATCTTTATGCCGACGGCACCGCGATCGTGCAGACCTCCACCCAGGAGTTCGGCACCGGTATGTCCACCGCGCTGACCCAGGTGGCCGCCGACGCGCTCGGCGTCGGGCTGGGCGACGTCCGGGTGGAGTTCGGCGACACCAGCCTGCCGGCCAGCGGCTCGCCGGTCGGCTCCAACGGCGCGATGATGGTGAGCGCCGCTGTATACGACGCGGGCATCGCGGTGCGCGACCAGCTGACCGGACTGGCCGTCGCCGATCCCCGGTCGCCGCTGCACGGCGCCGACCCGGCCGACGTCACCGCGGCCGGCGGGCGGCTGACCCTCAGGTCCGGGGCCGGCGAAAGCTACGCCGACCTGATGCGGCGGCACCGGATGATCGACGCCGAGGCCATCGGAAGCTGGAGCCCGCCGCCGCCGGACACCCCGCACGGGCTGCTGACGTTCGGCGCCCAGTTCGCCCGGGTGGCGGTCGACGCCGACCTGGGCATCGTCCGGGTCAGGCAGCTGGCCGGCGCGTTCGCTCCCGGGCGGGTACTCAACCCGAGGACGGCCCGCAGCCAGCTGATGGGCGGGATGCTCTGGGGGATGAGCCAGGCCCTGCTCGAAGGCAACCGGATGGACGCCAGAACGGGCCGCTGGGCCAGCGCCAGCCTGGGCGACTACCTCGTTCCTGTCAACGCCGACGCTCCCGACGTGGACGTGCAGCTGATCGAGGTAGAGGACCACCTGACCGGTCCGCTCGGCGTCAAGGGCGTCGGGGAGATCGGGCAGGTCGGCTCCAGTGCCGCCATCGCCAACGCCGTGCACCACGCCACCGGTTACCGGGTGCGCGAACTGCCGATCGCCATCGAGCACCTGCTGCCGCACCTGCCGGTGAGCTCGACGGCGGCCGCCAGCAGAGACACGTAACCGCCAGACAGCCAGCCACAGCCGTTCCTCTTCACCGAGGAGGTTGTCTTCACGCAGGCAGGAGATGGCGTGTCAGGTGCTTGCCTGGGGTGAGGCCATCCTTGCCCGACCGGGAGGACTGCTCTTACACCTGCTGCTACATGCCGTGGCGGGCCAGGAACGCGGTCGTGCGCTCGGGGGTCGCCAGGATGTCCCACTGGCGTTCCGGCTGGTTGAAGTTGTCGGTGAACTCGTCGGCGACGGCCGGGTTCTGCGACATCGCGCCGAGGAGCTGGAGCAGGTGCGGCGCGGGCGGCAGCCCGATCATGAGGTTCGTCCAGTCGGAGATCGCCTGCACCCGGTTGGCGCGGCGGGCGGCGACCTTCTGCGCGAACCGCTCGTCGAAGTTCGGGTCCTCCGCGATGACGGTGCCGAGTTCCCAGGCCGAGTAGGACGCGGAGTTCGCGCCCTGCCCCACGACGGGGTCCACCACCGAGTGCGCGTCGCCGAGCGCGATGACGACCCTGCCGTTCGGCAGGGCGACGTAGTCCTCGCGCAGCACCGGCGTCACCGCGCCCTGCAGCAGGTCCTCGGGGCGGGTCAGCCCGAACCGCGACGTGTCGGTCCGCTCGAAGACCTCCGGGTGGTGCACGCGGACCTTCTCCAGTACCAGCCGGTCGAACGCCGCCGGGTCCTCGTCGTACTTGGCGTCGGCCAGCACCTCGGTATCGCCGCCCGGCACGTTCTCGAACAGCAGCACCGTGACGTGCCCGGAAGCGGAGAAGGTGGGGATCTCGAGTAGTTCGCCGTGCGGCGGAGCGATGCTCATCGTCACGCCCTTCGGCTCGGAAGGCGCGATGCCGTAGTACAGGCCGGCGGACAGCCGGCGCTGCGGCCGGGTGTAGGGGGACTTGCCCGGGATGACCGGGAACATCGCGCTGGTGCCGCCCTTGCCGGTAGCGACGACCACGAGGTCGTGCCCCTCGGACAGCCGGACGGTTTCTTCCGGGCTGATCTGCTGCCCGGACCGGAAGTCGCCGCCGCGCTCCTCGAAGTCCGCCAGCAGTCGCGGCAGGTAGACCCGGTAGTCGATGGCCCGCGAGGGTGCGCCGAAGGCGCCGGGGAAGGACAGCGGCTGCGGCCCGCCGATGTAGTGGTGATGGCAGAAGTACCCGTACTCCGCGAGGTTCCAGTGGTCGACGCCGAGCGCCTCTTCACGCTTGACGGTCGTGCTGTGGTGCGCGACCGTGTTCAGCATCCGGCCGCTGGCGAGCTGCGCGGCGGTCTGGTCGCTGTAGAGGGTGACCGGGATTTCCTGCTTTTGCAGCAGCAAGGCCAGGTGCAGGCCCGCGACCCCGGATCCGATGATGGCGATTCCTGACGACCGCGTGCCACCAGCCATGGCGTGACGCCTCTCTGCGCGGGCCTGATAGAGGACCTTCGCATCAATCTTCGCGCGCATATCTGCGCAAATCGAGGGGGCATCTTCGGGAGTGGCCAGACCAGGGCCACCAGTAGCCCGCCGGCACCGTACCTTGGGCGGCTAGTCTCGTTTGCGTGCAGTCACACTCGCCGAAGCCGCTGCCCGGGGCCGGGTGACTGGCCGGCTGACCCGGCGCCCCGGTGGTGCTGCCCGGCTGCGCCAGCTGCTGGACTCGGGCCAGACGATCGTGGCACCGGGCGCGTTCGGCCCGCTGGCCGCCCGCCTCGTCGAGGAGGCCGGGTTCGCCGCCGTGTACATGACCGGGTTCGGCACGTCCGCCGCGCTGCTCGGACGGCCCGACGTGGGCCTGCTCACGATGACCGAGATGGCCGATAACGCGGGCCGGATGGCCGCGTGCGTGGACATCCCGGTGATCGCCGACGCGGACACCGGCTACGGCAATCCGCTGAACGTGATCCGGACCGTGGACGTCTACGAGGCGGCCGGGGTCGCCGGGATCCACATTGAGGACCAGGTCGCCCCCAAGAAGTGCGGCCACATGGAGGGCAAGCTGGTCATCGGTGCCGAAGAGATGGCGCAGAAGGTCAGGGCCGCGGTTGACGCGCGGACCGACCCCGACTTCGTGATCATCGCCCGGACCGACGCCCGTGCCGTCGAGGGCCTGGACAGCGCCCTGGACCGGGCGCGGCGTTACCGCGATGCCGGGGCCGACGCCCTGTTCATCGAGGCGCTGGTCTCCGAGGCGGAGATCGAGGCCGCGGTACAGGCGTTCCCCGACGTGCCGCTGCTGTTCAACTGGGCCGAGGGCGGCAAGACCCCGCCGGTCGGCCTGGACCGGCTTGCCCGGCTCGGGTACCGAATCGTGATCTTCCCGATCTCCACGCTGCTGGCGGCGACCGCCGCGATGCGCCGGGTGCTGGCGGAGATCGCCGCGGCAGGCACCCCGGCCGCGGTCCTGGGCGACCTCCCGACGTTCGGCGAGTTCACCGATTTCATCGGTCTGGCCGAAGTGCGCGAGATCGAGCAGCGCTACGTCACCCGCGTTTCCGGTCCCGGACCGGAAACAGGACGTTAGGGTCTGGGCGGTCGGTGCGGCCCCGGCAGCAGGAGATGGCTGACGCAGTGTTTCAGGTGGCTGCCGCGCCGAGGGCCGGCGGGCGCACCATGCGTTCGCCCGCCCGGGAGCTCCCGCGTCCTTCCGCCGCTCAGGGTATGGTGCGGCGGAGCAGGTCTGCGGCGTTGCCGCCGAGGATCTGCCGGATACGGTCCGCAGGAAGCGCGCGGTCCCGCAGCAGCCCGGCCAGGTCGGCGAGCTGCGAATAGCTGGTCAGGACCGGCCGGTAGTTGCCGTCCAGGTCGGTGCCGATCGCCACGTGGGCGGGGCCGGCCGCCTCGGTGAGCCGGATGATCTCGTCCCCGAAGTCGGCTAGGGACTTGCTGGTCAGCCCACTTGGCCAGGCGCCGATCAGGCCCCCGGCCGAAGCGACCGCGGCGGCGTGCGCGGCGGTCAGCAGCCGCGGCCGGGCGGAGCCTTCGTGGCCGAGCTGGCCGTGCGAGATGATCACCGGCTGACTGGATACCTCCAGCACGGCCATGGTGGCGGCGAAACTGGCGTGCGCGCAGTCGACCACGATGCCCAGCCGGTTGCACTCGGCGACGACGGCCCGGCCGAACCGGCTCAGCCCGCCGTGCACGGGCGGTTCGGTCTGCACATCGCCGATCTCGTTGGGCCGGTAGTGCACCAGGGTGAGCACGGTCACGCCTGCCGCGCGGGCTTCCCCGAGCCGCCGCAGGTCACCGTCCAGGAAGTCACCGCCCTCACAACTGAGTAGCACCACGGTGCTGCCGTCGCAGGCGGCCCGGTCCACGTCGGCCGCTGACGTGGCCACTTCGGCGCCGGCGGCGGCCACGGCCTGCCGGAGTCCGTCCAGCTGGCGGCGGTGGTCGGCGTGCGCCTCGCCGGAACGGAAGTCCCGGTGCGCGCGCAGGCCGGTCACCGGGTCGGGCCGGAGCACGGCGAGGTCGGATACCGTGGCCAGGGTCAGCGCGGTCATGCCCGCGGCCCGGGCGTCCCGCACCGCCTCGGCGACCGACGCCGCGCCCAGCGATTCCACCATCGGATGCCCGGCCGGAAGGCCGGCCAGGAAGCAGCGGCCGGCGTGGCTGTGCAGGTCAATCCATGGCCCGCGGTCTTCGCTCACACCCCGCGACATTACCCGGCCAGGATGCCACGGCATCCTGGCCGTGCGGACCGTCACTTGCGGTAGCTGCCGTCACGGAACTCGGGCTCGAGCTGGTCGGCGAGCCCGTGAGAGAGCCTCGTGAACCAGCCGCAAGCAGCGGGTGAAGTGGTCCCCGGCCGTGCGGATCGTGACGCGCTCCGCGAGCCACTGGAGGCGTACACCGCGGGCCACGTGCTTGCCGATGGCGGTCATTGACCTGGTGTCCTCCGCTGGATCAGGGATAGCGACGGCGTCCCGCCATCGCGACCCCCGGCCACGCAACCTCTATTTATTCTGTGATAGAAGTATAGTAGTTCTGTCACAGAATTTGATCGATGAGGATGGCCGAGACCGGGGACGTGGCCATGAAGGCGCGGAAGAGCGGTGGACAGGATGCACGGACAGTGACAGTACGCGGGCGGCCCAGCGAGCGGGTGCGGGTCCCGCAACCGGTGATCAAGTCGCGGCTGCCGTCCGGCCGGGGGGCCACCGAGCAGCCGAACGTCACTGGCGACGGCGAGGCCGTCCTCAGCCCGTTCTTCTGGCTGCTTGTCGTGCTGACCGGGCTCGGGGCTGGCCTGCTCGGAGACGTCATGATGGTGATCTTGTTCAACGTCCAGCACCTGGCGTACGGGTACAGCATCGGAAGCTTCTACCACGCGGGCAGCTTCGAGACGGCCGTCGAGCATGCCCCGGCCCTGCGCCGGGTGGCCGACCTCATGATCGCCGGAGTGTTCGGCGGCGGCGCCTGGTACCTGCTGCGCCGGTTCACCGCCGGCGAGAAGTCCGAGCTTGACGATGTGGTCTGGCACGGCGGCCGGCTGTCGGCCCGACGCTCGCTCGGCACCGGGCTCATCTCCGAGATTGTCATCGGGCTGGGCGCCTCAATCGGCCGCGAGCAGGCACCCAAGCTGCTCGGCGGGGTAGCCGGCAGCCTGCTGGCGGACCGGTTCCGGCTGACTCCGGCGCAGCGGCGGCTGCTGGTGGCGTGCGGCGGCGGGGCCGGGCTTGCCGCCGTGTATAACGTGCCGCTGGGCGGCGCGCTGTTCACCGCGGAGATCCTGCTTGGCACGGTGACCCTGCCTGTCGTGCTGCCCGCGCTCGCGTGCTCTGTGGTCGCGACCGTCACCTCCTACTTGTACCTGCCGAGAAGCGCCACCTACCTTGGCATCCCGCAGTACCACTTCACCGGCTCACTGATGGTGTGGGCGCTGCTGGCGGGGCCGGTCATCGGCCTGATAGCGGTCGCCTATATCCGGCTGATCGGGTGGGTCTCGCACCATGCGGTCAGCGGGCGCTGGATGATCCCGGCGATGTTCGCGGCGTTCACCGCGCTCGGCCTCATCGGGATCGCCTACCCGGAACTGTTCGGCAACGGCAAGGACATGGCGCAGGACGCGTTCACGGGCACGGACGGGGCAGCCCTGCTGCTGACACTGTTCGCGCTCAAGCCGCTCGTGACCTCGATGTGCCTCGGCAGCGGCGCCTCCGGAGGCCTGTTCACTCCCACGATGAGCATGGGAGCGGTGCTGGGCGGGGGCGCCGGCATCCTGTGGTCGATGGCCTGGCCCGGCTCGCCGTCCGGGGCGTTCGCAATGGTCGGCGCGGCCGCCATGCTCGGCGCGGGCATGCAGGCACCGCTGGCCGGCCTCGTCTTGGTCCTCGAACTTACCGACAGCGGCTTCCAGATCATCGTGCCGATGACGGTTGCCACGATCATCGCAACCGTGG
>Ga0335073_10011127_pt1 | contig 12645 bp, 9 predicted proteins | sample Lox_Sample_22_FD_207093 | JGI IMG/M metagenome (GOLD analysis project Ga0335073, IMG submission 207093) | Soil microbial communities from Loxahatchee National Wildlife Refuge, Florida, United States - Lox_Sample_2.2 | ecosystem: Environmental > Terrestrial > Soil > Wetlands | place: USA: Florida...
TGGAACGGGCTCACCGACGAGTGGCACCCGACCCAGATGCTGGCCGACATCCTCACCATGCGCGACAACGTCCGCAAGCCGCTGGCCGAGGTCAGCTACTGCTATCTCGGCGACGGGCGCAACAACGTGGCGAACTCGCTGCTGGTGACCGGGGCGATGCTGGGCATGGACGTGCGGGTCTGCGCGCCCGTGTCGCTGCAGCCTCCCGCGCGGGTGCAGGAGATGGCCGGCAAGCTGGCGGCCGGCTCGGGTGCCCGGCTGCTGGTGTCCGCGGACGTGCCGGCCGCCGTGGCGGGCGCGGATTTCCTGTACACCGACGTCTGGCTGTCCATGGGCGAGCCGGAAGAGCATTGGGACGAACGGATCGACTTGCTGCTCCCGTACCAGGTGAACCACGCCGTGGTCGCCGCCACCGGCAACCCGGCGGTGAAGTTCATGCACTGCCTGCCGGCCCTGCACAACCGGGAGACCGAGATCGGCCGACGCCTTTATGAGCGGCGCGGGCTCGAGGCCCTGGAGGTGACCGAGGAGGTCTTCGAATCGCCCGCCTCGGTCGTGTTCGACCAGGCCGACAACCGCCTGCACACGATCAAGGCCCTGATGGTGGCCACCGCGGGCAACCTCCGATGAGGGCGTCGTCACGCTGACGGGACGATGGCGACGGGGCCGTACGCGTGGTTCAGTACGGCGTGCCGGACCGAGCCCGGGCCCTGCAGATCGGGATGCCGGTCATGCCGGCCGATGACCACGAGGTCGGCCCGGGCGGACAGGCCGATCAGGGCCCGGCCCGGGTGACCGTGCACGACCTCCTGGCTGACCTGGACGTCGGGGTACTTGGCCCGCCATTCGTCGAGCAGGGCGGCCAGGTGCCTGCCCGCGTCGGCGGCGACCGCCTGCTGCTCCGGGGCGGTGAACATCTGTCCGGCCCGGGAGATCTCGGTCTGCGGCGTGTGCCAGGCATGCAGCGCCAGCACAGTGGCCTGGCGCAGGCTAGCCTCCTCGAACGCGAAGGTGAGCGAGTCGCCGCAGTTGTCCAGGTCGCCGACGCCCACGCCGACGAGGCCGTGCGGGCTCGGGACCCCGTCGCGGACGACGACGACCGGGCCGGGCGCGTGGCTGGCGGCGTAGCGGCTGACCGATCCGAGGAGCAGGGCGGTGAAGGCGCCGATACCACGGGAGCCGACCACCAGCATCAGCGCGCCGGCGCCGCTCGCGACGATCGCCTCGGCGGGCGGTCCGCTCAGCGGGTCGGTGTCGATCAGCACACCGTGAGCCGCCCGGGCGGCCCGCTCGGCCGCGGCCGCCAGCGCGCTGTCGCGTGCCTTGACCAGGACGTCGGTTACCGTGTCGTACTCGCTCGGGTCCGCCCGGGACATCATCCGGGGCAGCAGCACCGACGCGGCCACGATCCGCAGCGGGGCGCCGCGGAGCGCGGCTTCCCTGGCGGCCCAGTCGACCGCCCGCAGGGATTCCTCAGAACCGTCCGTACCGGCCACGATGGGCTTGGCTGCCATGTTGCTCGTCCTCCTCGGCGGGTCCCGATGGGCATGTAGTTCTCTCACGATCATCATGAGTGCGGGGGCAGGCCGTCGGGCAGGGCCGTTCCGGCCGGACGACGCGGGACTAAAGTCCCGGATCGGAAGGGACCGTAGAAGCCGGACGGGCGGCAGGTACCGGATAGGTGAAGCGGTCGCGGACGGCGACGACGCCCTCCACGTGCCGGACCTGGCCGGCGATGCCGCGGCCGAGGATGACGCTGCCGGGCGCCCCGGCCAGCGTGACGATGCCGTCCTTGACGGTGACCGTGAGGCGGTCCGGGTCGGTGAAGAACCCGTCCGCGATCACGTCCTGGGTGATCTCGCGGCGGATCTCCTCGTCGGGCCGGTTGTAGGCGCTCAGCAGGTCGGAGCGGGTCACGATGCCGAGCAGCCGTCCCCGGTGATCGACCACCGGGAGCCGCCTGAGCCTGCGCGTGTACATGAGGCGGGCCGCGTGCCTGACCGTCTCGTCCGGCCCGATGGTGGCCGGTGGCCAGCTCATCACGTCCGCCGCGACGGGCTCGGCCGCGGCGTGCCGCTTCCGGTGCGGTTTCCGCCCGGCCTGGCGGGCCAGCAGGTCCGACTCGGAGACCACGCCCACCACGATCCCCTCGTCGTCCACGACGGGGAACCCGCTGACCCGGTGCTCGCGGAGCATGGCGGCCAGGTCCGCGCAGGACATGTCCGCCCTGGCCGCTATCACCGCGGTGGTCATGACGTCCCTGACGCAGGCGTGCATCGTGATCACCACTTAGCTGACGGGGGCTTGAATCTCGCGTTCATGGCCTCAGCTTCGCCCCGGCCCGGGGCCGCCCGGCAGAGACGTATATCACCTCATCGAGTGCCGAAGGTCCCACACCAAAGACCCTGGCCGCGGCCCGTCGGCGGCGGTTTGCTGCAGGCATACCCATCAAGAGGAGGACCAGATGGCGGCCATCGGCATGCGGGTGGCGGAGCAGCCCCGGCCGGCCGGGCGGCAGGACGGCCCGCGGGCCGTTCCCGGCCTGGCTCAGGCGGCCGACGTGCCCGACGGGTTCTGGTACGCGGTCAAGCGCCGGGTCCTCGGCCCGCCGCTGGTCACCGAGCAGCTGTCGGACCAGCGGCTGTCCCGGCCGCTGGCGCTGGGCGTGCTGTCCTGCGACGGGCTGTCCTCCGCGGCCTACGGTACCGAGGAGATCCTCTACGCGCTGCTGCCGTTCTTCGGCCTGGCCGCCTTCACGCTGGTGCTGCCGATGACGCTGCTGGTCCTGGCCGGCGTCGTCCTCGTCGTGCTGTCCTACCGCGAGGTGGTGTCGGTCTACACCCGGGCAGGTGGCTCTTACGTCGTGGCCAGGGAGAACTTCGGCCCCCGGGTCGCCCAGGTGGCGGCCGTCGCGCTGCTGATCGACTACGTGGTCACGGTGGCGGTGCAGACGGCCGCGGGCAGCGCGGCCATCGTGTCCGCGTTCCCGGCGCTGTCACGGGTCCCGGTCATCGGCCCCAGGATCCTGCTGGTCATCTCCGTGACCGCGATCGTCGTCATGTGCCTGGGGAACCTGCGCGGCATCCGGGAGGCCGGGCGGCTCTTCGCCGCGCCCACCTACCTGTTCGCCGGCTCGGTGGTCCTCATGGTCGTCGTCGGCGTGGTCCGCGAGCTGGCTGGCGGGCTGGGGCACGTCCCGACCGGGCCGGGCACGGTCGTCATCGGCAACCATTCGGGACTGATCGCCTTCGGTGCCTTCTACATCATGGCGCGGGCCTTCGCCAACGGCGGCTCGTCGCTGACCGGGATCGAGGCCGTCTCGAACGCGGTCAGCGCGCTGAACCCGCCCGAGGGGCGGCACGCGCGGCAGATCCTGGCCTGGCAGGGATCGATCGTGGTGTTCCTGATCGCGGGTATCTCCTGGCTCGCCCACGTCACGCACGCCACCCCTTATACCGCCGGTTTCCCGACCGTCATCGCCCAGGAGGCCCGGGAGGTCTTCGGGCCGACCCCGGCCGGGCACGTCATGTTCCTCGGACTCCAGGCCGCGACCGCCGCCATCTTGTTCACCGGCGGGAACACCAGCTTCACCGGCTTCCCGTTCCTGGCCAGCTTCGTGGCCGAGGACTCCTTCCTGCCCCGCTGGCTGACCCGGCGCGGCCACCGGCTGGCTTTCTCCAACGGCATCATCTTGCTGACCGTGCTGTCGCTGTCGCTGATGCTGGTGGCCGGGGCCACCGTCGACGCCCTCATCCCGTTCTACGCCATCGGCGTGTTCACCGGTTTCGCCATGGCCGGCTTCGGCATGGCCAGGTACCACCGGCGGACCCGGGAGCCGGGCTGGCGCCGCCGCCTGGTCGTCAACACCGCCGGCGGGGTCTACACGGCGCTGGTCGTGGTGCTGTTCGCCGTGGTCAAGTTCACCGAGGGCGCCTGGCTGATCGTCATCATCTTCCCGGTCCTGGTGTACACGCTGATCCGCCTCAACCGGCAGTACGGCAAGGAGGCGGCCGTCCTCGAGGACCTCGGCGACGAACTGCAGCCGCATACCCCGAACTACTCCCGGCGCGTCGTCCTGCTCCTGGTCGACAACTACGACCTGGCTACGATCGCCGCCATCAGGTACGCCAAGAGCCTGCACCCGTCCGCGCTCCGCGCGGTGCACTTCAGCCTGGACAGCACGCGGGCGGACAAGCTCCGCCAGCAGTGGCTGGACGCCGAGGTCAAGATCCCGCTGGACCTGGCCGACTGCCCGGACCGGCGACTGGCGCACGCCGCTGCCCGGCTGGCGGCGGCCGAGGCGGCCCCGGCCGGGACCCACGTCACGGTGATCCTGCCCCGCCGCAGCTATTCCGCGCTGGCCGGGAGGCTGCTGCACGACCACACCGCCGACCGGATCGCCCACCGGGTCAGCCGGGTCCACGGCGCGTCGGCCATGATCATCCCCTTTGACGTCCAGCACAAGGTCGAGACGCTGCACGCCCGGCGGTCTGGTCAGGCCGCCGGCCTGCAGGACTACGAGCGGCCCATCCCGCCGGCAGGCACCGACTCGATCGGGTCGCTGCAGCCGGCCGGCCGGGCCACGATCCAGGGCCGCCTGCGTGCGGCCGAGGTCAGGCCGTCCAGGCACCACACCATGCTGGCCTGCGAGGTCGCCGACTCCACGGGCGACCTGACCGCCCTGTTCTACGGGCGCGCGCACATCGCCGGGATGGAGCCGGGCCGCCGGATCAGGCTGCACGGCATGGTCGGCACCGGCGGCGACGGCCGGCCGGTCATGGTCAACCCGCGCTACGAGCTGCTCGGGTGAACCGCGGGCGAGGTATCTAGCGTGCGACCGGGCCGGGGGATAGCCTGTGCGCTGTATCGTCGTCACGGAAGGACTCATCGGTGGGACCGGGTGCGGAGAATCGCCCAGGCCTGCTGCCGCACCTGCAGCTTGACGAGCTCCTGTCCGAGCTGCAGGTCAGGCTGCAGGCTGTGCTGGGGACCAGGGACCGGATGCGCGGCCTGCTGGAGGCGGTCGTGGCCATCGGCTCCGGGCTGGACCTGGAATCCACCCTGCGGCGGATCGTCGAGACCGCCGTCGGCCTGGTCGACGCGACCTACGGCGCGCTCGGCGTCATCGGCGAGGGCAAGCGGCTGGCCGAGTTCATCCCGGTCGGCCTGACCCAGGACGAGATCGCCCGGATCCACCACTGGCCCGAGGGGCGCGGCCTGCTCGGCCTGCTGATCGACGATCCCCGTCCGCTGCGCCTGGCGGATATCAGCCAGCATCAGGCATCCTCCGGTTTCCCCGACGGTCATCCCCCGATGGGCAGCTTCCTCGGCGTGCCGGTAAGGGTCCGTGACGAGGTGTTCGGCAACCTGTACCTGACCGGCAAGCGCGGCGGCGGCGAGTTCACCGAGGACGACGAGGCCGTGCTGATCGCCCTGGGGGCCGCGGCCGGCGTGGCGGTGGAGAACGCCCGGCTCTACGACGCGGCCCGCCGCCAGCAGCGCTGGATCCAGGCCAGCGCCGAGGTCACCACCCAGCTGCTGTCCGGCTCCGAGCCCGGCGATGTGCTCACCAGCATCACCAGGCAGGCCCGGGAGCTCTCGGGCGCTGATCTCGCGGTGCTGGCCCTGCCCACCGAAGACGGCCGGCTGCTCATGATCAACTACGCCGACGGCGAGGGGGCCGAGGTCACGCGCGGCCTGGCGCTGCCGGCCGGCCAGTCCCTGTCCGGCCGCGTCCTGACCACCGGTGAGCGGGTGACATCGGACAACTTCGCTCATGACGAGCGCGCGGCGAAGGCCGCGCGCGGGGCGATGAGCCATATCGGGCCCGCGATCGTCTTCCCGCTCGGCGCCCCGGGTAACGCCCGCGGCGTGCTCACCATCGGCCGCCGCCACGGCGCCACACCGTTCCCGCAGGCGCAGGTGGACGTCGTGGCCTCGTTCGCCGCCCAGGCCGGCGTCGCGCTCGAGCTGGCGGCCAGCCGGTCCGAGGCTGAGCGGCTGTCGCTGTACGAGGACCGCGACCGGATCGCGCGCGACTTGCACGACCTGGTCATCCAGCGGCTGTACGCCACCGGCATGTCGCTGGAGGGCACCATGCCGATGATCACCAGGCCCGAGGTAGCCAGCCGGATCACCCACGCGGTGGACGCGATGGACGAGACCATCAAGGACATCCGCGCGACCATCTTCGCGCTGCAGGCCCGGGACGCCCCGGCCGGGCCGGACCTGCGCGGCGACATCGTCGCCCTGGTCGAGGAGATGACGGACATGCTCGGCTTCGCTCCGTCGCTGCGGCTGGGCGCCGGCCTCGGCACCGGCATCGGTCCCCAGACGGCCGAGCAGGCGCTCGCCGCGCTGCGCGAGGCGCTGTCCAACGCGGCCCGGCACGCGCAGGCCAGCCAGGTGGACGTGACCGTGGACGTGAGTCCCGACGGAATGCTGACCGTGCAGGTCACCGACGACGGTATCGGCATCCCGGCCGACGGCAGGCGCAGCGGCCTGCGCAACCTGGGCCGCCGGGCCGAGAAGCTCGGCGGCGAGCTGAGGTTCGAGCCCGCCGATCCGGGCGCTTCCCCGCCCGGCACCAGGCTGGAATGGCGGGTGCCGCGCGGCTGAGAGATCCTAGGGACCGGCCCGGAACAGCACGTCCTCAGGATCACGGCGCACGCTGACCGCCACCTGGGTGACCAGCCCGATCCGGAGCACGAGGTGCGGGTAGGCGCCGTCGCTGAGCTGGGTCCTGATGAACTCGCGCAGCAAGGGCAGCTCGGCCGGCTGGCTGTGCAGCGCCGCCGCCGCTCCGCCGACGCTGGCGGTGAGCAGGATCCGCTGCAGGGCCTGGCCCGCGTGCACCCAGTCGGCCGGGCGGTCGGCTGCCGTGGTGAGCAGGGCGGCCACCCCGGCGGCCCGGTGTGAGGTGGCCAGGCTGAGCGGCGGCAGGCCCCAGCCGTGCCCGCGGGCGAAGTCCCGGCCGGGGAAGTCGGGCTCGGTGTGCTCGGGCCACGCCGGGTAGGCGGTGGCGGGCACGCCGTCGCGATAAGCGCTGCCCGGGGCGGGTGTCCACCGGGTGAGCTCGCGGACCCGCTCGCCGTCGCAGCGGAGCTGGTGCTCGGCGGCCTGGACGGCGGCGGCGAGGGCGGCCCGGTGTCCGTCGTCCGCCACGACGCGCAGCGCCGCCCCTTCCCGCTCCGCGGCCGCGCGCAGCGTCGCGAGGGTGCCGGGAGGCAGCGGTTCCGGGTCGAACGCGCCGCGGTGGCTCCGCCGGGAGAGCAGGTGGCTGGACAGCCGCCGTTCGAACTCGTCGGCGGCGGCGCGCTCCCGCCAGGACACCAGGGCCACCAGCGTCGGCTGATCCGGATCGGGCAGCACGCTGGTTTCCGGGATGTAGCCGAGGGACCTCAGGGCCAGCCGGACGCTGAACAGCGCGGCGCCGCAGCTGATCATCATCTCGCGGCCATCCGGGTCGGCCACGGTCAGCCGCCGGCCGGTGTCGGCATGCAGGCTGAGCTGCGGCCCGCCGTCGGTGGTGAACCGCCACGGCTGGGTGTTGTGCACCGAGGGCGCCCATATCGCCCTGGCCACCACGTAGCGGGTGATCTCGTCCGCGGTCATCGGCTCGCTCATGCTGCCAGCTCACTCCGGTGCGCCCCGCCGATGCAGATACGAAGGTCCCGTCGCGGCCGGACCTTCGGCCACCCGGGCTAGACCCGGAACCCGAGCTCACGCCCGGCGGAGACGAAGCGCATCACGCGGCCCCGCCGACTTCGAACACCGGGTGGCCGGTACCGAGCCAGCGGCCGTTCAGCAGCTGCGGCGTGATCCGGATGAAATGCTCCCGCCCGCCGGGAGCCCAGGAATCGAGGCCGAACCGCTGCAGCCGGGCGATGTCAGCGGCGTCGGTCACCGCGCGCGAGGGGCCGATGGCGGTGACGCTCCACCCGGACGAACGTTCCATGTCCACGACGTCGGCTTCGAACGCGACGATCGTCCCGCGGGTCGCGGCGGCGAGCTTGCCGCCGCGGTCGGTCCGGATGATGATGTCGCCGCCCTCGAGCGCGAAGTTGACCAGCTCCACGGCGGGCAGCGCCTGCCGGGTGTAGATGATCCGCCCGATGGGCACCGTGGCCAGCAGCCGTAGGCTGTCATCGCTGGTCAGTTGCCGCAGAGCCGCGCCGTCGGAGTACATGACGGCGAGCATGCCCCGGCGGCGGCGGCACCGCGTAGGGAAGAAGGTCCCTACTCGGCGGGACCGTAGTGAGGCTGGTGGCCGTCGTCGTGCTGGTCGCCGAAGGCACGGACCGCGTAGGCGGCGGCCTGGGTGCGGCGCTCCATGCCGAGCTTGGCGAACAGCGCGGACACGTAGTTCTTCACCGTCTTCTCGGCCAGGAACATCTGCTCGCCGATCTGCCGGTTGGTCAGCCCTTCCCCGATCAGCTCCAGGATCTTGCGCTCCTGGTTGCTCAGCCCGGCCAGCGGGTCGTGCTTGGCCGACTGGTCGCGCAGCCGGGCCATCAGCTGGCTGGCCGCCCGCGGGTCCAGCATCGACTGCCCCGAGGCCACCGTGCGCACCGCGCCCACCAGGTCGGTGCCGCGGATCTGCTTGAGCACGTATCCGGCCGCGCCGGCCATGATCGCGTCGAACAGCGCCTCGTCGTCGCCGAACGAGGTCAGCATCAGGCAGGCCACCTCCGGCATCCGGGACCTGATCTCCCGGCACACCGACACCCCGTCGCCGTCCGGCAGCCGCACGTCGAGGACGGCCACGTCCGGCTTCAGCGCCGGGATGCGGGCCAGCGCCGAGGACGCGGTGCCCGCCTCGCCGACCACGGTGATGTCCGGCTCGGCCTCCAGCAGGTCACGGACGCCGCGGCGGACGATCTCGTGGTCGTCCATGAGGAACACCGCGATCGGCGGCCTGGCCTCGCCCGCCCCTGTACCACTCGCCGGACTTGTCACGGTAGCTCCCGATGTTCGTGAAGGGCCCCTAGGTCCTTGTGTCACCTCAACTCTAGGCAGTACGTCCGCCCGGGGTTAAGGACCTAGGTCCCTGGTGCCCAGCCCGGACGGCCCTTATCCGCCAGGTTCTGGGTGCCTAGCGTCGGTAGCGGAGGGGCCGAGAGAGTCCCTGAGGCAAAAGGAGAAGGAAATGTCGGGAATCATCGTGGGCGTGGACGGTTCCGGCCATTCCCAGCGCGCCCTGGAGTTCGCCATGCGCGAAGCGGCCATCCGTCAGGTACCGCTCACCGTGCTCACCGTGAGCGAGGCCATCAGGGGTTACTACAGCGGCATGGCCTACTTCCCGGACGACGCCGCCCGGACCGAGGAGGCCCGTCAGCTGGCTCAGGCCGAGACCGACAAGGTGCTGGCGGCCCTGGCCGAGCCGCGCCCGGCCTCCGTCACGGTCACGGCGGTGCATGGCTTCCCGGTCGAGGAACTCATCGACGCGGGCAAGGACGCCGACATGATCGTCGTAGGCTCGCGCGGCGCGGGCGGCTTCACCCGCCTGATGATGGGCTCGGTGGCGGGCCAGGTCGCCCAGCACGCCCACTGCCCGGTCCTCATCGTCCCTCCGGAGGACCGTCACTGAGGATTCCGCGAGCATCAGCCCTGAGGCCGCCACTCCCGGCCTCAGGGCATCAGGCGGCCTCAGGGCATCAGGCCGTGCAGCGGGAAGACGGCCTTCCTGGTGGCCATGACGGCCTGGTCGACCGGATCGGCCGGGTCGTGGCCGTCGTCGAAGGAAACGAACGTGCCGCGGCCGCCTTCGGTCATCGTCTCGGGGGCGGCCTGGCTGGTCACCAGGGAAACGTACTCCCGCCACCGTCCCGGCGTCGCGGCACCAGGGTCGAGCGGCCGCCCCGCCGCCTCGAACAGCAGGTGGGTCCAGCTCCTCGGCACCACGTGCACGTGCTCGTAGCCGCCGCCCCCGGTGAGCAGCCAGCGCCCGCCGGCGTACTCATGGGCGAGCCGGTGGATCGCGGCGTGCGCGACCCGCTGCGCGTCGATGGTCAGCTCCAGGTTGGTCAGCGGGTCGTCCCGGTGCGAGTCGCACCCGTGCTGGCTGACCAGGATCTGCGGGCGGAACTGCCGCAGCAGCGGCGGCACCACGGCACCGAAGGCGCGCAGCCACCCGGCGTCCCCGGTCAGGGCGGGCAGCGCCACGTTGACGGCCGAGCCCTCGGCGTCAGGCCCGCCGGTATCGGACGCGTACCCGGTGCCGGGAAACAAGGTGTCCGGGTGCTCGTGCAGCCCGATGGTCAGGACCCGCGGGTCGTTCCAGAACGCCCGCTCGACGCCGTCCCCGTGGTGGGCGTCCACGTCGACGTAGGCGATCCGCTCCGCGCCCTGGCGCAGCAGCCAGGCGATCGCGATGGCGGGGTCGTTGTAGACGCAGAACCCGCTGGCGTTCCCGGCCATGGCGTGGTGCAGGCCGCCCGCGATGCTCGCCCCGTGCTGCGCCGCCGACGTCCACACCGCCCGGGCCGCCGCCAGCGTGGCCCCGGTCACCATGGCGGACGCCTCGTGCATACCGGGGAACACCGGGACATCCTCGGTGCCGAGCCCGTGCACGAGCAGGACGCGCTCGGTCACGCCCTCCTGGCCCGGGGCCGGCGGCTGGCCGCGGCTGGCCAGCCGGACGATGTCGATGTAGCTGGGATGGTGATAGAGCTCCAGCTCGGCCCGGGTGGCCGCGGCCGGGACCTCGGCCGAGATCCCGTCCAGGTCGAACAGGCCGAAGGCCCGGGCCAGCTCCATGGTCAGCTTGAGCCGGATGGGCGCCATCGGGTGACTGGGCCCGAAGTCGTAGCCGGTCAGCCGCTCGTCCCAGGCTACGTGCAAGGTGCAGGTCATCTCGGGGCTCCTTGTGCCGCTACCAGGCGCTGGTAAACGCCGCCCGCCCGGACGAGCTGGGCGTGGGTTCCCCGGTCGGCCACCCGGCCGTGGTCAAGCACCACGATCTCGTCCACCTGGTCCAGGCCCTCCAGGTCGTGGGTGATCAGCAGGGTGCTCCGGCCGGCCGTGGCGGCCAGCAGGTCGGCGGTCAGCGCGCGGCGGTTCTCCGGGTCCAGGTGCGCGGTGGGCTCGTCCAGGACGAGCACCGCCGGGTCGGCCAGCAGCGCCCGGGCCAGGGCGAGCCGCTGCCGCTGGCCACCGGACAGCGCGGTGCCGTGCGTGCCGACCGGAGTGTCCCAGCCCCGCGGCAGCGATTCGATCCAGCCGAGCAGCCGGGCCCGGTCCGCGGCCGCGGCCAGCTCGGCGTCACCGGCCGCCGGCCGGGCCAGCCGCAGGTTGTCGCGGATGGTCGCGTCGAAGATATGCGGGTCGGCGGCGCAGCCGGTGATCACCGCCCGGACGTCGTCCGGGTCATAGCCGGCCAGGTCCCGGCCGTTCAGGAGGGCCGTGCCCGCGCTGAGGTCGGCGAACCGGAACAGCACCGCGGCCACGGTGGACTTCCCGGCGCCGGTCGCGCCGACCAGCGCGACCCGCCGGCCAGGCCGAAGATCAAGATCCAGATCACGAACGGCGTCGGTTACCTGCCCCGGATACCGGACCGCGGCCCCGCCGAGCGAGATCGTCACCGGCCGCTCCGGCGCCGGGAACGGGTGGTCCTGGCGGCCGACCGGGTCCGGGGCGTCGGCCACCGCCGCGATGCGGTCGGCCGCGCCCTTGGCCTGGCCGAGCTGGAGCGCGGCGGCGGGCAGGGCCGTGACCGCCTCGAACGCGGCCAGCGCGGTGAGGGTGATGACGGCCAGCGGCACCCGGCCCAGCGCGCCGGATCCGGTGGCGGCCACGCCGAGCAGCAGCACGCCCCACAGGGTCAGGCCGGAGACGACGGCGGTGAGGCCGGCCCCCAGGCCGGACGCCGCCGCCGAACGGCGCGCCAGCCCGGTGAGCTCGGCGTCCGCGGCCCGCAGGCGGCCCCGGCCGGACTCGACCGCGCCGAACGCGTGCAGCTCGGCCGCGCCGCCGAGCAGGTCCGTGACGGCGGCCGCCAGCTCGCCGCGGGCGGGCGCGGTCCGCTGGGACGCGCGGCGAGCCGACGCGGCGGCGGCCAGCGGCACCAGCACCCCGGCGGCCAGCAGGCCCGCCGCCAGCACCCCGGCCGCGGGCGCCAGGATCAGCAGCACCGTCGTGGTGGCGCCGGCCCCCACCAGGGCCGCGGCCAGCGGCGGCACGATGCCGCGGATGAACAGGTCCTGGGTGGCGTCCACGTCGCTGACCAGCCGGGCCAGCACGTCGCCGGAACGGAACGCGGCCAGGCCGGCCGGGGCCAGCCGCTCGAGCTGGCGGTAGATGGCCACCCGGACGTCGGCCAGGACCCGGAAGGCGACGTCGTGGGAGAACAGGCGCTCGGCGTAGCGCAGCACCCCCCGGCCCACCGACAGCGCCCGGACCAGGACCACCGCGACCGAGACAGCCACGATGTTCGGGTGCTGGGAGGCGCGGGCGAGCAGGAAACCCGACGTGGCCAGCAGCGCCACCCCGGCCCCGCAGGCGCCCGCCCCGGCCAGCACGGCGAGGACCAGCTCGCGGCGCATCGGCCGGGACGCGAAGGCGAGCCGGAGCAGGCGGACCAGGGAGTGCGCAGGCCTCCGGGCACCGGACCCGGGGCGGACCGGGGCGATCGCGGTCATGACCGCA
>Ga0335073_10011129_pt1 | contig 12644 bp, 13 predicted proteins | sample Lox_Sample_22_FD_207093 | JGI IMG/M metagenome (GOLD analysis project Ga0335073, IMG submission 207093) | Soil microbial communities from Loxahatchee National Wildlife Refuge, Florida, United States - Lox_Sample_2.2 | ecosystem: Environmental > Terrestrial > Soil > Wetlands | place: USA...
CGGCGATCAGGCATCCAGGGACTGCTGCTTTCGGCCTTCATACCAACGCACCTGATATCCGCCGGTCTTGAGGATCTTCTGCCCTCTGGGTACCTGCAGCTCTTCACGCCAGCCACGCCCTTTGCGGACGGGGACAACACGCAGTCTGCGCCAGCCCGACTCGAGCCGGCAATAGCGCAGCAGCGCCACTCTTGTATTCGCCATGGAAAAACTTCTTTCTGGCGAATGAGTCTATCCCGGTTTTTGCAGTGCTAAAACAGTGCTAAAGTGTTTTCGCGAAACCAAAGTACTGAAAACAAAGCACGTTTAGGAAGCTGGTGCCGAAGAAGGGATTGGGGGCCCCTGCATTACGGCAAAACCTTCCAAACCAATGAGATACCGCTATGTCTTGAATACACGAATCTTCCCGATTTTTCAATTCAATCAACCCATTCAACCTGTGCAACCGGCTCGTACCGAATTCGTCCCGATATGGACACCATGCCGACAGATTTCTTGCAAACTTGTGGATACCACAATTCCTGACAGAGTCAGGCGTGGGCCGACGTCTGTCTCGCCCCTTGTCGACTACGGCTGGGGATTACGCCCGTGCCGTTGACATCTCCAGGCAGACGGGCTTAAAACGAAATTGAAACCTGAGGGTGACGGAGTTCACCTTTAACTGCTGTCCTCGCCTGTTTCCAGCAGGGCAGATGATGACTCCTGACAGGGATCTCCCTGTTGCGGAGCTATGTGCGTAGCTGGGAATCCCCAAGACAATCCGGAACCTGAGTTCATGAGTCCATGGCTTCAGTGCGCTCGCCGCTTCCGATTTCGCTCTCATTTTCGGGTCCGGACGAGATAGCAGATCTGATCACTGGATCTACGGTTCAGGTCATCTGAAGTTGTACGGGCCATCGCTGCGCCCGGAAAGGTAAGAGCCCATGGAAGCCCAACTGGGGGAATACGACAGCACCGCGACAGTTCAGGAATACGGGGGACCTTCTGTGGTGCCATTGACAGTCGCAGATGGCGCTTCGCGCCTGTTTCGTCTTGCCGACCTGGCTCAGGAACTGGCATCTGATCCAGTTGCAGAAGAAGCCCGCGACCTCGCGGCCCGCGTTTCCGAAGGTCGCTTCTATGTGGCTTGTGTCGGTCAGTTCAAGCGTGGCAAATCCACCCTGCTCAATTCCTTGGTGGGTTACGAAGTTGTCCCAACGGGGTTTGTTCCGGTTACTGCGGTGCCGACTGTGATTCGGTTTGGTGAGAAACTTCACGCGCGCGTTCGTATGCAGGATGGGTCATGGCGGGACGTGGCGGTACCCGAACTGAAGGAATACGTGACCGAGGAGGGGAATCCCGAGAACAAAAAGAGTGTCGACGGTGCCGAAGTGTTTGTGCCCAGTCCTCTGCTGTCCTCGGGCATGTGTTTCGTCGACACGCCGGGTCTGGGTTCTGTCTGGACCGGAAATACAGCAACGACACAGGCATTTATTCCTCACATCGATGCAGCTCTGGTTGTGATCGGGGCTGATCCACCGATTGCGGGCGAGGAGCTTGCGCTGGTGGAAGCAGTCGGGAAGCAGGTTCGGGATCTGATCCTGGTCATCAACAAGGCGGACCGCACTACCGATCCTGAGCGTGCCGCTGCGGCGAAATTCACAAGGGAGATTCTGGAAAAACGGCTGTATCGTCCGATGGGTGAAGTCTTTGAGGTAAGCGCCACCGAGCGGGCAGCAAACCGCGGACCGTTGCGGGACTGGGAAAAACTGCTGGCCAGCCTGCAGTCACTGGTTGAAGACTCGGGGAGAAACCTTGTTCGTGCTGCATGTGATCGCGGCCTCCAGCGTCTTGGCGAGCAGATTCTGGCAACGATCAATGAAGACCGTGACGCACTCCAGCGGCCTATCGAAGAATCCGAACGGCGCATCGCCCTCATGAAGGAAACCATCGGCGAGGCGGAGCGCTCCATGCGTGAGCTGACTTTCCTGTTTATGGCGGAGCAGCAGCGGATCTCGGATTATTTCGTCGAAAGGCGTCGGCGATTTGTCAATATCGCGTTGACCGAATCGGAAGCACAATTTGCTGAGGAGTTGAAATCGGTTCCCCACGGTTTTGGTCCAAGCTACCGGCGCAGAGTGATGCGTCTCGCGCAGGATGCTTCGCGATGCAGAGTAATGCCGTGGCTCAAGCCAGAGCAGGAAGAGGGCGAACGTCAATATCGTTCTGTAGCCATGCGATTTGTGGAAATGGGAAACAGCTTTCTGCGCAAACTGGCAGATGCGGGTCTCAATGAACTCACAAGAATGCCCCATGCGCTCGATGCAGATAAAGGCTTCCGTGTCCGTTCTAGGTTTACCTTCGAGGACTTCATCGGAACGGCCCAGCCTCCATCGCCGCTCCGCTGGGTCGCCGATGTGTTTTTGCCCCTGCTGGGCGGACGCAAGATGATCACGAAAGAGGCGCAGAAATTCCTCGAGCATTTATTGGAAACAAACAGCTCACGCGTGCAAAACGATGTTCTCAATCGCATTCAGGAGAGCCGTGAACGCCTGGAGGTCGAGATCCGCAAGCTGCTACACGAAGTCAGCCGCATCGCGGAACAGGCGCTCGATCGGGCGCGAAAAGTCAAGGAAGAAGGAACACCTGCAGTGCAGTCAGCATTGGAACGGCTCAGTCAATTAGAACGGGCAGTTTCAGCCGTAGTCTCATCAGTTGATGCGTAAGCGTAATCCCCCGGCTCATCTGCCCTGTTGACATCTCGCAATAAAAGGGCATAGAAAAAACCTGAAGACGAGCAGGTGAGGGAGTTCACCTTAAACCGCTGTCCTCCTCCTCTTTGAGCCGGACAGATGATGACTCCTGACAGGGGGTTCCCTGTTACGGAGACATGTCTGTAACCCGGAATTCCAAGACAATCCGGAATCTGAGTTAATGAATCCATCGCTGCAGGTGGTTTTCTGCGATTGCCCTTGCCACGAATTCGTCCGTTAATAGGAGATTCGCAATCTCCACGCTTCACTTGCAGGAACAATTCATGAGGACCTGATCGCGGAGGCGATCTCATGAGAAGGCATAAGCAACAAGTTGTCTACCAGTCGATTCTCCCTGTCCTTCATGAACCTGGCTGTCCCTTTTGCCGACTCCTGAAGGAGTTTCAGGCCGATCGCCTGCAAAAGCACGCAGAAGGGGAACTCCATCATCTCTGCAATTTTCACGTCTGGGGTCTTGCGGCCGTGCAGGAAGCGCCCGTCGCGGCGCGCATTTTCCTGAAGCTTGTCAACGAGGCAGCACCCCTATCTAACGGAAACACTGCGTGCGACATTTGCAGGGAGGTGCTCAAGGAGGAAGACCTGCGGGTGCGAGAATTTCTGAGCTGCCTGCAGCGGAGTGAAATCACGCAATGGTTTCGGGGCAGCGGCAACCTTTGCATCCCTCACGGGTTCAAGCTTCGCACCGGTTTGCCCCCTGCTTTCATTCCCCGGATCGACAGTATGATGGAGGCCTACCGACAGGAATTGAGCGCAAACCTCCAGAATCTTCGGGACGAATGGTTGCCGGAATCGAATCGGGTTGGCTGGGGCGCTGTAGGCCGCGCCGCCGAGTTTCTTGCTTCGCAGCGGGGACTGCGTCCCTAAGGAGAAGAATCGACATGTTGAATGCCGGAAAAGCAGTCAAGGTGGCCATCTACCTGAGCGAAGGCTCGACCAGTCACGGAGTCTCCCGATATTCCCGAATTCTCGATTTCCTCTTTTTCCGCGGAGTCTCCGGTGCAACTGTCTTGAAAGGAGTCGCGGGCTTCGGTGCCGATCACCACATGCACTCTTCCAGCTTTGTCGAGATTTCTGACCACCTTCCCCTAAAGATCGAATTTGTGGAATCGCGTGAGAAGGTCAACGAGCTGTTAGGAAAACTCGAAGAACTCGCCGGCAGTGGCATGATCGAAGTTCAGGAGACAACGGTCGCGAAGCCAGCGCAGCCATCACGCGCAAAAAATGTCTTGCCCGCGGCTCACCAGAAGATTGAGGGCAAGGCGCGGATGATGCGAATTTATATCGGGGAGTCCGACCGATGGAAGGACCGCCCGCTATATCAGGCGGTGGTGGAGGCCATGCGAGCCAATGATATTGCCGGAGTGACTGTCTATAAGGGCATCCTCGGATACGGAGCGCATCGCAGGATTCATAAGGATAAGCTGCTGCATCTGAGCCACGATTCATCCATCATGCTTTCGGCCATCGATACCCAAGACAAGCTGCGCGCATTCCTCCCGATGGTCGAACAAATGGTGCAGGAGGGGCTGGTAGTGCTTTCAGATGTCGAGATTATCAAGTATTCCCACCGCCCGATTGAAGTAGAAATTGGAGAGGATTCGAAACCATCGGGACCAGTATTGGCGTGATCGGAGGCTGAACCATGAAGGAAGAATTTCAGGCTCGCATGCTGCGAATTCACTTTGGCGAAAGCGACAAATGGCAGGGCAAGCCGCTCCACGAAGCCATCGTCGGCAAATGTCAGGAACTGGGCATGGCCGGAGCAATCGTATACCGCGGCATTGAGGGCTACGGAACAAGCACGCGGATTCGTCATTCCAGCCACTGGACGTTTTCCCGGGACGCTCCCATCATGCTCAGCATTATCGACACCGAACCCCCGATCGCAAAATTGATTCCGCATCTGGACGAGATGGTTCAGGACGGCCTGATTGCCATGTCGACAGTGCAGGTCATTCGATATTCGCGCAGTGCAGCCGCTACGCACGGAAAGCTGTGAGGTGATGGAATCGGAGCTTGGACAGCGCTGACGCCCCCGTAAAGGAGCGATCTGCGTCCAGCCCATTCGCATTGCGCGGAGGGAGCAGATGTGCCAATATGTTGTTGGGCGACGGAATCCGCCAAAAACGTCTTCCGAAAGGGAAGACTGATGACTCCTGCCATGGGCGCAGGGGTTTTTCTTTTGCTCCTGTGCGCGGATCACAAAGGAGCGAAATGACGGACGATTATCTGAATTTGCCGATTGGCGACGACGCGCCGGCGATTGTCAACGCCGTGGTCGAAATCCCGCTCGACAGCGTCAATAAATATGAATACGACAAGAAACTGCATGTCTTCCGCCTGGACAGGAACCTCCATTCCCCGGTTCACTACCCGGGAGAATATGGATTCATCCCCCGGACACTTGCCCGGGACGGGGATCCTCTGGATATCCTGATCCTCGGCGACTCGCCGACTTTCCCCGGCTGTGTTTTCAAGGCGCGCCCGATCGGGCTATTTGAGATGTTGGACCAGGGCGTGCCTGACGAGAAAGTTTTGGCTTTTGCAGTGGGAAACCCTCGTGCTGTGGACGTGCAAGACTACAGCGACGTTATGCCCCATATTCTCAGGGAGGTCGCACACTTCTTCTCCGTCTACAAGAGCCTTGAGGGCAAAAGCACCGAGGTGCTTGGCTGGAGGGATCGTGACGCCGCGCATGAAGCCATCCGTACGAGTCATGCGAGATTTGCAACCCCCGCACAACAACGCTGAGGCGCCCAGATGGCCGGATCCTCTCTCCAGAACACCTCAATCCAGTACATCGCTGCCGTCGATCGTACGGAGGAGATGGCACGGCTGCGGGCAAGGGTGCTGAAGAGAAAGTCGATGCTCATTTTCGGTCCCGAGGGCGTTGGGAAAACACGCTTGCTCAAAAGCTTCGTTCAAACCGAGCCTTTAGCGCTTTATGTCGCCCAGCTGCCTTCTCCACGTGATCTGCTGCTCGCTCTGATTCAGGACCTTCGCGCTCTCGGTAAGCGGGAGCTGCGTCTGCCTGCCAACCCGCAATCCCTTCGGACTTCTTCGCTGAAGGGCATGACCTTGCGTGCACTCGACGAGCTTCCGTTTCTGCTGGTACTCGATCATCTCTCTGGCCCATCCCGTGTTGTCACCGGCCTGATCAAAGAGATGCACTACTACGGGAGAACTCCGATTTACTTCGCTGCACGAACCCCGCACATGGAAGATGTCGGCGCGTTGCTGCCAATGTGCGCCGACCGCTCTGAGCGTCTGGAGGTCAGCAACTTCTCTCCATCCGTCGCTTTGGAATTTGCGAGACGGGAAGCCGAGAAGAACGGCCTTTGGGCTTCCAATCTGGAGCATGCCCTGGATTCCATGGTGGATTGGTGCGATGGCAATCCTGGAGGCATCCTGCGGATGCTAAAAATGGCCGAGCTACCGAAGTATCGGATGGGCGACCAGATCAAAGCTCACGTGTTGTACCTTGACTACCGCATGGGATGGAATCAGCAGGCTGACCGTAAGACGTGTTAGCCAATACAGGCAATTGGTGGCAAGTGGGAGCTCCGTGATGCTTTTTCACAGCATTCTCTTTCGAAACACCACTGAGGCATTGACGGAAATTCAAAAAACTCCAGCGTCTTTTCGCGATCTGAATCTTGATCAAGTGATAGACGCGGTAACCACGGATTGGACGGGATATAACATCAGGCCCTTCTTCTATTCTCCCCTCACGGATGTCAACTCCATCACGTATCGCCAGGAGATCTTTCAGGATCTTGAGGACGCTTCCTTTCAGCAATCGATCCGACGCTTCTCTGTGCAAATGCAGGAAATGCGCAAATCCTTGTCCAAGGCGACAGAATTCTCAGAATTCCAGTATGCGGCGGAAAGATGGTTCCTCTGCGCAGTCGAATGCTATATTGCTGGGATTACGATTCTATCCCAAGCGTTCGGATCGAGCCCCGTAAAATCAGAGGGTCTCACAGCTCTTCGCGAGTATTTGAACGCTTACATCAACTCTGCGAACTTCAGAGAGCTTTCAACCGAGACGAAAAGATGCAGCACCGCTCTCTCCTCGATTCAATATTGCGTCCTACTGAAAGATGGAGATATCGCAGTTAGCCGCTACAATGACGACCTCGATTACAGCAGCGCTGTCGATTATGCGTTTGCGAGATTCCGTCCTATGGATGGGGGCGGACGTCGTACTCCCCGGCATAAGCCGCCGGACATGAATCATGTCCAGGCTCAAGTGTTGGGCCGTTTGGCGCAGCTCTATCCGGAGGCTTTTGCCGCCCTCAGTCAGTTTCACTCCTCTCATTGCCGAGACTACATCGATGAAACCGTCGCCCGGTTTGACCGTGAAATTCAGTTCTACGTTTCCTATCTAACATTTCTCGATAAACTTCGACGCAGCGGGTTGACTTTCTCTCGCCCGCAGATTTCCCAATCGTCCAAGGAGATCCGCTGCCACAACGCGTTTGACATCGCGCTGGCACACCACCTGCTCGGCCAGAGAGCGAAGGTAGTGCCCAACGACTTTCATCTGATCGGGACAGAACGCATACTGGTCGTCTCAGGGCCAAATCAGGGCGGAAAGACGACGTTCGCACGCATGTGCGGTCAGATGCACTTCTTGGCGCGCCTTGGCTGTCCCGTACCCGGAACCGATGTGAACCTATTTCTCACCGATCATATCTTCACTCACTTCGAGCGTCGCGAAGACATCAGAAGCATGCGAGGCAAACTGCAGGAAGACCTAGTTTGTGTACGGCATATACTTGATCGCGCCACGTCACAGAGCCTAATCGTAATGAACGAGCTATTCTCTTCTACCACTATAACTGATGCATCCTATCTGAGCACGAAAATCATGGAACAAATCTCACAACTTGACGCGCTTTGCGTCTGGGTTACCTTTCTCGAAGAATTAGCCTCGTTCAATACAAAAACCGTAAGTATGGTTGGCACAGTCGATCCAGAAAACCCCGCAGTCCGAACCTACAAAATAGAAAGGCAGCCTGCCAATGGCCTGGCCTATGCGTTGGCGCTTGCTCTTAAGCACCGTGTAACCTATGGATGCCTGAGGGAGCGATTCAGAGGATGAAACCACTCCTTATGCATCGTGACCGAGATTTTGACCCCCACAACTCGCTGCGGAGGGCCATGTACGGATATCCGGATGCGGAGCCATTCCATCTGTCCAGCCACCAACAAGCTCTCATTCATGACTTGGAGCTCAACATCCTATTCCAGGCAATGGCTCGTGACGACAACTTTCTGTCAGAGGTTGCCCAAAGAGCAATTCTTTCTGGACTGGAAAACAACACCGACACGATTCGATACCGTCAGGCAGCCCTAAAAGACTGCCTCAACAACCGAGAAGTGGTGCAGAAGCTTTATGCACTTACGGCTGAGGCAACCGTAGGCACGCGGACATTACAGTGGACATCATCCACCTACGAGTACCTTACCTCCCTTCACTATTATGCTATCGACCTACTGGAATTGTTATTGCCGAAGCTCAGGAGCCTCCGCATCATTGCCGACGAATCCTCGGAATCCTTCACATCCGAAGCATTCAGAGCGTTTTTCGCCATGCTCCGGGAAGAGCTGGGTGACGAGTACTTGGCGACGATCGGGATGCATCTCTCGGAGCTGAGATTTCGCAAGGGCATACTGCTCAGCGCCGCGCTCAACGAGCACAATGAAGGCACAAACTATACAGTCCGCCGGCGAACCGGAGACGAGCTAAAATGGTTCGACAGGCTGCTGGGGAAGACGCCGCCGGCACTCTTGGTTTACGTCGCCGAGGGTGATGTTGTCGGCGCGGAAGTACTGGCGGAAATGCGACGTCAGGGAATCGGCAAAGTCGCATTAGTGCTCGCTGAATCTGCTGAGCACGTACTCCGCTTTTTCGAGATGCTACGAACTGAGCTTGGGTTCTACCTGGCGTGTTCAAATTTGTACGACCAACTGGCTGGGCCAGGGCCCGCGATTTGCTTCCTGAACCAGCGGAGGCGGGACAGCGCGAGTACCGGTTTCGTGGACTACGCGATCTATGCCTGGTTCTGCAGACGAAGCAGGTCGTTGTCGCGAACAATGCAAACATGACCGGTAAGGATCTGGTACTTATTACGGGCGCGAATCAAGGAGGGAAATCTACGTTCTTGCGGAGCCTTGGCGTGTCGCAGCTTATGATGCAGGTTGGCATGTTCGTCGCTGCAGAGGAGTTTGTAGCGGAACTGTGTACTGCAATATTTACGCATTACAAGCGCGAGGAGGATGCATCGTTGGAGAGAGGGAAATTCGACGATGAACTCGCCAGGCTGAGCCGTATAGCGGATCACGTAGTGCCGAACGCAATGGTGCTGTTCAACGAATCCTTCGCCGCGACTAACGAGCGGGAGGGCTCGGCAATTGCCGAACAGATCGTCTCCGCTTTTCTTGAAAAGCGAATAAAAGTAATCTACGTAACGCACTTGTTTACGTTCGCGCACGCGATGTGGGAGAAAAGAAGCGAATGGGCATTTTTTCTACGAGCCGAGAGAGCCCCCGACGGATCCCGGACGTTTAAGATGAGTGAGGGAGAGCCATTGGAGACAAGTTACGGTGTGGATCTTTATCGTCGGATGTTCGGGGCTGATGAGAAGAAGTTGAATGACACAGAAGCCGGCGCGGACTTTTAACTGTAAGGTGGAAGGCTTCGAGTTAAAGGAGATACTCAATGGTCCATGGCGAAGTCAGATTGCGATGGCCAGCCAGCAACAACAGTGCGATCTGGGAGGCACGGCGCTCTTCTTCACTGGTGAGGTAGCGCCGCAGTGCATCGTGCTTAAGAGCGTAACGCTGCAAGTCCTCTGACGTTCGCTCGAGCAGCTTGGCGTGCGCATCGATAAACCTCTGGGCCGTGATACCGGACCCCAGCACGTCTGCAACCTGAAGCAAATGACCCAGGCAGCAGGCGGGCAGAGAGACATTTCCTTCGGGAGTACGACGGGCCAGTTCGGCAATCTCTGCAACCGCCCTGTCTGTCGCACCTCTCCGAACCTCACAGACACGACAAGACTGCTCCGTCGGCTGGAGGCTGCGGCCAAGTCTTCGGAAACCATCTTCGTGGCCCGCTTTGCCGGCAATTGTCTGGAGACTGACTGCGAGGCGATGCACCAGCGGCGGATAAGAGGCACAAACACCGTATGGTGAGGAGATGCCTTCATACTGCCAAGTGTGAAGCGGACAAAACCCTTCTCGCTGCGCATGCTCCCGCTGTATTTCCGGACTGATGGTCAATTCGTATTGGTATTTGCTCAGAAACCGAAATATCGCGTCCAGGACCAAACCACAAATGTGGCATCCGGTCTTTTTATCGATGGTGAGAGTATAGGAGCCCGGATCCGGGCTCGGATTCACGACAACGGCGGGATCGGGGTCAGGGGAACCGCCGGTCACCTGTTCGCGAACAGAGCTGAGCCTCCCCAGGCTGTCATCCCACAGCCTCCGCCGATCTTCGAGCTTCGCTGTCTGTGAATACTGGGTCAGGAGGTTGAACGTGCGGTCGTACATGTTTACCAGGAATGACTGCGCTCGTTCTTCGGTAAGAAAACGCATCAGTTCGGATTCGAATGTCTGTATCCCGCTCTCCTCCAGCCGTGGCTGGTCACTGGTCAGCTTGGCCCCGAGGGCCTGTCTCGCGGAGAGCGAATACAGTTCACCGAGGCCGTTGGACGTAATTTGGCTGAGACGGGCGCTCACAAACTGCTGGGCTTCCTCGCGTTCAGAAGGAGCGACCATATCCTGCTTATTGAGCACAACAAACAGCTTCTTGTCCGAATTGCGGATTCTTGCCAAGATGCGATCTTCTTCCTCAGAGAGTGGACTTTCGTAGCTGGTCACGAGGATGAAAGCATCAGCCTGTGGTAAGAAGCGTTCGGTCGTGAGGGTATTCTCGATGATTGGCGAACCAAGGCCAGGAGTGTCGACAAAGAAGAAACCCCGCCTCAGTGCCTCCACAGGAAGCTGGATTTCCGCCCAGGCGATTCTCTTTATGTTGCCCGGATTCCCCTTCTGCGTGACGTATTCCGCCAGTTGCTGAAGTGGAACTTCACGGTTGAGCCCGGAGTCCCTGAAATGGAGCACCACCTGAGACCTGCTCCCGTACCGCACCGTGGTTATTACCGAAGTGAGTGGAACGATCCCGGTGGGGAGGTAATCTCCTCCCAGGATTGCGTTCATAAGGGTGGACTTTCCTCTGCTGAACCGACCCACGACCATGAGATTGAACTGATCTTCCGCCAATCGCGAGAGAAGCTCACGGCATTCTGTACGTAGGGTCTCGTCTTTTGTGTCAATCACCTGCGCGGAACGAATGATCTCGGCAAGAAGAAACTTTCTTTCCTCATATTGTTTCAGGTCCATAATCGATACCAGCTTGTCCCTTTTCGCCTTCTCATTATGGCTGCGTCATAGACAGCATCAGGCCGCGCCAGAAGCATGAGAGCCAAGATTCCTGCCAAGAAGATGCCTCAGAATTCGCCAAGAGGGCATTAGCCAGTTGGGCCGCTCTCCTCGCCTCTGCCGCTCTTCAGCAATCTCCCGCGCAAGTTGAGATGCAAGATCGCGATGAGCATCCAGAAGTCTGCTAATCTCATCTTCTTGTAACCAGTTGATGTGCGCAGAAACACGAAGAAGTGCTCCGATGATTTCGTGATAGTCGCTCTCCGGGCCGACCTGAAGCCCAAGCCGCGCCACGGCAATGACTACGGCGGAGTCCGACTCCTGAAGGAAGCTACGCAGGTCCGCCCATTCCTCCGGAGTGATGCCGAATTCGACGAGCAGCTGAAATGTGGCCCTTCGGCGTCTCAACGCGCCAAGCGCAAGCAAATCCGTTTGGGTTTTGCCGCGGACGCTTAGGACGGCGTATTCGCGCGCAATGACTGGAACCTTTCTGAGCCCCTCGATGCCTTCTTCACGACACAGGTCATCATCCAAAACGGCGAAAAGCAATGGTACACTCTCCGGTTTGCGAAACTCACCCAGCGCCAAAACGAGCCCACTGGTGGCTCGTTCGCGGGCAGCTTCCAGCAATACCTGGTAGACTTCATCCGACTTCCAGTTCAGAAGCTCGCGAGCGACAGCGCTGCGCACCGCATCCTCAGCAAACAGAACCTGGGGGTCCGCAGGACGTTCGTATTCCCGAAAATATGCCAGCAGGATCGAATAGGCTCCGAGCTCGCCGAGGGCACGTACGACCCGGCACCGCGGAAGAGCAATGGTCCGAGGAGAACCAGAATGCAGAAAGTGTTCGAGGTACGGCACCGCCCCTTCCCCGTAGGCAACAAGCTCGGAAACTGCACGATCGCCGTCGATGAGAGAATCCAAGCGCTCTATGAGATTTTCAATATGCGGATTGGTGAAGCCAGGTAGTTTCTCAATCATGCTCCTCTCCTTTAGGAGATGTCGCTAATTGGTTGCCGGCCGGAGCCCCGTCTGAATGCATGAAGCTGGGTTCGCAGCCTAAGTAATGCCGCATTGAGCGACTAATTCGTCCATCTGGCTGTCACTCGTCGAAAGCATCACGACTCGCTTCAAGTTGGTACAACATCGAAATGAGAGCCTGTTCGGTACACCTCCTGTTCCCGATAATCACAAGAGCAAGATTGATCGTATCTTCGACTCTACCGCTGTCAAAGTGCATCTTTCTGGTTGCCTTAGCGCAGAGCTGACAGAGATGAAATGCACCGGAAACACTTCTTCTTGCTTTAAACACATTTTCTGAGCGGGCCATAAATTGCTCTTATTAAATAAGTCGTCTTGCAGCTGTGGTTGGCTTGTATTGGTACGGAGACGTTGCTTCACCATCGAGGAGTGAAGGACTAGGGTAGATCTGGGAGA
>Ga0335073_10011130_pt1 | contig 12643 bp, 10 predicted proteins | sample Lox_Sample_22_FD_207093 | JGI IMG/M metagenome (GOLD analysis project Ga0335073, IMG submission 207093) | Soil microbial communities from Loxahatchee National Wildlife Refuge, Florida, United States - Lox_Sample_2.2 | ecosystem: Environmental > Terrestrial > Soil > Wetlands | place: USA...
TTTCACCACCGGCACTGGAAGCGCTTCGTGGGTCGGCCTGGCCCGGTCGTTCTACGGCCTGTTCTGGATCCTGGTCTTCCTCGCGATCGCCAACTCCACGCTGGCGAACTCGAATGCCGGAGTGAACGTGTCCAGCCGGACCGCGTTCGCCATGGGCCGGATCAGGGCCTTCCCGTCGCTGTTCGGCCCGGTCAGTCCCAGGCACCGGGCGCCGGTGAACGCCATCGTGCTTGGCACCGTGATCTCGCTCGCCGGCGCTGGCATCAAGATCGCCGGGGTCAGCTGGATCAGCCCGTTGCCGGCACCGCTGTCCTACATGGGTCCCGCGGTGGCCATCGGTGTGATCTACCTGGTCTATCTGTACCTGCGTGATCCGCAGCGGGTCGTTGACGTGGGCCTGATCCACCTCGGCGAGACGCCAGCTGAGGCGGCGGCTGTACAGAGGGGACCTGCCTGGGTTAGCCGTCCGGCGCGCTGACTGACGACGACCTGCGTGGTTTATGACAAGCTGTGCGCATGCTGGCAGGACGAGAAGCAGCCGCTGCCCGGCGCCGGCTTGCGCGTCGCGGCGCGGGACCGGGCGCGCGCCCGGAACCCGATAAGGCGATGGGCACCGACAGGCTGCCGCAGATCGAGCACATCGTGATCCTGATGATGGAGAACCATTCCTACGACAACTACTTAGGCATGCTGCGCGACCGGGGCGACGGGCTGCCGTGTGACGAGCATGGCGTGCCGTCGCCGGTGAACCTGGCCGCGGACGGGACCGCCATCGGGATGCGGCACTTCGCCGGCACCCGGCAGCGGGGCGGCGTGCCGACACAGACCTGGAATGCCACTCACATCCAGTGGAACGAAGGCAAGTGCGATGGCTTCGTCAGGAGCATCGAGCAAACCTTGCCCGGCCTCGATGCCGCGGTGCCGATGACCTACTGGGACGAGAAAGACCTGCCGTTCTACTACGGGCTGGCGAAGACCTTTCCGCTCGCGACACGCTGGTTCTCGTCCTGCCTCGGTCCCACGTTTCCGAACAGGCGATTCCTCATCTCCGGTACCGCTCACGGGCTGATCGACGACCTGCCGTTCGGCATGGTCGACTATCCCGCCTCCGGCACCCTCTTTGACCTGCTCACTGCCCACGGCGTCAGCTGGGCCAACTACCACCAAGTCACGCCCGTAAAGATGAACTGGCGACTGCTGTCGCGCTCGTCGGGACTCAATTTCCTGCGCGTACTCGGCGCGCTCGTCGCGGCGATCTTCCCGCAGCTGAAGCCCGCGATGGAAAGCAAGCTGCAGACAACCGCCGGGCTGTACCCGCTCGGTTTTCTGCGATCGATGAACCACCTGCGCCCGATCTCGCAGTTCTGGCAAGCGGCCAGGGCCGGAACGCTGCCGGCCGTCACGATCGTCGACCCCGACTTCGACAGCTGCTCCGAGGAGAATCCGCAAGATATCCAGGTCGGCGAGGGTTTCGCGGCCAAGGTGATCAACGCCGTGATGACCGGCAGGGCCTGGCCCAGAACCCTGCTGATCTGGCTGTACGACGAGCATGGCGGTTACTTCGATCACGTCGAGCCGCCGGCTGCGGTCGAGCCCGACGACATACCCGGTCACAGCATTCTGGAGCGCAACCCGATCCTGCGATTCCTGCTGTCGTTCACCAGCTACGCCAAGGAGATCCAGGCGTGCGACGACGGGCCGACGACCTATAGCCAGCTCGGCTTCCGTGTGCCGGCCGTGATCGTCTCGCCTTATGCCCGGAAGGACTGCGTGACCGACAACATCTACGATCACACGTCGGTACTCAAGCTGATCGAGCTGAAGTGGAACCTTCCACCGCTGACGAGACGCGATGCCGCCGCTAAAGCTCCGCTTGACGTCCTGGACTTCGCCAACCCTCCGGCCTTCCTGACGCCTCCGGTGCTTCCGCCCCCGGCCAGAGAATGGCATGGACAATAGCCACAGTTAGTGCTGTCATTCGTGTTATACCTGGTGCGGTTGATATTGGCAGCAGGGCCTGAAGGAGGTCCCGGATGGCTGGTGACGACGGGGCGCAGGGCGCAACGGCGTCGAGCGAGCCGGTGAACGGCGCGGCTGTTCCCGCCGCTCCGGCGCAGCCGGTCGCCGGTCTCGCGGAAGCGGCCGCGGGCCGGGCACAGCCAGCCGCGGACAAGGCAGGTACTCTGCCGGGCCTGGGCCTGAAGCCGGCAGTGCTCGCGCTGTATGCCGGCTGGACGATGGCCGTGCTGTACGGGACGATCAACGGCACTGCCGCGAACCGTCTGTCGGAGCTGCCGACCGTCAACGAATTAGCACCGGATCAGCGGCGGGAGCTGGAGAAGACCCGCCTGCGTCACTTGCTCACGCGGCTCCTGCCCGATTTCGAAGCAGGCCTGGCCACACTGCAATCGGTCCCGGTGGGGGACGACGTCGACGCCAGCCAGCCCCAGCCCCGGGAGTCGCCGCACCAGACGCGCAAGAACGCGCTGGTGTCGCTGAATTTCCAGATCCTGACGGCGCTCACCAATACGCAGCCCGACATACAGCTGGCCTATGAGCTAGGCCGATCACTGCGCGACACGGCCAATCCGCCTAACGGCACGCCCAGCGGTCTCGCCACGCAGCTATCCCACGGCCGCATCGGGAAACTTCAGGAATGGCTGGCAACCCTTGCGCCAGAGTTCCCGCCGCTGACGGCCGCGGTGGTCGCCGGGTCGCTGGGCCGGTGGAGTGATCTTGCCGCGGTGACCGTCGCTGGCGACAAGCCAGACGGTGCGCGGGTCAGGCGTTTCGGCCGGCCCCGGCTGCCGAGAAGCGATAAGCGCGAGACGATCGCCGAGCATATGGTCAGCTACCTGCTGCCGCAGGGCGATGTCTGGCTCATGCTGCTGATCGGCGAGCTGGAGACCTCAGGACTGCTGACACCGGAGGGCTACGTCACGGCGGGTGAGGCAGCGTTGCGCCGCTCCGGCAAGATCATCCGCGGTATCCTGCGGCACTACTGGTTCGCCGTGCTCTGTGTCGTCGCCGCCCTGGGGTTCACGCTCTCCCTGGCAGCGATTTACCTCCACGGCGGAAGCAAGGTCTGGACATCGATCGCGGCGATTGCCAGTGCGCTGGGCGTATCCGGGCAGACGATCGCATCGAAGTCAGCACGCCTGACCGCCGAAGCCGCGAAGCCCGTGCTCGCCATGGCTGACGAGGACGCCATGGCGTGGGCGATCACCACGCTGCCCCAGGGCGACCTCACGCTCAGCGGTGCCCGGCAATTGCGCCGCGCCGGCGTTGCGCCGCCCGCGGACCTCAGCCGCTTCTGACCGGAGGCGAGCAGCGCCAGTTTCAGCCGAGCAACTCGGCGAAGCGACTGCGGACAGTTGCCGCCGTCTCGTCCGCCGGGGCGTCCCAGATCTGCTGGTTGAAGATCTCGACTTCCGCGTACCCGGTGTAGCCGGCGGCGACGACCTGCGCCGTGATCGGCCGGAAGTCGATGAAGCCATCGCCCAGGTGGCCGCGGCCAAGCAGGGTGTCCGTCGGCAGCGGCAGCGTCCAGTCGCACAACTGGTAGCTGACGATCCGGCCGGCTGCACGGTCGATGTCCGCTGCCAGCTGCGAGTCCCACCACACGTGGTAGGTGTCCACCACGACGCCGACCGTGTCCGCAGGAAACTGCAGCGCGAGGTCGACGGCCTCGCCCAGCCGGGAGATGGCGCACCGGTCCGCGCAGAACATCGGGTGCAACGGCTCGATGCCGAGCCTCACACCGGCCTTCTGCGCCACCGGAACGAGATCAGCGATCCCGTCCGCGATCATCCGCCGGGCAAGGGCGAGGTCGCGGCTGCCAGGCACGAGCCCGCCGGAAACCAGGATCAGCGCGTCAGCTCCCAGTTCCGCTGCCTCCGTCACGGCAGCCCGGTTGTCCGCGCCGGCGGCGGCGCGCGCCTGCGGGTCGGCGTGCGTGAAGAAACCGCCGCGGCAAAGACTCGAGACATGCAAGCCGGCTGCGCGAACGGCAGCGGCTGTCTCTGCCGAGCCGAGTTCGGCCACCTGCTCCCGCCACAGGCCGATTCCGCGGATCTCATGCCGGACGCATAGCGACACCGCGTCGGCGGCGGACAGGTTGCGGACCGTGGCCTGATTGAGCGATAGCCGGCTGATGGCGATCACGGCGTGACCGCCCCGGTCAGGTATGCGCTCATCCGGCGGACGGCGAGCTCGGGATCCAGCAGAGCGCGGCACTCGGCGGCTAGCTCGAAGACCCGGATGAGGTGCGCTGCCGGCCTTCGCGCCTGCAGTCCGGCCAGCATGGCGAAATTCGGTTGCAGGCCATTGAGCCAGGCCAGGAACGCGATGCCGACCTTGTAGTCGTACGTCGGCTCGGAGAAGATGACGCGACTGAGCGCGACGGTCGGGTTCATCGCGGCGTCGAATCCCGCTATGTCCCCGGCGTCGAGTGCGTGCAGGGCTGCCGCGGCTGGTGCAGTGACGGCGGCGAAGGCGCCAAGGAGTGCGTCGCTGTGCCCGTCAGCATCACCCTTGATCAGCTCGGCGTAGTGGAAATCGTCGCCGGTGTAGAGGCGGACTCCGGGCGGCAGCCGCCGCCGCAGCGCTCTCTCGTGCCCAGCGTCGAGTAGCGAGATCTTGATGCCCCGGACTTGGTCCCCGGCTCGCTCGATGAGCTCGATGACGGTGTCGGCAGCTGCCTCGAAGTCCTCGTTTCCCCAATATCCCTTAAGAGCGGGGTCGAACGCATCGCCGAGCCAGTGCAGCAGCACTGGCTGGTCTGCCAGTTTCAGCAGCTGCCCGTAGACCAGCAAGTAGTCCTCAGCGGAACGCGCGCTGGCGGCGAGGGCGCGGCTCGCCATCAGGATGACCTGCGATCCTGATGATTCCACCATGTCAATCTGATCCGCGTACGCCCGGACGATCGTGGCGAGCCGGTGCCGGCTGGCAGGCAGCTGGTCAGTGCCGGCCCCGCTGGCGATGACGGCGCCGAGTTCGGCCGCACGGCTGGCGGAGCGGCGGATGAGATCGCTGGCTTGCCCGAAGCTGAGCCCCATCCCGCGTTGCGCCGTGTCCATCGCCTCGGCGAGGCCGAATCCGTGCGCCCAGAGGTGCTCGCGGAACCGCATCGTCGAGTCCCAGTCAATGCTGCCGTCGGGGAACGCCGCCACGTGCGCGGCCGCGTAGACGCTGCGCTGCAGCGGCGGCAGATAGGACGGCTCCCAGCCAGGGTCGGGCACCGTCAGCGGGCGCGTGCGGCCCGGCAAGGTGATCTTCGCTGCCATCTCAGCTCGTTAGCCGGGGAACGGGCACCCGGCGGCCCTCGGCCGACGACAGCAACGCAAGCTCGGCGAGCTGGACGCCTTTGGCGCCCTCGGCCAGGTCCCACGGGAACTTCGTGCCCTCGGCTACGGCCCTGAGGAACAGCTCCCATTGCGTCTTGAAGCCGTTGTCGAACACCTGGTTGTCCGGGACGTCAGTCCACTGCGCCGGGTAGTCGATCGGATCGGGCAGGTCCGGGTTCCACACCGGCATCGGCGTCGATACGCGGTGCTGCACGGCGCAGTTGCGCAGCCCCGCGATCGCGCTACCGTGCGTGCCGTCGACCTGAAGCTCGACCAGTTCCCTGCGGTTCACCCGCACCGCCCAGGAGGAGTTGACCGACGCCAGCGCGCCTGACTCGAACTCGAGCACGGCGTAAGCGGCGTCGTCGGCGGTCACGTCGTAGGACGTCCCCGACTCGTCCCATCGCCGCGGAACGTGTGTCGCATGCCTGGCGTACACCGCAGTGATCGGTCCGAGCAAGTCCTCGAGCAGGTACTGCCAGTGCGGGAACATGTCGAGCACGATCCCGCCGCCGTCTTCTTTGCGGTAGTTCCAGGACGGGCGCTGCGGCGGGGTGAGGTCGCCGTCGAAGACCCAGTAACCGAACTCGAGCCGGGCTGAGAGGATCCGGCCGAAGAAGCCGGCTCTGACTAGCCGCCTGAGCTTGATCATGCCGGGCAGGAAAAGCTTGTCCTGCACGACACCGTTGGTGATGCCCGCTTCGCGGGCCGCGGCTGCCAGCCGGAGCGCGCCGTCAAGTGAGGCGGCGACAGGCTTCTCGGTGTAGACGTGCTTGCCGGCCGCGATTGCCTGGGCCAGGCTCGGCTCTCTGGCGCTGGTGACCTGCGTGTCGAAGTACACCTCGAGGTCCGGATCGCCGAGCACTTGGTCGAGGTTCGTCGACCACCGCTCCAGGCCATGCCGTTCGGCTATCGCCCGGAGCCGTTCTTCGCTGCGCCCGACCAGGATCGGCTCCGGGTAGATGGCTGTGCCGTCAGCAAGTACGAGGCCGCCCTGCTCGCGGATACTGAGCAGCGAGCGGACCAGGTGCTGCCGGTAACCCATCCGGCCGGTGACCCCGTTCAGCGCAATGTTGACGATCTTTCGTGTCATCTATCGCCCTTCGGCGGCGAGCGCGGATGTCCCGATTTTGGAAAGCCCTTTCCAAGACTAAGCTGGCGTCAGGAAGCCGGTCAAGATCTGCAGGCCGGCGGGGAGACGAACGTGACGGACGTCAGGCGGGCGGTATCTGGGAGCGCGAGCCAGCGCGGCAACGGCGACACTGCTCGGGTAACCCTGCAGGACGTCGCGGACCGAGCGGGTGTGTCGCTGACGACAGCGTCGCGGGTACTCAGCGACGGGCCGCGGCGCGTCGGGAGGCAACTGGTTCACCGGGTCAATCAGGCCGTCGACGAGCTCGGCTACACCGCGAATTTGCAGGCGCGCGCAGTGGCCACCGGCCAGAGCAACATGGTCGGCGTTGTCGTGCACGACATCTCCGACCCTTACTTCTCCTCGATCGCCGGCGGGCTGATCGAGGTGGCCGAGCGGCAGCGGCTGCTGGTCTGCCTGTCCAGCACGGCGGCGGGCGAGGCTGGCGAGCGGCAGTACGTCGCGCTGATGCGCGCGCAGCGCGCTCGCGCCGTCATCGTGATCGGCAGCAGGACCGACGACCAGGCGAGGCTGGCCGAGCTGCGCGGTGAGATCGGGGCGTTCAGCCGTTCGGGCGGGCGCGCAGTGTGCATCGGACAGGACCTGCTCGGGGTGGACACCATCCTTCCGGAGAACGCTGCGGGCGCCGAGGCTCTCGGCAGGGCGCTGGCGGTCCAGGGCCACCGCAGGTTCGCGGTGCTGGCCGGCCCGCGCGGGCTGCTGACCGCGCGCGACCGGCTCACCGGGTTCCTTGACGGCCTGGCTGCCTGGTCGGTTAGCGTCGATCCGCGGTGCATCGTGCACGGGGCGTTCAGCCGGGACGGCGGCTACGAGGCGATGAGCACGGTCCTTGCACTGGGCCGCCCGCTGCCGGACTGTGTCTTCGCCGCCACGGATGTGATGGCCGTCGGGGCGCTCGCACGGCTCCGGGCCGAGGGCATCCGGGTTCCAGACGACGTCGGCTTGGCCGGCTTCGACGACCTTCCGACTCTGCGCGACGTCTATCCGCCGCTGACCACCGTGCGCCTGCCGCTTGGCCAGATGGGTGAGATGGCAGCTCGCCTGGTCCTGACCGAGCCGAGTGCGGACCGACCGCGTGTCGTGCCCGTTCCCGGCGAGGTCATCTTGCGCGATAGCACTCTGCGGCCGCCGCCCGCCCGATAGCTGCGGCGCCACGACCTCCGACTTATGCCGCCAGCGGGCGACCGCAGGCAACCGGTCTGGCGAGCCGGCAAGCGCAACACTTACGACCCGGCCGGCTCTTGCGTGAACTACAGGCGTCCGGTACGTTGCGGCTCAATTGGGAAAGCACTTTCCCGACTAACAAGATCACGCAGCGACGGTCATATCAAGGCAGTGACGGTCATTCAGCCACGATTGCGCGGAGCGTGCGTCAGCCGGGAGCGGCGCGGGGCGGCACCACGGCGCACAGATGCGGAGTATCGGATGGGCGCTGTCGAGCAGGCCTGGCGGGAATCCGGTTTCACCAACGGGCACGGCGGCATCCGGCTCGCCCGGCGGCTGCGCGCAGGCATGGTGCACGTCAATGACGCAACGCCGCATGACGAAGCGCTAGCTCCGGTCGGCGGCATCGGGCAGCCGGGGCTCGGCGGCCGGTTCGGTGGTGAGGCGAGCATCGAGGAATTCGCCAAGCGGCGCTGGCTGAGTGCGACGCAGAGAACGCTCACTAATCAAATTGATATTGACCCGAATGAACATCGCCCGCACTGATATCAGCTGTGTCGCTCTTGCCCTGGGCGGCGCAGCACCGGACAATTCTGGCAACTGTCCTCCGACGACTGCAGTCGGCATAAGGAGTGGTCATGAGCGATGCGGCGTCCGTGCCGTTTACCGAAACCAAGGCGCCTGAGGCGCCAGAGCGGCTGCACCGCGGCGCGCTCAGCTTGATCGACATCGCCGCCTCGACGATGGCCAATATCGGGCCCGCCTACAGCTTCTTCTTCGGGTTCGGCCTGATCGTCCTCACCGCCGGGATCGCGGCGCCGCTGACGATCATCGCGGCCGGCATCGCCGTGGCCCTGCTGGGCAACACGCTGTCCCAGTTCTCCCGCGCGCATCCCTCGACCGGCGGGTTCATCACCTTCGTCGGAAAGACGTTCGGGGGCACTTCCGCGGTCACCACGGCGCTGCTGTGCGGGGCCGGCTACATCATCGCGATCTCCTCGGTGCTGGCCGTGTCGGGCTGGTTCCTGGAGTTCACGCTCAATTACTACTTCGGCTGGAACGTGCCCTGGATCATCTGGTCGGTCCTGCTCACCGGCGGGGCCGTGGTGATGATGCTGCGCGGCGTCGGGGTGTCGACGAAGCTCGCCGGGTTCTTCTTCGGTTTCGAGCTCCTGGTCCTGGTCGTGGTGTCGGTGATCTCGCTGATCAAGAACGGCTCCCACCTGTCCGCCGCGCCGTTCGACCCGCACAACATCACCGGCGGGTTCGGCGGCCTGGCCGCGGGCTTCCCGCTAGCGGTGTACTTGTTCATCGGCTGGGAAAACTCGGCCGCACTGGCGGAGGAGACCAGTTCCCCGCGCAGGAACGTGCCGCGGGCCGTGTTCCTGTCGGTGGCACTCATGCTGGTCAGCTACCTGCTCTTCGCTTACGCCACCGTGTCCGGCTTCCTGGACAACGGCGCCAAGCTGTCCGCCGCGCCCATCCCCTTCATCACCGTCGCGCACTCTTCGCTCGCCGCGCTGGCTGTGTTCGCCTATCTGGCCGGCCTGACGTCGACCATGGGCGTGCTGATCGCCGCGGTCAACTCGCAGGCGCGGCTGATCTTCAACGCAGGCCGGGAGGGCCTGCTCCCGCGGTTCATCGGCCGCGTCTCGGCGGGCCGCCAGGTGCCGCGCAACGCCATCTTCACGTTCGTCGGCATCGCCGGCGTGATCATCGTCATCTGGGCGATCGGCCACCTGATCGGCGGGCACGCCGAGAGCGGCAGCATGAACGGCCTGTCGTTCTTCGATGAGTCCGGCACCATGGGCACGATCCTGGTGCTGGTGGTGTACTTCATGTCCAACCTCGCCTTGCCGTTCTATTACCGCCGGTACCGGCCGAACGAGTTCAACCTCCTCAAGCACGCGATACTGCCGGTCCTCGGCATGATCGCAATCGCCATCCCGGTCTACTACCTGTGCAAGCCGCCGCAGCCGGCGCCCTACGACTGGTTCCCGTACGCGGCCGGGATCGTCATCGTGCTGTCGGTCATCTATTCCCTCTTCCTGGTCAGGCGCGATCCGGGTCTCGGTGAACGGGTCGGGTCCATCGTGGCCGACGAGTAGCCGGCGTCCGGCCGGCCCTGGCGCAGGCCGGTAGCCCGAAGTGCCCGTTTCCAAAGAAGATCTCGGAGATTTGAAATGACCGACACAGCCGTGCAGGCTGACGCAAAGCTAGTCCACCCGCTCGACCCGGTGAGCGCGGCGGAGTACCTGGCCGGGCGGCAGATCATGGCGGCTGCCGGGCTGCTGCCTGAGTCTGCGCGGTTCGCCTACTACGGGCTCGACGAGCCGCACAAGGACGATGTGCTGTCCCGGTCGGGTGGCCAGGCACCCGACCGGCGGCTGCGCGCTTTCCTCATCGACGTGCGCACCGGCGAGTCAACCGACGTGGTCGTCTCGCTCGCGCGTGAGACCGTCGTCAGCTCGCGGGTGCTGGACCCTCGCACCGACGGACAGATGCCGATAATCAGCGAGGACTTCGGCGTTGCCGAGGAGTGCGTGCGGGCGGACCCGCAGTGGCGCGCCGCGATGGCCAAGCGCGGCCTGACGGACGTCACCAAGATCCGGACCTGCCCGCTGACGGCCGGCTCATTTGATCATCCGGACGAGGACGGGCGGCGAATGGTGCGCGTGCTCGCTTTCGTCCAGGCCGACCCGCAGGACTACGCGTGGTCATACCCGGTCGACGGCGTCGCGGCTTATTTCGACCTCGTCGAGCGGAAGGTGTTCAAGATCGTCGACGAGTTCGTGCTGCCGGTACCTCCGGAGTCGGGGAACTACGACGACCCGGCCGTACGCGGCCCGTTGCGCACCGACCTGCGTCCGATTGAGATCAGCCAGCCGGACGGGCCTAGTTTCACCCTAGACGGCAGCAAGCTGACCTGGCAGAACTGGTCGATGCGGATCGGCTTCGACGTTCGCGAGGGGCTGACCCTGCATCAGATCAGCATCACCGACGACGGCCGGGAGCGGCCGGTGATCTACCGGGCCTCCATCCCGGAGATGGTGGTGCCGTACGGGGATCCTAAGTTCCGGTACTGGCAGACCTATTTCGACACGGGGGAGTACCTCGTCGGCAAGTGGGTGAACTCGCTCGAACTCGGCTGCGACTGCCTCGGGGAGGTCACCTACCTCGACGCCACGATTACCGACGACTTCGGCGAGCCGAAGGTAGTCCGCAACGCGATCTGCATCCACGAGGAGGATCACGGGATCCTGTGGAAGCACTTCGACATCTTCAACGGCTCGAGCCAGTCCCGGCGCCAGCGCCGCCTGGTCATCTCTTTCTTCACCACAGTCGGCAATTACGACTACGGCTTCTACTGGTACTTCTATCTCGACGGCACCATCGAGTGCGAGATCAAGCTGACCGGGACGCTGTTCACCGCGGGCTATCCGGGAGGCGACTACCCGTACTCGGCCGAGGTCGCACCCGGACTCGGCGCTCCCGTGCACCAGCACCTGTTCAGCGCGCGGCTGGACATGTCCGTCGATGGCCGGTCCAACGCGGTCGAGGAGATCGACGTCAGCGGCGTGCCGGTCGGGCCGGACAACCCGTACGGCAACGCCATCGCACAGCACGTCACCAGGCTGCGCACCGAGTCGGAGGCGGCGCGCCAGGTCGACGCGTCCCGCGGGCGTACCTGGCGCGTGGTCAGCACCGACCAGGTCAACCGGTTCGGCCGGGCGACCGGCTATACGTTGTGGCCCGAGGCGGCACCGGTGCTGCTCGCCGATCCCGCGTCCTCGGTCGCGCGTCGGGCAGGCTTCGCGACTAACCACCTGTGGGTGACGCGCTACGATCCGGTACAGCGGTACCCGGCCGGCGACTTCGTGAACCAGCATCCCGGCGGCGCCGGGCTGCCGGCCTTCATCTCCGGCGACCGGGACATCGACGGCGCCGACATCGTGCTGTGGCACACCTTCGGGCCGACGCATTTCCCGCGTCCGGAGGAGTGGCCGGTGATGCCGGTGGCGCGGTGCGGGTTCACGCTCAAGCCGAGCGGTTTCTTCGGCCGGAATCCGACGCTGGACGTGCCGTCACCTGGCGGGCACTGCGGATAGAGCCGCGTCGGTGCCTGTTTAGCGGGGCTCAGAGGCACCAGTAATTCGGCAGCCACGACAGGCGGGAATTGCAGTCCCGGGCCGATCACATGGGCTGAGGTAAGCCGGCCGGGCCTACTGGCCGACGCGGCCGTCGATGCGCTCGCGGAGCAGGTCGGCGTGCCCGTTGTGCCGGGCGTACTCCTCGATCATGTGAACGAGCAGCTCGCGCAGCGAGACTGGCTCGCCCTGAGAATCGTGACCGACGAAGTCGAGGTCATGGTCGCGAGCGAACTCATCGGCAAACGCGATTTCCTCGCGCCAGGCCTCCTGCGCCGCTGCCACGACACCGGGGTCGGCGACCGCCCCGTTGAAGTCGCCATCGGGGTCTTCCTCGGTCTGATAGAGCCAGGGCGCGCCTGTCCCGGCGAACCGGATGCGGAACCAGCGGCGCTCCACCTCGGCCATGTGCCGGATCAGGCCGAGCAAGGACATCGTGGACGGCTCGACGGCGCGGCGGGCCAGTTGATCGGCGTCGAGGCCCGCGCACTTGAGTTCCAGCGTCAGCCGCTGGCCGCGCAAGAACTCGGTCAAGGTCACCCGCTCGTCGCCTAGCCGCGGGCCGCCGTCACGCGGGTCGGAGGTCGGGTCGACGAAGAGGTCTGCGCGGTGCTGCGGGGTAGTCACGCCGACTGAGATTACCGGAGCGCACCCCACCAGTTCCGCGCGCACACCGGTTCTGCACGCACACCACGGGTCACGTGGACACCCGGGCAGCGGCAGCTGGGGCGGGCGGGGTTAACCGATGTTTCCTATAGTTGTTATCGAAAATTAACCAGATGCCTCTTGAACTAACCCACTATTCAGATAGGAATAGGGAACCTATTCCCACG
>Ga0335073_10011131_pt1 | contig 12643 bp, 9 predicted proteins | sample Lox_Sample_22_FD_207093 | JGI IMG/M metagenome (GOLD analysis project Ga0335073, IMG submission 207093) | Soil microbial communities from Loxahatchee National Wildlife Refuge, Florida, United States - Lox_Sample_2.2 | ecosystem: Environmental > Terrestrial > Soil > Wetlands | place: USA: Florida...
GCGCTGCAAGCGGATTCCTGGTCCGCTGAGAGTCACGCTCCGCCCTCGTCGGTATCGTCATCATCCTCGTGCCGGGCCACGACCCGGGGCTCCAGCGCGCCACGCCTCGGATGGCGGATCAGCGTGCCGCCTGCAGCGTGTCGGGTGGCATGATCGATTGTTCCGAAATTAGGCATCTGCCCGGATCTCAGGCGATCCCAGCAGGCAAAGCCGCTGGTTTCGCCCCCACCCTTACGGAGGATGCAGGCACGGGATTTGCGTGGAGCGGCGCCTCTGTCCCATCCTCACGCACTTCCACGGAGCCGCTTCCTTCTCGCCGCCGGTCAGCAGCAGCGCGTCACCATCGCCCGCGCCCTCGCCATGGAGCCGGTGCTGATGCTCTACGACGAGCCCACCAGCGCGCTCGATCCCGAGACCGTCGGCGAGGTGCTGGAGGTGATGCATCGCCGCGTGTCGCCCGCCGCCGCGCGCGAGCAGGCGAGCGCCCTCCTCGACCGCGTCCATCTCGCCGACAAGGCGAATGCCTATCCCGACGAACTCTCCGGCGTCGCCGACGAGATGCAGAGCTGGTTCGACGGTCACGCCGTCGACGGCTTCCTGATCCAGCCCTCAACCTTGCCGGGCGGCCTCAAGGATTTCATCGACCTCGTCATTCCCGAGCTGCAGGAGCGCGGATTGTTCCGCACCGAGTATCAGGGCTCGACGCTGAGGGACAATCTCGGGCTGCCGCGTCCGGTCAGCCCCTACGCGAGGAGCTGACGGACGGTTGTCACTTGCGCCCTGTCGCGCGATCGTCTTTTCATCGCGCCAAGAATAGCGGGAGCGAGCCATGGCGGGTGACACCATCGTTGTCATGCGGGATCAGAAGATCCGCGGATGCCGGATCCTGGTGACGGCGGAGAAAATTCGCGAGAACGAGGGATGGCTGATCGTGGCGCGCGTGGACGGCACGCTCCACGACGCCTGGCTTTCGACGTCACCGGAGCAGGAAGCCGAGCGGATGCTGGCGGAGATCGACGACGCGTTTCATTGAGGCCGCGGGAGCGTCCGCTCTCAGACCGGCCGGTCGCCCTTGACGGTGACGCGATAGCCGGAGCGCGTCTGCGGCCAGTAGTCCCACATCGCGCGATGCTGGACACAGCGATTGTCCCAGAAGGCGACCGAGTTCGGACGCCAGCGGAAACGACACTGGAACAGCGGGTTCTCCGCATGGTCATAGAGGTAGCGCAGGATGCCGTCGCTCTCGTCGGCGGGAATACCGACAATGCGCCGGGTGAAGCCGCGGTTCACGTAGAGCGCCTTCCGGCCGGTCACCGGATGAGTCCGGACGACGGGATGCTCGGCGCGCGGATAGCTTGCCTTGTCCTTGACGCCGAGATTGGCGTAGAGGCCGCGATATCCCTCGCCGTCGTGGACCGCGGTCAGCCCCTCGAGATAGCGCTGCATGCGCTCGGAGAGCGCCTCGTAGGCGGCGTACATGCTGGCGAAGAGCGTGTCGCCACCTTCGGACGGACAGGTCTTGATGTGGAGGATGCTGCCCATCGGCGGCTCGGCATCGCAGGAGACGTCGCTGTGCCAGCCCTCCCCGTTGGCGCGCGGCGAGTCCTTGTCGGTGTGGATGATCATCAGCTCCGGCCGGCCCGGCACGGAAGGCGCCGCCGGATGGATGTGGAGATCGCCGAAGAGGCGCCCGAAGGCCAGATGCTGATCCGCCGTCATCTGCTGATCGCGGAAGAAGATCACCAGATGCTCGGCGAGCGCGCGATGGATCTCCTCGACCGCGCGATTGCCGAGCGGCCGCGAGAGATCGACGCCGCCGATCTCGGCGCCGATCACCGGCGTCAGCTTCTCGACCGTGATCGTCTCGTAGGAAGCCGTAGTCTCAGCAGCGTGCTTGTAGCGCGGCCCGTTGTTCCCGCCGAAGAGAGACATGACGCCACTCCCATTCAAGAACCGGCCTCAGCCGAGACCTGGCGGAGGGGGCAGTCTTCAGCGAACCCGTCTCCAGTTTGAATTCCCAGCTAACAGCGAATTTGCAGGGTAGAATTCGCTGCCGTCTGAGCTTTCGGTGCCAAGCGAGCGGCAAGAAGAGGCCATCAACCAACTATTTTAAGCCTACCCTAATTCACTCGATATCGCATCGGAGCAGGGAATTCTCAAGAAGCCATCAGGGGAGATGTCGAGACTGATCAGGGAAACGAACTCCGGGCGGCTTCCTTCTTGCCTCCCGCCAGGTTGACACGACCCGGTTCCACTGGTCGATTGCCGCGATGATGCGATGCACTCCTTCGGCCCGCCGGTCCGGCAGCATGCCAGAACCTCCAGGGGTTCCCAGGGATCGCGGGTCGATGTTGATTTGCTGCTCCGCCGGTGCATACCGGCGCAATCTGATGAGCTGTTCACGTCGACCGGCGGCCGCGGAGGCCGAGCTAAACTCAGGGCAATTGCGATGCCCCCACGCCAAGCGCGGGCAAAAGGCGACGACGCCAGCTGCCCATGTTTTCGCCTATGGTTGCCCAGTCACCAGTAGCGGTCGCACGGAGCCGGCGCGAGTGGCGCGCCTCGATCGCGGCGCTCATGCTTCTCATTTCCGGGTGTGTCGGCTCGCCGGCGACGCTCGCCTTGCAGCCCGCTTTCGACCTGAAGACGCCGGCCGGCATCGCGAGCGTCAGCATCCGAGCGACACCGCCGGGAATGACCGACCGCGAGTTCACTCGGCTGGTCGAAGCCGGCATGACGCACGCCGTGTCCTCCGCGGTGATTTCCGAGCCCACCAGCGCTCCATTCCCATCTCGCCGCATCGTCTGGCATGTGAGCTACGGCGCCGCTCGCGGCGTGTTGAGGTTGACCGTAAACATTTTTGACGGCGCGCGGCCGCTTGCCTACGAGCAGGAAGAGATCGCCAACGACGCCCCGGCCGCCACCATCGAAGCCACAATCGGCACCCTGACCGAGCGGCTTCTTACCGCACAGCCGGGTCAGGAAATAAACGCGCGGGAAGCCGCGCCCCCGAACTGAACCGGGCGCCACGGCCGAGCCGGTGAGGCTCAAGTCTTCAGTATCCGCATGGGTTTGTCATGTCTGGGCGATAGGAACGCCGCCTCGTCCGGGAATGCCTCTTCCCGGAAGATGGGATTTCCACGGCCGTCGCCGGGTCACGTTTCTCGCACTACCGCGGAGCGGTGATCCCGGGACTTCAGTTGCCCAGCAGGCACGGCCTAGGCACGGCAAGAGCGCGGCAATCGGTCCGGGTCGGGATGCCTACATCAAAGGCCGGAGACCCGGCCTTTGCCCGCGAGAGGAACCCATGGAAACAACAGGCATTCGCAATACAGATCTTACCGTCTCGAGGATCGGCCTCGGGACCTGGGCCATCGGCGGCTGGATGTGGGGCGGCTCCGACGAGAGCGAGGCGGTGCGCACCATTCAGGCGGCGCTCGATCGCGGCATCACCCTCATCGACACGGCGCCGGCTTATGGTTTTGGCCGCTCGGAGGAGATCGTCGGCAAGGCGCTCGCCGAGGGCAGCCGACGCAGCCGCGCGGTGATCGCCACGAAAACTGCCCTCGGGTGGCGCGATGGCAAGGTCTACCGCGATGCGAGCCCAGCGCGGATCCGGCAGGAGATCGAGGACAGCCTGCGCCGACTCAGGACCGACCATGTCGATATCTACCAAGTGCACTGGCCGGACCCGATGGTGCCGATCGAGGACACAGCGGCGGTGATGGGCGAGCTGTTTCAGGAAGGAAAGATCCGCGCCATCGGTGTCAGCAACTACAGCCCGCAGCAGATGGGCCTGTTTCGCACCGTGGCGCCGATCCATACCGTGCAGCCGCCGCTCAACCTGTTCGAACGAGCGGTCGAAGCGGATGTCCTTCCCTACGCCAAGGCCGGCGGCATGCTGACGCTGGCCTACGGCTCGCTCTGCCGCGGGCTGCTCAGTGGCCGGATCACTGCGGTGACGCCTTTCGAGGGCGACGATCTCCGCCGTGTCGATCCCAAATTCCAGCCCCCGCGCTTCCCCCAGTACCTGGCAGCAGTGGCGGCGCTCGATCGTTACGCTCGCGACCGTTATGGCAGGAGCGTGCTGGCGCTGGCGGTGCGGTGGGTGCTCGATCTGGGTGGCACCGCGGCGCTCTGGGGCGCCCGGCACCCGGCACAGCTCGACCTGGTGGAGGACGTCCTCGGCTGGTCGCTCGACGCGGCCGCCGCAGCCGAGATCGACGGAATCCTCCGAACCGCGATCATCGATCCCGTGGGTCCCGAGTTCATGGCGCCGCCGACGCGACGCGAGTTCGAGGCCGGGCAGCAGATCGCGGCCGCACGACAGAAGGAGCGTCCTCGCTCGATCGGCACGGCGCGCAAAGCTGCCGGCAGCAGGTGACCCTGGCGGCGCTGCCCCTGCCGATCGCCCTGCCGCCGACCCTGATGATGGCGTCTCCTATGGTGCCGGCGGCGACGTCCGTCACTTACGTTGGTGACGGCATCGGCGGACCGCGCTGGCCGTTAGGCCATGCGCATCCGCCCGGGCGCCCCGACGCCTTGACGACAGAGTACCTCCGTGTTCCCACCGGATCTCACGACAGCCACGGGCAAAACGGCGCAATTCGCATGAAGAGCCTCGCGCCCGATATATGGAGAATAGTCATGCGGGACCGCTACGTGTGCGGTTGTGTAGACCGATCGACACTGGCAGCAGCCGTCGGCAGCCTCACTCATCGAAGGACATAAGAGGTGAACGGAATCGACGAGGCCGACCGGCGCACGTGGTTCTTCTTCGAGGCCGGCCGCCGCGACGAGCCGCGCGGTTGAGCCGGCCCGCCGTGGCCGGGAAAATGCGAGCCATGCCGCGACACTGGCTGAATCTCGGACTCGCCGGCGTGGCGGTGGTCATCGTCGCGGCTGGTGTCATCGTCTATTCGCGCGCTGGCAAGGAAAAGCCGGAGGCGGCGCAGCCCACCGCGGTTCCGGTGATCGCGATTCCGGTACAGCAACACGCTGTGCCGATCGTGCTGACTGGCATCGGCACCGTCACCGCGCTCAATACCGCGACGATCCGCAGCCAGGTGACCGGGCTGCTGGTGAGTGTCGATTTCAAGGAAGGCCAAGCCGTCAAGAAGGGCGATCTCCTGGCTCAGATCGACCCGCGCACCTACCAGGCCGCGCTCAACCAGGCGCAGGCGGCGCTGGGACGCGACAAAACCCACCTCGCCAACGCCGAGGCAAACCTCAACCGCTATGCGCCGCTCGCCAGCAAGGGCTTCGCGAGCGAGCAGCAGCTCGCCGATCAGCAGGCGGCGGTAGCGGAGCTGCAGAGCACAGTGAAGTCCGATCAGGCGGTGGTGGACAGCGCTCAAACCGAGCTCAGCTACACCGCGCTCGTTGCGCCCTTCGATGGCATCACCGGCATCCGCCTCCTCGACGTCGGCAACATCATCCATCCCACTGATCCCGGCGGCCTCGTGGTGGTCACAGAGGTCCAGCCGATCAGCGTCGTCTTCACCCTGGCGACGACGGATATTCCGACCGTCCAGGAGGCGCTCGCCCATGGGCCACTCAAGGCGATCGCCTTGAGCCAGGACGGCAAGAGGGAGCTCGATACCGGCGAGCTGCTGCTGGTGGACAACCAGGCGAGCCCGAGCTCCGGCACGGTGCGCCTCAAGGCGCAATTCCCCAACGCCCAGCGCCAGCTCTGGCCGGGCACGTTCGTCAACGTGCGGCTGGTGACCTCGGTCGTCGAAGGCGGCCTCACCATCCCTCTCGACGCCGTGCAGCAGAGTCCGCAGGGCCAGGCGGTTTTCGTGGTGGGCGCGGACAACAAGGTGGCGCTACGCCCGGTCAGCGTGCGCCAGTCGCTCAACGGCGTGGCCCTCGTCGACAAGGGGCTCGCCGCCGGCGAGACGGTGGTGGTGCGCGGCCAGTACCGGCTCTCGCCGGGGACACTGGTGGCGCTCGCCGATCCCGCCCATCCCGAGCGGGTGCCCAACCCCTCGACGGCGAGCGCGGGCATGCTGCCGTGAACCTCTCGGCGCTCTTCATCCGGAAGCCCATCGCCACCGGGCTCCTGATGGTGGCGATCCTGCTGCTGGGTTTTCTCGGTTACCGGCTGCTGCCGGTGGCCGCTCTCCCCAACGTCGATTCACCCACCATCCAGGTGATCGCGCAGCTCCCCGGCGCCGATCCCAAGACCACCGCCTCCTCCGTGGCGACCCCGCTCGAGCGTCAGTTCGGCCAGATCCCGGGCTTGACCCAGATGACCTCCAGCAGCGCGCTCGGATACACGCAGATCACCTTGCAGTTCAGCCGCGACCGCACCGTCGATTCGGCGGCGCAGGACGTGCAGGCGGCGATCAATGCCACCGCCGGCGAGCTGCCCCCGGCGCTCCTCAATCCGCCGATCTATCGCAAGACCAATCCCGCCGACACGCCGATCCTGCTGATCGCGCTCACGTCGGACACGCTGCCGCTCACCAAGGTCAGCGACTACGCCAACAGCATCCTGGCGCAGAAGATCTCGCAGATCCCCGGCGTCGGCATCGTCGCGATCGGCGGCGAGCAGAATCCGGCGATCCGCGTCCAGGTCAATCCGGCGCAGCTCGCCGCCACCGGCCTCGACCTCGAGGATGTGCGGATGGCGCTCGGCCGCGCCACGGTCGACCAGCCCAAGGGTACGCTCTACGGCGGCCAGAACGCCTTCTCGCTGCAGACCAACGACCAGCTGCTGACCGCCGCGGGCTTCGACGACTACATCCTCGCCTATCGCAACGGCGCGCCGATCCGGGTGCGCGACATCGGCCGCGCCATCGTGGCGCCCGAGGACTCGACGCTCGCCGGCTGGCTCGATACCCGGCGCGCGGTGCTGCTCACCGTGCAGCGCCAGCCCGGCGCCAATGTGATCGCGACGGTGGACCAGATCCGCCGGGCGCTGCCGCAGCTGCAGCGATCGCTGCCGCCCTCGATCAAGGTCGACGTGGTCTCCGATCGCACCCAGACCATCCGCGCCAGCGTCGCCGATGTGCAGTTCACGCTGATGCTGACCATCGCCCTGGTGGTGGGCGTCATCTTCCTCTTCCTGCGCAAGCTCTGGGCGACGGTGATCCCCGCCATTTCGGTGCCTCTGTCCCTGGTCGGCACGCTGGCGGTGATCTATGCGCTCGGCTTCAGCCTCGACAATCTCTCGTTGATGGCGCTCACCATCGCGGTGGGCTTCGTGGTCGACGACGCTATCGTGATGATCGAGAACATCGTCCGCCACATCGAGGAAGGCGCCACGCCGATGGAGGCAGCGATCAAGGGCTCCGGCGAGATCGGCTTCACCATTCTCTCGATCTCGATCTCGCTCATCGCCGTCTTCATCCCGCTCTTCCTGATGAGCGGCATCGTTGGCCTGCTGTTTCGCGAATTCGCCGCCACCGTGGCGATCGCGATCGCCGTCTCGGTTGTCGTGTCATTGACGCTCACGCCGATGATGTGCGCGCGCCTGCTGACGCCAGAAGGCGAGGCGCCGCCGGGCCGCTTCTCGCGGGCGCTGGAGGGCGTGCTCGACACCCTCGTTGCGGTCTACGACCGCGCACTCATCGTCGCGCTCAGGTACCGCGCGGTCACCCTTGCAGTGATGATCGGGACGGTCTGCCTCACCGTCTATCTCTTCGTCATCATCCCCAAGGGCTTCTTCCCGCAACAGGACACGGGCATGATCGTCGGCATCACCGAGGGCGCCGAGGACATCTCGCCGGAGGCGATGCGGCAGCGGCAGCTCGCCATCCTCGACGTGGTGACCAAGGATCCCGCGGTCCTCTCGGCGATCGCCTATATCGGCCCCGGCGGCTCGACGGTGACCGAGAATGACGGGCGCATGTTCATCACCTTGAAGCCCCATGGCGAGCGGACCGCCACCGCCGACCAGGTGATCCGGCGCCTCGACCGCGCCCTGCAGCCGATCCAGGGCGTGACGCTCTATATGCAGGCGGCGCAGGACATCAATGTGGGCGCGCGGCTCTCCAAGACCCAGTATCAGTACACGCTGGTGGACGTCGACAGCGACGAGCTTGCCCACTGGGCGCCGATCCTGATGCAGAAGATGCAGGGCCTGCCTGAGATCACCGACGTCGCCAGCGACCAGCAGAGCGCCGGACGCACCCTCAATGTGGAGGTGAACCGCGAGGTCGCATCCCGCCTCGGCATCGATCCCTCCGTCGTCGACGCCGTGCTCTACGACGCCTTCGGCCAGCGCCACGTGGCGCGGATCTATACGACCTTGAACCAGTACTACGTCATCCTCGAGGTCGATCCCGGCTATCAGCTCGGCCCCAACGCGCTCGGCCGGATCTACGTTACTTCCGCCTCCGGCGAGGCGGTGCCGCTCAGCCAGTTCACCCAGGTGGTGCCGGCGATCGCGCCGCTCGCGATCAACCACCAAGGCCAGTTTCCCTCGGTCACGTTGAGCTTCAACCTGGCGCCCGGCGCCACAATCGGCGAGGCGGTGAGCGCGATCCGCAAGGCGACCGCGGAGCTTCACATGCCGCCTTCGATCGCCGCCAGCTTCCAGGGCAGCGCCCAGGCCTTCCAGAGCTCGCTCAGCAGCACGCCGATCTTGATCCTGGCGGCGCTGGTCGCGGTCTATCTCATCCTCGGCATGCTCTACGAGAGCACCATCCACCCCATCACCATCATCTCGACTCTGCCCTCGGCAGGGCTGGGCGCGCTCCTGACGCTGATGCTGTTCGGCATGCCGCTCGACGTGATCGGCATCATCGGCATCATCCTGCTGATCGGCATCGTGAAGAAGAACGGTATCATGCTGGTGGATTTTGCCCTCGCCGGGCAGCGCGAACGCGGCCTCGCCACCGAGGAGGCAATCCACGAGGCCTGCCGCTTGCGCTTCCGCCCGATCCTGATGACGACGCTCTGCGCGCTCCTCGGTGGCGTGCCGCTGATGCTCGGCACCGGCACCGGCTCGGAGATCCGCCAGCCGCTCGGCTATGCGATGGTGGGCGGCCTGCTGGTGTCCCAGCTCCTCACCCTCTTCACCACGCCCGTCGTCTATATCTACATGGATCGGCTCGGCACGTGGCGGAGGCGCGGAACACCGCGGCTGCGGGAGGAGAAATCCGGGCCGGATGCCGGCAGAGCGGACGCGCCCGAGCCGGCGGCCTGAAAGGTGGATAGTGACAAGCGGTCACTTTGGCGAAACGTTTCGCAGGTCTGGAGAGCAAAAGAATATCAAGATGCGCATCACGTCCCCCGCGCTCCTGTTGCTCGGATCTTTCATTGTCGCGACGCTTGCGACACCGGCCACAAGCGAAGACGCCGGCTTCGGTCCGCCGCCTGTGCTGGCGCCGGGACGGGCGCCGCCGCTGCCCAAGCGAGGCCCGCTCGCCGAGCCTCGCTCGTCGAAGCAGGTCGGCTATCCTGCAGCTCTGACCCAATATGTGATCTCGCCGACCACGCTCACGCCGGGCAGGGTCGCCCTCGGCCAGAAGCTCTTCTTCGAGCCCCGGCTCTCGGGGGACGGCACCGTCGCCTGCGCCACCTGCCACGACCCCGCGCGGGCTTTCACCGACGGCCGGCCGGTGTCGATCGGCATCCACGGCCGCGCCGGCCAGCGTAATGCCCCGACCGTCCTCAATGCCCTCTATAACAAGCATCAGTTCTGGGACGGCCGCGCCGCGACGCTGGAGCAGCAGGCGGCGATGCCGATCACGAACCCCGTCGAGATGGGCTCGGCAAGCGTCCGCGATGCGGTGTCGAGGATCGCCGGCGACAAGAGCTACCAGGCCGAATTCAAAGAGGCCTTCGGCCGCGCCGTGAACGAGCACGACATGCTCAACGCCATCGCGGACTACGAGCGATCGCTCCTTTCCTTCGATTCCCCCTTCGATCATTTCGTCGCGGGAGACGCCAACGCCATCAGCGACGCGGCCAAGCGCGGCTGGGAATTGTTCAATACCAAGGCGCGCTGCCATCTCTGCCATGCCCTGATGGACAATCAGCGGGATACGACCCTCTTCATGGACAATGATTTTCACAATGTCGGTGTAGGAATCCTCCGACATCACGTAGTCCCGCTGGCGCGGCGGGCCGAGCGCGAGCTGTCGCAAGGAGATCTCCCGGCGATCGACACCGCGGCGATCACCAGCGAGCTGTCAGTGCTCGGACGCTTCCTCGTGACAAGGAAGCAGGAGGATATCGCGTCTTTCAAGACGCCGGGGCTGCGGAACGTCTTGGTGACCGCGCCCTACTTCCACGACGGGTCGATGCAAACGCTGTGGGACGTCATGGATCACTACAACAAGGGTGACGGAATCAGGAATCCCTGGCTCGACAAGGACATGCAGCCGCTGGCGCTGACCGAGCCGGAGATCGACGACGTCGTGGCGTTTCTCGCCTCGCTGACCAGCCCGCCATACAAGGAGCTTGGTGACCGGGAGTATGCGCGCCAGCTCGCTCTATCCAGGGTAAGTCGCCCACAGCGGGACACCGCGCGGGCATTCGGTCCAAAACCGAAGCAGCCGCCGCCTCCTCCGCTTTGATTGCTCGTCGAAATTCCTCGTCGCCCCGAGCGGGCGACGGGGAGCGATGCATGCCGTGGACCAACAGTATCATGCGGAGAGCCGACAAGAGCGAGCCTCGCCAGAAAACTCCGACACTGCAGGGAGGTTTGCAGCGGGGACCGATTGGATTTTAGGTGACACCGACCCAGTGTTGCCCGTCGACTGCATGGTGCTCCCACCCAGACTGCTAGACCTGCATGATCACATCGGCATGTCGAGCGAGGCACCCGGCCGCAAAGCACGTCTCCCCAGGACCAACCCGATCCTCAATGAGCTGGGCTGAAAGATGCAGTTGGCGCCCTCCTCGGGATTAGCTCTCCATCAACAAGCGTCGGGGCGGCTATCAAGGCATGGGGTCGAGGAAGACGTAGAGCGCCGCGATCTTGCCATCGCGAATGATGATGACGTCCAGGCCCCGTGCCGGGGCGGCAGCGACGGTCCGGTTTCGGCGCGGATCGGCCAACAAGCGGTCGACCTTGCCAAGGGAGTCGAGGAACTAGCTCCATTGGAGGGCGAAACGCCATTCACGCTCCGCTGCGCTGCAAGCAGTCAAATATGCTTTGTGATTCTTGAGTTGCGCACCGATCACCCTGCGGAGCATGGTGGATGGCGCCCTGACGGGCGCTCCCTTCGGAGCCCGCATTCTTCGCGACTGACCGTAAGGAGTTCCCCTATGTCACATCATTTCGATACCAAACTGGCAAGGGAAGATCCGAGCCTCAACCTCTGCGACTTTTATTTATTTGACGGCCCCCCGGGCAAGACGGTGATGGCGATGACCGTGAATCCGGATGTGGGATTATCGGCTCCAGATACGCTTCACCCGGAAGGGCTGTACGCGTTCCGGTTCGACCTGAACGGAGATGGGAAGGAAGAGGTCACGTTCAAGTTCAGGTTTGGTGAACCACGACACGGAGATGGCAGCGAGCATACTCACATTCAGCCGTTTGTGGTGCGGAAGGCGACGGGTGACGATGCTCTTCATGGTGACGCCGGAGAGAGTCTGGTTGAGGGTCAAACCGGATCGGTAGCGACTGACTCGGATCTTCGTGCGTATGTCGGAATTGCTCCAGATCTGTTTGCGGCAAATACCGGATTCCGCGCATTCATGACCGCTTTCCATAAGGACCGGCGCTTCGATGGGGATGCCATTCTGCATCAGCACAATCCCTTTGCCGGGCGGAATGTGACGGCGATCGTGCTGGAAGTACCGAGCGAGCTGATTGGGAAGGGAAAAATCAACGCATGGGCGACGATCTCCCTCTTTGGCCATGCGCCGGAGGTACAAGTTTCGCGTTGGGGCCTGCCCATGGTTACGCATATCTTCCTGGACGACCCGGACGATCCAGAGGTGAAAGAACAATTCAATGCCTCGGTTCCGTCTGAAGATCTGGAGCGCTTCGGGAAGTCGATCGCGGATTTTGCTGAGAAGATGACGACCTATGCCGGGTCGGCGGCGGACCCGGGTGAATACGGAAAGCGGATCGCTGCACAGCTGTGTCCCGACACATTGCCTTACGAGCTTGGAACATCCGCCGTATTCGAGGTGGCCCGCTTCAATGGACGCCCGCTCGACGACGATGCACTGGATGTGATGCTGACGCTGGCGGCCAACACGCCGCTTGTCGACGGGCTTGCTCCCGACCGCGGGCGCATTCGCAAGGATTTCCCATATTATGGAGCGCCGTATACGGCGGAGGAGCAAGTCGGGGTGATGCCGATGTCGCGCCCGGCTAAGAAATAGGCGGGAAGCAACGCTTGAGAATGAAGTTGGGAATGACCTGAGCCCGTCTTTCATCCAGCGTTGAGTGGAGTCGGTTGGTTATTGAACTTGCCTCCCAGGCTTGGACCACCTGCCGCGTTCGTTCGCCATTCTTCCATCTTATGCCGTTCCAGTCCCGCGAACCGGACGGTCAGTTATCCCACCTGCGGTGCCCCATGAGAACGTGTCGGATCATGTCCGCTTCGGGGAAGATGTCGAGCACCGCACAGTGACCGGGATGAGCGCAAAACGGAAGCGACTGGCCGGGAGCGGCCGGTCTGCTTTGGATTCGGCGCTTTCGAAAGCGGACGTCCCTCATCGTCACGGT
>Ga0335073_10011132_pt1 | contig 12643 bp, 9 predicted proteins | sample Lox_Sample_22_FD_207093 | JGI IMG/M metagenome (GOLD analysis project Ga0335073, IMG submission 207093) | Soil microbial communities from Loxahatchee National Wildlife Refuge, Florida, United States - Lox_Sample_2.2 | ecosystem: Environmental > Terrestrial > Soil > Wetlands | place: USA: Florida...
CGGGCGAGGCGGTCGCGACGGTGGCGGCGATCGGGGCGGCCGCGGCGAGGCCTCCCCAGAGGAGCGCCTGGCGACGAGAGGGGCGACAGCAATCCATGGGGCCGATCTTGGGCGCACTGGATGAACGTGTCGGATCGTTATGGTTACCGTTCAACCATGTCTAGGTAAGTCTTTGGCTACCGTTTGAACATGTTTGGGCAACTTTCGCCGATCAGGGGCAGTCACCGTGCCGCTGGCCGCGCTTCGTGACATGATTGCTGCGAGGCTGGCGCTAGGCGGAGGTCCGGGGCATGACCACTCAGCCATCCGACGAGGACACCCTGATCCAGGCGGCGCGCGCTGAGCGCGCGCAGCATCGGTCGGGTGCATCAATGTTCGCGATGCTGGGCATCGCTGTAGCGTTCGGCGTGGCGGGCTTCCTGCTCATCTTCCTGCCTCACTTCGTCAGCATGCTCCTGCCCTGGCCGTTCCGGTTCCTGGGCGGCGTCTCGATGCCTATCTTCATCACTGTGGGCATCGTTGCCCTCGGAGTCGGCGGGTTCTTCTTGCTGGCGGCGCTCGCGTCGAGTCCGATGGCCTCGTGGGGCAACAAGGTGCCAGGGGAGTGCCCGAACTGCGGCCAGCCGCGGCTGCGCTCGGACACGGTGCCGGGCGGGATGAGCGGGAACGTCGGGGATGGGCCGCGAGGCATCGTCACACTGTGCGAGACCCCCGGGTGCGACTACGCGGCTGCCCGGGTCACCCGCGCGAGCGGCCAAGATCCACAGTAGCCTGTTCCGGGTCTAGGGCGTGCTCCAGGCGAGATCCAAGTCACCCGGCGCCGCCGCGATCACACCGCTCTGCCAGGCAAAGCTCTCCAGCGGGGTGGCGGTGATCGCGTCCCGCGAGGTGGCCGGGGTCGTCCAGTGCACCTCGTGTACGTCGCCGTTCACGATCATCGCCATGTGGAGGCCGCCGCGCGCGGCCAGCACGCCGAATGGCAGCCGGCGCAGAGACTCGATGCCGGTCAAGTCGGCCTTCCGGGCCGGGCTGGTCCGGCGGTAGTTGACCACCGACCGGGCCGGGTCGACGTGGATCCCGTAGTACGCCTGAGTCCGGCCCACGACGCGGTAGGCCCAGGAATGCTCCGCGTTGTTGTCGGCCGGGTCGCGCGGGTCCGGCGCCCAGAACAGCGCCTGCCAGCTGCGGTCGGCCTGCAGCGCCTTGATCACCTCGGTGCCTTTGAGTCCTCCGGAGCCACTGCTGCGGACCCCTTTGCGGAGGATCGCCTGCCATTCCTGGCCCAGGCCCGCGGCCTGGAAGGCCCGCTCGAGCACGGCAAGGACGTACTGGGTGCAGTCGGTGGAGACGGCTCCGGCGGGGGCTGGTACCCCGCACTGGTTGCCGTGGACGGTTCCGCTGCCGTCGCGGTCGTAGGCCTCGTGGTGAGCGAGCAGCACGTCATGGCCGTAGGCGCCGGCGAGCACGCCCAGCCGGTGGGCCGCGGGTGCGGCGGTGATGCGGACGATGTCGGCCCGGGTCATCGCGGTGATCCGGCCCCGGGCCAGCTGCGTGCCGGCCGCGGCCCGGTCGGCCCCGGACAGCTGGCTGCCCAGGCTGCCGACTAGCTTCGGGTCCTCGCCCACGCGGCACAGGTCGACCGGGCCGAGGGCGGTGAGGCTGGCCAGCACATCGGCCGCCTTGCCGCCAGTTCCCAGGGCCTGGATCGCGCTGCTCACTGCCGCGAGCGGGTCCGCAGCGGCCGGGACGTCCTCCTCGCCCTCCGGCAGGCTGCCCAGGCCGAGCAGCAGCCCGGGCAGCCGCGCGGCCGGGATGTGGCAGTGCTTCTCGTTGACCCGGGTCACGCTCAGCCGCGGTCCCCGGCGCTGGTAGAACTCGTCGCCGACGGCAGCGGTGGGGCTGTCGGGCCGGTAGAACAGGTGCACCCGCAGGCGCGGGTTGCGGTCAAGCCAGTCGAGCCACCCGGCAACCCGGCCCGCGTAGGTTGTGTCGAATGCCCACACCTCCGACAACTGGGCCAGCGCGTCGCTCTGCAGGGCCGGGTCGCCGCGCCGGTCGGCCAGTGGCTCAAGAAAGTCGTAGGCGCGGGAATGCCCGGCGATGATCAGTTCGCGCACGGATGGCGGGCTGATCCCCTGCATGCGCCCCAGTTCAGCTTGGACCTCGCCTATGAGGCGGTTGATGTGCTGCGGTGTCGCGAGCGCGTGCCAATGGGCGTGGCCGGCGCCGAACTCGTCCGCTCCGCCGGGGTGCGCCCAGTCCAGCAGCGGCACGACGAGGACTAGGGGCTGCCCCGATTCGTGGACGATGCGGCCGAAGCCGAACGGCTGGTCGGTAACGAAGTCGGACGGCTCGTGGCGTGCCTTGGGCTGGCATGGGTTCAGCAGCCCGTGGGCGTACAGCAGGACGCTGACCTGGTCCTGGGAAAGAGCCGCGCGGGGGCAGAACACGGCGACAGGCAGCGGCAGCGTGGTGGCGGTGAACGTCCACAGTTTCCCGTCCAGGTAATCGGTTGCGGGCGGGCCGCCGGATTCCGCGGCGGCCTCCGTTTCAGTCTCTGTTTCAGTCTCCGTTTCCGCAGGCGCCGCGGGCGCCGCGAGGCACGGATGGTGCCCGGAGTCCGGCAGGAAGTTGATCGGATGCTGCCCCTGGCTGCCCGGCGCGGGCCAGGCCAGGATGCGCCCGGCGCCGTCGATGCGGGCGTCGAAGTGCATCATGTCGCCGCTGCCGCGGCCGCCCGGCCCCTGGTCGACCGCACCCCAGGCGAGGCAGCCGTGGTCGCGTAGCGCGATGACGAGGTCGCGGTCATGGGTCAGGAATCCCTTGCCCGCATCGCGGCCAGTGAAGTCGCCGCCCGGCGCGGTCAGCGCCTGCCGGTCCTGGGCGATCTGGGACTGCCACCGGGTGACGGCCTCATCGACGGACTCTCCTGGATGCGTCAGGCTGGCCGTTCCCCGCACCTGCCCGGCCAGCAGAGCGGCCTTGAGGGCGGCGGAGTCCTGGCCCAGCTGGAAGTAGCCCACCAGTTCCGTGTGGCGCTGGTGCAGTTCGTCCCAGATCTGGCCGGTGGACAGGGCCGGGTTGGAACCGAGCGACGAGAAGTACGCCGGCGCGGACGCGTGAGGCAGGGTCACGCCGGATACCAGGCTGGCTGCGCGCGTCATGGCCTGCCAGCTCGCGCTCTGGTGGGGCCAGGGGTTAGCCGTGTACTCGATGTCGACGGCCAGCCCGAACGTGTGCATGCTGTCGGTCTGGGCGGCGCGCATGCCGCCGTGCCGCTCAGTCAGGCCGAGCGCCGCGGCCAGCGCGGCCGGGGGCTTGCCCTGGAACCGGGGCAGGGTGAGCAGGTACCGCTCGGCCTGGCGCAGCTTGCGGACCAGCAGCACGTGCAGGCCATAGCCGCCCTTGGTTGTCAGGCCGAGGACGGACGGGTCGGTGATCCCGCTGAACCAGCTGGCGGCCGAGAACTTGCCGCCGGTGACCGCCTGCACTTCGGCGTCATGGAGGCTCAGGCGGTGCTGTGCGCGGGCGTTGTGCCGCAGGCCGCCGTGAAATCCTGGTCCGCTTCGCTCGATGAGCCCGAGGCTGTCGAGGGTGGACTGCCCCGCCCGGCCGTCGTGCTCGCGCTGCTCCCGGTAGCACTTGCGCTGGAACTGGTGCAGGCACTCGGCCAGCACGGCGTCGGCGGGGGAGCTGCCGCCGTCGCCCCCGAGCGCGGCCTGGACGGCGCTGGCATCGACGTAACTGCCCAGCGCGGCGCGGATCTCGTCCAGGGTGACCCCCGACGCGCCCGGGTGCATTCGCGCGTTCCAGTCGACCGCCTGGGCCGAAGCGGCGGCAGACAGCAGGGGCCGCGTGATCACCGCCCGCTCGGCATCGGTGAAGGGCGGGACCGCTGCCGCGGTGTCTACTGAGACCGGCGCGGCGGGCTGCGGGTCGGCTTCGCCCGCGTCGTATTCGGTCTCCGGGCCGTCGGGGCCGTCGGGGCTGTCGGGGCCGTCGGGACCGTCCGCCGGGCCGGACGCGCTGAACCAGCCGAGGTCGCCGTCGGCGGGCGGCTCCACCGGCTGGGGCACCGAGATCCCCGCCGGCTGCCGTGGCCGTAGCAGCAGCTGACCGGGTGCTAGCCTGCGCAGCGCGGCGAGCGGCTCGACATCAGCCGGAGCGAGAACCGCACACCGGCCGGGGCCGGGGCGGCCCAAGATGACTTCGAGGAGGACGTCGCCTTCGCGCGGAGGGCGGCCGAGGGTCTGACCAGGGGTCGCCAGCGTTTCGAACCAGTCGCTGACCCAGCGGCCGAGCTGGCCCCGCGGCCGGTAGAGATATTCGCGGTAGGCGGTGGCGGGAGCGTTGCTGAGCAGGCTGAGAATGTCCTCTTGGGCCATGGCTGGTTCCTCCGCGAGGTGCGGGCGTTGAGTCGCGTGGACGGCCTGTTGCACGCGGCCGACCAGGCGGGAAATGTTCAGGTAGCCGTGTCCGAGCCGGTCCGGCAGGTCGGCGCCAGTAGCCGGGTCACAGCTGCCGAGCACGAGTGCGCGGATCTCGGCCGCGCTGAGCCGGCTGCCCGCCACCTCCAGGCAGAGCGCGAGCGCGCCGGCGACGTGCGGTGTCGCGAAGCTCGTGCCGTCGCCCCGGACCAGCAGCCCGGGGTTGTGCTGGGCACTCGCCGGGGCCGACCGGGCGGCGAGGATCTGGACGCCCGGAGCCGCCAGGTCGGGTTTGTCGCGACCGTCCCGGCAGGGCCCGGCGCTGCTGAACGGGGCGGGCGGGCGGTCCGGGTCGTGCCCGTCGGCCGCGCCGACGACAAGCGGCAGGTGACTGGAGGCGATCGAACCGATGGTGATGGACGTGCTGCTGGTGCCGGGCGCGAACCGGGCCTGGCAGCCGCGGCAGGAGTCGTCCCGTTCGATCCAGGCGTCGTAGCGTCCGTTGCTGACCTGGTGTCCTTCGAGGGTGACGGTCCACGTCCCGGGACATCCGGCCGGGTCGAGGTACGCGACGATGTGGTTGTCGCCGTTGTTGGGGTCGTGCTTTCGGTGATAGACGCGTCCGACCACCTGGCCGCCGGCTGTCACGTCGGCCCGGTCCCCGAGGCGTACCGGCGGTCCGGGGGAGTAGCCCGGCGGCTCGACTCGAACGGCGAACTCGTCCGCGCCGTCGTACCAGATCTCCAGCTCGTTAACGGTGACGTCAACGGGATCGCTGACCAGCGTCAGCGTCCGCGTTTCGCCTGGCCCGATGCTGCCGCTGGCGTGGGTGCGCCAGCGGTAGTAGTTGCCCGCACTATTGACGACGAACCGGCCCGGCGTGCTCGCCAGCAATTCGTCCAGCGCCCGTTCGACCAGCGTGGTGCCGTCCTTCGGCCCGCAGACGCGCCCGGCGCTGATGTTGATGACGCACGGCTGGGACCCGGCCGTACGGGAGATGAAATCGACCGCCTCAAGCAGCCGGACGGAGTCTCCGAAGTTGGCCAGCCCGCCCGTGTTGCGGTCGGCGAGGTGAACGAACAGCAGGTCGGCTTGCGGCGCGATGCCGACCGGCCCGCCGGACCGGCCGTTCCCGGCCGCGATGTCCAGGGTCCGGGTGCCGTGCGTGCCCTGGCCGCGCGGGTCAGCGATCGCTGGATGGTAGCCGAGCCGCTCGTAGGGCCGCGGGTCCTGCAGCGCCCGGCTGATGTCTTCCCGCCGGTGCACGGTGCCGTACCCGTACGGTTCTGGCCGGGCTCCCGGCGCCTGGTCTCGCTGGTCCCACAAGGCGAGGAAGCGGGTAGACCCATCCGGCCGCCGGAAGACGGCCGCGTCCACGTCCGCCCCCCAGTCGACCGCCGCCACCACTACGCCGGTCCCGTCCGGCCCGAGAACCGGGTCGCGCCGTACGTCGGTCGGCCGGAGGCGGGGGACGGGCGGTCCGCCCGTCCCCGGTGAGGCGTCTCCGGCGTCGAACCCGGGGCTCAGGCCGCGCGGCGCCTTCAGGCTGATGACATCGAGGCGGGCCCGCACGGCGATGACATCGCGGGCCCGGATCCGGCAGGTCGCGACCGGGCCGAAGCGGGCGACCATCCGCACGCCGGGGATCTCGATTCCCGGCGCGGTGAGCCGGATGACAGCCTCGAGTTCGCGGTCACCGTCTGTGCCGGCTTCCGCGCGCAGCAGCTCCCATAGCGCCGGGTCCATAACGGCTCATCCGCGAGTTACGTCTAGACCACGTTGATCGGGATAACGGCAGACTTTCCGCCCGACGTTACCTTCAGGGACGTCTGCCCGGCGGTCTGACCGGTGACGGTGACCACCGAGGGACTGGTCTGCGTAACGGTGATCTTGTTGTCACTCGGATCGAAGCCGAACGTGGCGTCAGTCACCTGGTTTCCTGCCCGGTCGAGCGCGATCGCGGTGACCTGTGCCGTCGTGCTTCCGTCAGAGGTCACGGGGCCGGTGGACTCGATGGTGACGCTGACCGAGTCAACGCCCTTCGAGACGTTGGTGAACCGGCCAACGGCCCAGATCGCCGCCAGCAGCGCGCCGCCGGCCACCCGCGGGTCGAGGAGCACGCCTTCAAGTCCGGGCCGCCGCCGTTCCCCCGGTGCCAGCAGCAGCGTGGGGGCGCCGCGGATCACGGCCCGGGCCCAGTCGTGCTCGGCCAGGCCGGTGTCGAACGAGTCCAGGATCTGCGACGCGGCCACGCTCGCCTCCGAGGCCCAGGCGTTCCTGGCGGCGGCCCGGTTGGCCGCGTCGAGGCGCCGGTGCAGCGAGTTGATCATGGCCCGGGTGTCGAGGTCGAGCGAACGGACCTCAGCCCGGACGGTACGTACCGCCTGGCCGGGTACGGTGACTGGCCGTGGCTGTGGAGGCGGCTGCGGCGCGCGGACCTGGCCCCGGTACCGCCGCGCATCGACTATGCGCCGCTGCCGGTTCCGGCGCCGCGCGTCCTCGGCGTAGTCGGAGGCGGAGTCACTGTCGCTCTCGTACGAGGTTTCCCCCTCATAGGGTGACTCAGCGCTGTCATAACTGTCTGATTCCAGGGCGTCAAAGGCCGTCTCGCTCATCGGTTTTCTCCTTGGGTGTCGTTCGGTACGTGGTCGCGCTGGCGGTGCCCCGTCGTCTGCGGGGGACCGGATCGCCATCCATGGCGGCGGAGAGCCGCACGGCGGCGGGCAGGATGAACTCCTCGAACAGGCTCGGGTCGGGCTCGGTCCAACCCGCCGCGCCGCGCCCGGCGCACCGCTCGCAGCCTGCTTGCAGCCCCCAGCACTCACAGGCACCGAGCGCGACCGCGAGCAGGAGGTTCATGTCGACGGGAGGCTTCTCGGCAGCCGGGGTTTCCCAGCGGCCGGCGCCTGAGTCGCCGGGCGACGCTGGAAAGACCGTCGCGCTGTAGAAGGCGGCGGCGGGCGATTCCGCCCCCTGTCCCCAGCGGGTCACGGCCTGCCGCAGCAGCCGCTGGGCGTAGCCGCTCGGGTCGGGCAGGACATGCTCCAGCAAGGCCTGCACTTCGTCTAGTTCCGTCGTGCTCATCGGTCCGGCCCATCCCAGCCAGCCTCGGCCAGCTCCAGGTTGTCCGCGCCGAGCAGGTCGCAGTACAGCGAGCGGAGGGAACCGGCGCCCGAGTCCGGCCCGGCGCTTTCCGCGGCGTCGGTGAGCTGCTCGTTGTACATCAGCTCGTCAGCGTCCGCCGCGGCCTGCCCGAGCACCTGGCTGAGCAGCCCCAGCAGCTGGGCGGCGGGAATACCGCTGACCTCGCGGCGGCCTTGCTGGCCCAGCGCCGTCGCCAGCAGGGCTTGCATCACCTCGGGGTGCTGGCTCAGCACCAAGCCCTGAGCGGCGGCAGCGGACCCGGCCGCGACCGGCGAGACGGGCGCCGCCGGCGCAGGGGCCGATACAGGCGCCGCTGGCAGCGCCGGCGGCGCAGGCAGGACGGCCGGGGCCGGCGGTGGCGGGGCGGACGGTGGCGGGGCGGACGGCCGGGCAGGTGCCGGCCGTGGGGCAGGCAGAGCACTCACCGCGAGGGCGCCGAATTTACTGCCCAGGGCGGTGCCCGCCGGGCCGCCGATGACCGAGCCGAGCGCACCGCCGGCTATGGGGGCGACGGTCCGGGCGATGCTGGCGAATGTCGGGTCGGATGCCAACTGGCCGGCGCTCTTCCCGATCTGGCTGAGGGCCGCGCCGAAGTTGAACGCCTCGGCCGGGCTCATCGCGCTCATCATGTCAGTTGCCGCGTCGACCAGGTCGGCGTCATCAGCGTCGGCGTATTCATCGCGCAGCGCGGCCCGCAGCGCATCGGCAATTTCCCCATCGGCTGGACCATCAGCCCAGGCGTCTTCTTCAGCTAGTTCCCAGTCGTCGCCGTAGGGGTAGCCGGCCTCGAAGCTACTCATGACTTCACCTCCATGAAGCCAACGTAAGAAGCGCTTGTCACCAGGGCGTCACCGCGACTGGGGAACGCTAGCGGAACGCCGGGGTGACGCTGCCCTGCGACGCTGGTGCCATGACCATCTCTGCTGACCGCGCCGGCGTCTGCCTGCTGCGCCTGGAACAGCGGAGCGGCCGTCTCGTCATTACGGTGGTGACCAGCCTCGATCTCCGCTATCAGGGGCAGACCCGCCGGTCCTTCTCCGACCTGGAGGAAGCGCTCGCCTACGTCCGGGCGTTTGCCGCGGCATTCCGCGCCGGGCCGCCCGCGGCCGCGCCTGGGAATGACGACGAAACGTCGGCCGAGTAGCAGGCGGACGCTATCTCGTGGCGGCCAGCACCGGTCGCCGGGCCGGCGCGGGGAACATCAGCGATTGCAGCTGCACCCCGGGCCGGACGCCGAGCTCACGCTGCAGTGTCTGGCAGAACTGCGCATAAGCCCGCCGGGCCTCGCTGACGTTTCCCTCGGCCAGATGTGCCTCGATCAACACGCGCGCGGCACTTTCGCGGAGCGGGTCAACGGCCAGGGCGGCCAGGGCCGCCTCGATGGCCTGCGCGTACTGCCCGTCGAGGGTCAGCCGGCGGCTGAGCGCCTCCAGGGCGTGCAGCAGCTTCTGCCGCAGCCGTTCCCGTTCGAAGATGACCCAGTCGTCGTACCATCCGGGCAGCAGATCGGTCAGCTCCCGGATCGCGTCGACGGACAGCAACTCGCTGGGCGGCGCAGTGCCGTCGATCAGCCGGCCCGCCCACCGGCTTATCAGGTCGACGTCGACGAATGTGCCGCCGCGCAGGGCAATGGTCGACTTACCGCACTCCAGCACATCCAGCCCGGCCCGCCGCAGCCGCCACAGGGCTGACCGCAGGTTTCCCGCCGCCCGTGACTCGTAGGTGTCCGGCCACAGGTTCCCGGCGGTAAGACGGCGGTCCACACACCCGGTGCTCAGGGCGACGTAAGTGAGGAGGCGCTTGCTGCCGTCCGGGACCTCGGCCCGAAGTCCGCCAACGGTGAGGTAAGGCCCTCCAAAGAGGTGGACGACGGCCGTGCCAGACGGTACCCGGGGAATCAGCGAATACAACAAACCGGCGTCACCCATGAGCAGGCCCCCCACAAGTCGGTAAGGCCGATTCTAGGACGAGGCGCGTCACCAGCCCGTCACCCGGTTGCCGACAGTAACACCATGGTGAACCGGGCGTCGCTGTCCCGTCTCAACCAACACGTCGTGCAGGACCTGGGAATCGACGCGTTCTTGAGACGCTGGAACCTCTGCCTGTCTCACCGATGAGTCGATTCCGGAGAAGTGCCCGCTGAGCGCTCTCCACGGGACGCTACCGAACTCGGAGTGCCGCTTAGGTGTTTGCCTCACTGCGAGGCATACTGTCTATATGACCGAGAACGTTTCTGTAGATGCCCTTGGGTTCACCTGGGACCGCTCGGCCTTGCCCCGAAACATCACCGGGAGCGACGTGAGACGCGCTATATGGCGGTTCGGCAAGATGCTGCCCGGCTATATCTGGGACGCGGCCGTCCTTGAAGGCAACGCGTTCACGTACCCCGAAGTGCAGACCCTGCTTGACGGAATCACAGTGGGCGGCAGGAAGCTCAGCGACGAACGACAGATCTTGAACCTCTCCGAATCCGCGAATGAATTGATCCGCCTTGTCCAGTCAGCTCAGTTCCGGATCGACAAGGCGACATCAGACCTGCTGAATGACCTTATTGCACGCGACGAGGCCTTGGAGGCGGGGCATTTCCGTGGCGAAGGAAGCGTGATCACGCAGGTCAGCGTCAACATGGGAGTGCACGGCACGCACCGTCCGCCGCCGACCGAGCCCGGCGGGGAGAACCTGCGCCGTATCTTCCAGCGTGGCACCGAAGTCATCGTGGGACTAAACTCTGGCGTCTTCGAGCAGGCTGTCGCCTATTTCCTGTTCGCCGCCTTCCAGCAGTTTTACTACGACGGGAACAAGCGAACCGGCCGCTACATGATGAACGGTCATCTCATGTCACACGGCATTGATGCCATCAGTGTTCCCGCAGGCCGGAAGCAGGAATTCAACACCGAGATGATCGAATTCTACTGGCAGAAAGACGGAACGAGGATGTTCCAGTTCCTGGCCTCCTGCTGGGAGGATGCTCAATGACCGAGCTGTGGACCACCGCCGAAGCCGCCGAGTACCTAGGCGCATCATCAGCAGGTTCCGGTCGAAAGACACTATCCCGGCTCGGGGTGGCGCCGGTCAGCAGGGAACCGGGGCGTGGGGGTCAAAACCTCTACGATGCGACGAAGGTCCGGGCGGCCAAGGCGCGGATGCCTGGACGAGGAAAACGATCTTGGGGCGCGGTACCCGAGAAGACGATGAGTGAGATTCGACATGATGGGTGAGACGGGTGCCCCGTCCCACCCATCATGTCGGCCGGATCCTGCGGAACGATACGTTCCTGGGGCCGGCGGTCCGCTTTCCGCCTAGCACCTCTTTCGTAACGGCGTTCGGTCCGTCTCACTCAACTTGTCGATTCCGAAAACCACCCTTTGTTGCCATGAAACTTGCCGAGGCCCAGCCCTCTCGAGTGGCCATGACATGCGCAGAGCACGCCTCCTTTGGGCCGCCCGAGCAGCCACTGACCGGCGGCCGCGCCGGGTCAGGCGGGCGGGATGGCCTGTGCGAAGTTGAATACCCGGTTAGGGTCGTACGTCTTCTTCACCTGCGTCAGCCGGGTGTAGTTCACCCCGTAGTACGCCTGCTGCCAGTTGGGCAGGGTCGGGTCGATGTAGTTCTGGTAGGCCTGGCCGCTGGCGTACGGGCGCATCGAGGTCCAGAACGAGCTGAGCCACGCGGCCTGCCGCGCGACGGCCTGCGAGTTCGCGCCGTAGGTCCAGTCGGTGGTGTACTGCGCGTCGAACAGCGCGTTCCGGTGCACGAACGCGGTCGCCGTGGGGGCGACCCGGTTCACCGCGCCGCCGAGGGCGTCGAACGCCACTCCACCAACGCCGCCCGAGGCGCCGGACACCTTAAGCAGGGCCTCCACGCCGTGCAGCAGAGTGGTGATGCCGCCGCTGGTCAGCGGCTTGGTGAAGAAGTCGGACTTGGCCAACTGCGGCTGGCGGTTCAGCCGCCCGCCCGGGAACTCCCACGGCAGGTGGCAGCCCGTGTAGCCGATCGAGCTGCAGCCCGCCTCGAGCAGCATGGCGTTCAGGTACGAGAACTGGTTCAGGAAGTAGCTGGATGGGTGCGAGCCCACCTTGGCGTACAGTTCGTTCAGGAGGTTGGCCGCGCCGCCGATGCTGCCCAGATAGCAGCCGCCCACCTGGATTGTCGGGACGCTGCCGCCCGGCGCCGCCGACAGGTGCAGGTTCGACCACATCGCGTCCGGCGCGGTGGGTGCCCAGGATTGCCAGGCGGCGATCACCTTGGCCGCCTGCGACCATGGCCAGCCCAGGAAGAACAGCACCGGGGTGGGCGCGGGCTCGCTGGCGAACGTGAACGAGGTGACCACGCCGAAGTTGCCGCCGCCACCGCCCCGGCACGCCCAGAACAAGTCCGAGTGATCGGTCCCGTTGCAGGTGAGCTGTGCCCCGTCGGCGGTAACGATCTGCAGCGACTCCAGCTTGTCGGAGGTCAGTCCGTACGCGCGGGAGACCACGCCGATGCCGCCGCCCAGGGTCAGCCCGGCAATGCCTACCGTCGGGCACGACCCGCCGGGCACCGCTCTGCCGTGGGCGGCCAGATCGTGGTAGAAGTCGACGAGCCGCGTACCCGCGCCGACCGTGACGGTGGCGCCGGACACCGTGGTGCCCGCCATGTCCGTGACGTCGATCACCAGGCCGGTGGTCGTCGAATAGCCGGCATAGCTGTGTCCGCCGCACCGCGCCGCCACCTTGAGGGCGAACTTGCGGACGAAGGCCAGGCACGTCGCGATGTCGTGCGGGTTCTTGCAATAGGCGATCCCGGCCGGGCTGATGCTGTCGAACCGCGGGTCGAACAGCCGGCGGGCGATCGTGTAATAGGAATCGCCTGGCCGCACCAGGGTGCCGGACAGGTCGTGGGCCAGCGCGGTCCAGTCGGCCGGGGTGGGCCCGCCGGAGGAGGCGGCCCGAGCCGCCGGGCCGGCTCGGGGGAGCGGGAGGACGACCGCCGCGGCGCCGGCCGCGGCCATGCCAAGGAATGCCCGGCGCGCCAGCGCGGGCTCTGTGACGGTGCCCACACTCCTAAGGACGTCACAGAACACCGCTTTGGTT
>Ga0335073_10011133_pt1 | contig 12642 bp, 14 predicted proteins | sample Lox_Sample_22_FD_207093 | JGI IMG/M metagenome (GOLD analysis project Ga0335073, IMG submission 207093) | Soil microbial communities from Loxahatchee National Wildlife Refuge, Florida, United States - Lox_Sample_2.2 | ecosystem: Environmental > Terrestrial > Soil > Wetlands | place: USA...
TTCTCCGGCCCCTCGATCGATCCGCTCTCCAAGGAAGCCGATTACGATCCGCAATCCGCCGCGATCAGCTCGGCCTATGTCTCGGCGTTCAACGACTATGTCCGCAAGGTGCTGAACTACGGCCAGGACAAGGTCTACAAGCCCGAGATCGACGTCTTCAAATATTGGGAGTTCAAGCATCAGCAGCCGAACACCGGCTTCGCCAATCCCGGCACGCCGAACCTGATGCCCGACATCGCCACCACGATGAAGACCAACCCGCAGCTTCATGTGATGGTCAACGGCGGCTATTTCGACCTCGCCACGCCCTATTACGAAGGCTGGTACGAGATGCATCACCTGCCGATCCCCGACAAGCTCGCGGGCAATATCGAGTATCACTACTACCCGTCGGGCCACATGGTGTACGCGCATGAGGATTCGCTGAAGGCGCTGCACGACAACGTCGCGGCCTTCATCCGCAACACCGCCACCAACCAGGCGAAGTGATCCCATGGCATGACGGCCGCCGCGCCCAATAGCGCGGGGCCGTCATGCCGATTTGCGGATCGGGGTTTGGTCTGCAAAGCTCCTGGCCATGTCGGATCACACGGTGCACGAGGCGTTCGGGCCGCCGCTCTCGCCTTTGGAAGCGGCGAGCGCCATAGCGCTCGGATCCATCGCGCTTTTGATGGCCGGGGTGCTGGCGGAGATGCTGGGCCAGCTCGCGGACGAAGGACGCCTCAGCGCGCAGAGCATCGGTTTCGTCGCCTGCCTTGAGGGCCTCACCATGGCCGGCGCCACGGCCATCGCGGGCATCCTGATCAAGCCCAAAAATCTCCGATGGATCGGCGCGATCGCAGCCCTCGTGCTCGTGGCCGCCGATTTCGGCACGCTGGCCGCATCGGGGATGGGCGTCTATGTCGTCCGCTTCCTTGCGGGCATCCCCGAAGGCATCCTGCTCTGGCTGACCGTCAGCATGATCGCACGCAGCGAAGTGCCAGAACGCTGGTCGGCCGTGTTCTTCACCGCCTTTGTCGGCGCGCAATTGCTGCTGGCGCTGGTGTGCTGGGCCTATGTGATGCCGCATTGGGGCGCCGATGGCGGCTTCGCGGCGCTGGCCATCTGCTCGATCCCCGCCATCGCCATCGCCTTCTTCGCGCCGGACAGCTACGCCCCCCTGCCCCAGCCGGAGGGCGAGAGCGGCGCGCCGCCTTTGCGCGGCTGGATAGCGCTGTTGGGCACGCTGTTCCTGGCGGGGGCGGCGCCCGCCGTCGGCACGTTCCTGCAGCCCCTCGCCCATCAGGCGGGCTTGAGCGCCGATGTCGCGCGCGCGGCCCTGTGGGTGTCGCTTGTGGGACAAGTGCTGGGCGGCCTGACCGCCACCGCGCTGGCGGGGCGGGTGCATTACTTCGTCATGTTCATTCTCACGGGGATGGGCCTTCTCTTGTCCTGGGCGGTGTTCGATTTCAGCGCGCCGGCCTGGGCCTTTGTCGCCGCCAACACTTTCGCCGGCTATTGCGCCGTGGCGCTGGGACCGTTCCTGGTGCCCATGACCATCGAGGCCGATCCGTCACGGCGCGCCGCCGTACTGAGCGCGGGCACGCAGGTGCTGGCTGGGGCGCTCGCGCCTTTCGCGGCAGCGCTTCTCGTGAGCGACCGCAACGCCCATGGCTCGCTCGCCATCGGCGTCGCGACCCTGTTCGCGGGACTTGCGGTGATCGGCTGGCTTCACGCCATGGCCCTGCGCGAACACGCCGCATTGCGAGGATAGAGCAATGGCCGATCCCTTCGTGGTGCTGTCCTATGTCGGCGGACCGGCGCTGCTGACCAACGCCACCTCCGTGTTCATCCTCTCGACCTCCAACCGCTTCGCCCGCGCCATCGACCGCGCAAGGCTGCTCGCGGAGAAGCCGGAAGACGAGCGCGCGAAATTCGCCTTCGAACTCGAGATAGCGCATGCGCGGGTGGCGCTGATGGCGCGCGCGATCGCCGCGCTCTACATCGCGCTGACCTGCTTCGCGCTCGGCACCGCGATTGCCATTGGCGGCGCCGCAGCGGCGGAGTTCATCACCGGAAATGTGCTGATCGTGGCCTTCGCCGGCGCGGGCCTGCTCGGCGCCATAGGCTTCGCCGCCTTCGTGACGGCCGCAATCTGCCTGGTGCTGGAATCGCGCAACGCCATGACCGCCGTCTTGCGCGAGGCGGACATGGCGCTGGCTTCGTTGAAGAAGTGACCTCCCCGCAAGGGGAAGGTGCGATTCATTTCTCCATATCCGGATAGGGCCCCACGCCCCCCTTGGCGATGAACTCGTCGATATGGGCGGTGAGGACTGGAAGCGGCACCGAGCCCAGCTCCAGCACCGCGTCGTGGAAGGCGCGGATGTTGAACTTGGGGCCGAGCGCGGCCTCGGCCTTCGCGCGCGCCTTTTCGATGGCCATCATGCCGAGATAGTAGGACAGCGCCTGGCCCGGCCAGGCGATGTAGCGGTCGACCTCGGTATCGATCTCGTGGTCGGCCAAGGCCGTGTTGTCGTGGAGATAGGCGATGGCCTCATCGCGCGTCCAGCCCTGCGAATGGATGCCGGTGTCGACGACGAGGCGGCAGGCGCGCCACATCTGATAGGTGAGATAGCCGAACTTGTCGTAGGGATCCTTGTACATGTCCATCTCGACGCCGAGATGCTCGGCATAGAGCGCCCAACCCTCACCATAGGCCGAGATATAAGTCTTCTGCCGGAAGGCGGGCAGCTCCTTGTGCTCGGCGGCGATGGGCATCTGGAAGGCATGGCCGGGCGCGGACTCATGCAAGGTGAGCGCGGGCAGATTGTAGAGCGGGCGCGACGGCAGGTCGTAGGTGTTGACCAGATAGACGCCCGGCCCGCCGCGGCCCGAGGTGTAGAACGGCGCGATATCGTCCGGCACCGGAATGATGGCGAAGCGCTGGCGCGGCAGATAGCCGAAATATTTCGACGCCTTCCCGTCGAACTGCTTGGCGATATAGGAGGCGCGCATCAGAAGCTCCTCGCCGGTCTTGGCGTAGAAGCGCGGATCGGTGCGCAGATAATGCAGGAAGGCGGGGAAATCGCCCTTGAAGCCCGTCTCCTTCATCGTCTCCAGCATCTCGGCATGGATGCGCGCGACTTCCTGCAAGCCCAGCTGGTGGATCTCCGCCGGGCTCATATCGAGGGTCGTGTATTCGAGGATCTGGTGGCGGTAATAGGCCTTGCCGTCGGGCAGGGATTCCGCGGCCAGGCTCTCGCGTGAGCCGGGGATGTATTCTTTCTGCAGGAAGACCAGCAGATCCTTGTAGGCGGGCACGACCGAACCTTCGATCGCCTTCACGCCCTCTTCACGCAATTCGGCCTGCGCCGCGGCGGGGATGTTGGCCGGCATCTTCTTGAACGGTGCGTAGAAGGCGTTGTCCTCGGTCTTGGCGTCAATCACCATCGAGACCGACTTGTCCCGACCCGTCAGCGTCACCTTGGGGGGCGTGAAGCCGCGCGCGAGCCCGGCGCGCATATTGACGATCTGGTCGTGGAAATAGCGGGGGATGTCGCGCAGCTGTCCGAGATAGGCGCGGTAGTCGGCTTCGGTGTGATAGTCCTTGCGGGCGGTGTAGCCGAGATTGGTCCAGAAGGTCGTGTCGGAATTGAGCGGCTTCTCGTATTCCCTGAATTGCTGGTCCGCGATCAGATTTTCGATCTGGGGCTTGTAGACGTCGTAGCTGACCTGGTCGATCTTGGAGAGCTTGTCGCGCGGGATGGCGGAAAGCTCCTTCATCACCGCCTGCCAATAGGCGAGCCGCCGGTCCTGGGTGGCCTTGTCGACGGCGGGGAGATGATCGGCGGGCGTCTTCTGCTCGTCTTCGTCGTCCTCGCCCGCGAATTCGTGCTCGCGCCAGGACCATTCGCGCGCGGTGAGCGCCTTGAACTTCGCGTCGGCACCGTTATCAGCGGCGGGTGCGGCCCCCGTTGTGATGATCGCCATAAGACCCAACCCCGCTATCGCAAGACGCATGCATGCCTCCCCTGTGATGCGATATCTTATGCGGACGCGCTTGTATTTCCACCCGGCATTCGGAACATTCGCAAGCCAAGGCCGTTGAGGCCGTGGGCCCCCGAAAGCGAAGGAGAATTCCGATGGCAGCGAAAAAGAAGAAAAAGAAAGCCGTGAAAGCAAAGCGCAGCGTGAAAACGTCCAAAGCGAGGAAGCCCGGGCGCAAGGCCGCGAAGAAGTCGAAGGTCAAGGCGAAAGCGAGCAAGCGCCCCGCCGCCAGGAAGACCAAGAAAGCCGCGCGCCCAGCTGCGAAGAAGACCGCCGCGAAGAAGGCCACAGCCAAGAAAGCTCCCGCCAAAAAGGCGCCGCGCAAGAACCGCGACGTCGCCGGCGAGGGCAACTACTCCGCCTCGCGCCGCTTCCGCAAGGAACAGACCGATTTCGTGAAGACGCACAAGGCCGAGATTCCCGAAATGGCGCAGGAAGCCGAAAAAGCCCTCGAAGGTCCGGAAGGCAACGAACTGCGCGCCGCCGAAGCGGAAGCCAGCAGCCACGCCCACACGCCGGAAGAATAATGCGAAATACCGTCATCCCCGGACTTGTTCGGGGATGACGGCCTTATTTAGAGATCGCTCGCTGCGAGCCACTGCGCCGCCAGCGCTTCCAGTCCCACACGATCTTCGTCGTCGAAGCGGGCGAAGACGGGGCTGTCGATGTCGAGAACGCCGATCAGGCGGCCGTCCTTTTCCAGCGGTATGACGATCTCGGAATTCGAAGCGACGTCGCAGGCGATATGGCCGGGGAATTCGTGGACGTCCTTCACGATCAGGGTTGTGCGCTGCGCGGCCGCCGTGCCGCAGACGCCCTTGCCCATGGCGATGCGCACGCAGGCCGGCCGTCCCTGGAAGGGACCGAGCACCAATTCGCCCGCCTTCAGCACATAGAACCCGGCCCAGTTGAGATCGGCTAGGCCGCCGAAGAGAAGCGAGGACAGGTTGGCCGCATTGGCGAGCCAGTCGCGTTCGCCCTCGAACAGGCCGCGCGCCTGCAGCGCGAGCTCGTGATAGATTTCGCGCTTGGCGCCTTCGGGACGCGTGGCCTGAAAGGTCATTTGGGTTTGAACGTCAGCGCCGCGCCGTTCATGCAATAGCGCAGGCCCGTGGGATCGGGACCATCCTCGAAGACATGGCCGAGATGGCCGCCGCAGGCGGCGCAATGGACTTCCGTGCGCGTCATCAGGAGGCTGCGGTCGGTCGAGGTGGCCACCGCGCCATCCTTGGCGGCGTAGAAGCTCGGCCAGCCGGAGCCGCTCTCATATTTGGCGCCGGAATCGTAGAGCGGGGCGCCGCAGCCGGCGCAGAGGAATTCGCCGTCGCGCGTCTCATGGTTCAGGGCATGGCTGCCGGCGGGCTCGGTGCCGTGCTTGCGCAAGACGCGATAGGCCTCGGGTGAGAGGCTCTCGCGCCACTGCGCATCCGTCTTCTCGATCTTATATTTTCCGTCTGCCATAGGGGCTCTCCTTCGCCCGTCTATTCGCCCGAACCGTGCCGGGCGTTACGTCTCGCCTCAGGGCGCCCCGTTGCCGTCGTCGATCGCCGCTTTCAGCGTGTCGCGCAGCTTGCCGTGATTGCCGAAATCCCAATTGCCGCCATAGGCGATGTCGTCGACGCGCCAGGACGCGCCCTGCTTCACGAGATGCACGATATCGGTCCAGTCCACCGGCTTGTCCTGCGGGCGCGGATGCTTGTCGGCGTAGTGGCCCTTCATCGGGCAGGTCTTGAGCACGACATCGCATTTGCCGACGGTGAACGACGTGATGCCCTCGAAATTGGGCGAGAACAGATCGCCCTCGACCAAAGGCGGGGAATCCTTGTTGGCCTTGGCGTATTTGGCTTCGGCGGCATCGGCCTCGGCGAGCAGCGCTTCCAGGCCTTGCGAGATATAGGGCGCGTATCGGGCGCGGGTCTTGGCGTCGGGGATGCCGTCCTGATCGGTCTTGGCGTGGACGCCGTAGAAGCCGTTCACGGCGGCCGCCATGTCGGCGGCATCGTCGGCGAGCGCGGGCGATGCGGCGAGCGCGGCGGCGAAAAGCAGGGCTTTCATTTGCGGTCCTTCAGCAGGTCGCGGATCTCACGCAGCAAGGCGATGTCTTCCGGGATGGTGGCGGGCTCGGCGGGATCGGGCGTGCGCAGCTTGTTGAGCTGACGCAAGAGCAGGAACAGCACGAAGGCCACCATCAGGAACTGGATGATGGTATTGATGAAAGCGCCGTAGTTGAGCGTGACGTCGCCCAGCTTCTGGGCATCGGCCAGGGTGGTCGGATGACCCGTGCCCTTGAGCACGACGAAAAGATTGGTGAAATCGAGCCCGCCGGTGAGAAGACCGAGCGGCGGGGAGATGATGTCCTTCACCAGCGAGGTGACGATGGCGGTGAAAGCGGCGCCGACCACGACACCGACCGCGAGGTCGACGACATTGCCGCGCATCGCGAATTTGCGAAATTCCCGCCACATGGCGCCTCGCCCTCCTAAGTCCGGCGGCGAGAATAGCCCAACCGCTTAGACGGGTGGAATACGCATCCGGAAGGTGAGGCCCAAACTGTCGGATTCGATCTCGAGCCCGGCGTCGAGCTTTTCGCAGAGCGTGCGGATCAGGCGCATGCCCAGACCGGTGCAGGCCTTGGGATCGAAATTCTCCGGCAGGCCGACGCCGTCATCGGCCACTTCCAGGTCGATGCTGCCGTCCGCGTTGCGGCCGCAGCTGACCGAGATGGCGACAGGCAGGCCCGTGGGATGGGCATGCTTGATCGCGTTCATCACGATCTCGCCCACCAGCAGCATCGCCGTCTGCGCCTGTTCTGGGGTGACGTCGCAGCCGCGCTCGACACGCTCCACGATGCTGACGCGATGGCCCAAGGACAGCGAGTGGGTCAGCTCCCTGGCATATTCGATGATCTGGGCGCCGAGATCGCAACGCGCCATATTCGGCCGCTGCGCGAGCTGGCGGTGGAAATTGCCGATGGAGATGATCTTGCCCGCCGTCTCCTGCAGCATCCCGCGCACTTCCGTTTTGGTGAACAGGTCCGGTCCCTTGGCGACATGGGAGGCCTGGAGCTGGACCATGCCGACCAGGAGAGAAAGATGATTGGCGATGCGATGATTGGACTCGGCCACCAGATCCATGTCCGGCTGCGCCAGCCCGCCTTCTATGAGTTCGAGTGCAGCCATGTGAGCCTCCGATCAAGGGGAGGACTTTACGACGCGCGATCCGTGCTAACAAGTATTATTTAATAATATCAATGAGTTGGCTGAGTATTTGGGGGGTTTTGCGCCGACACCGCCACTGGCTTGGGGAACCAACTATCCCATCTTTCGTTAATGCACTGGTTCCGCTATTTATGCTTATAATGAGTAAGTGGCGTCTGACGGGCACAGGGTGAAGGGAATGTCCAGCATTACGCGCGGCGAGCGCTTGCAGATCATGCTGACCAAGACCGAGATCGAGGCGCTGGACGGCTGGCGCTTCTCCCGGCACATGCCCAGCCGCGCGGCCGCCGTCCGGGAGCTTCTCAAGCGCGGCCTGGCGGCCGAGGGCTTCGCCCTAGCCGAACCGGGCTCGAAGTCCGGCGATTATGGCGTGACCGATGGCCAGGAAAAGCGCGCCAGCAAATAGCGGCTTGCGTTCCGGCGGGCTTTCCGTCTAAGACGCCGCCTCTTTCGGGGCCGCCCGGCGAAAGGGCATGCCGTGGCGACCCGCAAAGGCTACCGGGCGCTTGCGCCCAAGGAGACCGAAATGCCCAAAATGAAGACGAAATCGGGCGCCAAAAAGCGCTTCAAATTCACCGCGAGCGGTAAGGTCAAGACCGGCCAGGCGAACCACCGCCACCGCCTCATCCGCAAATCCAAGCGTTCGTTGCGCGAGCTCAAGGGCACGTCGGTTCTGTCCGACTCCGAGACGCGCCGCGTGAAGCGCTGGATGCCTTACGGCTAAGGAGGAACACACCATGTCCCGCGCCCCCCGCGCCGTACCGAGCCACGCCCGCCGCAAGAAGGTCTTCAAGCAGGCCAAGGGCTTCTATGGCCGCCGCAAGAACAACATCACGTCGGCCAACGCCGCCGTCGACCGCTCGCTGCAGCACAACTATGTCGGCCGCAAGCTGAAGAAGCGCAATTTCCGCGCGCTCTGGATCCAGCGCATCAACGCCGCGGTGCGCGAGCACGGGCTCACCTACAGCCGATTTATCAGCGGGCTCGCGAAGGCGGGCATCGAGATCGACCGCAAGGTGCTCTCGGACCTCGCCATCCACGAGCCCGCCGCCTTCAAGGCTCTGGTGGATCAGGCCAGCAAGTAAGCGCGAAACCGCCTAATCCACCTTCTCCCCTTATCGTCATCGCCCGCTTCATGCGGGTGGCCCGGACAAGCCGGGCCATGACGAATAGAAAGAACGTGGAAGTATGAGCGATATCGAAAGACTGGAACGCGATCTTCTCGCCGCGATCGCCGACGCGCGCGACGAGACGGCGCTCGAGACCATCCGCGTAGGCACTCTGGGCAAGAAGGGCTCGATCAGCGAGCTCCTGAAAACGCTCGGCGCCATGACGCCGGACGAGCGCAAGGCGCAGGGGCCCCTGATCAACGGCTTGCGCGACCGCGTGGCGGACGCCATCTCCAGCCGCAAGACGGCGCTGGGCGATGCGGCGTTGGACGCCAAGCTGGCGTCCGAGCGTGTCGATGTCACCTTGCCGGTGCGCCCCGAAAACCAGGGCACGATCCATCCGGTGAGCCAGGTGCTGGACGAGATCACGGCGATCTTCGCCGATCTCGGTTTCTCCATCGCCGACGGGCCCGATATCGAGTTCGACGACTACAACTTCACCAAGCTCAACATCCCGCCCGATCATCCGGCGCGGCAGATGCACGACACCTTCTATGTCGCCAAGCAGGCGGACGGTTCGCAGCATGTGCTGCGCACGCACACATCTCCCGTGCAAGTGCGCACCATGCTCAAGCAGAAGCCGCCGATCCGCATCATTTCGCCGGGGCGCACCTATCGCGTGGACAGCGATGCGACGCATTCGCCGATGTTCCACCAATATGAAGGCCTCGTGATCGACGAACGCGCCAGCCTCGGCAATCTCAAATGGGTGCTGGAGGAATTCTACAAGGCGTTCTTCGAGGTCGACCGGGTCGAGCTGCGCGCGCGGCCGAGCTATTTCCCCTTCACCGAGCCGAGCGTGGAATGGGATCTGCGCTGCGACCGCTCGGTGCCGGGCAAGATCACCTTCGGCACCGGCAATGATTGGCTGGAGCTCGCCGGCTCCGGCATGGTGAACCCGCGCGTGCTGGAGATGTGCGGCATCGATCCCGAGAAGTATCAGGGCTTCGCGTTCGGTGGGGGCCTCGATCGTCTCGCCATGCTGAAATACGGCATTCCGGACATAAGGCCTTTCTTCGAATCCGATCTGCGCTGGCTCAGGCATTACGGTTTCGCGGCGCTCGACATCCCGACTCTGGATGGAGGGCTCAGCCGATGAAATTCACGCTCTCCTGGCTCAAGACCCCGCTCGACACCGATGCGGACGCGCAGGCCATCGCCGACAAGCTCACCGCCATCGGGCTCGAAGTGGAGTCGGTGGAGGATGCGGGCGCGCGGCTGAAGGATTTCACGGTCGCCTATGTCGTCTCCGCCGAGAAACACCCCAATGCGGACAAGCTGAAGCTGTGCATGGTCGACACCGGCGCGGCGGAGCCTGTTCAGGTGGTATGCGGTGCGCCCAATGCGCATACCGGCATGAAAGCGGTGTTCGCAAAGCCCGGCACGATCATTCCGGTGAGCGGCGCGGAGCTGAAAGTCGGCACCATTCGCGGCGTGGAATCGCGCGGCATGCTCTGCTCCATGCGCGAGCTGATGCTCGGCGAGGATCATGACGGCATCATCGAGCTGCCCGCCGATGCGAAAGTCGGCGAGCCTGCGGCGAAGGCGCTGGGGCTCAACGATCCCGTCATCGACGTGTCGATCACGCCCAATCGCGGCGACTGCACAGCCGTCTATGGCATCGCGCGCGACCTCGCTGCGGCGGGCCTGGGCCGCTTGCGCGAGGGCGATCTGTCGCCGGTGCCAGGCAAATTCCCCTCACCCATCAAGACCGCGCTGGATTTCCCCACCGGCAGCGAGAGCGCGGCCCCGATGTTCGCGGGCCGCTTGATCCGCGGGGTGAAGAACGGCCCGTCGCCCAAATGGCTGCAGGATTGGCTGAAGGCGGTAGGCTTGCGTCCGATCTCCGCGCTGGTCGACGTCACCAACTTCCTGTCGCTCGACCGGGGGCGGCCGTTGCATGTGTTCGATGCGGCGAAGATCAAAGGAAACTTGCGCGCCCGCTTCGCCAAGGATGGCGAGCAAGTTGTCGCGCTGGACGGCAAGACCTACACGCTCGATTCCGAGATGGTGGTCATCGCCGACGACGAGGCCGCGCGCGGCATCGGCGGGGTGATGGGCGGCGAGGATTCGTCCTGCACTGACGCCACCACGGATGTCTTCGTGGAGTCCGCTTTGTTCGATCCGGTGCGCATCGCGCGCGCGGGGCGCAAGCTTGGGATCAATTCGGATGCGCGATACCGCTTCGAGCGCGGCGTCGATCCGGAGTTCGTGGTGCCGGGGCTCGAGCTCGCGACCAAGATGATCCTCAACTTCTGCGGCGGTGAGCCCGGCGAAGTCGTCGTGGCGGGCGGCGTGCCCGATTGGCGGCGGACCATCAGTTTCGACACGGCGCGAGTGAAGTCGCTGGGCGGCATCGAAGTGTCCAGGACGGAGATCGCCGACATCCTCAATCGCCTCGGCTTCGCGGTCGAAGCGGGCGAGAAGATGAAGGTCACCCCGCCGTCGTGGCGCAGCGATGTCGTGGGCCCGGCCGATCTCGTCGAAGAGGTCGTGCGCATCCATGGCCTCGACAAGGTGCCGTCGGAGCCTCTGCCGCGCACCAGCGTGGTCGCGCGCACCGCGATCAGCCCGGCGCAGCGGCGCTTGCGCACCGCCAAGCGGGCGCTGGCGGCGCGCGGCTTCCACGAAACCATCAATTTCAGCTTCATCCCGCGCGCGCAGGCCGCGCTCTTCGGCGGCGGCGACGATGCGCGCCAGGTGCAGAACCCCATCGCCGCCGATCTCGACGCGATGCGGCCCAGCGTGTTGCCGTCGCTGCTGGCGGCGGCCGAGCGCAACCAGGCGCGCGGCTTCAGCGACATGATGCTGGCGGAAGTCGGCGCGCAATTCCAATCCGGCATGCCGGAGGCGCAGAGCAATGTCGCCGCCGGCATCCGGGTCGGTGTGGGCGCGCGGAGCTGGAGCAAATCCACGCACCCGGCCGATGTGTTCGACGCCAAGGCCGACATGCTTTCCGTGCTCGAAGCTGCGATGGGCGCGCCCATGACCGCGCCGGTGAAAGCGGGCGCGGCAGCCTGGTATCACCCCGGCCGCTCCGGCACGCTCGCACTGGGGCCGAAGGTCATCGCCTATTTCGGCGAGGTGCATCCCAAGATCCTCGCGGCCTTCGACATCAAGGGACCGGTCTCGGCGTTCGAGATCTTCCTCGACGCGGTGCCGGAGCCGAAGTCCAAGGGCAAGGCGCGCGGGCCGTTCCAGCCTTCGCCCTATCAGCCTGTCGAGCGCGACTTTGCTTTCCTGGTCGATGCCAAAGTGTCGAGCGAGGACGTGGTGAAGGCCGCGCGCGGCGCCGATCGCGTACTGATCGAGAAGATCGATGTCTTCGACGTCTATGAAGGCAAAGGCGTTCCGGAGGGCAAGAAGTCGCTCGCCATCGCGGTCAGGCTGCAGCCCAAGGACAAGACGCTCACCGATGCGGAGATCGACGCGCTTGCGCAGAAGATCGTCGACGCGGTAACCAAGGCGACAGGCGGCACGCTGAGGAGCTGACGAGATGGCCGAAGGGTTCGACAAACGCTCCGGCCTTCTGTTCATCGTCGCGTTCGGCATCGTCAGCCTGTTCGCGGACATGGCCTATGAGGGCATGCGCTCCTCGACGGGGCCGTTCCTGGCGCTGTTGGGCGCGAGCGGCACGACGGTGGGCGTCGTCGCCGGCGCGGGCGAACTGTTCGGCTATGTGCTGCGCGCGGTGTCCGGGCGGTTCGCGGAGCGGACGCGGCTCTACTGGCCGATCACGCTCGCGGGTTACATCCTGCAGATGGCGGTGATCCCGCTCCTCGGTCTCACCAACAACTGGATGCTGGCGGCGCTGATCATCGTCTTGGAGCGCACCGGCAAGGCGATCCGCAATCCCACCGCCAACTTCATGATGTCGCGCGCGGGCGAACATATCGGCCAGGGCTGGGCGTTCGGCTTGCAGGAGGCGCTCGACCAGGCCGGTGCGCTGATCGGGCCGCTGATCATCGCGCTCGTTCTGGCGCGGCACGGCAGTTACACGCAGGCCTTCCTCTGGCTCGGCGTGCCGGCGGTGCTGACCTTGATCAGCGTGTTCACGGTGGCGCTGCGCTTCCGCTTCGCGGGCCAGGTCGCCCCGCCGGCGCACGATTTCGATGCAACCTTGCCGAACACCTACTGGCTTTACGCGGCCAGCTCGGCGCTGGTCGCGTTCGGCTTCGCGGACTATCCGCTGATCGCCTATCACTTCCACCGAACCGGTGTCGTCCCGG
>Ga0335073_10011135_pt1 | contig 12641 bp, 13 predicted proteins | sample Lox_Sample_22_FD_207093 | JGI IMG/M metagenome (GOLD analysis project Ga0335073, IMG submission 207093) | Soil microbial communities from Loxahatchee National Wildlife Refuge, Florida, United States - Lox_Sample_2.2 | ecosystem: Environmental > Terrestrial > Soil > Wetlands | place: USA...
TCCAAGCCGCAGTACATCGCGCAAAGCGTGGCTCCGATGCACCAGCCCATCAGCGACAGCTCCTCGGCGCCGCTCGCCCGCAGCGTCTCGCGCACGGCCCACTCGAGCTCGTCGCAGACGTACTCATCGAGCCCCATGTCGGCGTCCTCTTCGTCCGGATAGCCCCAGTCGACGAGGAACACATCGAATCCCTCCCCGACCAGGTACTCGACGAGCGACGAGCCAGGGCGCAGGTCGAAGATCTCGGGCCGGTTGATCAGCGCGAACACCAACAGCAGCGGCACCTGGTAGAGCCGGTTCGACGAGCGATACCGGTATAGCGTGGTCTGCCGATGAGTCCACACCACCTCCCGCGGCGTCGCCCCAACCACCGCGTCGTCGGTGGTAAGGAGGATGTTCGTGTACTCCAGCGCGTTGACCGGGAACCGGATCGCCCGATCGACCGCCCCCACGAACGGGTCGACAACGGTCACGAAGATGCCCCCTCGGGATCGCGCTCGCGCGAAACCTCGTCGCGCAAGCTCTCGACCTCCTGCAACACCCGCTCGAGCTGGTCCTCGGTCCGGTTCAGCTGGCGCGACAGCCTGACGATGTCCGCCCGGCCCGCCAGACGGAGGTTGCGCCACAGCAGATCGATCCCGTCGAACGCCATCCGCGTCAACGCCGCCGTGTTCTCCGCACTCAGCGCGAGCAACTGCCCGAAGCTCGGCTTGTTCACCAAAGCCTCGAACGCCTTAGCCGTGTTCGACTCGGCGTCCTCGTACAGCGCCCGGACCTGCTGCTCGGGCGACTGTGCGCCGTTCTGGCGGTCTGCCATCGCCTTCCTCCTTCGGTGGTCCGTATGTGATTCGAGCCTACCCGATTGGCTCCGGTGCTCAAAAGCCCGTTCGGAATAGTCACCCCTCGCTGGGGGGTTGCTCTAAGACACCCGATGCGGGTAGTACTCACACCTATCAAGCTGACCGAGAGACTCGACGAGGCGCAGAAAAGCCACCGCCGGCTCGGCATCGCGCTGGCAACGGGCAAGAAGTTCTCCGACGACAAGTCCTCGAACCTGGCGACGATGATCGCGTTCTGGGCGTTCTTCGGCATCTTCCCGCTGCTGCTCGTACTCGTGACGCTGCTGGGGTGGATCCTGTCGGGGAGTGACAAGGCCTCCGTCCTGGGCCACGTCGCAAACCTGTTTCCGCTGCTCGATCCGAAGACCGTGACCGGACTCAGCGGCTCGTGGTGGGCGATCGTGGTCGGCCTGGCCACCGCGCTTTGGAGCGGCCTCGGCGTGGTGCGCACCGTCCAGTTCGCGTTCGATACCACCTGGGGGGTTCCGGAAGCAGAGCGTCCGGGGATGGTCAAACAGGTGCTCCGGAGCCTGTGGATCCTGGCGACGATCGGGCTCGGCCTCGTGCTGACCACGTTGATCTCGGGCTTCGTCGTCAGCGCCAGCAACGGCGTCCATCTCGGCGCGCTCGGCCGGGTCGGGGGCTACCTGCTGGCGGTGGCGCTGAACCTCGGTCTGTTCCTGGCCGCCTTCATGATCCTCACCACCCGCGAAGTCACCGTTCGCGAGGTGCTCCCCGGCGCCGTGTTCGCGGGCCTGGTGTTCTTCATCCTCCAGCAGCTGTCCGCGTTCATCATCTCGAGCCACCTGAAGAACGCGCAGTCGACGTACGGTCATTTCGCCACTGTGATCACGCTGCTGTGGTGGTTCTATCTTCAGGCGCAGGTGACGCTGCTCGGCGCCCAGCTCAACGTCGTGGTGGCGGACAAGCTGTATCCGACCTCGCTGGTCAAGAAGAAGACCGAGGGTGCTCGCCCGGCCGGCGAGGCCGCGTGAGCGCAGGCGCCGACGTCGGGGTGGTCGGGGCGGGGATCGTCGGCCTCTCGACGGCTTTCGCGCTGACCGAGATGGGCGCCACCGTGACGGTGTACGAGCGCGGTCTGCCCGGCAACGGCCAGTCCGGCGGAGACTCCCGAATCTTCCGGCACGCTCACGACGACCGCCGGTTGGTCGAGTTCGCGTCCGAGGCGCGGCGCGGGTGGCGCGAATGGGAAGAGCGGTTCGGCCGCGAGCTGCTCTCACGGGACGGCGTCGTGGCGCTCGGTCCCGCCGCGATGCGACGGCTCGACGCGATGCGCCGCGCCGGCGTTCGCGCGCGCCAGATCGACGGCCCCGAGCTCGGCGAGCGGTTGGCGCTCCTGGCGCCGTGGGAGGAGTCAGCGGTGCTCGACGAGGACGGCGGCGTGATCCGGGCATCAGCCGGCATCGAGGCTCTCAGCGGTTCGCTCCGGGAGCGGATCGTGTTCGACGAGGTCCTGTCGGTCCGGGCCACCGCGGCCGGGTCGGTCGAGGTTCGCACCGGCGGGGCGAGCGCCGAGCACTCACGCGTGGTCCTGTGCGCCGGCCGCGGAACCGCCGCGCTGGCTCGCGGCGCCGGCCTGCCGCTGCCGCTACGCCACGCGGCTCATCTACGTTTCACCTACGCGGTCCGAGGCGACCCGCCGCCGCGCCTCGCATGCCTGCTCGACTCGAGCGGAGCGTTCGGCGAGGCCGGCGGCTACGGCGATCCGTTGCCCGGCAACGTCGCCTACGCGGTCGGACTTGACGACACCCCGGCGCATGACGACGGGAGCCTGATCGATGCCGGCGGCCTCGCCGCGCTCGCTGAACGGACGAGCGCCTACGTCACCCGTTTACTTCCCGGCGTCCACCCGGAGCCGGTCGACGTGCGCCATTGCTGGGTGACCGAGCTCCCGTGGCACCCGGACGGGTTCGCAGCGTGGGAGGTCGGCGGCCTGTTGGTCTTCGCCGGCAACAATCTGTTCAAGCACGCGCCGGCGATCGGGCGCTCGCTCGCTCGGGCCGCCGTCGGCGAGGGTCTCGCGCCGAGCCTGTACCCGGAGGCCAAGCTCGGCGCGGAGTTGTTCGAGGCGACGCGCAGGTAGCGGCGCTGTTTCCGATGGCCCGCCGCGTCAGCGCGACGCGTGGCCGCCCCGGTGATCGTGCGCGGCGATCGGCGATTGGGGAGCCACTGGCGGCTGCGCGGTGACCGGGGGCGTCGCCGGGACCGGCCGCGAGGCCGGGACCGGACGCGGCACGGCGGCGGCCGGCGTCGCGGGCGGAAGCGTTCCGGCCGGTCGTGCCGCCTGCGGCGCCACCGGCGCGGGCTGCGGCGCGGCTGCCCTCGCCTCAGGCGTCGGGGCGGGCTTCGGCGCGGCGTGCTGCTCGGGTGCCCGTACGGCGTTCTGCTGAGGCGCCGCCTTCGGCTCTGACCCCATCGCGCTTGACGAGGCCTTGTCGCCGACCTCTGGGAACCGGTCCGCCGCGTCCTCCGCGAGCGAGAAAAGGGACGTCGCCACGTTGCGGACATCTTCGATCAAGCGAACCCGCTCGGCCCATACGGCATCGGTCTCGGAGTCGAGCTGACGGAGCTTGCGCTTCGCGTCCTCGGTCATCGCCACCGCGTTGGCCGCGGCGTCGGCGACGCAGCGATCGGCCTCGGCGCGTGCGCGCCGGGTGATCTCAGCCGCCTGCTCGTGCGCGACCTTGAGGATCGCGCTCGTCTCCTCCCCGACCCGGGACAGCTCGGCGTCGATGGCCGCCGTCGGCGACCGCTGCGCCGACAGCTTGGCCGCCATCTGGCCGATCTCATGCTCGAGCCCATCGATGTAGTCATCGACGCTGTCGCGGTCGTAGCCGTGCATGGAGGTCGGGAACCGCTTGCGCGAAGGCTCCGACGGTGGAACCGTCTCGACGGCCGCCGTTGGCTGGTCCAGCTCCTCCTCGTACGGCTCCCACTCCTGATCGTCCGTCTGGGGACGGTCGAAGCTGTTGAAGCCCCGGGAGAGCCGGTCGCCAAGGTCGGCAAAGAACGTGCCGGGCGATCGGCGCCTGTTCGGCTCGTCGTAGGTCACGCCGGCTCTATCTCCGGATCTCTCGAAATCGCTCATCCACAACTCCTCTGCGCGTCGCATGGCTCGTGGCGGGGTTCGGCAGCCCATCACCAAATCCCCCTCCCGGGCCGACGCTTGCAACGCAGCGTTCAGCCGGCGCCCGAGGCGGGCCACAGCTGCGGCCCGATTCCCATCATGTCGATCAGCCGCTCGACCGAGGGGCTGACGCGCGGGTCGACCTCGAGCTCATGGCCGGCACGGCGCGCGTGCTTGATCCCGAGCACGACCGCCTGCACGCCGGAGCTGTCGATGAAGTCGAGCCGGGAGAGGTCAAGCCGAACCGGACGCCCGTCCTCTCGGAGCTGGCGAAGCCGCTGCTCGACCGCGTCGGAAACCGCGATGTCGAGCTCCCCGATCAGGGCCACGCGAACCGCACCGTCGCCGTCGACGGTCTCTTGGATCTCAAACGATGGCCCGGCGAGTGCCACGCGTGCAGACGATGTCGGATCTCGGACGGGGAAAAGGGACCGGGAGCGGGCAATCCTAACCGAAGACTTGGGAAGGAATCCGGATCGAAGACGTCTTTAGTCGCACAGGCGCGAAGCCCCCCTCGTGCCCGGCATCGGCGGCGGCTCGCCATAGCCGCCGCCGGATCGCCGGGTCGCCGCTTGGGGGCTTCTCTCAGCCGGCGACCGGTTCGGGGTCCGGCCTCACGTAGACGGTGTCGGCGACCTGGATGATCTCGCTGATGGGCAGGTCCGCTTTGCCGGCGTGACGCCTGATCGCCTCGGGGCTCGTCGCCTGGTAGATGCAGACCGTGCCGACCGATCCTGCCGCCTCCTCGAGCACGTAGCTCCGGATCCAGCGGACATCGTCGGGCATCTCCTCGCCCGCGGCCGTCGAGCGCTCGGCGGCCAGCTGGAGATCGTCCGCGGTCCGCCAACCGTCGCGGCGAAGGATCACGTAGGTGTTCATAAATACGCCCTCCTTTGGTTTGGGTGATTCGATCCGATCGTCAGCTGCACGGCCCGGACGCCTGCGCGAGGGTGCGCTTGGCCCGTCCGAACGGCCGGAACTTGAGCAGCCGGACCCTCGCGTCCGGACGGGGCGGCGCGCCGGTGTCCGCGGGTCGGGCCAACGGTGAACCGCCGGCGGCCCGGCGTAGATCGTCGACGTGGGATTCGACGAGGTGCTTTGCGATGTAGGGATGCATGACCATGCGGCCAAGGTAGGCGCGCAAGGCCGATCGCACATCGGGAGCGAAGGCCCATGTTGTCCCCGGTCGATGCCTATTTTGTGAGCACGCCGAGCCTGGCCGCTTCGGCCGCCGCCTGGCGACGCGACCGAACACCGAGCTTGCCGAGGATCGCCGAGACATGGTGGGCGACGGTCTTGGGAGTGATGTAGAGGCGCGCGGCGATCTCAGCGTTGGTGAGGCCGTCCGCGAGCAATCGGAGGATCTCGACCTGGCGCCCGGTCAGCTGCGCCGGATTGCTCATCGTCGAGCGCCGCGGGCCGCGGGCGATCTTGCGGATTCCCGCAATGCGCAGACGCTGGGTGACCGCGCGCGTCGCGGGGACCGCGCCGAGACGCTGAAACTCCGCGAGCGCTTCCTCGAGCGCCGCGGGCGCCCCGTTGTCGGCGCGCGCGAGCGCCGCCTCGTACGGGCATCCGACCTGGTCCCAGGACTCCGCCGCGGCCTCCCAGTCTCCCCGCAGCTCGTGCCCAAACGGGGCCGCCACAGAGTCGGGATCGACGTGATCCTGGACGCCGGCTCGCCGGCGCCATACGCACAACTCGCCGACGGCCCATCGATCGTCGAGCGCGATCGCGAGCGCGAGCGTCTCGTCCGTCTCGGCGCCGACCGACGCGGCGCTGCCGTCGAGCCAATGCGCCTCGGCGCGGGCCGCGGCGACCGGTGCGAGCCGCTGGAGCTCGCCACTCTGGCGCGCCAGCTCGAGCGCCTCGTCGAGCAGGTCCCACGGGTGCGGGTCGCCCCGGCGGGCGCGCAGCCGGCCGAGCATCGCGAGCGGGATGATCCGGCTCGCCGCGGGTACGTTCGGCTCGCGCAGCACTGCCCCGGCGCGATCGGCGGCCTCGTCCCACCGTCCCTGCTCGAACCGCAAGCAGGCGAGCCAGCCGGTCATGTAAAGGCGCCACGGGTCGAGGTCGTGCTCGACGCAGTAGGCGATTCCGACCGACAGGTTGCGATCGGCGCTCGCATACTCATGCGCCCACACGTCGCCGGCCGCGAGGTTCGTGTAGGCGCGCGCCGCGTGCTCCTCGTAGCCGCACTCGAGCGCGAGCGCGAGGCTTCGATCGAGCTTCTCGACGCCGCCAGGCAACCGGCCCCTGGCCTCGGCGGCACCGACGTTGTTCAGCGCATGCACGAGGGTCTCCGTCTCGCCGAGCCGCTCGGCGAGACCAATCGCAAGCTCGCCGCATTCGATCGCCTCACCGACGTCGCAGGCAAGCATCGCCAGCTGTGACGCGTTGCTGTAAGCCATCGCGAGCTCGCGGCCGGGCGGCTCGGCCTCGAGCAACTCGATCGCCCTGCGGCTCTCGCGAACCGCGGTCGCGCGGTCCGCGGCGAACCAGGCCAGACGCGACAGCCACCTGCGGTCGTCCCCCTCACGGATCCGATCGCCCTGCTCCTGATGCAGCGACAGCGCCGCCTGGCGCGCCTGAACGGCAGCGCCGAGCTGCTGGGACAGATAGCACTCGTACGATCGGCGCTCCCATAGCTCGGCTCGCCGCTCCGGCGTCAGCGCCGCGCCGTGCTGCAACGCCCGCGCGAACTGATCGGCGGCCTCGCGGTGGACGCATAGCCCAGCGGCCCGCTCCGCCGCCGCCGGCGCGTAGCGCAGCACGGCCTCGACGTCGCCGGCCGCGTCGGCATGGTGGGACAGCCGCGCCGGGTCGACCGGCGTATGCGACGACGTCGACAGCGCCAGCAGCACCTCGCGGTGTAGCGCGATCCGACGGCCGGGCGCGATCGCATCCTCGACGGCGAGACGCGCGAGCTCGTGCCGGAATGCGACTGCGCCTGCCTCGTGGACGAGCATCCCGGAGTCCAGACAAGCCTCCAGGTGTGCGAAATCGTCGCCGCCGATGGTCTCGAGCAACCACAACTCGGTGCGGGCCGGCACCACGGCGGCCGCCTCGAGCAGCCGGCGGGGCGCCGACGCGAGCTGCGCGGTACGCGCGAGCACCGCGTCGCGAACGGTTGCGGGTACGTCCACCCCAGTCGCGGCCAGCGCCTCGGTGACGAAGAACGGATTCCCGCCGGTCTTCTCGAACAGCTCCTCGGCGTCCACCCGTGACGGCTCGGCCAGCGTCCGCACAGCGTCGAGCGACAGCGGGGGAATCTGGCGCCGCTCCGCGGAGCGCGTGCCCGCGAGCTCACCCAGCACGATCTGGAGCGGGCCGGTCGCCGTCAACTGGTCGTCGCGAAAGGAGACGAGCGCAAGCGCAGGGAGCTCTTGGATTCGCCGCGCCAGCAGCTTGACCACGTCGAGCGTTCCTTCGTCGGCCCAGTGGACGTCTTCGACCACGAGCACGGTCGGGGACTCACGCCTCAGCTCGGCGACGAGCGCGTCGAGGAACTCGTGAGGTACCCGGCGGTTCGGCGCAAAGCCTCCGAGCTCGATGCCGGCGGTGTGAGCGATATCGAGGAACGGCCCGAGTGCGCGCGGGGTGAACAGCCGCTCGCAGGCACCCCACAGCACGCGCGACGTCGGAGTGCAGTCGCAGAACTCCCGCAGCAGTGAGGTCTTGCCGGCCCCGGCCTCGCCTCCGAGCAGGACCATCCGGCCGCGGCCGCCCGCGGCGTCCGCCAGCGCGTCGTCGAGGTCATCGAGCAGCTCCGTCCGCTCGAGCAGCTCAATACGGCCCTCGTCCGATCCCGGTTGTCGGCTCAAACTCGTCATCACAACCCACCCGCCGCTCCGCGGGTGGCGCGGGATCATGTTAGGCCCCGACTGAACGGATTATCCACCCAACGGGCGGCCCGGTGTGTGAGCTTTGTCCGAACCCGAGGGAGGCGCCGTGCGGCTACGCCTCGACTACGACATCGAGATCGGGCTCGGAGTCGTCCGCGAACTCGGCGCAGAACGCCGCCACGACGCCCGGATCGAATTGCGAGCCCGCGCCGCGTTGGAGCTGAGCGAGAGCGTCCGCAGGCTCGAGCGCGGCGTGGTGGGGACGGTCGGAGGTCATGTCGTGGAACGCGCTGCAAACGAACACGATGCGCGACCCGAGCGGGATCGCCTCACCGCCGAGGCCGTGGGGGTATCCCGTCCCGTCCCAGCGCTCGTGGCTGTAGCGGACGAGCTTGGCGACGGACTCCATCCCGAGCGGTCCGGCCAGGAGCCGCTCGCCAACGACCGTGTGCAGCAGGATGAACTGCCATTCGGGTCCGTTGATCTTGCCGGGGTAACCGAGCACGGCGCGCGGAACCGCGACGTTGCCGATGTCGCACAGGTGCATGGCCTTCTCGATCGTGTCGATCTCGGCCTCGGGAACCCCGAGCCTGCGGGCGATGCCGGTGGCGAGCGTGGCCACGTCGACGCGAGAGCGAACCAGGCGCAACGCCTCGAACGTGTCAACCGGGGCCCGCCGGCCGGACTTCACGTGACGCTCGGACCCGTGCTTGGCGGCGCGACGGGCGGCCAACTCGAGCGCAGCGCCGGGAGACGGCGCCTCCGCGGGCAGCGCTGCCTGGCCGACGTCGCAGTAGATCTGAAATCCGTCCCCGTTCTCGCTGAGCGCGGCCGCCGCGGATGCGCAGAGCGCGCTCGTGAACCGCTCCGAGCCGACGGCGAGCAGTGCGAAGCTTCCGCCGCGCATCCGGTAGGCGTTTCCGTATGAGCCGACGGCGTCGCGAAGCTTGCGTGCCAGCCACTCGAGCAGCGCGTCGCCGCAAGCGTCGCCGTAAGCGTCGTTGTAATCCTTGAAGCCGTCGAGCGCGAACAGGTACAGCGTCTGGACCCGCTCATCGTCGGCGTCGAGCGCATCCTGCAGGTCCACGACGAGCTTGTCGTGCGTCGGCAGCCCGGTGACCGCGTCGACCTGCGCCTCGGGTGCCGGTTCGCCGGCGAGACTGGGCTCCTCGGCGCGGCCGATGACGGTCAGCGTGGCCACGACCCCGAGGATCGCGCCGATCACCATCCCCAACAGCCACGCGCCGCCGCCGACGACAGCCACCGCCGCGATCACAGCGACCTCGGCGATGGCTACGGCGACGATTGACGTTCGGCGCGCCGGCGCGGGCGAGCTGGGCATGTCGATCTACTCGGCTTCGATCCGACCGGGGGTGAACCCTCAGCCGCGCAGGATCGGGCGAACGGCCTCGGCGATGCGGCGGCCGAGCTCGAGCACCTGCTCGTCGGACCAATGCGCGAGGTTGACGCCGGCCTGCTGGAACTCGCGGCGGATGTTGACCGTGGCCTGGGCGGTGTCGACGGCCCGAGCCAGCTTGGCCAGCGCGGAGTTGACGACCGGGGTGTCCGGCGCGGAGACGCCGTTCAGCTCGGTCTCCAGCAGCCACGCACGGAGCGCCTGAGCCTCCGTCAGGTCGAGGTCGAGGACGAGCCGGGGCTCGTTGTTGTTCCCGTCGACGCGGGAGTCGTTGATCTGATCGGTGGCACTCATCTTCTGCGGGCCCTCCATAGCGGCGGTGGTTGGGAGCGCAGGCCGCGCCCGCGCAAAGACTCTGATTGCCCCCTTCTATCGGCGGTGCCGTCTGTTACTTGAGCCGGGCAACGCCAGGTGGCTGACGGTCGCAGTCACCTGGCACTACCCTGCAGCCCGTGGCCTTCCGCGTCCTCACTCCTCCGGACTTCGAATGGATCACCCGGCCGCACGCGCCCGGCGAACCGGCGCGCCACGTTGCCGAGCTGTCCGAGCGAGCGGAGTTCGCCCACACGCGCGCGAACGTGTGGCGCTACGAGCCGGGCGCGAGAGGCCGGCGCCACCGCCACCCGCTCCAGGAGGAGACATTCGTCGTGCTCGCCGGCACGCTGACGATGTACCTGGGCGATCCGCCCGAGCGCGTCGATGTGCCCGCGGGAGGACTCGTCCACGTCGAGCCCGGAACGCCGCTGCAGTCCGCGAACCACGGAGACGAGGACGTGCTCGTGTACGCCTACGGCACGCCGCCGGAGAGCGAGCACGCGGAACTCCTCGAGCCGGCGGTATAGGCGACGCATGCCCGCCAGGGGCCGCGTGGTCAGGGCGGAGTTCAGCCCCGAGGAGGCCCAAGCGGTTCTGACGTGCATCCGCGAGTACTTCGCGATGCTGCTCGAGCGCGGAGGCCTCGGCGATCCAAGCCTGTCGTCGGCTGCGTCGCACCTGTACGCGGCGATGCTCGACGCCGGCGTCACGCCCGACAAGCTCGAGTAGCGCCGGCGGTTTCCGTGCGGGGCGCCGGCGGGCTCAGTGCCGGGCGCGCATCTCGGCGAGCCGATCGGGATCGAAGTCGTCGGACCGGACCCAGCGCAGCAACGCCTGCTCGGTCTCGATGACCCGGTCGGCGGCCTTCGGAAGGTCGGCAGCGACTTCCGGCGGGATCTTCAGCACGCCGTGCTGGTCGGCGTGGAGCAGGTCGCCCGGTGCGATCTCCAAACCCCCGATCACAACAGGCTCGCCGATCGTTTCGACGCGGACGTATGCATGCGAGACCGATGGCCCCGACGCGAAGAAGTGAAAGCCCATCTTCCGGACCTCGTCGAAGTCCCGCACGGAGCCGTCGGTAACGCAGCCAACGCAGCCGAGCGCCCCGAAGATCGTCGCATGCACCTCGCCCCACAGCGACCCGTGGGCCGGCGGTTCGTCGAGATCCTTGACCACCACCACCCGTGGCGCCGGGACCGTGCGCACGTACTCATATAGGGCGTTGTTTCCGGCCCCGGCCCAGTCGGCCCCAGGCGCCCCGCGGGCGACGATCGTGGCGGTGGCGGCGTATCCGACCATCGGACCGAGCTCAGGGAATATGCACTTGATGTGGTTGTCGGCAAACCCGATGTCGCGCGATTGGATGTCAAACGTCTCGATCGCGTTGGCCAGCGTCGGGGAGTCGTAGCGGGCCAGCGCCCCGAGCAGGTCGTCGGTCATGGGAGGACCTTGCCCGGGTTGAAGATCCCCTCGGGATCGAGCGCGTGCTTGATCGCGCGCATCATCTCGACCGCGGCGGCGCCGTGCTCGGCGACGAGGAACCGGGACTTGCCGTAGCCGACGCCGTGTTCGCCGGTGCACGTGCCGCCGTGCGCGAGCGCACGCTCCACCAGGCGGTTATGGAAGCTCTCGGCGCGGGCGACGTCGTCGGGGTCGTTCGGGTCGACCAGCACGACCGTGTGGAAGTTCCCGTCCCCGACGTGGCCGACGATCGGAGCGGTGACGCCGAGTTCGGCGATGTCCGCCTGAGCCGCGGCGATGCAGTCGGCAAGCGCGGAGATCGGCACGCACACGTCGGTGGTCATGCCCGCGGTGCCCGGGCGCAGGGCCCGTGCTGCGTCGTAGGCGCGATGGCGGGCATGCCAGATCCGTCGCCGCTCGGCCTCGTCGGCGGCCCACGCGAAGCCGCTGCCACCGTGCTCGGCGGCGATCTCACCGGTCTCGCGCGCCTGCGCGGCGACGTCCTCCTCCGACGCGCCGTGGAACTCGAGGAACAATGTCGGCGCCACCGTGAATGACATCTGGTCGTGGCGGTTGATCGCTTCGATCTGGAGCTCGTCGGCGAGCTCGATCCGCGCCACCGGAATCCCATACTGCGAGACCTGGGTGACGCATTCGACGGCCGCGCGCACGGTCGGGAATGTGCACGCCGCGGCCGCCGTCGCCGGCGGGATCGGATGCAGGCGGAGCGTGGCCTCGCAGATCAGCCCGAGCGTGCCCTCGGAGCCGATCATCAGGCGCGTCAGGTCATAGCCCGCCGAGGACTTCCGCGCTCGCGAGCGCGTGTGCACGACCTCGCCGCGGCCGCCTACGACCGTCAGCGCGAGCACGTTTTCGCGCATCGCGCCGTAGCGGACGGTCATCGTCCCGGAGGCGCCGGTGGCGACCATCCCCGCGATCGTGGCGTCTGCGCCCGGATCCACCGCGAAGAACACCCCTTCCGGCCGCAGGCGCGCATCGAGAGCGCGCCGGGTGACGCCGGCGCCGACCGTGACGTCAAGATCCTCGATCGAGGGCTTGCCGATCTTGTCCATCTCGCGCATATCGACGCTGATGCCGCCCGCCAACGCCGCGACGTGCCCCTCGAGTGAGGTGCCGGCGCCGAACGGGACCAGCGGCAGGCGGTGCTCGACGGCGACGCGCACGATTCCCGCCGCCTCCTCGACGCTCCGCGGCCACACCACCATGTCCGGGCGCGCCTCGGGATGAAACGACTCGTCGTGCCCGTGCTGGGCGAGGACGTCCTCGCCGGTGCTGACGCGGTCTTCGCCGAGCAGGCTGACGAGCGCCTGGCGTCCCGCCGCGACGCTCGCCGCGGATGGGCGCGTCACCGTGGGCACGTCCGCCACCGCCATGCCACAAAGGGTGCCAGACTGCCGCTGGCAAGCATCGAGCGAGGAAAGGTGGCCATGGCACGGTTGCAGGACAGGGTCGCCCTCATCACCGGGGGCGAGAGTGGAATCGGGCTCGCGACGGCGCGGTTGTTCGTCGCCGAGGGCGCAAAGGTCCACCTGGTCGGCATCGACGAAGCGAAGCTGGCGGCGGCGGTCGACGAGCTCGGGGACGACAACGCGCTG
>Ga0335073_10011137_pt1 | contig 12639 bp, 10 predicted proteins | sample Lox_Sample_22_FD_207093 | JGI IMG/M metagenome (GOLD analysis project Ga0335073, IMG submission 207093) | Soil microbial communities from Loxahatchee National Wildlife Refuge, Florida, United States - Lox_Sample_2.2 | ecosystem: Environmental > Terrestrial > Soil > Wetlands | place: USA...
TGTCATGTCGAAACTGTTACTCCTTTCCGCTGCACGATACTGTGCGTCCTCGTCTTCGAAATCATACAGGTAATCCCTTGGTAGCAAAACCGCCTTGTCGATGGCTACTGGCAGTCCACGATGTCGTCCGCGCAGCATGACGGCGCACAGGATCAATTTGCTCAGAGTATGCCACGCACCGCAGAACGAATAATCAGCCCACGGGACGCCGATGGATATCCCTACAGTGCCGTACGCTGTTGGTAGTTAGCAAGAGTTGCTCTGAAGACCGTGTCGGACGCTCACCGGAAACAACCTCAAAGATGACGTTGAAAACCGAAAATACCGCAGGATTTTCAACAAATTGCTGGTTCTCTATGATCACGATAAGCCAAACAGCAAGCACCAACCACCAGATATCGTGAGCAAGTTGGGCGCGCAGCTGTTGTTGGACAAAGTATTCCTTCGTCGCGTTCGGTCTTCCCAGATGCATGTGTAGAAACCTCTTGAGAATTCCCATGCTTCCCATCTGTTCTTCATCGTAGTCCGGATCATCAGAGTAGATACCTAGACTGCGTTCCTCGTATACGTTCGAGTTGCGGATGGTTATCGCCACTGGGAAGGCGGAGATGTACATCATGATCACATATAGTACTTGGAGGCTGACTCGTACTGAAGAGATGTTTACAACGTAGAAGCCACCACAGCGCACGGCCAAGGCTTGGAACAAGCCGTCAATGAACTCAATACCGCTCGGAAGAGCAGTGATCGCCCGGTTTCCGATCTATGATTCTGGTAAGCCCAGCATTAATGAATTGCAGTCCTAGTGCCTTACATTTAATATGACAAACATGATGGTGTCTACGCCATCCAAGACGAAGACGCTGCAAAGCAACCACCAGGTGTGCTTCGCCGGGAACAGATTGGTGTAGCATCGTCTTGGATGGTCCAACAGGAACTGCAATGTCTCCCGTGCGTCAGACCATTCGTCATTGCGCGGTAGCAGATAGCGAATGGAGAGCACAATCCATCGAAGGAAAATTGGATACATAGTGTTTCCGGCCAAGATTAGAAGGCTCATTGTGAGGAGAAGGTAGATTGCTCTTTGGAAAGCCGTCATATTAGCGTCAAGAAGACTCATTCCCGAGTTGTTGAAGGCAGAAACGGCGTTAAAAGCACCAGTCCAGAATGGATTTATTCCATTTTCCTTGGTTGTGCTTGCATAATAGTTCTTGACGTATGCTCCGCAAGCAAGGCAGCCCAAAAACTGCCACAGAACGAAGTAGACGGGGACAACCCACGAAAGGAATACAATTGCCTTGTACTCGGTGCCACCAAGACGTCTCCTATCTTCTTCGGTAAGGTTGTGGAAGGTGGAATTTCGAGATAAAACTCCCGATGATGGCATATACGATCGACGCCCAGGGTCATTTCTGTCTTCGCTAGCACGTCGTGATATATCAGTTGAGCCACGCCGAGGACTTTGGAAGGACATATGTCGCATCGACATATCATTCCGTGCGCCGACACCTTGGAAGCTGAATACACGGTGGACGAAGTCATCTCGGTTGAGGTCGTCGTTTCCACGGCTGTCTCGTCGCCGGAATCGCGTATCAGAGGCGAAAGTGATGCGATCTGGTCGCGTTTGTCCAGACATGAGATCAGGTTGGTTGGCTTTCGTGTCAGCAGTCGTATCAGGGTTTGATGTAGAATTGCCGTTAGCTTGGCTAGCAGTTGCAGGAGCCTCGTCAAGGGGATCGACTCCCGCTGGTACATCCGAGACTCTCCGATGAGGCACCTCTACCTTCTCGCTATCGTCGTTTTGGGTGAGAGTTGAGAACTTGCCATTGTTTGGCAGAGCTTGAGCACCTCCATCTGAGTCATTCGCAGTTTGCAGTGACCGTGTCTTCGAGCCTGCAAGAGGGAATTGTGAGTCGCCACGACTGATTGTCCTACTTAGTGGGAACCGAAATCGGCGTCTATCGATCTCTTCCTTGAATCTGTTTTCGAAAGCTCTTCGTCTGACATGAACGACAAAGGCCGAAACCCAGATCGCCGAGCCTAGCATTATCAATAAAAAGAGTATGAACTGCTGCCATGTGTTAAGAGTCGAGAGGTTGACGGTATTGAGACCAGCTTCGGTCATTGCAGAGACGGTAAGGAAGAGCGAGTCGATGAAGCGTACGCTCCGAGGTGGTGTCGACGATCCCCAGAAAATAATGCCACAAATGAGAGTGGTCAAGATGAAATACAGATAATGCAAAGTTATGAAGTTGGGCTCTGGCAGATGAGCGTATATCCATCGCCAAGCTTTGCGAAACGGTCGAAGCCGTGAATTAAGCGTTACAGACGAATTCATCTTCCCCTAGATGTCTCGTGTGTGGTCGTTGGTGGAGTTAAGCTGGGTTGCAGAGCGCAACTCAAGCGGGCTTTTGTTGGGCTGACAACTTTCGGATCGAGCTTGTTATTGGGTCGAGGCGATACTTACACCGCTTGTCAATTGCTCAGGTGTTGGCGCCGATAAACTTTCCTCGCCTTTCCAATTGTTGTCGAATCGCGTTTCTTTGAAGACGCGCTCTGGATGATGCGACCAGCTACAGTTGCTTTAAGGGCTTGAGCAGCTCACATTGTTTGGATTCTCCATAGAAATCGAAGCGGGAATGCTATCGTTGATGAATTCATGTACATGAAAAGCCGTGGCGTGCGGCTTCGAGGTCTACGGCTGGACTTTAAAATTATTCGCATTGCTCGCAGCACATAAATGCAGGCGCGGGCCAAAAGCCAAGTGAAACAGGCACTCTGACCCTCTATGTTGACAGGTAGACGGATTTTAACACAACTTCTAGCCCGCCTTCCAGTCGCTGTCGATCCTCTCCTTTTTCCCTTTTGTCTTTTTTGGTCTTTTTGAATCTTCTAATATCGTATCCGAAGAATTGTTGCTGTCTCTGTTAAGAACGGCGAGCAATGTATTGACCCACGTTGTGGCACGATTGGCCAAATAACGTTGATTATTCGCGGTCACGCCACGGATTGAAGGTCGGGAATACTAGCGCCCCTTGCTATGTAAATAGTTGCTCTTCACGGTCCCTGGCTATGGGCCTAGAAGATGAGATGGTGAGCCTGAAGCTGAAAATCCAGAGGTAATTAAGCTCGGAATCACTCAATGTGCTGTGAATTCTTCGTTGTCCGTATTCTTATTTAGCACCCGGCACAATCAATGGTACGTTCCGCGAAACGACACCTTTCTAGCTGAGCTTTGCAGTCAGCCGTCACCAATATTAACGTCGACCTTCCCATAATGCTTCAAAAACCTCCCCCACACTACATTCGGCTGCTTCCTCTCCCCCATCGCCACCGGCCACAGCACCCTCCCTGCCCCATCTTCCCACGTAATCGGACATTCCTGCCGAATCTCCGGCGCTGCACTCATGTACCCAGGATCAACCGAGTTCATTGCAATGCCGCGCCGCTGCCATAATGGCGCTGCTTCCGTCGCCGTGATCATGTTCATCGCCGCCTTCGACATGTTGATGTGCACGTGCTTGCCGTTCTTCGCGGACGCGGTGGGCGATTGCTCGAAGATGCCTTCGCGAGATGACACGTTGACGATATAGCCTACAGGACGCCGTGGGTGAGATGTTTGGCCGCCCGCTGGGGATGGGGTACGGACTTTGCTGCCCATGAGCGGTGTGAGTTCGCGGATTAGGATGGCGGGAACGATGCTGTTGACGGCGAGGGCAGTCATGAGGTCTTCGTAGGGGATTTCGTGCATAGATTGCATCCAAGATGATTTGCTGTGGTTTGTGAGTTGGTTTCCTGAGCCGAAGTTGTGGTTGATGGCGAATTGTTCGGCAGCATCGTCGATCGGGGTTGCATCGAGCAGATGGTTGGAGACCACGCCGCGAACCCTCGGTTGATATGGTACTGAGCCTTCAATAACTGTATCATCCTCGGTGCCCATTTCAAGCAATAACTGTCGCTCTCTGAATATTGCTTGAGATTCGGTGACCTCGCTGTCCGTCAACGTCTGAGCCGCGTTGTTGATTAAAATGTGTAGTACTCCTCCCCATTGCTCAACTTGCGAACGGACTACCTCAATCAGGCTGAAGGCATCTCTTGAAGTCCGGAAATCGGCACCGACAATACGCAGCCGGTCTTTCCAGAGATGCCAGTCCGACATCTGCTTGTATTTCTGCTCTGCGTCTCTCGGATACCGCGTGGTGACAATTACTTTCGCACCACATCGTAATAGTCGTACGGCGGTATGAAACCCAAGATTGATTCTAGCCCCTGTGACAAGAGAGATAAATCCTTCGATTTTGAGATTTTCTGGGAGGGAAAAGTTCCGTTCGGCAATGTTGAAGTCGCCGCATTGTCGGCACAGCGAACGATAGAGGGGATGATGAGTGCGCAAGGAGAATCGACAAATGTAACAATACTCATTTCGGAACCTCGGTTGCACATTCTCATATCCCTCGTTGCCACTTAGCTGAGATTCTAATATTGGAGATGTATTTGGTGTTGATCGTTTGTTTGAATTCAGGACTCTTGCGTCAGCCTCCAATATCGTCCGAGCCAGACCTAAAACATCGCTGTCAGGCTCGACGCTTTTCTTCTGAAAGTACTCCAAGACTTTCAATGTAGTATCGTATTCTGCCTTCGTGGGTTTCCATGATGGCTCGGACGGTTTCGGTTTCCGCGACTGATATAGGTCAAAGTTGTCCAGATTGTTCAAAATAGCCGTTAGCCGAGATTCGTAAACGAGTCTTAGGACTTCTGGATCTGTTATCTCGGAGCTTGAAAGATATTTTGCGATATCCAATGCCATTCGGAATGACGGAGATGGGAGATAACGGGCAATCAGAGAGGGCAGTCCACCATTCCTGATGGATATCTCGTCCTGCTGAATCGCTTCAGCAATTTCCTCAGCAGACCTAGTATTGACAAAGTTTTGACATGATTCTGGAGTTGCAAGCATGTTGAAAGATCTCGCGGGCTCTTTGACGATGGAAAACAACAGCATGAACCGACGCCTGGACAGTCATTTGAACGCCCGATTCCTTGCGTTTACCTCAAAATCCGGCCGCTGGATCGAAAATATCAGTCATCCCAAACATGAAACTCCAGAGAACGTAGAATAATGTTAGAATGTTATGAAAATGCAGCCATGATGAGTCACAGCTAAAATGTCGCGCCCTTAAGTACCGTCGCCAGTGTCTATTCCCACCCTTGTTGCGCGAATGAGGAGACACTAAATGGTCCAATATGATTCTGAAGACTCCACGCGCTTCGAATTTGATGTCTTTGGAGATGGATGAGTCAAACGCTTTGGCGGAGTTGTCTTCGAAAGGGCGCAAAAGTGATGGATGGACGCGCCAGTTATCGTATTGTATCGTATTTGGCCATGGTGGTTTCAGCCTCGAAACTCCTTTTGCATAAAGCCAACTCTCTCAATACATACATATGCATATCACACCGCTTTGTCGATCGGAATATTTCGACTTTCCTAATTAAAAAAATACTTTTTGACTTGCAGGAAAGTGTGACTAGGGCTAAGAAAAGGCGGTAGTCGTAATACCAACAACACACTGTCTGCTTCTCCGCTCTAGGCGGGAATGTGTCACAACGAAACGCCCTTTTGTCATCCATAAGAACGCTGTTGACATCTTACTTGCTTCTGGAAGCTTCAGACTAGGCCTACTTCACTTTTAGCTATTAAATTTGCGTCCATCTTATCAACTCCACTTTAAGCTCATCAATCATCTTCAAACATGGGCAAATTCGAAGCTCGAATAAGGAGACTGGCCGCTATTCCCCCGGAGCTTGTCGAAGAAGTCATCAAACATCTCCTTCTATCGGCTATCCTCCATCTTCTGTCTCTCGAGAAAGCAGATGCCCGACAACAGTCATTGGAACCCGACGCTGTGGGCGAACCTGAGGTCCCTCCATGCATCATGGAATGTCTGAGGAGTAGTCCGACATGGAAGCCCATCTTCAGTTCAAACTGGCAGATGCTTGTGCTCCTTTACGAGATATGCGCACTCCTCTTTGACCTCTATCATTACGGAGACCCGTTTCCACATTCTAAGAAAAGCACCAAGCTGCGGGACGCCATAGGTTTTGAATCAACTAAAATCTTAGGCTGCACTCCAGCAACCTGGAAGCACTTGTCGCGGATGCATTTGGACACAATATCGCGCGAATTCACCGGGTGGTTTGCCACTTCCGTAACGCGGCAACTTCAGTATACATGCCAAACGAACCACGCCAGGTTTCCTCAAGGCAAAGTTCCCGATAATATAGCGGCTGTTTTCAACTACCACGCAAGCCATAGGTGGCATCTTGGTGATGCCGAGATGAAATTATTCGAAGACGCAAAATCCGCACTGGAGACAGTGATTGAAGGCCAAATCCGAACCAACAAGATCATGTCGCAGCAACTCTCCGAATTGGCTGATATTCTGGAACGATATCCTACGTATCTGAAACGCGCCTCCGACTATAGCGAGGTGCCAAGGCCCAATGCAAATCATAGATATGACTCGCTCAAGCTGCTGTCGAAGAAAGTCCAAACAAATAAGGTTCTTGGGAAGCGTTTTGGGAGTACAGTTTTCTCATCAAACGTACCCATTCTGATGCCCCTCCAAATCGGGCTAACGCTGCTTCGAGAAGTCACCAGGCTGCATCCACCATACGAGAACTTTAGCTTGGCGAAGGAGAGGACCAGATGGCTTCAGAGCCTTGACAAGGAGTCAGAAGAGGCGGTTATAAACCTTCTGAGGCATGACCTTAACCGGTTGTCAGGCCTAAAATTGACAGAGCTAACGACCTCCGACAAAGCAGACCACTTCAGCGTGTATAACAGAGTCCAGTCCATGCGCGAATACTCATGCGATTGTGAATGTCACTCGGAGGATGACATGACCGACTATCGCCCTGCCGTCCATAACTATCCATCTGAAGTGCTTTCGGCAATCGAAACAGTTCGTCGAGGGTTGTTTGAAAGTTACCCGAAGACATCAGAATCAAAACCACGGATTTTGGCCAATTGCTGTGGAAAGTTCGACTCCTTGCGTGAGTCAAATTGTACCATGGGAGGGGCGTGGAAGTTTCGACAACCACGGACTATTCCAGGCCGCTTTGAAGTATGGGATGGTGAAGAACTGGAGTGGCTTCGGAGCTTTGCGTTCTGTATGGAGTACTTTGAAAAGGCATTTCTTGAAATCTGGGAATCTGTGGTGAAAGAGGAGATGAAAGGGTGGTTGGAGAGCATCTGCGTACTCCAAGATGCACCGAATCGACACGGAAATCCAAGAGGAGTCAACGAGAAGCCCTACAAGTACTCGAGCGATCGGCTCAAAGACTGGAAATCGCCACTACTGTAAGCATAGGAGTTAATCAGTGTCGTAGATCATGTTCCTCACGAAGATGAAGCTCCGGGGAGTAACCTATGACGACTCAAACTAAAGGCGCAAAGCTGTTCCTCCGTCTACTCCCACAACTTTGCGGCAAGCTACGACGTCTGGGGCTACAGCAGTGCAAGATATCGTATCCCGGGCATCAATGGCAGCACGGCATTCATTACCGTAGCCGGGTTGTATTTGGTTGACAGATTTACCGCAGAAAACGCCCTACAAACTACCCAAAAGAGAGGTCAACTTACCATCGGGTTGTTTAAAGGAGATAAAGCCCATGTACTTGTGATGAACGCTGCTACTACCCTTATTAAGATACGAGTCCTAACTCACCTCCATAAACGTAACCTTACCGTGGTGATGCCCCAACACAAGAAGGTTACCTCATGGAAGTCCCAGTACGGAGTAGGCAAACGGTACTAGTAACCAATTTATCATTAGTACACGCATAATCAAATTGATCTCGCCCCCAAGTTTACCCCTCTGGGAAATCCCGGGGACTTGGTTCGTGGATGAAGTCTACGATAATAAAACACGAGTTGGGGGCGAAACTTTCGTTGAACCAGATGAACCATACTACGCACCGTACACAGTCTCATATATAATCTCCATCGTAGCTACGTACTCATCAATCAAGCACTTGTCTCATACTATAACAACCTTAAATTTCTCGCTTCGATAATATCGTGGAATTGCCGATATCTTGTTTCCTCCTGTGAAAGAGCCAAGTTCAGAGACCAGTCTGGAACAATGCAGAATTCGATTTACATTGCCTTTGCTGTCATTCTGTTGCCATTTTTATGGAAATCTTTCATGGTATCGAGCCTTTCGGTTCTAATTTTCGGGCTAGTATCATGACTAGATCTAGATCGTAATCCAAGCACTCCGAAATCCGCTATGGTCATTGCCAGGCCCTTGGATCTCGAGATGGACAGATCTAGTTCTGAAGTACTACTGGTTGAGTGGACGTAGGCCCGAATACGTCGACCGTTTGCATCAGATCTATGGTTGGTGGTGCATCTCGACCGCATCCTTTTCCTAACGAGGAAATTTTAGGCCCTGTAGTTCGCGTCGCACCTACTGAGGTAGACATCTCCGACATTGCAGCAGTTAAAGAGATTCACCGAGTTGGAGGGCCCTTTATGAAAGCTGCCTGGTACAGAAACTTGAATTCTGGGAAAGTTTTGAACCTTTTCAATGCGACGGATCCCGAATTCCACAGCAGACACCGCCGGCTTTTGTCACCTCCGCTCTCTGACGCGTCACTAAGACTCTTTGAGCCGATCATTGCTGCTAGGATCTCATTGGCGATAGACAGAATGAAGGAGGAAATGAAGGCTCGCGGGGCCGCAGACGTCTTCAAGTGGTGGTCTTTTATGGTAACCGACATTATCGCTGAACTAACCTTCGGTGACTCATTCCGAATGCTTGAACAGGGAAAGGTAAGCCTTGTGGAATACGCTGAGACTCTATCTAATGTCTGCAGAAAAACCAGTACATGATAGACGTGGAAAGGGTGGCGGTATTCGGAGGCATTAAAACAGCGTTTCCAACCCTCGTTAAAATCGCCTCCTTTTTCCCTATTCCGCTTTTCCGTGACGTCTACACGTCGGGTGAGAGGATAGTAGGTTACGCGGCGGAATCTATCGAACGTTATAAGAGACATGTCATCGTTGAGCCTTCGAACGTTAAATCTACCCTTTTTACGCAGCTGTTTCGGGCCGGCGAAGAAGGTATGTCAGAGGATGAAATCGAATCCGACGGACAGGCATTCATAATCGGCGGTAGTGATACCACTGCCATTACTTTGACATACCTTGTGTGGTCAGTATGTCGAAATAGTGAGATCAGGCAGAGATTAGTAGAAGAGTTGACGCCGCTCCGTGAGGATCTTCGAGACCAAGACCTTCGAAACCTGCCATATCTCAATCAGGTTATAACTGAAACTTTGCGGCTCTACGCTGCGGCACCGTCGGCTCTACCCCGGGAAGTTCCCAGAGGTGGAGCCAAGTTAGCTGGCTTCTTTATCCCAGAAGGTCTTACCGTAGCGACGCAAGCCTATACTCTCCATAGAGATCCCGTTATCTTCCCACAACCTGAAAAGTTCGACCCTTCGAGATGGGTGGCTCCTACGAAGTCCATGAAAGATGCATTCATGCCATTCGGTGGAGGTTCTAGGAGTAAGTACTCATTCCTGACTCCGTCTCGGGTTTTTTTTGCTGATAATTCAATTAGCTTGCATAGGCATAAACCTAGCTTATATGGAGCTTCGTGGTGCAGCTGCCAGTTTCTTTCGAGCTTTTCCAAATGCAAAGATATCAAACTTGGAGAATATGAGGGATGAAGATATGGAACCTAAGATCTACTTCCTTATGGTACCAAAAGGGAAGCGCTGCCTTATTCGGGAGTCCTAAGTTTTACCGCTGCTACGAAGCCGTCCGTAACGTTTTTTGAGTGATGGAAAAGTTGAGGTGCCACTTCCGTTTTCTTTCTTCGTGAGAAGAAAAGAGCCAAAGAATGTCATTGTGATGAACCCGAACAGTAAGATATCAGGTTCCCTACACATGTGAAAGCTAAACGAAAGACGAAAATTGTTTGCCAAGAAGGCCTTGCGCCAGTACCTGGCTCGCTCGGTCCATCTTAGCCTACTGTGGTGATAGTGGTGGTAGTAGTGGTAGTGGTGGAGGAGCCAGTGGTTTGCCGCCCAGAATCGCTCTTCAAGCCGCCAGAATGAGGGAGTGGGGCGCGTATATGGGGTTCTGCGGGGTTCACTAACGTGCACCTCGGCCAGAGTTCCTACGCAACGAAGTATCAGGCTATATCCGACGATTGCTACAAGAACCACTGGCGTTCGGGCGTTACTTTCTGTCACAGCTGTGCTCCTTTCTCTCCCCGTAACCCATCACAAAATGACCTCCAAAATCATCACTGGCGTCAAGATCGCGGCTGAAGAGCCTTTCCTGACGGGCGCGCTTCTGTACGTACTTACTCGAGGCCCGGAGAATATTCGCTCGCGCCTTCTAGCGCCTTTTCAAAACAATCTTCTCGCAAAGAATGGTGTAGCAAGATTGGCTGCGTTTATCACGGCACTGAAGATATTAACAGGCGTCAATGTGCTGAAGAGGGTCAATCAAGTTTTGAACAGCTTAGCTTGGAACAATTGGAGTCTTGGAAGGTCTGGCGCCGCATTCAAGTTCTGTCCGAACAAAGAAGAGCTAGTAATCATCACCGGTGGAAGCTCTGGCTTTGGGTATGAGATGGTCAAGGCCTTCTCGAAGCTGGCCAGAGTTGTGGTGCTTGACATACAAGATTTCCCACCCGAGCTTGCGTCATGTGAGTTCAGTCTGCTGTAGACTGCAAATTGTGCATGGTGGAATCATGCTAACGGAACAACAGTGCCTGATGTTCACTTTTATAAATGCGACATCACCGATACGCCAACAGTTGAATCGCGGTGCGAGGAAATCCGCAAAACGCATGGAGAAGCGACTGTTCTGATCAATAATGCTGGCATTGGCATTGGCAAGACTGTGCTCGAGGTAGTTTGCAACCTTCCCCGTACTATGAACTAGCTATAAGACTGACAGCGCCATAGACAAGCAACGCCGAGTGCGAGAGGCTGTTCAAAGTAAATTTGATCTCGCACTTTGTTCTGATCCGCGAATTCTTGCCAGGCATGCTTCGCAAAAGAAAGGGCCATATCGTCACCATCGCTTCCATGGCTTCCTTCGTAGCTGCTCCGGGATTGCTCGATTACTGTTGCTCAAAGGTTGGAGCACTATATGTATCGGAAGGTAGGTCACTTATGCTTGCAGTGATCTTGGTCGTTACATTTCTAACATCACTCAGGTATACGAAACGAGTGCCTCTCGCGCTATCCTGGTGGTGAAGGCATTTGTACCACATCTGTCCATCCTTCCTGGCATGCGACTGGCATCCTCAAGGGCGCGGAAAAGACACTGAACAAGTACGGCATCTATCCAGATCCTCCTATTAATGTGAGCAACCGGGTCGTTGAACAGGTTCTCAAAGGTCGAAGTGGGAGACTTGTTGTTCCGAAAACTGAAGAAAGCAAGACTGGGCTTCGCAACTGGCCGCGCTGGGTTCAAGATCTAATGTTTGGGAATGTTTGGCGGAATGAAAAGAGATTTGCGTTTGGAAAGGAGGATACAAAATTGATTGCCTAAGGGTATTCGCAATGCTCTGAGGAAAGTCAGCAAAAGCCTCAGGGGCTGTCGTTTATCGAATCTTTTGTCAATAGTATAAAACGTTGAACGCTCTTTATGTACATGACATAGGCATCCCGCATTCGCCTGCAGTATTCTTGTTCTATCCCGAGGGCGTTCAACCAGAAGAATGCGCGCGAGGCCAGGATTTGATCATTGCGCACTGGACTATCTCTTCCAACTGGTTCGAAGATGATCACGACAGCAATGGGGCTTGCGGGGATCCACTGCTATCCCTATACAAACGTCGCATTGGGAACTGACGTTCTTCGTCTGATCAGTTTTCCGAGGACATTCAGCGAACGCGCAGTGATGGATAGGCGTATGAGTTGCTTGATCCAAACGGCAACTGAAGATGTCAATGCTGAGAACCTATTGAAGCCTTCCGGTTCGAGGAACCCGCGACTGTACGCTGCCACTTGGCGTTCAGTTGGCCAACGAGTGTCTGCTTTACAGCCCCAGATTCGAGCTGGTTTGGCGTATTCAGCTTCGCCTAGTCATTGCTCAGACTTTGATTGTTCACGCGATTCCGTCCAAACCAGTATAGAGCGGATGTCAGTCCTTTGCAGTGTAAGTATTGGTTCATGACATGTCGAGACAGTGAGCAAACTCACCGAGTAGAGCCCATGGAAGCATGGGGGTTCTGATAGCATGGAAGAGATAATCTCGAACATAGGGCCAAGAGGCAAAACCTGGAGGTTTCGACGTCCTTGGCCCTGAAAGTAAAACGCTCTCGGGTGGCGTCAAGATATCCTCCTCAGACTTGGCCTCAATTTCGTCTAATTCTGGCAACGGGTTCTCATCCTCGATCACACTAGGCGACGATTCCGGTGGTTTAGCGCGCCGGTCAAAGTAATTCTCGAACGATACGTGCGTTGTCCGGTTTCTGTTTATCCAGTAATTCGCAAAGTCACCGGTTTCCCATGCCGTATCAGCAGATAGAGGTCAGAGGACGTAACTGAGATAATCTGTTGGTGCTCCCCAATAATTAGAGTCACAACGGGGCGTTTGGAGGCTGA
>Ga0335073_10011138_pt1 | contig 12638 bp, 13 predicted proteins | sample Lox_Sample_22_FD_207093 | JGI IMG/M metagenome (GOLD analysis project Ga0335073, IMG submission 207093) | Soil microbial communities from Loxahatchee National Wildlife Refuge, Florida, United States - Lox_Sample_2.2 | ecosystem: Environmental > Terrestrial > Soil > Wetlands | place: USA...
GGGGGGGTGGGGGGGGGGGGGGGTGCTGGGGGGGGGGGGGGGGGGGGGGCTGGGGGGGTGCCCCCGGTCCCCGGCGCGGGTGTGGGGGGGGGGGGGGGGGGGGGCCATGAGGATGAGGGTGCCGTCGGGTGGTGTCGGTCCTAGCGGCGGGGTGCCTTTGGATCCCCGTCCCTAGGTCTCACTGACACGCTCGGCGAGCACGAGGGGAAGGAGGAATAGAGGAATGAGAAGGGGAGGCGGTGGAAGGGAGGGTAGATGCAGGGCCGTCTACGGGTTAGACACTCTGTTTTCTTTACCACCCACCATATCTACCTGGCATACTTAACGCGGTCGACAGCATGCACCTCTTCGTGGTGACGGCGATCAACGATATTTACCTGGCATGCTTAAGGTAACGCTGTCGACAGCATACACCTCTCCGCGGTGACGGCGATTAACGTTGGGAGTGGTGACCCTTCGGCGAAGACATGCACCTCTCCATGGTGACGGCGATCAACGTTCAGCTCGGATGACTCTCACAACGTACACTTTCCAGTCCCTTTCCCTGATCAGGCTAACATTTGGCAGTTATCTCTACTGGGCCACCATCAATGCGGGGAAGAGCGACATCACGACTAGAGCTCGATAGCTTCGTCCGTCATCTTCTATACAAAGCAATGGCGAACGAGAAACAATCACAAACCGGAAAATCTCGAGCACGCTCTCCAATACTACTTCGATTCAATAACCGTCACCGATTCTCTCTAAACGGAAACTCTCTTCATACCTGGATACACCGTTACGAAGGCTCATTCTCAGACGGCTCACGCTGGAGATCCATTGCGCTCACACTATCACCAAATGCTCCAACCACGCATCAACGAAACTTCAAAGTCCGCTCCAATGCTCTCCATCCACTCTGCTCAACCTTATCTGCCACGCCGGCGATTTAGGAGCCAGATCGAACGTACGAGTGGTGCCTGGAACCCTCCCCTTGCGGGCAAAAAGGATAAGATGATTCGAATCTAATCAGATCCATACAGGCACAGTACTTATAGTCACTATGCCAAAGCAGATCCAACAGCTCGCCATCAGACACACTGAGCTTACACTATCACAATTATGTCAACCACGCATCAACGAAGCTTCCAAAGTCCTCTCCAAAGCTCTCCATCCACCCTGCTCAACTTTGTCTGCGAAGTCAGCTATTTGCGAGCCAGGCAAAAGCACTAATTTACCGAATTTTGGTCAAGAAGAGAAAGCGCCGCTGCCAATCATGTAACTAGTATTCCAGATGCAAAGAACCAATTAGTCTACCACAATAAGCAACCAGTCTCAATTATCGATGATTGTAGAGTGAAATCTGTGGTATTGCCGCCGACATGCTTATCGTCGCATCAGATCTCCGTATAGGGAGGCAGAGCAATGCTCTGTGTCGAGCTACCAGCGCCACTACTACTCCTAGGTGTAGATATTGATCCTGAAGCAGTAACTGTAGAAATACTAGACGTATATTCAGGGGTAGAGGGCTCGAATATCGGTGCAAAGAAGGCCATTGCGTTCTCAAGTTGTCCTGTTGCTCGAGCCTTGGCCTCATTCCACTCTTCGAGCGTAATCTCGAAATTCGCATAACTACTCTTAAACCCACTACCTACGATATATTAACATTGTCAGAGGGTTCCCACATGCAGCTAGCGTGCGGCTAGCATGCGACTAACCTGATTCACAACATATATAAACCCCTGAGAAGCAGGAGAGGTCGTTAGGGATTAGTCTACTACATCTATTATGAATACTACTCCTACTCTATTGATGATGCCTCCGTGAGCCTACCTGGCAGCCCTCCGTGACAAACATACTGTTCTAAGTACCTAGCATACGGTGCTCACTCACGCTATGTCTGCCACACTTGCCCATAGCTGATGCAAACAAAGTATAAGCCGGTGTGGAATCGCTTTTCTCGCCGGAAAATAGATTGTATCTATCTAGAGGCCAGATGTTAGTACATAATAACTTTTAATTCATACGTATCTCTTACCAACGCAGCATAACGGAAACGGTTCTCTTCTGGTAGTCCTTGTTCTTCAATTTTATGGCCTAGAATGGTGAGCATAATAAATCGACGCCGCCCCTCCATTGCGGCCGCTTTGTTCCATTCTTTACGCAATTTATTCCATTCCCGATATCTCTTGGGATCTCTGATTACCCGCCTCCGTGGATTGATGAGGTAGTATTCAATCACGGCTACGACGAAAGCCCCAGTAAGCAGGACAATGAGGCTGCCAACTACAACCGCTACGAGGTATGGAGCTCCCTCTTGCGCCTCTGTCGGAGCCATGTTGCGAATGGTGGGATTTGAATGTTGTTAATATATTTGCTGTTGGCGACAAAGTACTCTATGTACTCGGCAGCGTTTCCTTGGAAGCTGTGATGCGTTGAACGCACTTAACTGCCTACAAGAACTGGTTCTTCCTCCCATCCAGGTCAACCAGCCCATAAGAGCTGAGTCGGGTGGAATTGGATGAGTGTCGGGATTTTGAAAACGCTAGACCCTAAGTCACCGTCTGGTCCTGGGACTGAATATCAATCCGGGGTTGATTACGCATTAAGCGATTAAAGTAGAATACTCCTTGCCTCTTCAATCTACAACATCCCTGGTCCTTGCCTGACAAACACATTTCGGTAGTGAGTGCACCCCGGATAACTAGTAAAGTTGCGAGATACAAGACGGTTACGGTGTGATGATGAAGGCTGGTCCCATGTTTATATACTCGACAACCGGAGGCTCGTACCTTGGGCCGCACTCTCTCGTTTGCCCTGTGGATGAAGACCTTGTAGATGGAGAGTGGCATCCGATGTCCTTGTCACGATTATTTTGAGGGCAATTTTGAAAGCGAGTGTAAACGAACTTAGAGGGTAGTGGTCCAAATCTGGAATAACTGGCCTCCCAGATTCGAGCCAATACTAGGATCGCTCAGCCTTGCATGGTCCGCCAAGATCTGCCTACCTTTAGAGGATAGCATCAAGGTGGTTGACGTAATCGGCCAACTACATTTCACAAATCTCAACTTCAGACGGAAACAATCAAAGACACCCATCTTCTGATTTCTGCCCTTACGGGAATTTCATAGCCTGATGTTCTTGATGTTGACGAGATTATACACATCTATTCCTGCTCCGTTGTGCGTCGCCTCTCCAGGCAAGCTTTTAAAGCGGGCGGCCTGCAGTTGAAAATCCACCGCTACCAAGCCACCTCTTTTCGTTGTGACAGCTTTCATATGATGAAGCCTCTTCAAAATTCACATTATTTCCAATTCCGGATGAAATGTTTTAGATTCGAGGACAAACGTCAGGCTAAAGTAGCCTACGCAGGCTACCGAATGTCGACTCAACCTAGCGTTAGGCACCAACCAGTGTTTGATCTTCAACACCAGACAGACAGCCTTATCAAGAATTGAAATATTAGCTGTCACTTCCTCGATTTCTCTCTCTGTGTGTGCAGTATCATTCATTCGCTATGGGTAATTATCTCAGCAAAGTGAGCACCAATCCGAAGACGGATGGGATTTGCCCAACAAACGAAACAATCCTACGAGCCGAGGGAGTATCCAGACTAAAGCAAAACATTAAAAGGTAAAGCCAACTTAGCCGAATCTATCGGTAACTTCAAGAACTAATTAATATTACCCAAGTCTGGTAACGCAAAACGTCTATTCCGATCTTGTTATCGTCTGTGGTAACGACCGTTACCCTTGCCATCGTGCAATTCTCTGTACCAGATCAACTTGGTTTGCAGAAGTTACTAGCTTAGCGGTACGTTAGTTATTTGGCTGTTTCATGACAAGATCTGACCGTGGTACAGAAAGGCCCGATTAAGGTTGCACATGGAGAATTCGCACATGTTGTCGCCGCCGTCTTGACGTACCTCTACACGCTTGACTACGACCAACCGGACCAATCACTTGCCTGGGGTGTACCAGCCGAGCATCAACATTATGTTCAAGATGAAGTAAACGATGAGGAGGATCAAACTATCAAATCATCTGATGAGTCGAGTGCGACAACCGAGTATGAATTTGTAGGCGAACCCAATTCCAACTCCGAAACTCCAGCATCCGCGGATGGACCAATTTCCGAGGGCCAAGATAAGCTGTCAATCGAGGTTCAAACCGCAGAAGATGACGAATCAACGTTTTCAATATTCCAAGATACAAGTCTCCAGCCGTCAGCGCTCGTGTTCCACGCACAAGTGTACTGCGCTGCTCTGAAGCTCGGCATACCTTGCCTAGCTCAGTTAGCAAACCATCGCTGTTTTGAGAGATTGCTGAGTAAGGATATTGATAATGATGAGCTGCTAGACTCAGTCTCAAAGGTATTTCGTCCGGAAGTACTTTTCGTTCCCGAGATCGAGGTTGGTGAATGTGGAGGATTTGATCTCGACGGTCAGTTTGCGGATATTCAGGATCAAGTTGTACGACTTGTCACGAGGAGATTCCCCAAGATCAAGAACAATGCAAAATTCGAGGAAGCAGTCATTACATGCCCCGAGTTCGGCAGAGATGTTCTGCGGTCGTTGTAGATATCTGCTCGACGGATCCAAATTGTCCGCTTCCGTGGTGGAACCACTGTTGAAGCCAATAGGGTAGCATCAGAATGTAGTGTTAATTAGTGCAGGGTAACTTCTCCGACAACTCCCAGGGATCGAGTCAGCCGACCACGTGGGAGACAGTTTTAGCCAGATCTCTAAGCAACTGTAAACGATGACCTGCAGACCAAAAGCCAATTGGAAATACGGTTTCTAGTAAAAGTTTGTCGACGGATGTGCAATCTCAGCAATAATCAGTTCATTCTTATGCCTCTTGGAAATTGGCGGACCAGCGATCTCAGCAATAATCAATTCATTCTAACGCCTCTTGAAGATTGGTGGAGCAGCAATATCGTCGTCCGTGGGTTTCCAGAAGCATGTCACGTCTGTCGGTCCACAAAATGAATCAGGATGACAACGCCACGTATTTGTATGGATTATCGAATGAGTGGCTTGGATTTGTGGACATCAGATCATGGCCGACAATTGGGTGAGAAGGGATCGTGTGCTTTGCTGCCGCCATCAGACCACTTTCAGCCTTCCATCGCTTCTAGAAACGGGGGGTGGTTCAAGGATGATGGAAGTGCGGGAAGGGTTTGAAAGACGACTCGCAGCATCAGCCACGTCTGTGCTTGATTACAACACTTGCTTCCCAGTCCAACCTCAGGTCAGAGCTCACGATCCGATGTTTCCCTGCGTCTCAATGCTCTCTATCGCTTCATTTCGGTTTTGGGTTTTGCTCTACTCACACCCCGGGTCTCCACCCGGCCCGCGCTACATGGAGAACGACTTCGCCTTTTGACGGGCCAATGGATGTTAGTCGGATGCGGAACAAGCCGCGATTGTGAGGTCGATCAGCTTCACATGTCGTGTAAAGGAGTGAGGCGTTTGGTTGTATTGGTCTGCCCGCTTAATTGCTCAACGAAGCGCTGGCCCATTTGGGGTCCATATCAAATGCGGAAGAAGCGGATGTTCGAAAGCATGGAAGTAAGATGAATTATTCCCTCAATGGGAAGCGTCATTGCAAAAGCCGGTGGCTGTGTTCCTCGGATACGGTATTGGCAGGATGCTCAACGGGTGAGGTGCTCCATAGATAGAAGCCTACTGTAACTATGTAGATGGCTGACTTCGTACATGCGCAGACTCAGGTGCCCGACGCAGGTAACGTTAGGCGGCGGGCTGCAATTTTTTTCTTTCGAAACCATGACGAATCTACAGCGACATGCTCGGGTCATGGGAAGAGCGGTGGAAGGGCATGATTGGGGGTTGGGCGATGCGATTGCTGACGACACTGCGCACGCCACCCTGTAAACGTCGTAGTCTATTCTGCCGCCAAAACGCCAACAAAATCGTCAACAAATCATATGTTAAACACTAAAGTGACGGTAATGTCAAGGCTGTCCCGTACATTGTTCCAAATCCAGCATCTCGTAATCGGCTTTTGCTGCACTGCACTAACGCCTGCCAAGCACCTGAAAGCAACCGTCCAGCACTACAACCCATGAGTCCATGATGTATGGTTTTCCCGGATCTACGGTTCCGCTGGGCCCCTACATGAAGGGTGTGTAAGAGTGTCTAAGTGCGAGCAATGCCTTGATTTCACTTAAAGGCTGTGTTGTGTGCACTTGGTCGCGCCTAATTTTCGACTCTTCACCCCTTTTACATCAGAGCATTCTCACTCGCCGGCAAATCAAGCCACACTCGATATTTTTGTGTCTGATCTTGCCAGCTTTGAAACGAAGCCCCTCTCACGCGACGTCGTGCCCAGTCTTATTCCACTCGACCCGTCACCATCTGCAGATCGCTCCTAACCGGATCCGCCCTTGTCCTATGCAGCAGTAAAGAGGTCATCGGACGTCCGAATCCTCTCAGCTCCTGCAGCGACGCTATATAACTCCTACTGCTTCCGACTTCTCCGCGCTGCACTTTCGCTGCACCAGAAGAATCAAAGCTACACTTCCCACCCAACTTCTTCGAAAGCTTAATAAAGCAAAGTGGTCCAACAAAACCTCAATCATCACTACGCTCAACTTCTACGATCATCAAATTCATACGTCATGTTCTCTTGCGCCAACTACGAACGAGGCTGCCGCGGCCGTACCAATCAAAGCAACGGTCGTTGTGCAGACTGTATCGCATTGAATCTATCGACTGGCTCTAGTATCCCGTCGTCGTCATCGACAACGATCTCGAGCTATTCAAACTATTCAGCCATGAGCGGCGCCTTTGTGTCGTTGGCAGAGATCCACCGCGCCTCTTCATCACCACGGCCATATCGGTAATTGACCTCGTCGCATCTATGGCGGCATCAAATCGAAACGAGAATCTTTTGCAAAAGGAGCGACAGAGCTCCAGTATCATGACCCGAAACGACAATGTCGATAACGAAGATCTACTCCCCATTTCAGCATTCTCAGCGGCGGTGTTTCCGGCAATTCTTGGGCCACTTTCTTGTCTAGATCATGCATGGCACACAGGAGCATGACCACAGCAGCGTCGACTTTTTCGCACCCAGCAACTTTGGAGAGCCATGGAGGGAAAGCCCCCACAGGTTGCGGCTTAGATTGAATTGGATTGGCGCTGGAATCTGTACTATATGATATGTGGCTGATTAGCATGCGCGCAACGCGGGTCCTCCGCAGCCAGGAGAAGGCTCGAGGATGACCACGGCTGCACGGAAGCGGACGAGGAGCTCTGTAGACAGCAGAGCGGAGGAGAGCAGGCGGAAAAAGCACCGAGCATTTCACTTCCATCCACTGCATTAGATACGTACTTTACCACAGCATCGCAATGCCAAAACGACTCGACTCCTCGCTCCTCATCTCCATCGCGCATCTGCCAACCCAGAATGAGGCCCGCAGCGTCTCGAAACACCGTGCGATCGCTCCGCTCTGCCACCGGCGTCATCTCTGGCAGGAGGCTCAAACGCAGCCCTGCATCAGCGCCGTCACCGGGCATGCCAAAAGCCAGAAGCCGGCGGCCAGAATGGCGGGCCTACGCTTGCCGGCGGCCGAAGCGACTGTCGTCACCGCGTCGACGCGCAAGCCAAGGGGAAGCTCGTAGCAGGGGTCCCGCAAAGCAGGATGTGCGAAAGCAGGGTGGGACTGCCAGTTCGAGGCGGGAGCGCAAAGTTGGATTCGCGATTGCGTGGCGAAAGGTGGTGTTTGGGATCGGATTGTAGCACCGCGATCAGGTTTGCGGTGTTGACAGCGCAATGGCGTAGGTGGCGCGCCTGTCGCGGCTCGCTGGCCGGGGCTGCAGGGCGGGTGGATCGTGAGCCGGGTTTCATATCGGCTTTGCAGACCTTAGTGGGGCTAGGGTGATTGCTGCGCGTCGATGGGCTTCGCCGTTTCCGATGCTGCTGGCAAATGCTATCGTTTTGAGCCGAGGGACCTTCGTCCTACTGATGTTGGGCTACAATGCGGGGAAATGCTTCAATATGGTTGATGTACTGTTGGACACGTGATAAGTTACGTTCCCTACCTTATGTTTACAGATGAATTGAAAAGCGATGTTGAGGCTATTCTGCTCACTACATCTACTGTAGCCAACGGACTACCGTGGAGGCTCTGACGGTATTCTATCCAGAGCCGCTTCGGCTTTGTCTTCGAGTTTCGGAGCCATAGCATGGGAGTCCGACCAAGGCACTTCTGAATTGTAGTGCATCATGTGTCAGTAGTGGATCTCCATGTGCCCGCACTTAAGTTGCGACCTTCACGAGCATGCACTACATCGTACGTACATAAACAATCGCATATTCCTGACTATGTGAATGAGAAAATTCAGATAACTGGCACGCGCTTCAAAAACGCTGCCTTTAGCTCTTCTCGGAATAATACTAGCAGCTCATATAACTGCACATCCAATCGACCGCGACCGTTCCACGATAACAGCGGAAATCTTCAAAAGAGACACGTATCAAGTCCAGCCGATAGTCCAGCCGAGCAAAGAGCCAACAACGCCATCTACTCAACTAGCTCCATTCCCCATAGTTCTAGCAACGTAGTCCTGCTATTGTACAGAACACGCTGTGTATGATTCCTGGAACATTCTGATTAGAATCCCCTATCGTAGTGCAGCTGACTGCGATGCTACATACCATGCTCTCGAAAGCGAAACAACCTCCATTACCAACTGGAATTGCATAGAAAATGGCGGCTTCATTTACCTTTGGTTTAATACCTCCTTATGGACCGAGGGCTATGATATCAATCCTGTATTAAGTTCGCGTTACCCAATGGTTGCTGGTGGTTTCAACGGTCCCGTAGATTGTTGGGATGCTGTGGGCCACCGATAACTACAAGGAATTGATGGAAGATGAGCGGGCAGAGGATCCAGTACGGCAGTCCATAGAAGCATATCCGGATATGCATATGGAAGGAGGGTTACATCCAATGCTTGACGAAAGTGACCTCCGGCAGAGAGGACAGTGCTATTCAACCAGAGAGTACTACCCTGACTATTTCCCATCCAGCATAGCCGCAACATCGTCGTCCAAGTCGCCCATCATGCTGGAAGCAAATGCCGCCTCTTCATCATTGACCGACTGACTTCCAATCCTGCGTTTCTTACTCAGTGGCCCTTCACCATTTACCGGGCTACGCGCAACAGGAACCTGATGCAGCGCCTCATCCGCCGTCCTCGCCGCCGCACCACCACCAAAAGCCGACGTCACGTGGCTCAGCGGCGGCAGCTCAGCGGGCGGCAGCCGCGGCGGCTCGCCGGCCAGCTCCGGCGCTCCGGCAGCGGGGCTGCCCGCGGGCGTGAGGCTCTCGACGGGCGGTGGGGTGAGCGGCTCGTCCTGGGGGCGCATGGGCTCGGCGTCGGCCGCCATGGACAGCAGGATCTGGTGCTCGACGTGGGCCTTGCGGTCCTGCGCGGCCGTCTTGCGCGCCCGCAGCTCCGCCGCTAGCGCCTCGTCGCTGCACAGCTGCGCGCGCTGCGCCGCTACCAGCGTCTCCAGCTCTGCTACCAGCGCCGCCCGCGCCCGCACTTTCTCCGCCACCGCGCCCTCCGCGTTCGCCAGCTGTTTCAGCGCTGCGCCGAGCCGGTTCGCTTGCACGGGTAGCGTGAGTTGTGCGGCTTCCGGGCTCTTCAGTTTGTCGTCTTCGGCCAGGGCGGTGGACGCGGAATTGGCCTGTGTTTCGGCACGGGTGAGCGATGCATGACATCCGAGTAGAGATTGCAATTCTGATGCCACCGGAGGCTGGGAGCTGGATGATAGAGTGCCGCCTAGTTGAGCTTTCCTGCCAGAACCTCGAGCTTGGTCGATTTGATCGAGTCTCGACTCAATGTCCATCTGGACGGCCGGGTCGAAGATTCCTCTCTCGCGCCATACTCCGACCACTCGGCGAATTCGGCCTTGTAAATCCAAAGTCGCGCCTTTATATGAGATTGCAGTCGCTTCTGCTATCAGCTACGAATGATAAGCTTCCGCAACCTAGATACAAAATCATTGAAAGAACTTACCGGAGTCCATGCTTTTGTGAATTCTTCCTTCTTACGAACTTTTGATTGTTGGCAAATCTCTAGAGACTACGATTAGTAGTGACTTTGTAATCGGTTGAGGTTTGAACAAACCGTTGGCAAGGTAAATCAACGCTAATCGCCTTGAAGACGACGCGTCTTTGATTCTTTCCAGCCAGAGTTGGGCTGTACGATCTGCGGAACGACTGGAGACAGGAATAAATTAGTGTATGCTTTCACTTAGAAGATGGAAATGGCCAGATCAAGGCCGGTTATTTGCGCATACCGATGGAACATAATCCATTGAGCGACACTCACAATCGACTCTTGTTGGTCGTTCAACGACGAGAGTTTCGCCTTGACAGCGTCTTCTGTGTACGACATTCTTTGATGAAGAATCACAGACTCGATACACGGGGTTGCACACGCGAGCTATCTGAATTGGCCTTCAACACCTCCGCACACTCTCTCTGGTTATTTCGATGAAGTTTGTTTGAGCTCCAAAAGTCTAGCAACGCAGCAAAACCTAAACGGCGGAGAAAGAAAAGGGTCGAGCTTCGGACCCGAAGTTTAACCGCAGCGGCCTTCAACTGTACATCTCATTGAGGACAGACAAAACATCCATCCGCCTCAATCACTGCTGTACTCCCAATTCTCCCTCCTGAGTCTTGCTGCCACGTATTACAGACCATTTACTGTCTTCCAGACTTCATCAGCTGCGAAACTACCCTTTGACAGTCCCTTCCCAATGGCGGACCGCTTCCCGTCGTTGGAGGAATTCGATGCAGGTCCGCTCTTCTCCCACCCTCGCACAACTTTGGCAATGATTACTGATGCGTTTGAAACAGGATCGACTGAGATTCGCGACCTTCCAGCCGGTGGTGGTGATGGCACAAGCTTCCTGGAGCGCGAACGGGCGGCACTAGGCGACGATGCCGACCAGTTCGCAACTCCGCATGACAGACTGGCGACGGTTGAAGATGCCGGCGATGATGATCTGTTAGCAGGAGGAGGAGCTGAATATCAAGCAGAAGGCCGTGAAGACATCACAGGTTTCGAGAGCTCCTTTCCGGCAATAGACACGACCAACGACGTACGCGGACTCTTCCCCTACCTCCACATCTCGCTAACAATGTCGCAGCACATGGCACCAGGCGGCAGCGTCACAGGCGGCGCCACAGCAACCGCCTTACCCCCACCAACCTTCGAAGAGGCCGAAGAAGAGCCAGCCGTGATCAAAGAGTGGCGTTCGAAGCGCGACGCAGCGATCGCGCGGCGGGACGAGATCTCAGCCGCCAAGAAGGCCGAGACGATCCGCAAGGCGCAGCAGGACATCGACGACTTCTACGACGAGTACAACAACAAGAAGGAGAAGGGCCTGGCGCAGACGCGCCGCGACGCCGACGACTTCCTCGCCGCCGTTGACGACACCACCGCCGGCGGCACCTCCTGGGAGCGCATTGCCCGCCTCGTCGACCTCTCCGGGAAGGGCCCTGCCGGCGGCGCGTCGGGCACCGGCAAGGAGCGCTTTCGCGAGCTGCTGCTGAGCCTCAAGAAGGATGAGAAGGCGCCCGGGGCGTCGGGCTATTGAGGCGGTGGTCGGTCTTTGATCTGGCTTTTCGCAGCGCCGTGGGTGGCGGCTTTGGCGTCCCAGGTTTCGTGGGCCGCGCGTTCTGGACGGCCTTGCATGCGGTGCTCTTTAGATTGCGGTGGACTCAAAAGCGAGTTGGGCTACGTGGAGGGCATGGCAGCACTGGAGCCGTTTGTGCATAATTTGTCTACCTTGTTGGGTTCGGTTCATCTACCCGATCCATATTATAGTACTTGCCTACGAGATAACTGTACGGATTAAGACAGCTATCTGCTCACTATAACCAAAGTTGTTCAATGACGATGCTCTCCTTGCTACATTTGCTTTTTAATAGGTTGCAAACATTCTGCACTCCATATCCATAGCAACGCCTTCTCGTTCGCTGCCCTCGCATGCTATGCCCTATTCCATTTTAGTTGATGGCGCAAACTCTTCATGCAGGTTCGCTTGCCATAGCAATTCTTGTCAGTTCTTGTCGAGGTCAGCTGCATGCCAACTTCAAAATGTCACGGAGAACTCCGTATGCAGCGCAGAAGTGATCTACACTGTGCTGCTTTGAAAGAGTAAGGCTTCTGCGACAAATACGAAAGTTGGTTTCTTTGAAACACTGCCACATTCAAAGTTTGAATATTAGGGCAAAGTCTGTGCATTGGGTATTGAGAACGCTATTTATACTCTCCTGCAGTTGATCGATAGTGGTAGATCGACAATGGTGGCAAACGAAGGTAGTATCACAGAGCTTCTGAAACATGCGCTTGGACTTACTCCATGGAGATTTTAATGTATTGGTCGTATGATCCTGATATTGATACACATACAAGAGTGAGGTTGATGCTATCCTTGGCAGCCTAACTCGTGCCGAGTCTTTGACCAGAAGTGGCGAGTACTGGGAATACTTCCTTTCCAAGCCCAATGCCCATGTCGAAACGCCAGAGTGACCTCGCCCAAAGTAGAGGCCCCTTTTTCAAACCGCAATCCTTGACAAGGTAGCCTACCTGCCACTTACCTTCTCTGTCA
>Ga0335073_10011139_pt1 | contig 12638 bp, 9 predicted proteins | sample Lox_Sample_22_FD_207093 | JGI IMG/M metagenome (GOLD analysis project Ga0335073, IMG submission 207093) | Soil microbial communities from Loxahatchee National Wildlife Refuge, Florida, United States - Lox_Sample_2.2 | ecosystem: Environmental > Terrestrial > Soil > Wetlands | place: USA: Florida...
AACTTCCTGCTTTACCTGGTCCTGATCGCGATCGTGCTGATGTGGTTCGGCGGCGGGCGGCTGCGGTCGGGACGGCGTACTCCAGGGGAACTGCCGGCTCACTCCGTCGGCGTGCCGCAGCGCGGGTTCCTTTTGCTGATGATGATCTTGATTTTCGTAGTTTCGACCCTGAGTCATCAGCTCACCCCGTTCCTGATGATCGTCTCGGTAGCCGGTCTTGTGCTGGTCAGGCGCTGCTCGGCACGCGGGCTGCCGGTGCTGTTCGCGGTGATCCTGGTCGGCTGGATCAGCTACGGCACCGTCGCGTACTGGTCAGGGCACGAGCAGGCGATCTTCGGTAATGTCGGGCAGCTCTTCGGCACTTTCCAGTCGAGCGTGAACGACCGGGTGACCGGGACGCCTGTGCACCAGCTCGCTGACGACAGCCGGATCGTGCTGGCGGGCTTGATGGCCGTGATGGCGCTGCTCGGGCTGGCAAGGCGGTGGCGCGGCGGAATGAGTGACCGGGCGCTGATCGTGCTGTTCGCGGCGCCGCTTACGATGGCCGGCCTGCAGAACTATGGCGGGGAGATCGCGCTGCGCGTCTACATGTTCGCGCTGCCCGCGATCGCGGTGCTTGCCGCCTGCCTGTTTTTTCCTGGCACAGGGAGCGGGCGGGCACGGGTGAGCCAGCCGGGTCGTCGGCGGTCCGCCGCCGGCGGGCTCGGCGTCGGCGAGGCGCGAGGCTCGGTAAGCCGGTTCCCCAGCCGGCCAGCAGCGGTTGTCGCGCTTGGCATGGCGGGGGTGGTGACGGTGGGCATGGCCGTGCTGTTCATCGTGGCCAGGTACGGTAACGAGGCGTTCGAGCGGACGCCGCCGAGTGAGTACTCGGCCATGAACTACATCTACGACCATGACGGCCAGGGCACCGCGGTGCTTTGGGTGAGCCAGCCGTTCGGCGTCAACGCCACGCCGCAGATGCCATGGGAGTTCAAGGACATCGGGCGGGTACAGTTCGTCTCCGGCGAAGCGCCGCCCGACCCGGCGCGCATCGAGCCAGTCGTCGCCGCCTTGCGAGGTCTCGGCCGGGGCGCGTTCCTGATCACCACCCACACCGAGGCGGCGTTCACCGAGCAGACCGCCGGATACCGTCCGGGCTGGGATGCGAGCTTCCGGTCTGCCTTGTCGGCCGATCCGCGGCTCAAGCTCGTCTACTCGGGCCAGGACGCCGCCGTCTACCAGGCGAAGCTGCCCGCCGGCGCGCCGCACGCGGCGGCGGGGTCGCTGACGACGGTACCTAACCGGTCGACCCCGTGGAGCCCGGTCGGCATCGCCGCGTTCGTACTCGCGTTGCTGCTGCTCGGGTCGAGAGAGTTCATCAGGGAGTGCGTGCCTTCGCGGCGCTGGCTGCTCACGCCGCTTTGGGTCGCGTCTTTGCCAGTGCTCGCGTTGCTGCTTGGCGCGGTCGCGGAAAGGTTCGTGGTGCTCGGCTGAATCGAAGGGAGTGACCATGCGGGTTTCCGTGGTGCGTCCGGCCGAACTCGGTGTCTCAGAGGTCAGCGCCTGGCACGCGATGCAGGACAAAACTGGTGAACTTCGCAATCCGTTCCTTAGTCCCGAGTTCGCGGTCGCGGTCGGCCAGGCTCGCGCCGAGCACGGACTCGATGACGTGCGGGTGGCCTTGCTGTCCGACGGGTCAGGGCTGGCGGGATTCTTCCCGTTCCAGCGTGGCCGGCTTGGTGCCGGGCAGCCGGTCGGCGCCGGGCTGAGCGACTGCCAGGGACTCGTCTACGCTCCAGGCGCAACCTGGGACGCCAGCGAACTTCTCAAGAGCTGCGGTATCTCGGTCTGGCATTTCGATCACCTGGTCAGCGGGCAGGAGCCGTTCAGCCGCTACCAGGTCGCGACCGCGCCGTCGCCGGTGATCGACCTGAAAGACGGATACGCCGCGTACGAGGACAAGGTCCTTTCCGCAAAGACACACTTCCGCAAGGAACTTAGCCGCAAGAGCCGCAAGCTTGACCGCGAGGTCGGCCAGGTCAAGTTCGTGCTCGACTCGCCAGACCCAGCTGACCTCCGCGCGCTGATCAACTGGAAGTCCGGCCAGTACCAGCGGACCGGGCGGGCGGACACGTTCGATGAACCGTGGGTTATCACGGCCGTGGAGAGACTGCTTGCCTGCCGCGAGAACGGGTTCCGTGCGCTGCTTTCCATGCTCTATGCCGGAGCCCGGCCAGTCGCCTCGATCATCGGCCTGGAGAACGCGGGCGTGATCGCCGGCTGGTTCACCTCTTACGACCCCGAGCTTTCCAGGTACTCGCCCGGCCTGGTGCACTTGCTGGCGATGGTCAAGGACGTCGCCGACCTCGGCATCTCCCAGATCGACCTCGGGAAGGGCGACAAGTACTACAAGGAAGCGCTGAAGAGCCGCGACGTGACCGTAGGGGAAGGCATGGTGACCTCCGGCTCGGCGCTGGCCGCGTTCCACCGTGCGAGGCTCGCGCCGCCCCGCTGGGCGGTGCGGCAGATCAGGGCACACCGGCCGTTGTATGAGGCGGCAGACAAGGTGCTCAGGTACTACGGGCGGGCGAAGGTGGCGGTGCATGGGCGGCGCTTATCCTGAGTCAATGCGGGCCTGGGTAGTGCATCAGCCAGGGCCGGTCAGTGCCGCGGCCGGCGGGCCGCTCCTGCTGACCGAGCGTGACATGCCGTCTCCTGGCGCGGGTCAGCTACTGATTCGGGTGCTGCGTTGCGGTGTGTGCCGTACCGACCTGCACCTGGCCGAAGGAGATCTGCCTCCCAAGAGGCCTGACGTGACTTTGGGTCATGAGGTCGTCGGCGAGGTCGTCGCGGCCGGACCTGGTACCACCAGGTTCGCGCCAGGCGACCGGGTCGGGGCGGCGTGGCTGGCAGGGACCGACGGCGCGTGCCGGTTCTGCCGGCGTGGCAAAGAGAACCTTTGCCCTAATTCGGTCTATACCGGCTGGGACCTAGATGGCGGGTACGCGGATTACCTGGTCGCGTCCGACGCATACGTGCATCCGCTGCCTCGTGGGTTCAGCGACGCCGAACTCGCGCCGCTGCTTTGCGCGGGCATTATCGGGTACCGCGCGCTTCTGCGCGCCGAGGTCCCGCCTGGCGGCACGCTCGGCGTGTGGGGCTTCGGCGGGTCGGCTCACCTGGCCTCGCAGGTAGCGATGGCTCAGGGAGCGACGGTGCACGTGTTTACCCGCGCTCCCGCCGCGCGTGAACTGGCGCTTGAGCTTGGCGCCGCCTCGGCGCAGGACTCATTCGATCCCTCGCCTGAACCGCTGGACTCGGCGATCATCTTCGCTCCGGTCGGCAACGTGGTCCCTGCCGCCCTGCGGGCGCTCGACCGGGGTGGTACCTGCGCGATAGCCGGGATCTACCTCACCGACATTCCCGCGCTTAACTACGAGCGCGACCTGTTCCAGGAGCGGAACCTGCGCAGCGTCACCTCGAATACGCGGGGAGACGCCGAGGAGTTCCTGCGGCTGGCCGAGCGGCTGCGGCTGAAGGTGTCTGTGACGCCCTACCCGCTCTCTGCGGCGGACCAGGCACTCGCCGACCTCGCCGCCGACCGCATTACGGGGGCGGCAGTGCTCGAGGTCGCCTAGCCGGCCTTGGCCGCACGGGCTGCCAGGGCAGCGAGGGCGGCAGGGAAGACCTCGGCTGGCGGGGTGACCAGGCCGGCGCCGACCTGGCCGGTGCCCGCGACCCGGCCGGCCATGCCGGTGTTGATCTGCGGCAGTACCCGTGTCCTTGCCACGAGCGTGACGTCGATTCCTGCCGGGGTGCCGCGGAAGTCAAGCGAAGGCACGCCGAACAGCGGGTGCTCGGCAAGCGTGATCTCGTACATTCGCTCGGTCGCGGTCAGCGCCGTGGCCGCGGTGCCGCCGACGAGGCGGACGATCGCGGGAGCGGCGGCCATCGCGAACCCGCCGAGGCCGGCGGTCTCGGTGATCGCCGAGTCGCCGATGTCCGGATTGGCATCGTCCTGGCCGTAGCCGGCCAGGAACAGGCCGTCTGGCACCAGTGCGGGCGCCGTGAACCACTGATCGCCTGCGCCAGAGACCTGGATGCCGAAGTCGGTGCCGTTGCGGGCCATGGCGACAACCAGGGTGCTCCCTTCAACGTCGCGCGCCGCGTCCATGGCCAGCTTGCAGGCCGGCATGGCCAGGTTGAGGAAGAAGTGATCGTTGCCGCCGATGAAACGGGCGGAGTCCGCGACGTCCGACGCGGGGAACCCGGACTCCGCCATGGCAGGGAGCAGGTCGCGCAGGAACATGAGGGTGCCTGCACGGTTGCGGTTGTGTGCTTCGTCGCCCATCTGCACCATCTGCGACAAGATGCCGGTCACGTCGACCGGGCCGTTCCGCCTGACCGCCGCCCGCAGCAGCGGCCCGAGCACGGCGGTCATCCACCGCAGCCGCTCGATCACCTCGGCCGAGTACGCGCCGTAGCGGAGCACCTTGCCGAGGCCCTCGTTCAGCGAGCAGTATGAGCGCCGCCCGTCTGACGGGTCCTCGAGGACGAACACCCACATCGAAGCCGAGACCACCCCCGCCATCGGCCCGACGGCACGATGCTGGTGGCAGGGCTCAAGCACGTCGACGCAGCGCCCGGCCTGATCCGGGTCGCCGGTGAGGTTCTCGAAGAGCGCGGCGCCCGTCAGGGCGCCGCGCATCGGCCCTGAGGCGCGCTCCCAGGTAATCGGAGGACCGGCGTGCAGGAACTCGCCAGGGCCTAGCCCGAGCGCTTCGCTCGCAGGCGCGACGTCGACGAGTTGCGCGCGCGACCCGAGCATTCTCCCGACCGCGAGTTCGTTGGCCTGCGCACGGCGCGGGTCGGCGAGCACGGTCGCGAGGTCGTGCTCGGCGCCCGGCATGGGAGGAGCCCAGTCCACCCTGGTCACTGGCGTGCCCTGCCGCGCGATCGCATCGGCGAGCAGGCCGAGCCCGGCACAGACCACGCGCGGCTCACGGCGAAGCAGGCCGGTCATGACTCTGCCGCCTCGATGACCTCGCAGGCAAACCTGGCCGCTTGCGCGTTGGAGGCGAAGGCATGGGAGCCCGCCTCGGTGAGGGCGGTGACCTGGGCAAGGAGGCCTTGCGGGTCTGCCTCGGTGCCGATCACCGACGCGATCACCGTCAGCGCGGGCCGGCTGGTAACCGCCTTGCTGATCGCGGGCGCCAGTTCGGCTGCCGGGTCCTGGTGGGCGCCGTGACCAAGCACGACGTCGAGCATGATCACCGACGTGGCCGGGTCATCGGCCTCGGCCGCCAGCCGGTCGAGCCTGAGCCGCTGGTCGATCATGGGGTGTGGCCGGCCAGCGGTCAGCTCGTCCGAGCCGAAGTCGATCATCACATGCCGCGCCGTCGGGGCGCGGTGGTCGACGGGAAGCAGCGGATCGAGCGCGTCGACCCGCAGTTCAGGTGCCAGCGGCACGTTCGAGTAAATGTCCCCGAGCCTGGCAGCGGCGATCACCATCGCCTCGTCGCAAAGTGTTCCGCCCGCGAACAGCCCGCGCAGGCCGCCGGTTCGCGCGGGCACGGTCATGGCCACGCCTTCCGATGCGGCGGGATGCCAGGCTGGCCAGGCGGGCACTGGCATCCCTGCCGCGCGCAGCGCGGCTTCGCAGGCTTCTGTCAGGTCGGGCTGGCCGGGCCCGGTCAGCGCGAACTGTACCGGCGTCGCCAGCCCGGCCGCGAAGCTTCGCACGCCGGCGGCGACGGCCTGATCTGGCGGCTTGGAGACCAGCACGATCAACTCGGTCGCCTGATCCTCGTCGAGCGCGGCGAGAGCGGCCCGCGCCGACCGCCCGCCGACCTGCGCGGACAGGTCGCGGCCGCCGACGCCGAGCACGGCACCGCAGCCGGCTCCGGCCAGGTCGAGCAGGCAGGACACCTGCTGCGCCCCGGTGCCAGAGGCCGCGACCAGGCTGATCGGGCCCGGCCTGACCGCGTTAGCGAAGCCGAGGCCCACGCCGGCCACGATCGCCGTACCGCAGTCCGGCCCCATGACCAGCAGGCCGCGCCTCGCGGCCGCCTCCTTGAGCGCGATCTCGTGCGCGACAGGCACGTTGTCGGAGAAGATCATGACGTCGCATCCGGCGTCCAGCGCGTCCATCGCCTCAGCAAGCGCGAACGCGCCAGGTACCGACACCAGCGCGATGGCAGGCCCGCTCCGCCCGATGGCGCTGGCGGTAGTCATCGGCACTGCGGGCGCGGCCACCGCGGCCGCTCCCCCTGGCCAGGCGCGCCGCGTTCCCTGAACGAGCGCGTCATCCACTACCGCCAGCACCGCTCTGAGCGCTGCCGCATCCTCCGCCTTGACGGCCACCAGAAGGTCGTGCTGGCTGACGCCAGCAGGCCGGCGCATGCCGAAGCCGTCGAGCAGCCCGAGATTGAGGTCGGTCGCCATCGCGACCAGCACGGTCCGCGCACCGGGAACCGCCTGAGCGCGGGCACTGACCTGCATCAGCGTCACGGAATCGGCGTATGTGCCTCGCCTGGCCTCGACGTGCGAGGTGTCATCCGCGGCGACAGGCGGCTTGTCGGGCGAGCTAGAGGTGCTCACCGGCCCAGACTAAGTCGTCAGCGATACCGTCGGCCGGGCAGGTATAGCCGGAATCACGTACCTGGCGCTCGGCCCGGTCCTTGATGCCGATGAGCATCTTGCGTTCGAACAGCATCCAGCCGGGCTCGAGCAGCAGCGCGCTAAGCAGCCGGGCCGCGGCGCAGTCCTTCGGCAGCACGATCCGGTTCCTGCTGACCAGCCTCGTCGCGCGCTCGCCTGGGAACAGCGCATAGCTTGACACCCACTTGCCTTCACCGCAGCAGAACGCCAGGTTGTGCTCGGGCTCGAACGCGGCGATGCGCATGATGCCGTCCCGCCCGCGAAGCGGGAACTCATCTCCAAGCTCGATGTCCTGGAACTGCGGGAGAATGACATTGGCGCTGTGCATGTCAAGGCCGAGCAGGTTCTCCAGCCAGTCGTACGAATAACAGCCCGCGCGGCCGCTGCCCATCTGGACCAGCCAGGGCCAGATGGTGCTCGGCGGCGCGCTGATCGCTATCGCACGAGTCGTGATCAGGTCGGCGTCGGCGCGCACTTCGTCGCCTGGGAGCGGCCTGATCACTTCGTCAGCGGTCGCACCCCAGGTTGCGAGCCATCGCCGCCAGCCGAAGTGATAGCCAGCGGCGAGAGCACCGGCGACCACTCCGGTTGCCATGCTCGCGTAGATCGAACGTGTGTTTCCCCCCACGGGACATTTCCTCCAGTTTCTCCGTTCACCCCACCCGACCATTAGCTCACTCCCCGTGAGCTAATGGTCCCGATACTTAGCTTCTGGTTATCGCGTCGATACTGACAGTGCCAAAGGTCCCATCTTTTAGCATCCGTAATGCTGATTCGTGACGTTAGGAGTCGATAACGAAAGGGCGGGGTCTGCTGACACGCACCCGTCGCTGTACCGTGACCTCCATGACTCAGAACTGGCGCGCGCTCATCGGCCCGTACGGAATCTGGCGGTCGGTCAACCTGGTGACGCCCGGACTGGCAGCGAAGGTCGAGGGCCTCGGCTACGGCGCGCTGTGGCTCGGCGGGTCGCCTTCCGCCGACCTCAAGATCGTCGACAGCCTGCTCGCAGCGACCAATGAGCTCGTCGTCGCGACCAGCATCGTGAACATCTGGCAGAGCGACGCGCATGACGTCGCGGCCTCCTTCAAGCGGATCGAATCCGCGCATCCCGGCCGGTTCCTGCTCGGCATCGGCATCGGGCACCGCGAGGCGACGAAGGAGTACGCCAGCCCTTACCAGACGACGGTGACCTATCTCGACGCACTCCTCGCCGAGGATGTCCCGGCGGAGAGCCTGATCCTCGCCGCGCTCGGCCCCAAGATGCTGCGCCTGGCGGCCGAGCGCACCGCGGGCGCGAATCCTTACCTCGTGACCCCGCATTACGTGGCGCACGCCAGGGAGACCCTCGGCGCAGGACCGCTGCTCGCCGTCGAGCACAAGGTCGTGATCGAATCCGACCCGGTGGCCGCGCGCGCGATCGGGCGTCCCCGTGTCCACCGCCCTTACCTCGGCCTGCAGAACTATCTCAATAACCTGCGCCGTCTGGGCTGGACCGATGACGACCTCGCTGACCAGGGCAGTGACGCCCTGATCGACGCGCTCGTGGCGCACGGCGACGCCGGAGCCGTGGCCAGGCAGCTCGGCGACTTCACGGCCGCGGGCGCAGACCACGTTTGCGTCCAGCTCGTCACCGAGTCCCCTGACGAGGATCCGGTCCCCGGTTACCGCGCACTGGCCGACGTCCTGGAGTTCGACTAGCCCAGGCCCTGAGCCGGTGGTGGCGTTGTGCGTTGATCAGGCCTGTCATCGGGTCTAACCTTGCCGAGGTGAAGCCGCCTTCTTTCGGCTACTCGCGCCCCGAGTCGGTCGCGGAGGCCATCTCGATGCTCGCGGGGCTCGGGCCTGACGCCAAGGTGCTGGCAGGCGGTCAGTCGCTGTTGCCGTTGCTGAACATGCGGCTCGCGGCTCCCTCGCACCTGGTCGACATTAACCGGCTGACCGAGCTCGCTTACGTGAGCGTCAGCGGCAGCCAGGTCGCGATCGGCGCGCTGGCCAGGCATAACGATGTTCTGCGCGACCCGCTCGCGGCCGTTGCCCAGCCCTTGCTCGGCCAGGCGCTCGCGCTGGTCGCGCACCCCGTGATCAGGAACCGCGGCACCACCGTGGGCAGCATCGTCCATGCCGATCCGGCCGGCGAAATGACGGCGGTGCTCGCGTTGCTTGGCGGCTCTGTGCGGCTGGCGAGTTCCGCGGGGGAGCGAATTGTCAGAGCAGAAGACTTTTTCCTTGGCCCGCTGGAATCGGACGTTGCGGCCGGGGAACTGGCCACCGAGGTGACGTTTCCCTTGCTCGTGCCCAAAGCGGGCTGCGCGTTCGCGGAAGTGAGCAGGCGGCACGGCGACTACGCGGTCTGCGGGGTCGCCGCGGTCGTTCAAGTCGACGGCGACGGGCAGGTCGAGTCGGCCAGGGCCGCCTACCTGTCGGTCGGGCCGGTACCTGTCGTGCTCGACCTCACCGAGGCAAGGGGAGACTTCGCCGCTGCCGGGAAGCTGGCGACGGGCAGGCTGCGACCTGGCGAGGACCTTCATGCGACCGCGAGCTATCGCCGTCACCTGGCGGGCGTTCTCACCGTGCGAGCGCTGGCGGAGGCATCTGCCCGGGCGAAGGAGCGCGTTAGTGCCTGATGAGCTCTTTGAGATAACGCTTATCGTGAACGGCGTAAGTTACCCGCTGGCGGTCCCGGCGCGGCGGCTGCTTTCCGACAGCCTGCGGCACGATCTGCGGCTGACCGGTACTCACGTCGGCTGCGAGCACGGCGTCTGCGGCGCGTGCACGGTGCTCGTTGACGGAGTCGCGGTCAGGTCATGCCTGATGCTAGCGGTCAGCGCCGACAATTCCGCGATCACGACGATCGAAGGGCTGGCCGGTCCTGACGGCGCGCTGTCGCCGGTGCAGCAGGCGTTCGCCGACTGTCACGGCCTGCAATGCGGTTTCTGCACGCCAGGATTCCTGACCACGATCACCGCTGCCCTGACGGAGAACCCGGAACCCACGCACGACGAGGCCCGCGAGATCATCGGCGGCAATCTCTGCCGCTGCACCGGTTACCAGAACATCGTGAAGGCAGTGCTCAGGGCGGCGGAACTGCGCCGGGAGTGCCGATGACGTCCTTGTTCGGCGAGCCAGTCAAGCGGGTCGAAGACGACCGGCTGCTTCGCGGTCACGGCGCCTACCTCGACGACCTTGGCCACGACGCGCTCGCGGTGGCGTTCGTGCGCAGCCCGCACGCGCACGCGCGGATCACCGGCATCGATGTGTCAGGCGCGGTCGACGTGCCGGGGCTCGTCGCCGTCTATACGTATGAGGACCTGCAAGGCCGGATCGCCGAGCCGCTGCCTTTGCTCATACCGCACCCGGCGCTCACTCACCCGCGCACCGGGTTCCCGCTGGCCGCCGACGAGGTCAACTACGCGGGCGAGCCGGTCGTGATGGTCGTCGCGGAGGACAGGTACCTGGCGGAGGACGCGGCCGAGTTGATCAGCGTGGACTACGACCCGCTGCCCGCCGTGGTCGGCGTGGGCGCGGCTCGCGCGGCCGGGCACCTGGTCCATCCTGACGTGCCTGGCAACATCGCGGCAGAACTGACGCAGAGCCGGGGCGACGCGCACGCCGCGATCGCGGCCGCGCCGCACGTGCTCGAACTCGACCTGACCGTCGAGCGCTCGGCGTCCACCCCGCTGGAAGGACGCGGGGTGCTGGCCAGGTGGGATGCCGAGTCGAAGCGGCTCCGCATCTGGACCTCGACCCAGACTTCGACGGGGGTGCGCGCGGCGGTCGCCGCCAAGCTGGGACTTGACCTGGCCGACGTGGACGTGATCACGCCTGACGTGGGCGGCGGCTTCGGGGTCAAGATCGTGCACCCCTGGCCAGAGGAGGTACTTGTCCCCTGGGCGGCCCGCCTGCTCGGCCGGCCTGTCAAGTACACCGAGGACCGCGCGGAGCACTTCGTCGCCAGCGCCCACGAGCGCGGCCAGCGGCATAGGGTCAGAGTCGGGTTCGACGACGAGGGCCACGTGCTTGGTCTTGACGTGCGGTTCTGGCACGACAACGGCGCCTATATTCCTTACGGCCTGATCGTACCGATCATCACCTCGACTCAGCTTCTCGGACCGTACAAGCCAGGTGCGTACCGGGTCGAGTTCACCTCTCTGTACACCAACACCGTGATCGTGACGCCTTACCGGGGTGCTGGCAGGCCGCAGGGCGCGTTCGTGATGGAGCGGACGATGGACGCGATTGCGTCGTCGCTTGGGATCGACCGGGCGCTGGTGCGGGAGCATAACTTCATTGCCCCGGATGAGATGCCCTTTGACCAGGGACTGATCTTCCAGGACGGCAGGCCGCTGATCTACGACTCAGGCGACTACCCGGCAGCCCTCGCCAAGCTCAAGTCCCTCATCGGGTGGGACAGCTTCCCCGCGCTCCAGGCCGAGGCCCGCTCGCAAGGGCGCAGGCTCGGGATCGGGCTCGCCTGCTACGTGGAAGGCACAGGGGTTGGTCCTTACGAGGGTGCCCATGTGGTCGTCGAGACCTCCGGCAAGGTCAAGGTGGCCACCGGACTGACCAGCCAGGGTCAGGGCCATCAGACCATCTTCGCCCAGATCGTGGCCGACGAACTCGGCGTGCCATTCGGCGACGTGTCAGTGACGACGGGAGACACGCGGGCGTTCGGATACGCCGTCGGCACGTTCGCGTCGCGGGCGGCGGTGATGAGCGGTTCCGCGGTGGCGCTGGCAGCCCGCGCGGTGCGGGCGAAGGCGATCGGCGTAGCCGCGGCCGCGCTCGAGGCTTCGCCCGATGACCTGGAGATCGTGGATGGCGTCGTGCGGGTAAAGGGTGACCCGGCCTCGGCGATCGCGCTGGGGACGGTGGCCGTGCTTTCCAATCCGCTTCGCTATGCGTTCGACGAAGCGGCGAAGGCCGCGACGCAGTTCGCCGGCGGCTCTGCCGCCGACTTCGACACGCCGCCTGTCCAGGCCGGTGAGTCGCCCGGCCTGGAAGGCAGGGAGTTCTTCTCGCCGGTGCGGTCGACCTTCGCCAGCGGCATGCACGCGGTCATCGTCGAGACCGATCCCGATACGGCCGAGATCAAGATCCTGCGGTACTGCGTCGTACACGACTGCGGCACGCTGATCAACCCGCGCATAGTGGAAGGCCAGATCCACGGTGGAGTCGCCCAGGGCGTCGCCGGCGCGCTCTACGAGCGGATGGCCTATGACCAGACGGGACAGTTGCAGAACGCCTCGTTCATGGACTTCCTGATGCCTTACGTGTCCGAGGTACCTGACGGGATCGAGATCGATCACCTGGAGACGCCCTCGCCGCTCAACCCGCTCGGCATCAAGGGAGCCGGCGAAGCGGGCGTGATCCCCAGCGCGGCAGTGTTCGCCTCGGCGATCTCTGACGCAGAGGGCTTCCCCATCACAGCGATGCCGATCTCGCCGTCAGAACTCTTCGACCTCAGGCTCGCCCACCGCGAAGGTGGTACCTGACAATCAGTTCCTCAAGGCGGGCGCGGCTGCGCGAGCAGATGGCTCGGATGGTCCGACAGCTTGATTTCCCGCATACTGCCCAAATTCCCGCCCGTGGCCAGCCCGCGCAAGGGTTTGGTCGCCACCGGCTCGGCTTTCCCGCGGGGGCCGGGGCTAGGGCTGGAGAGTTGAGTGGGTTCTGATGTAGGTCTGGTAGGCCTCGTTGGTGTTCAGCCTGGGCAGGGCCTCGGCCTCGGCGCGCTGATCGGCCGGCAGGCGCTGGGAGATCAGCTCGGCTTGGAGTTTCTGCAGGTGGGAAGGCAGGCCGGCGGACGGGCCTGCCGAGCCGGCGGCGGGGACGATGACGCCGGCGAGCACGTCGTCTGTTCTTGGCTCGGTCAAGGTGAGGACGTCGGCGAAGCCTGGCGCGGCGGCGTCGCGGGCGGTGAGCGCGGGCAGGCTCCAGCGCTGCTCGACGGTCTTGAGCAACGAGGTGTGATCGAGCGGCGTGCCGGCCTCTGGTAC
>Ga0335073_10011140_pt1 | contig 12638 bp, 11 predicted proteins | sample Lox_Sample_22_FD_207093 | JGI IMG/M metagenome (GOLD analysis project Ga0335073, IMG submission 207093) | Soil microbial communities from Loxahatchee National Wildlife Refuge, Florida, United States - Lox_Sample_2.2 | ecosystem: Environmental > Terrestrial > Soil > Wetlands | place: USA...
ATGAGTTCGGCAGAGCGCGCGCGGCGCGCTTCATCGAGGAGCTGTCCGATCTGGTCGAGAACCGCCCGCCGAAGGCCCTCGAGGCGCGGCTCGAGCAGGATGAGATGGCGGCCGAGAACTTCGACTTCGCCCGCAGCGATTACCGGGTGCTGATCTCGCTGCGGGAAGATTATCTCGCGCCGCTCGAAAGCCTGAAGCGTGTCATGCCGAGCCTGTCGCAGAACCGGTTGCGGCTGGCTCCGATGAGCGCCGAGCAGGCGCTGCAGGCAGTGCTGCGGCCAGGCCGAGAGCTCGTGTCGCAGGACGTGGCAGCTGCCATAGTGCGCTTCGTCGCCGGCGCTTCGGAGCTCGCCAACGCCGAAGTCGAGCCGGCGCTCCTCAGCCTCATCTGCCGCGAGTTGAATGACGCGCGCGTGGCTCAGGGGCGGGAGGAGATCTCGCTCGATCTTCTGGCCGGCTCCCATCAGAGCATCCTCGGGAGCTTCTACGAGCGCTCACTCGCCGACCAGCCGGCGGCCGTGCGGCGGGTGATCGAGGATGAGTTGCTCACGGAGTCCGGCTTCCGCGAGAACGTGGCCGAAGAGACGCTGCTCAAGCGCTTCGAGGCCGCCGGCGCTGCCCCTGGAGCGCTCGCCGCGCTCGTCAACCGCCGGCTACTGCGCATCGAGGAGCGGCTCGATGTGCGGCGGGTCGAGCTGACACACGATGTCATTTGCGGCGTGGTCAAGGGAAGCCGCGATCAGCGCCACGAGCGCGAGGCACGCGAGACCGCCGAGCGCGTGCTCGAAGAGCAACGCGGTCGCGCGCGCGCAGCGCGCCACGCGCTCAGGCGTGCGCGCGCGATCGCGATCGGGTGCATCCTGCTCGCGGCTCTCGCGCTGTCGGCAGCGATGTTCGCGTACGTGAGCGCCGAGCGCGCTCGCCGCGCCGAGCGCCTGGCGCAACAGAATCGGGTATTGGCCGAGCAGGCCCGCACTCACGCGGAGCGGCTCCTCGGGTATCTCGCCGACGACTTCGAGCGCCAGCTCAAGAGCTTCGGGCAACTCAACGTGGTCGCTCAGTTCACCCAGCGCCAGATCGACTACTTCCATTCCCTGCCGCCCGAGCTGCGCGACCCCCAGACAGTGCGTTATGGCGCTCTAGCGCTGATCGAGCATGCCAAGACGGTGCAGCAACTCGGCGATTCGGTCACGGGCGTACAGAACTCTGCCGAGGCCATCCGGCTCCTCGAGGGCCTGCAGCAGGGAGGCGATCGCTCCGAGGCAACGCTCGTCGCACTCGACAGGGCTTACGCGACCCGCTGCCTGATGACCGACAATGACAGCGCAGCCGACGCCTGCCACCGCGCCGTGACGATGGTCGCCTCGCTGGCGGAACGGCCAGGCGCCTCGCGGCCGGTCCGGGAGGCCTACCTGGAGGCCCTCACCAATCTCGGCTGGGCTGAGCAAACTGTCGGCGTCGACTACGCAGGCGCGGCGGCGGCCACGGCACAAGCCATGCAGGTCGCCTCCGGGCTCGGCGCCGAGAGCCTCGACGATCTGCAGATCAGTGCCGACTACGCCTTTGCGGGCGCCTGGCGGGTGAACGCGCTCGTGAACCTCGATCGCAACGATGAGGCGCTCCAGGTTGGAAAGAGAGTCCTGGCAGTCGCCGACGGAGTGCTGGCGAAACGTCCCTGGTACCGGCTGACTCTGGGCGCCAGGGAGATCACCGACGGCTGGATGGTTGCGGCCGCGGAAGGCGAGCTCGATCCGCGCCAGGGACAGGCGTTTGCGCTCCAGGAGCAGCAGACCGCGCAGACGCTGATCAGCCTCGACCCCAGGGACGTGGGTGCGCGGAACAACTTCGCGTTGGCGCTGACCGATGTGTGCCTGCCACTATGGGCGGGCGGCCACCTGGATGAGGCACTGAACTGGTGTCGCAAGTCGTTCGCCGTATGGGCAGGGGTTTCGCAGACTCTGCGGGGCGGCTTCGTGGTCCAGATCAGGTATCTCGGCAGCCGGATGGCTCAGTGGCAGGCTGTCTCCGGCGACCTCGCCGGAGCGTTGCGCGCCGCGGCGAGCCACCAAGGGCTCTTCGGGTCGAATTCGCCTCACCAGCCGCCGAGCGGTAGTGGTTGGTTTGCTGCCGATCTCGATGCGCAGATCGCGCAAGCCGAGGTGATGTACCAGGGCGGCGACCTCACCGGAGCGAGCCGTGTTGCCGGGAAAGCCATCACGCAGCTGCAAAGTGCCGAGGCCCCGGGGGACGTGCAGAAGCTCGCGCGAGCGTATCTGCTCTACGATCTCTCTGATATATACGGCCATGCCGAATATCAGCTCGGCCACTTCTCACTGACCGAGCGCGCCGAGCGCGTGGCGCTGCAACAGAACCCCATCGTCCTGCCCTTTGCCCCATCGGTCATCGAGAGCAAGCGGGACGGGGCGGAGATCTCCACCTGGCTCGCGATGGCGCTCGCGCGGCAGGGCAAGCTCGGCCAGGCCGCGCAGGTGATCGACCCGGTGGTGAAGTTCGAGCAAGCCCTCCTGGCCCGCGATCATGGGGACGTCTGGATCCCCTACGAGGTCGCCCGCGCCCTGTACGCCCAGGCCCTGGCCGAACCGGCACAGCGGCACGTTGCTCTCGCGAGAGCGGCCGCGCTGCTGGGTGACCTCCCGCCGCGGCTGCAGAGGCTGCACGACGTACGGCAGTGGCGGCAGTGGATTGCGAGGTCGCTGCCCGCGCGCTGAGCCGAGTGCGCGGCACGGCGACCCGCGGGTTAAATGCCGCCCATCGGCGTCACGAGCGTTGCCTGCGCGTGCAGCGCCTGCTCCGCGAGCGCCGCCAAGGCCTCCAGGTGCGCACGCTCGACTTCGGTCGCGGCGTGCGGCGCGCCGGTAGAGGCGTCGTGTGCCAGGTTTTGCAGCTCGAGTCGCGCCAGCGCCCGCGCATCGGACGGAGCGCGCCTGTCGGGTGCGAGCAGCATCTGCGACAGCAGCCTGGCGTACGAGGTCTGCAGGTTGCGCCGGATCAGGCCGTCATGCGCTCCCCCGGAGGCGAGGCCGTCGAAGATTCCCGATTGTGCCCAATCGAACAGATCGGCCAGATCCATGGTCTGTCCCGGCGCGTACTTCGTCGACATGTCGTCCAGGCGTTCCATGGTGAGAGGCGAGAAGAGCGCGTGCAGCGTGGCACGCTGTGCGTTGCCAACTATCGCCACCACCGGTACGTCGTGACGCGGCGGCGGGTCGTAGCTCCAATGCCGATCTCCTTCAATGGAGCTGTCTTCCGAGTAGGTCAGGGTCCCGAGGACGCTCGGGTTGAACCTCCAGGCGGCATCGGCGAACAGTCCATCGCGCAGCGCATTCCACGCCGCCCGTTCGCGCGCGATCGGCACCGGCGTCAGCGGCGCGACCGCATTCGGATCGCCTCTGAGCGAGCGCGAGAGATACTCGCCGCCGATCACGTTGGCCGCCATGGTCGTGCAGCGCAGATCCAATTGCAGCGGCATCATGAACGCCGCGCGTGCCTGATCGTACGGCATGCCCGCCTCCGGGAAGCGCTGATCGACCACGTTCATCAGCCGGCGCATCAGCGCTTCCTGGGTGGCGCACCACTGCAGCGGATCGTTGGTCAGGTCCCAGGTTTGAACCCGTGGATCGATGGAATGACCAACCGAGAACCCGTCAGCGTCCTCGTCGCTGGCGAAGCGGTAGCGCGGGTCCGCCCACTTCGACGCCCAGCGGCGCAGCGTCGGCAGCTGCTGCTCGGGAGTTCCCGCAACGTACCCGTAGCCGTACTGGATGGCGTAGTGGTCGTATGGACCGAGGACGAGCTGATGGTAATCGCCCTGCGGCGTGCCCTTCGGCCAGAGGTTGAGCGGATCGTACTCCATGACGGAGCTGCCGATGCCGTACCTGGCAGTGAACGACTTGTCCTGCAGGTTCTGCGCGGTATACGCCATGGAGCCGATGAAGTTGTGTTGCAGGCCCAGGTCGTGCCCGGACTCGTGCAATACGATGGACTGGATGAAGTCGTCGGTGAATTGCCGCTCGGCGTCGGGTGTATCGGCCAGGCCGCGTGCCGGCGCGACCAGGTACTTGTAGGAGAGTCGACCGATCATTCCCAATGCAGCGTCGAAGTTGACGCCGACGTTCAGCTCTTCGCCGCTGCGCGGGTCAGCGGTGATGAGCGCCTCGGCGCCGTATGCCGGTGAGCTGGTGTCGATCCAGCGGACCATGTTGTGACGGATGTCGTCGGGATCCCAGTCCTTGCCGTCGGGCTGATCCTGCACTGCAACGGCGTCCTCGATGCCGACCTGCGCGAGCGCCTGGCCCCAGGTGAGCAGGGCCTTGCGCACGGTTTCGCGGTATTCCGCCGGAATGTCGTTGCTGAGGTAGAAGACGATCGGGTTGGTTGCCTTGGACGGCGCCGACGACGTGCGGTTGCCGAAATTCCAGCGCGAGATGTAATGCACGGCGCGCTGCATCTGCTGGTCGGTCGTGAAGTTGATCAGCGGTACCGAGAAGTAGCCGACGCGCGGGTCGTAGATGCGCGGGACGTAGCCGTCGTCCGGCGCGGCGATGAGGTTGTAGGTCATCCGCACTTCGAGGTAGCGCGAATCGGGGGCGTTGTCGAGCCTGGTCGGCTCGCCGGCGACCCAGCTCTGATCGACGCGCAGCATGTCGTTCAGCGGAAACGCCTTGGCTTGCAGGAAGAACGTCCGCTTCGGATCGAGCGAATAATGATGGGTGGGCTTCTCGTCATCCGAATTCAGGCTGCCGGAGAAATCGGCGATATCGTCCAGGAACGCATCCGCGGAGATCACGACGTGACCTCCGTCCTGCGCGGAGATCGGCACGACCGCTATGACGGAATTGGGCAGGGAGTTGCGAACGCCCATGGCCTGCGGCGAGCCGGGGCGCGTGAGTGCGTAGCGGTTCGGCCAGCGAAGGACGACCTTGTTCCCTACGCGCTCGAAGTGCAGGATGCGCGCGGGCGCCACGTACGGCTCGCCTTCCGCGGGCCCGAGGCCGCCCAGACCGCTCGATGGAACCGACGTCTCGATGAAGTCCTTGCCGAACTGCGCCGGGCTCAGCGACAGGAATATGTTGCCCTTTTTCTGGATGATTGCGATCAGTCCGGGGGTGACCTGGGCATCCTTGATGAAGCTCGCGTAGGCCTGCGGATTCGCGGCCGGCGGCTTCGAGCCTTGGTGGGCGGCACCCTTGGCGGTGGCCCAGCCCGGCGCGGCCGCGACCAGCGCTGCCGATAGGAGTACGGCCGAAGTCACATGCGCCTTACCCATTGGGTATACCTGTTTGTGTAATTCTTCATCGGGCAGGCGCGCACCAACAGCGCGGCTCGAACAGGCAGTATACCGCGATCAGCCGGGCGGGGATTTCAGTCGTCGCTGCGGCGGCCGCGGCCGCGGCGCCGGTCGGGACTGGCGCTCTGGCGCCGGAGGCCGCCCGGTTGCGACTCGCGGCGCGGCCCGGCGCGCCGGTCGGCATGCTTGTGATACACGCAGGGGCAGGTTTCAGGCGAGGTGCAATTCGACAGCGGAAGTCGCGGCGCATCGGTCCCCAGGTAACGCCGTCCCTTCAATGCCTGAGCCGCGCCACAACTCCCGCTGGTGCAGGTTATCGACACAGCGCTCCAGCGGTTGCCGGGCTTTGTGGCCATGGCCCGGCAATCTACCGTTATCCAGCCGGGCAAGCAACTTCCGACTCGTAACGGATGGCCGCCGCAGCCCGGTCGGCTGCGGGGCCCGAAACGACATCACCGCCGCGTTACGCAGCCGAGCCGCGCGCCAGTCTGGTGGCGATCTCGGCGACGTGCCGCCCCTGGAAGCGGGCTCCCTCGAGCTCGTTCTCGCTCGGCTGCCGGGAGCCGTCGGCCTTTGCCAAAGTGGTCGCGCCGTAGGGAGTGCCGCCGCTGATCTCGTCCATCCGCAGCAGGCCGGCGAAGCTGTACGGCAGGCCCACGATGATCATCCCCTGGTGCAGCAGCGTGGTGTGGAAGCTCGTAATGGTGGTTTCCTGACCGCCGTGTTGGGTCCCCGTCGAGGCGAACACGCTGCCGACCTTGCCGACCAGCGCACCCTTCATCCACAGGCCGCCGGTCTGATCCAGGAAGTTGCGCATCTGCGCCGCCATGTTGCCGAATCGGGTGGGCGTCCCGAAGATGATGGCATCGTAATTCGCCAGCTCGTCGACGGTGGCGAGCGGCGCCTTCTGATCGACCTTGATGCCCGCCTTGCGGGCGACGTCTTCCGATACCAGGTCCGGCACGCGCTTGACGGCGACCTCCGTCCCGGACACGGAGCGGGCGCCCTCCGCCACCGCCTGCGCCATACGCTCCACGTGTCCATATGCGGAGTAGTACAGAACGAGAACTTTTGCCATGCGAAGTACCTCCGGTCGGAATGCCCGCCGTTCAACGAGGGGCAAAGTGCCAGGTTCCCCCGGGCAAAGTCCAGTCGCTCAGGTGTGCGCGTCGAGGAACGCGTGCAGCTGCGACCTGCTGAGGCTGCCGACGTGCGTCGCAACCGGATGACCGTCCTTGAAGATCATCAGGGTTGGAATGCCGCGGACGCTGTAGCGGGTCGGCGTCGCCGGGTTCTCGTCCACATTCAGCTTGGTGATCGTCAGCCGGTCGCCGTATTCGCTGGCAGACTCCTCGACGAGGGGACTGATCATCCGGCAGGGACCACACCATTCAGCCCAGTAATCCACGAGTACGGGCTTCGAGGAATCCAGGACTTCCGCCTGGAAGGTCTGGTCGGTCACGGTCTTGGTGGCTGCGCTCATCGGGTGAACTCTCCTGGCTGATGGACGAGCGCTCAGCCTATTGGCGGTGCAGATCGGGATAAAGCGTGTTAATCTGCAAATCATTATTCTGATTTCTGAATAATCAGTTGGACAAGCTGCAGGCCATGGCGCTCTTCGTCCGGGTGGTGGAGACCGGCGGTATCGCCCGCGCAGCCGAGAGCCTGGGAATTCCGAAGGCGACGGCAACGACGCTGCTCCAGAAGCTCGAGGCGTCGCTCGGCGTCAGGCTGCTTAATCGCACCACTCGACGGGTCAGCGTGACGCCCGACGGCGCCTCCTATTACACACGGGCTACCGGCATCCTGGCCGAGGTAAGAGAGGCGGAAGAGGCGCTGTCACAGCGCTCCGTGCCACGAGGGCGAGTACGCGTCGACGCTCCGACGCTCATCGCCCGCTCCGTGATCGTGCCGGCGCTGCCGCGCTTCTTCGCGGATTACCCTGACATCGAGCTGGCGCTGGCCTGCAATGAGCGTCATTTCGATCTGGTCGCCGAAGGAATCGACTGCGCGCTGTGGATCGGAGAGGTGGCCGACCCGGCTCTCGTCGCCCGCCGCGTCGGATTTCTCTACTTCGCGACCTGCGCCGCGCCCTCCTACATTGCAACACACGGGATGCCGGCTCATCCCCGCGAGCTGGCGCGACATCGCTGCATCAACCGCTTCGCACCAACCACCGGGAAAGCCGTAGAGTGGGCCTTCTCCAAGGATGGCGAGCGCGTGCAGGCCGTGTTTTCCGGGAACCTGGCGCTCGAGGACGAGAACGGTTATGTCGGTGCCGCCGAAGCCGGGCTCGGGATTGCGCAGTTGCCTGCGTTCGTGCTCAAGGAGGGGATGGAGCGCGGCACGCTCGACCTGGTGCTCGCGGACTGGCTTCCGGAGCCGTCGCCGCTTTACCTGGTGTATCCGCAGAGCCGGCATCTCTCGCGCCGGGTGCGCGTGTTCGTCGACTGGCTGTCGGCGCTGATCGCGGAGCACGACGGCATTCAACTGCGCTCAACCTTGCCCGCGCCGCCATGACCGGCAGCGGCCCGCGACGTTTTAGGGTACGCTTTCCGCTCGGGCATGACCCTTGCGGTTAGCTGTCCGTACCCAAGCAGCCGACAGGTTCCGCTATGTCAGCAATCAGATACATCGCCCGCGTCAGCTCCGTCATCAGCCTGTTCGCCGTGCTGGCCGGCTGTGTCGTCGCCCCCGCGCCTGGTTACTACCATGAGGGCTACTACGACCACGCGCACCATCGGTGGTGGCACAATCACGGATGGGTGGAGTGCGGCGGCTATAACGACCCGCACTGCCGCTGACGAATCAGCGCCCGGGCCGGGTCAATCCCGGCCCGAGTGCCCGAAACCGCCAGCTCCCCGGGCGCTGTCTTCGAAGGATTCGACGACCTCCAGCGCCACCTGGACCACGGGCAGGACGACCAGCTGCGCAATGCGGTCCCCGGGGCGGATGGTGAACGGCTCGCGCGCGCGATTCCAGCAGGAGACCATGAGCTGGCCCTGGTAGTCGGAGTCGATCAGCCCCACCAGGTTGCCCAACACGACACCGTGCTTGTGGCCGAGGCCGGACCTTGGCAGAACCACTGCCGCCAGGCTCTGGTCTTCCAGATGAATGGCCAATCCGGTCGGGATCAGCTCGGCCTTGCCCGGCTCCAGTGTGAGCGGCGCGTCGAGACAGGCGCGCAGATCGAGGCCTGCGGAGCCGGACGTCGCGTAGGCCGGCAGCGGAAACTCCGTGCCGATGCGCCGGTCGAGGATCTTGACCTTGAGAGGCCGCCGCGCGGCACCGGGCGCCTGGGTCATGCCTGTGCCGAATCGCGTTGAATCGCGCCCGCGCGGGCTGCGGCGTAGGACTCCGCGATCAGCCGAACCAGCTCGCGCGCCAATGACAGCTTCGTGCCGTGGCCCAGGTCGCGGCGGGCATTGCGCCAGAGGACGATCAGATGGTTGTCCTCGCACTCGAACACCTTGTTGTCGCCCACCTCGTTGGCGGCGATCATGTCGAGGTTCTTCTTCAGCAGCTTCGCGCGCGCGTTCTGCTCGACGGCTTCCGTCTCCGCCGCGAAGCCGACGACGAATGGCCGGACCGGGCGCGCCGCCACGGTCGCCAACACGTCGGCCGTACGCTCCATGTTGAGATCGAGGGTGTTGGCGGTCTTCTTGATCTTCTGATCCTGCGGATTGGCCGGCCGGTAGTCGGCCACTGCCGCCGTCGAGATGAAGATATCGGCCTCGCCTACTTCCTGCATCACGGCGGCCAGCATGCCTTCCGCATTCTCGACGTCCACCCGGCGCACGCCGGATGGCGTCGGCACGTTGACGGGGCCCGCGACGAGGACGACTTCGGCCCCCGCCTCGCGCGCGGCCTGAGCGACCGCGAAGCCCATCTTTCCCGAGCTGCGGTTGCTGATGAAGCGCACCGGGTCGATCCGCTCGCGGGTCGGGCCGGCGGTGATCAATACGCGCCGGCCCTGGAGCGGTCCGCTGCGCGGCAGCAGCAGGTCGATGCGGTCAGCGATCTCGATGGGCTCCAGCATTCGCCCCTCGCCGACCTCCCCACCCGCCTGGTCACCCTCCGCGGGGCCGAGCACGTGAACGCCTCGCTGGCGGAGCGTCGCCACGTTCGCCGCCGTGGCGGCGTTGGCCCACATGATGCGATTCATGGCCGGCGCGACTGCGATCGGCGCCTGCGTCGCCAGGCATAGCGTTGCGAGCAGGTCGTTCGCGTGACCGCCGGCCAGGCGTGCCAGAAAATCGGCGCTCGCCGGAGCGACGAGCACCAGCTCCGCCCAACGTGCGAGCTCGATGTGTCCCATCGCAGCCTCGGCCGCCGCATCCCAGAGATCCGTCCGCACAGGGCGGCCCGAGAGCGCCTGAAACGTAGCTGATCCGACGAACTCCCGCGCCGCAGGTGTCATCACGACCTGCACCTCGGCGCCGCGCTCGCGCAGCCGCCGCACCAGATCGGCCGCCTTGTAGGCGGCGATGCCCCCAGTCACGCCCAGCAGAATGTGTTTTTCTCGCATGGGCAGATTATCGGACGCCGCCTCGCGGGCGCGCAAACCGGCGCAGAGGAAATGCGGCGTTTCTCCACAAAGAGCCGCCAATCACCCCCTCGCCGCGGGCGGACCGAGCCGCCACCATGGCATCCGGTCACCGGGTTGCAGAGGAATCGCCATGGAACGTACGACAGCCGACACCGTAAGCGAGGCCACCGCCCTGACCATCAGGGAATGGCCGGAATCGGAGCGCCCACGGGAGAAGCTGCTCGCGCACGGCGCCCGCGCTCTCTCGGACGCAGAGCTGCTGGCCCTGCTCCTGGGCTCAGGCATCCCCGGCTGCTCGGCCGTCGCCATGGCGCGCTCGCTGCTCAAGGACTTCGGTTGCCTGCGCGACCTGCTCAATGCCCGCCTCACCCGCTGGCGGCGCAAGGGGATAGGCATTGCGCGTTATGCCGCCGTGCAGGCTGCCGTCGAGCTGGCGAAGCGGCATCTGCACGAGCAGATGCGGATCGGGTCGCCGCTCACGACCCCGCAGGCGACCCATCGATACCTGCTGGCGCAGCTCCGCGACCGCCCGTACGAGATCTTCTGCTGCCTGTACCTCGATAACCGGCACCGCCTGATCGCTTTCGAGGAGCTCTTCCGCGGCACGGTCGACTGCGCGCAGGTCCACCCGCGCGAGGTGCTGCGCCAGGCGCTGCTGCATAACGCGACGTCTCTGATCGTCGCCCACAACCACCCTTCCGGCGCCCTCGAGCCCAGCCCGGCGGACGATTTCATCACCCGCCGCCTGAAGGACCTCCTGACCCTCATGGACGTCCGCCTGGTCGACCACATCATCGTCGGCGATAATCGGTGCTACTCCTTCGCAGAGCACGGACTCCTCTGACTCCGCGCTCACCGTGCTCGGCCGAGGCTTGTTCCAGAAGCCTGAGGCTGGTATAAAGCTCGGCTCCCGTGGGGCGGCTCTGGCTTCCCCGCGCCCAAGTATCTGAATTTCAAGGTCGATTCATATGTCGCGCGTCTGCGAGATCACCGGCAAGGGCCCGGCCGTCGGAAACCGCGTCTCTCACGCGAACAACAAGAAGCGCCGCCGCTTCCTGCCCAACCTGCATACCCAGCGATTCTGGCTGGAGACCGAGAAGCGCTGGGTCTCGCTGCGCGTGTCCACCAACGGCATGCGCACGATCGAGAAGAAGGGCATCGACAAGGTCGTTGCCGAGCTTCGTGCCCAGGGCCGGAAGATCTGAAGGAGCCCCCATGCGCGAGAAGATCAAGCTGCTCTCCTCGGCCGGCACCGGCCACTTCTACGTGACGACGAAGAACAAGCGCCTGCACCCGGACAAGATGGAAGTGCGCAAGTTCGACCCGGTCGCGCGCAAGCACGTCGCCTACAAAGAGAGCAAGATCAAGTAGCGCTCTGTCTCTTCGCCCGAAAGCAAGCCAATAAGCGGCCCAGGGCCGCTCCCTGGGCCGCGAGACGAATCCTGTCGCAGGGCTGGCTGCGCGAATCGCCGGGAGCGATTCGCGCCAATCAACGAGGCTCGATGCTGCGCAGGTGCCGGTGAGCCGAGATCCAGGCTCCCAGCCATCCCAACGCCATGCCGCCGCCGAAGAGCACGCCGAGCACCTGCCCCGACGGTCCCTGCAGCGTGTAGCGGCTGCCGTAGAGCTGTGCAAGCGTGGCCACCGCCGGGTCCAGCACCAGCACGGCCGCTTCGAGAATCGCCGCGGCGAGTGCCGCTCCCCCCAGACCGTAGAGCAGCCCGGTATAGAGAAAGGGGCGACGCACGAACGCGTTGGAGCCGCCGACCAGCTTGGTCACCTCGATCTCCGCGCGGCGGTTGAGGATCTCCAACCGAATGGTGTTGCCGACGACCGCCAGCACCCCGGCGCCCAGCATCACGGCGGCTATGAGCACCAGCCGCCGCAGTACCGCGAGAATGGCGTTGAAGCGCAGCACCCATTCCGTATCGAGCTGCACGACGTCGACCTCCGGCCAGGCGGCGAAATAACTTCGCAGCGAAGCGAGATCGGCCGGGCTGTCGGCTCCCGAGCGCGGCACGACGTGCAGTACGTTGGGCAACGGGTTGGTTTGCAGCGCATCGAGAGCCGCGCCGAAGCCCGAGTACTTGCGAAACTCCGCCAGCCCCTGATCCGCCGCGATCACGACGACCCGCGCGACACCCGGCCGCTGGCGCGCGTCGGCCGCGAGCTGCTGCGCCTTGACGACCGATACGCCGGATTTGAGATACACCGACATGTCGACGGCGTTGCCGAAGCCGCCCGTCGCGGCCTGGGCGTTGGTCACGAACAGGCCGAGCGCAGCCGGCAGCGCTAGCGCCAGACCTATCACCAGCAGTGTCAGAGCGGTCGCGAGCGGATTGCGCTTCAGCCTGCCGAGAGAGCCCAGCAAGGCCTGCGCGTGGCGTGTACCGAAGATCCCCGGCCTCATCGCCTGGCCACCAGGTGCGGCAGCGGGTCGCCGCCGTTGTCATCGCCCCCGCTCTCGCCCTGAACCTCGCCGCTCGCGAGCACGATCTCGCGCTTCGCGAGCTCGCGCACGATGTGTTGGTCGTGGGTCGCGACGAGCACCGTGACGCCGACATCGCTGAAGCGCCGGAAGAGATGCATCACCTCCAGCGAGAGATCGGGATCGAGATTGCCGGTCGGCTCGTCGGCGATGATGAGCGGCGGCTTGCTGACGACCGCGCGCGCGATACCGACGCGCTGCTGCTCACCGACGGAGAGCTCGGCGGGCAGCATCCGCTCCTTGCCGAGGAGGCCCACCTGATCGAGGGCGGCGCGCGCGCGCTTGTCGATCTC
>Ga0335073_10011141_pt1 | contig 12636 bp, 11 predicted proteins | sample Lox_Sample_22_FD_207093 | JGI IMG/M metagenome (GOLD analysis project Ga0335073, IMG submission 207093) | Soil microbial communities from Loxahatchee National Wildlife Refuge, Florida, United States - Lox_Sample_2.2 | ecosystem: Environmental > Terrestrial > Soil > Wetlands | place: USA...
CCGAGTAGAACTGATTAACTTCTGCGTTCCAAATGCGCAGAACCCTATTTCCACTCGACACAACGGGGCACGTTAACACATACACCCCGATGCTGATAGCCACGACTGTATATACTATGATGGCTGCGAGATACCATCGAATAGTGCCGCCAACACGATATAGAAGGCCACCTGGGAGTCCAGCTCGAGCTTCGTCGCTTGGAACGTCGTCTGTTAAGTCTGGCCCATTCTCGTTACTCGTTAAAATATCGTCCCTTAGGTATGTTGGACAGCTCTGGTAGGTAACAGTGTCCCTGTCTTGGTCTTAGTGCCTATAGAGTGCGAGCACAGCAACAAAAGAGCACTTACATTCTACCAGTATCCTAATGATGCGTAGGCTGTTAAGATAACCACACAAGGAACACAAACGTACGGATGCACCTAATTTGGAGGCGCACAGTCGCGAAGCTTTGAATCCGATATCGAAGTGATGAGGACGAACTGTAAGACACCATATAATAGAAAATGCGTGGTCTTTCAAAGCCCCAACAGAAGCATAAATTCTCTATGGGTCTAGAAGGCGCCACCCCTTGCTCCGCCTGGGTCTTGTTCAGCTCCAATTTACATATCTGCATGTGGCGCATCTCGGTGAGGGGATCCTTTATCCTTCTTTGGGCCAGAAAACGCCACCAAAGCTGGATGAACTGCTTGTCTTGTTAGACGGTGCCATGTCAGTGTTCAGCGTGTAATGCTTGAAAACACGAACACAAGTCGATAGGTAAGAGAAGGGCAAGAACAAGGGCAAGTGACAGAGTAAAAGAAGTTAAAGCGATCGAGCAGGGCCATGCTGTCGAGTAAGGTCGGTGGTGTAGCTCGGACAAACTCGTAAAGTCGCGAGATGCTGACGGGTGCGACTCCATATTTATATTTAGCAAATTGGAGACTCCAAAGACTGGCAGCGCTCTTATTATTTACCTTGTTCTCAGGTGCGCAGAAGGCATTGATGTGGTCAAAGGATGGTAGTATGTTACCTAGGGGTGCTCACGAGCCGTCAGGTGTTCATGGTACGGTATGTAGGAAAGCGAGCGCGGTCGAAGCCACGTCAATACCCCGCCAGATTGGGCGGTCAAAACTGTGACGCTCAGCATTTCCTCGTTATTGTAGACTAGACCATGTTACCATAGCGATTACCTATATAGAGTACGATGTTCTGCCGCTGAGCTCGATCCTCCGATCATACAAATTTCATAACGCTGACATGCAGCTTAGATGCAACATAGGCTCAATTGGCCGAAATTCGGCCCGGCTGAAGATTTTTCGATGATCAAAAGTACATCGAACGTATACACTGTGATTTAACGGTATCTGATATCGTGCTGCTTTGGCAACTTCAGAACATCACGAAAATTGGCAGCTATGGTGCCGAGCAGCGCAGATCAGCATCGTTGGTGGAAAGAAGCTGTTGTTTATCAAGTTTATCCTGCGTCTTTCAAAGATAGCAATGGCGATGGCTGGGGAGACATGAGAGGGCTGACCTCCGAACTTGACTACATCCAAAAGCTGGGAGTGGATGTAATTTGGACGTCACCAATCTACAAAAGCCCGCAAGCGGACATGGGCTACGATATCTCAGACTACGAAGATATCGATCCAAAGTACGGCACATTATCCGATGTGGACCACTTGATTTCTGAGTTGCAGAAGTGCGATATGAAACTTGTCATGGACCTTGTAGTTAACCACACGAGCGATCAGCATAGGTGGTTCTTAGAATCGAGGTCTTCGAGGATCAACCCCAAAGCCGAGTGGTATATATGGAAGCATGCAAAGTACAACGAACAAGGCGAACGAGTGCCACCAAACAATTGGGCACAAATTCTGGGTGATCAAAACAGCGCTTGGGTTTGGTGTCCGGAACGTGAAGAGTATTATCTCGCCCTCTTTACACCAGAGCAGCCTGATCTCAATTGGGAGAATCCAGATGTCAGAGCTACGGTGCATGACATTATGCGTTTCTGGCTGAACAGAGGAGTGAGCGGATTCAGAATGGACGTAATCAACCTCATCAGCAAAGATCCTCGATTCCAAGACGCCACAATTTTAGACCCGATACATAAGTTTCAACACGGTCAAGAGCACTTTGCGAATGGACCCAAGCTACATGAGTATCTTCAAGAGCTGAATAAGGTCCTGTGCCAGTACGACGCGATGACTGTCGGTGAAATGCCATTTGTTGATGACGAGATGGAAATCTTGAAGGTAGTACAACCAGACAGAAAAGAGTTGAACATGATATTCATCTTTGAGTTGACATATGTCGACAACATCCCTGGCGAAAGGAGGTTAACATGGTATGAGTGGAAGCGAAGTAAGATCAGGGAAATCACGGCAAGATGGCAAAGAACGATGATTGAGAGCGACGGATGGAATAGTCTTTTCATCGAAAACCACGATAACCCACGGAGTGTGACGAGATATTGCGATGATAGCGACGAAAATTGAGCCAGAGAATTGGGCGCAAAGCTGCTTGCAATGATGATGACAACCCTTTGTGGAACACTCTTCGTTTTCCAAGGGCAAGAACTAGGCATGAGGAACTTCTCTATGGAGTGGAGTCCAGACGAGTACAAAGATATCGAAAGCGTCAACTACTGGAAGAAGATGCAGAGTATGTACCCAAACGACCAGAAGCATCAAGATTATGCGCGTAGAGTCCTCCAGCGCAAGGCAAGAGATCATTCAAGAACACCGATCCCGTGGACACCTGAACCACCCAATGCAGGGTTTTGTCCCAGTGGCGTTAAGCCTTGGATGCGCGTCAATGATGACTATCCGAAGATCAACGTGGAAACAGAGACTAAGAAGAGTGGTCAGGATCTATCGATCTTTCAATTCTGGACTCAAGAAATTGAGATTCGCAAAAAGCACAAGGAGACATTAGTGTACGGTGACTTTGAACTCATTGGCGACGATTCTGAGGACTCACCGGTCTTTGCATATGTGCGTAAGAGCAGAGATGAGAACTGGATTGTGATCTTGAACTTTTCAGGAAAAGACATTCAATGGAGGCTGCCAGATGACGTCAAGGTCACTCAGTGGATTGTTAACAACTACTCAGGAAAGCCGGAAAAGGTTCTGGGTGGAGAATTGGTTCTTCGTCCTTGGGAAGGCCTGCAGGGCATGCTCTAATCGCCATACGCGAGGAATTTCTCAGGGATATTTTGGCTTAGACTTAGAAGTGAAAGGTTCGAGGATGAACATATCAAATTGGAATACTTCACAATCAATCTTTTGTCCCCAGCCTCTGCAATCCTTTTGGGAGATCGCGGCATCTTGTCTCATTCTCAGCTGTTGATAGTTGGCACTCCATTCCCTAAGCAAGTCTCCCCTTTTTGATAGCGACTGGTGATGGTCGTCGTGTTATTCAGTGTCGATTCCAACCGACGATCCATTGTCGATCGCCATTGCCATTGCTACCGCAGTGTAGGTGTGCAGTCTCCTTCATAAATCAAAGAGATAATTTTGTAGTGGACTACCAGAGGATATATCTCGAACGTTGAGAAATAGCTCAGATAATCTAGCCGTCAATCTGGCCTGTGAACTTCTCCCTGATATCAAAAGGGTGAAGCTGGCGATCGGTCAATGCCCAGAAGCGGTATGAAACACGAGCCCACATGTCTTCCATTTCATCCGTGATGATATCGCTTATGACGTTCAGCTGTAAGACGAATCAGCGCATGTACAATAGATGTGAAAATATTGCGGGTGCAGACATACCTCATTGAGCCCGAAGTGTTCATCTGGCTCGACTTCAATAGCAGCCAGTTCAGCGAAGCCTAGAGCAATAGCACTGTCCTTGCGCTTTTCCTTTTTGTTGGCTTCCTGTTTATCATCTTTCTTTGCTTCGCCTTCAGGCTTATCGTCACCTTGCTTGTCTGGCCTCACTTTTTGCCATCTTTCCTTGACTTCACCGATGTCCTTACCCAACTCAGTAGCGATCTCCTTCCATGGCTTTTTCTCCTCGATTTTCAGCTTAATGAGCTGCCTATCCTGGATATCGGTGAAACCGCCACCGTCTGAAGCCTTTGTGTCTTTCTGTGCGGCGGTAACGAATCTGGAATTTGAAGGATTCTTGAAGGGACTGTCAGCGGTCGTTTCACTGTAGGGCTTCTCCGAGGTAATTGGGAGGGAAACGAGATGACGAGCAAGATCATCAGTCAGACTGACATTGACAACAGTAGGGACCATCATGACGGGAGAATGCAGCGTGATTATAAATGTAGAAAGGAGGCGGTGAAGTAGGAAGTTGAACGTGGTGTAACTTGAGTTGAAAAGATGGGTTGCGGATGCGAGGAAACAGCGAGTGTAACCGAAAGCTTCACTTACATTTGTATAAGGCCAGAGGCAACACACCCGAATGACCTTTTGTTCGGCTTGCCTGGCTTTGTGTTTCGTCATTTCCTTCGCTCCTTGGTCTTTCTGGGGTTTGTCCTGTTTACTGTTGTCGATTGCAGTCCGCCTCTGTGATCCTATCGATTCTATCTCTCGCGATAATCTCTGACCCAACCATATGTCTGTAGCCAAATCTGTGAGGCCGTAACTCTTGGCATGTGAATTTGGCATGGTTGGAAGCTTAGGGCAAGTCGGCAGCAAGTACGAAAGTAGATTATAAGGGTACGCAGGAATGGAGACTGGAAGAGAATTTAGGACTAAGTTAATAGATTGTGATGGATGAAAACATTCAAAATAATGTTCGGCAATCTGTGGCTGTTCACTTTCGGCCGAGCCACGCGATGAGTGTTGCTTCCACCTGGTGGTCAGCGGTTCGGGCAATAATTTATGTGAGAAAGGATTAGTGCGAAGCTGCGGACCTACAGTAGATTCTTACAAGCAGAATACCACAGTCAACCATAGTATCCGTAGGTCTCAATTGCTAAGGTTCTTCAACAAATAGAAGCCAAAATGAAAGAATCCACACAAGGGCTGTTTGTCACGACGAATCCCAAGTACAGCACGCACTGCAGTGTTTGAGCTAGACTACCTTAGTTCAGAGGGTACGTCCCCAAGGTACATTTGCATCTCTCAGAATCAAATAGCTTTTTTAATTAGCCTCCAGGATCAGACAGTAGCCAGGAGGACTTTTGACGCGCTTAGAATGATGAGACGAGTTACCGGAGAGGTATTGCGCTTTGGATCTTGCATGTCGCCGGAAAAGGGGCTGGCGCGGGCCGACTCTCAGGCCGAGATTTCTTTTTGGGAAATCAGCATAGCTGGCATCGCGAAAGAACGAGACAGAAACTTTCCATCCACAAGCAATCATGATCCCACGATTAATCTTTGCCATTGCGGCACTGTTGACGGTGTGCATCGCGCACAACATTCAGCTCAAAGCACACTCTAGGGAGTGCTTCCATGAGACGCTACATGTTGACGACCTGATGACCGTCACTTTCCAGGTCGGCGATCGTGAATTTGGCGGAAGCGGCAACCTCGACATCGACTTCTGGGTACGATTCCGGATCTGACTATTGAATCTTTAGCATGAGTATACTGACTATCACGGTAGATTGAGACTCCTAGATCTGGATATCAAGTTCACGAGCGCTCTGTATCATCTGGCGACCACTCCTTCACAGCGACCATGGATGGCAAATACGTATACTGTTTCAGCAACGAACATTGGTCTGCAAACACTAAGGAAGTATCGTTCAATGTGCACGGCATCGTCTACGTGCCAGAGTCAGAAGCGCCACAAGACCCGCTCGAGAAAGAAGGTTTGTTCGGCGCTCTCTACCGCCAAATGGATCTTATACTAACTTCTTCCCAGTCCGTGCTATGTCTGAATTGGTCAATCAAGTTAGAGACGAACAGACCTACATTATTGTACGAGAAAGGACACATAGAAACACGGCAGAGAGCACCAACGGAAGAGTGAAATGGTGGAGCATATTTCAGCTTTTGGTTCTGGTTGCCAACGGTGGTTTCCAGGTTTGGTGGCTCAAGAGATTCTTCGAGGTCAAACGTGTGGTTTGAAGATGCCATTTGATGCCATTGGCCTTGTTGCATTGCGCGGAGTCGTATGACAGGAGGTTCCTCGAAATAGCACACCATCTGGGATGGAGCAAGAACTTTAACTGCTGGAGATCTGACTACATACTTGTTTGGGATACCGGCTGCTGTATTGATAGTTTATTGCGAGCATTGTCATCGCTCTGAAGCCGTAGCTAATCACCAGGTCTTAAGGTCCACCTAAGCTGCCAAATATGCCAGCAATTCTCCAAATGTTGGTCAGAACTACGCAAAAATTAATAAACAGAGCCCGAGTATTTGAGAGAAAGGATAGTTGAGTTCAGCCGCAAGCTTCTAGAAGTTCTGTGCTATTAATTGCTGGGATCGGTCCATCACCGCGCAGCTCGCGTGGATGATGCGCATACCTGCAGGTGAGCGTGGCTTACCCGCCCTTTCGCTCCACTCTCCACAAATTCGACCCCGCAAATTCAGTTTGGTAAGCGCAGCTGAGCTCCCGTGTCACACGAGATCACTTCATAGCAGGCCCGTGATCCGAATCGCTTCCCCTCGTCTCCCGTTCGTACCTTGCCTGCGTGCTGCAGCCTCACTCTCTCACACACACAGACGCACAGTCGCCATCATTACCACCCATATTTCACTTCCAACGTTCGACACCTCAAACAAGTCCCAGTAGAAGCTCCAGCCTTCTCAACGCTTCACATCTTCCATCATGGCCTCCGCTGAGCAACTGTCCAAGGTTGACTCAGCCATAGAAGCGGGTGATGCGAAGGATGCCAAATCCGCACACAGAAGAGCGAGCAGTACAGCTTCCAACGTACACAACATCGTAGACCTAGGTAAGCTTACTCAATACCGATGGGCGACTCGCGTGACCACCCTGATCTGCTGTGACGATGCTGACACGAGGTAGAAAAGGAAGGTGTTGAGATTAAGATTGCTCCTGAGACTCAACATTTGAACTGGTACGCTGTAGTGTCTAGCAGAGTCATGTTTCGATGACTTTACACTTCCTAAAGCCACCAGCTCCGCCGTCGCTGACCAATGCTGTTGTAGGAAAATGAACACCTCGCCGACAACGATTGATGACAAAGATTCCCTCAAGAAGCCTTTGTGTACGCCCATGGTGAAGAAGATTGACCTACATTTCCCGCTTGGCTTGGAGGTGACGGCACGAAATCTCAAGGGAGTCACCATCAAGGATGCCGTGGATGCCATCTACAAGCAGTTCAAAAAGAAGGTAAGAGATGCCTGTATCGCATTTCTTTTGACCGCTTCCCATCCTGCTTGCTCATGCTCTTTCTCATACCCTTACTCACTTCTCCAACTACAGAAAGACGATGAATTCGAAGAACCGTACCTCGCTGGCTTCGAGTGGGATAAGGAGGAGTCCTGGACTCGCTTCAAGGTACACCAGAAAAAAGAAGGTGCACCTGTAAGCAAGAAGGCTGCAAAAGCCGCAAAGAAAGGTGGCGAAGAAGAGTAGTCGGAGCTTCAGCTGTGATCCACAGATTGTCCTTGAGACTTCCACTCGCTTCAATCTCAGAACGTACGCGTAGATCCCAATGGTATCAGGAGCATTGCTAGTTTACTTGCGTGTACTCCTACCGGAAAAGTAATAGAACGTGCGTAATTGATATCTCTTCCCGAATCTTCACTTGCTATCCGTGCCATAGTAACCACGCGCTCATCAATGTTCAAACATCTTGCAATTTCAAATCTAATCAGTTATTCTTTCTCAGATTATCATCCATAGAACTGGAGCTTTTGATAGGCAGGCGGATTTCGTCGCCATTGCGAATTGATGGTTGCTGGGCGGTTCGACGGAAGATCGAGCTTCGAGGTTTTCGAGAATCTTTGCCTATCCTTGTCATAGACCCTTTGCGGTACTCACCAAAGATATCTGGAATCATTTAGAGCCCGAAAGGAATAGGATGGCTTTGTGTCATGCTAATATGAAAACTTTGAAGGGTAAGACGGAACATCGCCTGGTCCGCCACAGCAGGTGGCGGTGCCAAAACTTTTGAGCTTTTTGCTCCTCGTGGAGGTTCAACTCTAGAAGCTTGTTTTCTCCATAGTATCAGTCAGCCGGCTGCAATTGACAGAATTCAGATATTATATCAGCATAGGTTTCCGCCTTTTCCCTCTCGAATCTCGACCCAGTGCTGTTGCGAAGACCGCTTTGTCAACGGCGGCTCATAAACCGCAGCGCAAGATCGTCATGTCGAATCTCATGAACTCTTACTTGAACAGTACCTCTCCCTTTTGTTTCTTCAGCTATTTCTTCCCGTCTGACTAGCCACTCTAGAAAAAGTCATAATTATTACCTACGATGGCCGAACTCTCTGCGGCAAACTGGTCTCCAACGATATTACAGGCAACGTGGTCCTCGCTGAGTGTGAAGAGCGCATCATCCGCGATCATGATGACTCAGAGAAGAGCACTATTGTTGTACATGGCGTATACCTGGTGCGTGGAGATAGTGTAACGGTTTGCGGCCTGGTCGACGAGGAACTTGATAAGAGTATCGACTGGACGAGGGTAAGAGGAAAGCCCATTGGAACTACAAAGCACTGAAAGAGGACATCAAAGAAGGTTGTACGCTGTTTGACTCCAAGGAACTACAGATGTCGAACTAAGCGACGGAGCTGGGCGTATGGGTTGGAACACCCGAGAGTATCTGTCTCAAGATTCCTACGGGATGTAGGCTTGTAAATCGGCATGGTCGTCGTTGTCATGGACGCCTGAAGTAGGAAGACAAGGTTCATGTGGAGGCCAGTACGTCGATTATCATTCGAAGGATATTGCAGAGCATAGGTAGGAAGCTACAGGTCCACCCGACGCGGAAAGAACCGGCAATTGGATTGTGAAAGTATGCCACGACTTTCAATTCTACGTCTATTTTGGAGTTCCAGCTGACAAGAGCAGAATGTTAGAGACCAAAATATTTAAGACACGAAGTCTTTGCGTGCTCTCAAATTATGTGATTGCCACAGAACTGTAGCTCTTATCACGAGATTGCTTGATAGTGCCAGTGACACACTGAAACCCTCAACCTCTTCCAACCGCTGCTTGTCCGTCTTGCCTTTCCTGGCAACTCCAAGCTGCGTATGTGGCCAGTCTGACCCATACACAATCTGATCGGGTCCCGATTCAACCGCACTCTTCACAATAGGCTCGATGGCGGCCATTCCTTTCTCAGTCCTGTGGAACAGTCGCTCACAGCCTGATATCTTGACCCAAACCTTCTTCTCTCTAATCATATCCAAGAAAGTTGCAAACTCCGGGAGGCCTTCGTCACCAGGGAAGGTACCTCCAAAATGATCCGCGACCATTCTCACTCTAGGATCAAGTTCGTTTCGGATAAAGTCAACATGCTAGCCCGCGTTCTCACGTCGGTGAGGATTCTAATCACCTAGCTTTTTCTCGCCGTCTTATTGGAGATGGATCTGATTTGCTCAATCAATCAATTCCTGCGAGCCAGCTTGATGGCCATGACCCCACGCCATTCGATGAAGTATCGCCCGTCTTACGCCAGCATCGTGAAAGCGATCAATCTCCTCGTCTGGAGTGGATATCGGATCCAGTGACATCAGCCCTCGCAAAGTGTAACCCGGTAGGTCCCTCTGCTTGTTCAGCGTCGCGACGAGCGGAGCCGGCGAGATGCCTTGCATGGAAGCATGCACAACCACGATGTTCTTGCATCCTGTTGTTGAAGTTGGGTATTGATTGATACAAGCTGGTGCTGGTGTGTATGGCCGCGGAACGGCGTACAGGAAGTAGTCAGGATCAAAGACGTGGAAGTGAGTTTCCCAGGCTCCTTCGGGCACAAGTCTTTGTGCCATTCTAGAAGTACATCGACTTAAAGAGACCACGAAGAGAACATGAATTGAAGCTACCGGTGGAGAAACTTGAAAATACTGCTAGCATAAAATCAAATCAAGGTAGGTGAGTGGTAAGAAGCTTTTAAGTAGAAAATTTATACTTGGTCTGCTCATTAGGTCCAGTTACAGCTTATTAATTGTTGGCTAAGGTACTCCGTACGTTACGAAGGATAGTTTACCTCCACAACGTAATAACGTAGTCATCGCGATTCACTGCAGATCCCCTTCGTACCCCGCAAAACCAAAAACGACTTAATTAATACGAATTCCATTAGGGTTCTCTTGGGGTTTTGCAATGGTTTGGGCTGAGTGCGAGAGCGTGTGACTTTCGGGTCGTTCCGTGATTTGCCGTCAATTGCCCTTGATGACGGATCGAATACTGTAGCGAGTAATCAACAAATGGGCTCTAGTGTGAACTGATGGACGGATGGAGTGCTGTTAGAAGTAAGTACTTGTCCGGAACCTTGACGTGCAGACAGAAAGGATTCCGAGCGACCAGGTTTGGGGATAAAGGGAGCTGCGAAGTGAGCGCGGAACGTTCATTAAGAGCTCGCTCCGTTATGGCCCGAAATGAGAGGTGAGTGATTACTGGCTAATACTTGAGATTCCTCGGCCTACAGGTATAGACGACGGATGTAAAGAAAAATGAAGTCAGGAGAAACCGCCTTTGACGCGCAAATGACTTTGAGTCTCGCTAATTACATAGCGCTTGTCTTTGGATTCTGAAGGAGAATTTTCGTGGTAGAGCTACAGCCGCCACAATGACGGTGGAGATCCGACTCTAGACGCTTCCCTGTTCGGATATCGTATTAGACCGACCACCTATTCGCTCCGACCAGCATCCCGTACGACCCGACAATGCAACTGATCCCAAATTCAAGCTTTGAATCTCCCTCATCCCAAGCGATCACTTGCAGATCCAATAGGCACGTGGACAAATGTCTCCTTGTTTGCCACCCCCAGAAATGTTACAATTGATCGTCGGATCGAATACCTGCGAGCGTTAGCTCTCCAAGCTTGGCGCATTAGCTTGTGGGATTTGACCCGTTACGCTATGAACAGGTTGTGCTATGCTAAAGGATCGGTAGCATCCCCGCAAATCTTCCTGATGAGCGTCAGTGATTTCGTATAAAGGCCTTGATGGTCCCCATGGGGAATCTTGGTCTCGTTACCAAGTCTCACTAGAAGAAAGAGCATGGCCATGGAGACATCTCATATGGAGGACATCTCCAAAAAAGAAGCTCTACAATTCCCAGAGAAGGATCATCTTGATTCCTCCGCTATCAAGAACAATGTCATCCACGATGCGAAGAGGGCTTCCGACAACGAACACAAGATGACCCTGTTACAGGGCATCAGACTCTATCCCAAAGCCGTCGGATGGAGTTTGCTCATTAGTACCTGTATTGCAATGGAAGGATATGACGTATGCCTTTTGAGTAATTTTTACAGGTAAGAGCGAAAAGCAAAATTAGCTTCGCGGTTGATCCAAACTCACCTTAAACGCACGTAGCTTCCCGGCCTTTCGACAACGGTATGGTGAACAACTACCAAACGGACAGTGGCAGATTCCGGCTAGATGGCAATCCGGTCTCAGCAATGGTGCAAACTGCGGCGAAATCATCGGTCTCTTCATCAACGGCTATGTCTCCGAACGCTTTGGATATCGCTACACCGTCATGACTTGCCTTGTATTGGTTGCTGCGTTCACCGCAATCTTCTTCACGGCCAAAAGCGTCGTCGACATTCAGGTGGCTGAGATTCTCTGTGGCATTCCATGGGGTGTGTTCCAGACACTCACAATTACATACGCTTCTGAGGTTTGTCCTGTTGCTCTCAGAGGATACCTGACGACATACGTAAATTTCTGCTGGGGGCTTGGTCAAGTTATTGGCATTGGGTGCATAAAATCCCAGCTCAACAACACCACGCAATGGTCGTACAGGATCCCGTATTCTTTGCAATGGATGTGGCCAGTCCCACTTTTCATTGGTATCTTGCTCGCTCCTGAATCACCCTGGTGGCTCGTTCGAAAAGGCCGTATCGAGGATGCCAAAAAGGCCTTGCTCCGCTTGACGTCTCTGAATCGCGAAACTGACTTCAATGCTGACGAGACAGTCGCGATGATGGTGCACACCACGGCACTCGAAGAGAAAATTACTAAGGGCGCTACATACTGGGACTGTTTCAGAGGCACAGATCTCCGCCGTACGGAAATTGTGTGCATGTGCTGGGCTATGCAGAACCTTTCGGGTAATTCTTTCAGCGGATACAGCTCTTACTTCCTCGAACAGGCCGGTCTTGCTCCCTCCACATCATACGACTTTGCGCTTGGCCAATATTCAATCAACTGCGTTGGTGTCTTCGGAGCGTGGTTCCTCATGAGTCTGGGTATTGGGCGTCGAACACTATATCTCGCTGGTCTTACCGGCTTGTGCATAATGCTCTTTATCATGGGATTCCTCGGTCTGGTCCCGGCGAAGCACAGAAACCAGTCCTCTATGGCTACTGGCTCGATCATGATTGTGTGGGCTTTAATATACCAGCTGACGGTCGGCACTGTTTGTTACTCGCTTGTCGCGGAACTGTCGACGAGACGACTCCAAATCAAAACCGTTGTGCTCGGACGAAATTTGTATAATATAGGCAAGTGCTTACCTCTTATAAATCGTACTCGAAGCAAGGGCTTGATTGCTTTGGTTTCTGGCCTTCCTAGAAGAGTCTTGACTAACATTTCCATCTACAC
>Ga0335073_10011143_pt1 | contig 12635 bp, 9 predicted proteins | sample Lox_Sample_22_FD_207093 | JGI IMG/M metagenome (GOLD analysis project Ga0335073, IMG submission 207093) | Soil microbial communities from Loxahatchee National Wildlife Refuge, Florida, United States - Lox_Sample_2.2 | ecosystem: Environmental > Terrestrial > Soil > Wetlands | place: USA: Florida...
TTTCGATGTTGCCGTTCTTGATGAAATCCTTCGCTTCGCCATACGCGCAAAAGCCATAAGCCTCCAACATAGGTAGCACTGTCGGACCGAAATGATCGTAAAACATTGCTGCCTGAATGTCCTTGGGCCCAAGTCTTGACGCTGCATAGAGTTGCCGCGCCGCTGCCGCGCTTTCATCGTGCAGCGTGATGTCGGCGCCGTAGTAGTTCGTCATGCACATCGTACCTTGCGGAGATCCTTGCGCGCCGGCGCGGATCAACACCGGTTTCTGGCGCTGATGCGCAGCACGTTCCGCAGACGTCACGACAATTGCGACGGCGCCGTCGCTTTCCTGGCAGCAATCGTAGAGACGAAACGGATCCGCGATCATGCGCGAGTTGTGGTACTCGTCGCGGGTGATCGGGCGCTGATAGAAGAAGGCATTGGGATTGGTCGCAGCGTGCCTTCGCATCGCGATTGCGTAATTTGCGAAGTCGTCGCTTGTTGCGCCCGTCTCATGCATGTAACGCCGCATGGCGACAGCGAGACAGTCGGCGGCCGTGAAGATACCGGAAAAGGCATGATAGGCGAACAGAAGCGCGCAGCTCACCGGCATCTGGCCGTTGGCTGCGCCGAAATTCGGTGCGCCAAATCTGTATTCCGAACGCTCGTTGAGCGCGCGATAGCAGATGACAACGTCGGCCACATCTGTTGCGACGGCCATAGCGGCCTGCATGAGGGGCGCACACGCCGCGCCGCCGCCCGATCCGATGCGTGTGAAGTATTTGAGGTCCTTGCCGCCGATATTGCGGAATAGCTCCTGCTCATAGACGTTGTCGAACGTGAACGTGGTCAGGCCATCCACGTCGCTCGGATCAATCCCTGCATCGGCGAGGGCGGCCAGCGTCGCTTCTACCGCCAGTTGAAGTTCGCTGCGCCCGCTGTCTTTGGAGAACTCCGTCGCACCGATGCCGACGATCGCGGCCTTGTCCTTGATGCCTGCCATCGTAAGTCCGTCAGATGAGTTTGAAACGAAAAGCCGCAACGTCGCCACGGCGTACGAACTCGACCGCCACGGGCAAACCGATCCGCAAGGAATCCGGTGGCGTGCCTTCCATGGGGCCTGTCATACGAATCCCTTCGGCCATATCGACGAGCGCGACGGGAAGTGGCACGGGAAAGTCCCGCAATGGCGGATGATGATGGACCATGAAGCTGAAGATGATGCCGTGGCCCGCGAGGGCGACCGGCTCCCATTTCAGCGATTGACACGAAGGGCATGCTGGCGCCGGCGGATTTCGCAGAGCCCCGCAAGCTGCACATTTCTGCGCCAGCAGCTCCTGCCGCTCCAATCCTGCGTAGAAGAAATCGAAATCCCGGCCCGAGGCGGCGACGTTGTGGGTGTTTTGCGTATTGCTCACGTGCTTTTCCTGATACCCGAAAGCTCGACTCGAAGACGCAGAAACGCGGCCAAATCCCCTGCGGAGGCGTCATTTCGAGGCGAACGCCGGGCGCGTCTGAAACTTGACAGGCGGGGGCATGGCCGTCAATAATCGACCGACGCGTCGGTTATTGATATCTTTGGATGCGTCTTGAGCAGCGGAACCTCGAGAAACCCTACGGAATTCGCGATCCCGTTGTGATCGAACACTTGGTCGCATTTGCAGGAAGAAGATATGACACAGGCACAATCCATCGAGGTCAACGAGGAAAATCTATGGCGCCTCGATGCTCCTAAAGTGACGGGCTGGAAGCGCGATGTGCGCCCGGGGACCAAGAAATACTATATGGTGTCGACCGACACCCATCTTTCCCCTCCGAAGACAATCTTCAAGGAGCGGATCGAGAAGCAATATCTCGACCGGCTGCCGCGCGTCGAAGTCCGCGACGGCAAGAAGTATCTGATCATGGAAGGCCTGCGCCCCGAACCGATCATGGAACCGGAGCTCAAAGGCGAGGATCTCGTGCGCACGCAGGCAGGCGGTGCGCCGTCGCATATCTTCGTCGACGAGAAGACCGGTCAGGCCCGCATAGATGATCAGAATCTCGACGGGGTCGACGCCGAAGTGATCTTCCCCAACGGCATGGCGCTTCTGATGTTCGCGGCGCCGGATCCGGAATTCGTCATGGCGCAATGCCGCATCTGGAACGACTGGGCGTGGGAAGTCTGCGGGCCTTACAAGCACCGCATGGCGCCGACGGCCGGAATCTCGACGGGCAACGTCGATATTGCGATCGAGGAAGTCGAGCGCGTCGCCAAGATGGGCTTTAAGGCGCTCTGCATGCCGTGGAAGCCGATTCCGGGCCCGCACGACGCCTCACACGTCAACTACAATCACCCCGTCTACGACCGCCTATGGGCCGCGATCCAGGACCACGATCTGGCGATCACGTATCATATCGGAACCGGCAAGGACCCGCGCACGGCGCGCGGCAACGGCGGCGCAATCGTGAATTACGTTATTCACGCAATGTCGCCGGCGATGGAGCCGATGGTGAATATGTGTGCAGCCGGTGTGTTCGAGCGTTTTCCGAAGCTGCGCGCGGCAACGATCGAAGCCGATGCCGGCTGGGTCGCCTGGATGAACGAGAAAATGGACGAATGCTACCGGAAGCACCATTTCTGGGTGCGGCCGAAGCTGAAGGCTCTCCCGTCGGACTATTACCGGTCCAACTGCTTTGCGACGTTCGGCGAGGACGACGCGGCGATCGACCTCGTGGAGAAGCACGGGCTGCAAAACAACCTGATGTGGGCGAACGACTATCCCCATCATGAAGGCTCATGGCCGCACTCCGCGGAGTCCATCTACCGGACGCTGGAGAACAGGGTCAGCGAGGACACCCGCGCTAAGCTCCTTGGCCTGAACGCGGCGCGCTGCTTCGGCTTCGAAGTTCCTAAGGAGTTCCTGGACTGACATTCGCGGTTTCGTGCTGCCGGATATCTCCGCATCGCGAGTGCGAAAGGCACGTCGCCGGAACGCATGGTCTCGTCGAGTATCGACTGCAGCGCAACCTCAGTCCTCATCGCGACGCACGCGCGCATTAGGATCGGCGTTCCATTTGGGCTGTCGCTTCTCGGCGAAGGCTTTTGGACCTTCGGCGAAATCCGGATGACCCCAGTGCGATTTGACGAGCTCCCACGCATAGGTCGCGGCGGCGGGATCCGGCATCTCGGTCGACGCCCAGATTGCCCGCTTGCTGAGCGCCGTCGCCTGCGGAGAGTTCGCAGCGATGCCTTTCGCCAGGGTGCGCGCGCGTGCCATGGCATCGGCAGCGGTCGGTTCGACGAGGTCGACGATCCCAAGTTGATACGCACGCTCGGCCGGCATGCGGTAGGAACGTCCCGCCAGCGCCATCAGCAAAGCCGCGCCGACGCCGGCACGCCGCGCAATGCCGATCTGCTCGATTCCCGACACCAGTCCTATGCTGACATGGGTGTCCATGAATTCCGCATTCGCCGCGCACACGACGATGTCGCTGTCCGTGACAAAGTTGAGTCCGGCCGCGTTCACCAATCCGTTGACCGCGCAGATGACGGGCTTGCTGACTTGGCACATCCGCGGCGAGAAGCGGTTCGCGATCCGATGGGGCTGATGCTGAAGACCGCCGACGCCCGGCGCGAGATCGCCCACCGCGGCGCCGGTGCAAAAATGGCGTTCGCCCGCGCCGGTTATGATGGCGACGACGACAGACGATTCCGCTTCGACCCGCGCCCAGGCTTGCTCGAGGGCCACGAGCATCTCGGGCGTCAGTGCATTGCCCTGCTCGGGGCGGTTGAGCGTGAGCGCCGCAACACCATCCGCAATGTCGAACAGCAGCTGGGAACCGTTTTGCATGTCGCCCTCTCTTCGCGTCAGGGCGTCATGAACATTCCGCCGTCCAGCTGGAAGGTCATTCCGGTGAGATAGGCCGCGTCCGGTCCCGCCAAAAACACCGCAAAGCGGCCACCGTCCTTGAAGATGTCGCCGAATCGCCGCATTGGAATCTGACTGAGCGCCGCCTGCGCCGCATCCGGATGGTCTCGGATGAAGACGTCCATGGAGTCGGATTGCAGCATCGGGTTGATGACGTTGACCGTGATGCCGTATTTGCCCCACTCGCGCGCAGCCGCGCGGCTCAGCCCGCGGATCGCCTCTTTGGCGGCATCGTATGCGACTGCTCCTTCATAACCGATCTGACCCCAAAACGAACCAAAATTGATCACACGTCCGGCGCCGGACGCTTTGAGATACGGAAACGCCGCTTTCATGAATCGGTAGGATGCCATCGGCCCTGTCTCGAACGTGTGTTCCCAATGGTCGTCCCGGAAGTCTTCAAACGGCGTAAGCGCGGGCATCGGTGCGGGGTTGGCTGCGCTGCCGTGGCTCTGCGCATTGTTCACCATGATGTCCAGGCGTCCGAAGTGCTCGACGGCGCCGGCGACCGTTCGTTCGATCGCCGCGGGATCGGCAACATTGCACGGCACGCCGAGAGCTGTACCGCCAGCGGCCTCGATTTCTCCGACCGTGCGATCGATGCTGCTCGTGCCGCGGGAGGCGACGACGACCTTTGCACCCGCCTTGGCAAACTCGACGGCAATGCCGCGTCCGATGCCCCGCCCAGCGCCGGTTACGATTGCGACTTTGTCCTGCAGCGTCTTTTGCATCGTCTTTCCGATCTCTCCAAGCGTCCAAGGCATGTGCGCAAAAAATGAGAGCCCCCGATTGCGGAAGCTCTCTTTGTTATCGGATCAGAAGTGCACGGTCCCGGTCACGCCAAACATCGGCGGCGGGCGTAGCGCGATCGACGTGAAGAAGCCGCCGATCGTCGACGAAGCCACCTGCGGACGCGTTCCAGTGACATTCTTTCCCCACAACGCGACTTCGTATCTGTCGTCGTCGAAGGTCATACTCGAATAGAGATCGAGATAGCCGTCCGCGGGCTTATGCATCGCCGCCACCGGGCCGGCCGCATCCGCCACGGTCGGATAAGGGCCGTTGCCTGAGGCATCCGTGGGCACGCCAGAGCTGTTGTAGTACCAGCTGTTCAGCTGCAGCGGGTAACCGGAGTCCCAGTTGTAGTTGGCGTGAAAGCTGAAGGTGCCAAAGCCGAAGTCATGATTGTAGGTCCCGCCGAGCGAGAAGAGAAACTTGGCGATGTTGTCGAACTTCTCGCGGCTCTGGTCGAAGCCCGTAAACGGGTTGGTATAACTGACCCACCACGGATTGGTGTTCGACGCATTGAACGTCAGAGTCAAATCCTGGCCGTGATCTTCCCAGACTTTCGCGTCCAACTCCATTTCGCCGCCGGCGAAGTCCGCTTGCTGGGCATTGCCCTCGAACGTCACCGCCGTGGTCGATGGAGGCGTCGGTGGTACGATGAACGTCCTCTGCATGTTTCTTACGATGGTGAAGTAGCCATCGATGTTGAATCTCAGCCGATGGTCCCACCACTCCGATTTGTAGCCGACTTCGTATTCCGTCGACTGCTCCGGCTTGAATGTGTTCGGGTAAGTCGTCGCCGTGCCGGTCAGGACTTCGCGCAGGTTCGCGCCGCCGCCGCGATAACCCTGCTCGGTCTTGACATAGATCATCTGATCCGGCGTCAGCTTGTAATCGAGATCGAGAAGATACGAGACGTTGGCGTTCGTCGTTTTGATTGCGCTGCCGAGGCCGCCCGGTGTGTTGTTGATGAAGGCCCCGCCGGCCTCATAGATGCTGCCGCCGGTCCATGTTCCGTTGTAAACGGTGACGGATTTCATGTCCTGCGACCAGCGCAGACCTTCGGTGAGATCGAGCTTGTCGGTGAGCGCATAGGTCATCTGCCCGTAAAGGCCCACGCTCCTGTTCCCGATGTGGCCGAGATATTGCGGAATGATCCCGCCAAACACATCGGCAAACGGCAGAAAGAGCGAACCGTCGAGACCGCTTTCGTTGAAGTAGAACAAGCCGGTTGTGTAGGTCAGCCTGTCATCCAGCGCCTTGCCCGACAGTGTCGCTTCCGTCGACCACTGGTAGAGATCCTGGAACGCGTTGAAGTAGGCAAACACATACGGCGCCCCGCCGTAATTATTGATCGATTGGTCGTCAACGCGGCGATAGCCGGCAATCAGCTTGAACTGCCCGAGCGCCGTCTGATCGGTGATCGTCGCCTGATAGGTCTGCGTCTTTTCCTTTTGCGAGTTCGGAATCAGGCTGTCCGCCGTGTAGGAGTGCGCATATTTCTGAATGTCCGATTGCGCGACCGACTCGCCGTAATTGTAACAATTGGTGACGTTGGCGAAGCAGCCGGCCGCCCCCAAGTTCTCGATGCCGATCTCTAGCTGGCCGTACGAGTTCGTCGGCAGATAGGCGAGATTGAACGCCGGCATGTTGAAGTCGGCGAAATAATAGGCTGCCGACAGCGCAACCGTCAGGTCGTTGGTCGGCTGCCACAGCAGTTTCAGCCGCGCGTTCATGTTGTTCTGCGAGCCATCCTTCTGGGACGGGTCGTCTATCAGCGGCTCATAACCGTCCTGGCCGGTGCGCGAGAACGCGGCGCGCACTGCAAGCTGATCCTGAATGATCGGGACGTTCACGACGCCCTCGCCCTGCCAGTAATTGTAATTGCCGTAAGAGGCGTCGGCTTCGCCGGAAAAGCTTTCGAGATCGGGATCGTTGGTTTCGATCAGCACCGCGCCGCCCGTTGTATTGCGGCCGAAGAGCGTGCCTTGCGGACCTCGCAGAACCTGGATGTCTTTGACGTCAAGAAGATTGGTGTTGAGGCCGTAAGCGCGCGACCAGACCATGCCGTCGACATAGACGCTCACCGCGGGATCGACGGTCGCGAGCGCGTTCTGCTGGCTCTGACCTCTGATGGTGATGTCGAGATAGTCGATCGGCGAGTTCGATCCGGTCGTCATCTGAAGCCCGGGAACCGTGCCGGAAATATCCGCGAGATTTCGCGCGTTGTTTTGCGTCAGGGTATAGGCGCTCAGCGCCGTCACGGAGACCGGAACGCGCTGAATATTTTCCGTCGTCTTTCGCGCCGTCACGACGACTTCTTCCAGTCCTCCCGTGTCGGTCTGGCTTGCGGCCTGTGCGGCTTGCGGCCCCGTCATGCCGGCCTGGGCGACCTGCGCACCGGTGTCCGCCTGCGCGGCTGCATGGCCCGTGGCCAGCGCAAACGTCAGCACCAATGGATATGCGGCAAAGGATTTGAAATATGTGCGCTGACTCAAGGTTTTCCCCCCGCAGAGAAAATCAGGCCTTTTGCGGCCTTTGTTGGCTGTCACTGGAAACCGAATGGCCGGAAAAGTCAACCGACGGGTCGGACTTTGAATGAGCGTGTAGCGTTTATGCACCGGTCTGCGCGCCGGCGCTGCGCCGCAGATCTCAAAAGCAACATCGTGACGCGCTTGCGCAATCCTCAGTTTCGCGTGGCAAACCGCGATGGCAGCGCGAAAACCATGATTGTCTTGGCGTCGCCGACAGGCGCTTCTTCCGGCGTCAGAGAGGACTCATAGGAATCCAGCACCGTCGCCCCTCCGACCACGATCGCGATGTATTGCGTGCCGTCGACCGAATAGGTCAGCGGAAACGAGTTCGGCAGCGAAGGAAGCCGCGCATGCCACAGCGTTGCGCCACTGCGGCTGCCGACGGCGCGTAGCACCCGGTCGCGTCCGGCCTCAAACACAAGACCGCCTGCTGTCGCGAGCGCGCCGCTGACGAGCGGGGCACGCCACTTGTCGGTCCAGAGTATCTTGCGATGCGCGATATCGAGCGCGGCGAGCCAGCCTTCTCGTCCGTCTTCCCCGGGACGGCGGCGGAAATGCACGACCATCTCTCCGTAATTCTCGAGCGTGATCGCTCCACCAGGCTTGGAGCGCGAGAAATCCATGCAAGTCGGAACGACCGGAATATAGAGAATGCGCGTGCGCGGGTCGTAGGCCGTGCTCGCCCAGTTGCGATTGCCGAGCGATGACGGGCAGACAAATACCGACCGGCCGAATTGCGGCGTCAGCGCCTTGTTGAACGTCTTGCGCCCGGTTTTCGGATCTATCGCGGTGACGATATTTTGCAGGCCGAGATCGAACGACCACAGATACGCGCCGGTTTTGGCATCGAGCGCGTCGAAGATGCCGATCTTGCCGCCGGTCAGGACGATTTTCTGCGGACGCCGATCGAGAGATGCGATGGTGCGCTCGAATGCCCAGTCGTGATCCCAGACATCGCCAGCCGCATGCTGGTAATACCAGACGAGCTTCCCCGTATCCGGATTCAGCGCCAATGTCGTGTCCGTGAACAGCGCATCGGTCGAAGCGCCCTTGCGCGCCTGCGGATCGAGGAGCGTCGAGATCGCGTAAGTCTGTCCGGTGCCGAAGTAGACGAGATTGAGCGCGGGATCGTAGCTACCGGTGACCCAGACCGAGCCGCCATGCCGCGCGCGCCACGGCGCGCCGTTCCAGCTGTCGTCGCCGGGCTGGCCGGGCTGCGCGATGGTGTGAAACCGCCAGACCTCCCGTCCGGTTTTCGCGTCCAGCGCCACGATGTAGCAGCCGCCGCCGGCTTCTTGCCCGGAACAACCTGAAACGCCCTGAATGATCTTGCCTCTGACCGCGAGCGGCGCGGCCGTCAGCTGCAGCATGTCGGCGGGCGGCGCGATCTCGTGATCCCAGAGAAGTTTTCCCGTCTTGGCGTCAAGCGCCAGAACATGATTGTCGACGGTCGGCACATAGAGCGCCTCGCCATAGAGCGCTATTCCGCGCGGCTGATCCGACGGCGCGCGCATGGCTTTTTCGGCGCGCGCATACTGCCAGAGCAGGTCTCCATTCCGCGCATCCAGCGCGAGGACCTTGCCGCTGCTGTGCATGAACAAGACGCCGTCATGCACGATAGGCGCGATCGCGTTGGTGCCCGGGTCGAGCGAAAGACTCCAGGCGAGCGCGAGGGAGCCGACGTTTGCGGTGCTGATCTGGTTGAGCATGCTAAAGCCGTGCGTCGCCGCCGTGCCGCGCCACGCGAGCCAGTCTGCATCCGAAGGCGCTGCCAGGCTCGCATCTCTGACCGGTCGAAGGTGGCGCAGCAGATCCGTGCGCGCCCGCATGGACGCCTGGTACGTAGCATCGCGGTCTTCTTTGCCGGCGTCGATGTTGCGTTCAAAGGCCGAGCGGTCTGACGCAGCCGTAGCCTTGCTGGCAAGCGGCAAATGGTTCGCCACCAGCACGACGTTCGCGGCCGCCCTCGCATCGGCGGGGTCGAGCGAACCCGGCGCCGTCAGCGGCATTGCCTTTTGAATGTAAGATAGCAGCTGTTCAGGCGGCTTTCTGCTCCAATGACTCAGAAATGCGGGCCCTTTCAGCGCCGGTCCCGACGCCGGACCGCCGGAGCCTTCCAACTGTGCGCCATGACAAACGGCACAATGTTCGCGATAGACATCGGAGGCAGCCGGCTCCGCCATCGCCGGCTGCATGTCGAGCAGCAGGGCAAGAAGAAAGCCTGCGATAATCGTCCCATTCTCAAAACGCATCGTCCGCCCCACTGCTGCTGCGTCCGCCGGATTCATTCGGCGCGCTCGGCGGCTGGAGCGGGATCAACACCATCCACAGTCGCGTTGGGCCGCGCCCGTTTCACAAGCTCGTCGATGCTGTCTCCGATTTCTGCGACGTCCCATTTCCTGTAAAGGTCGAGCTGCGGGCCGAGACGCCAGCCTTCCGCAACGGCGACACGGCCGCCCTTCACGTCGAACACCCGCCCCGTCACACCGCGGCCGGCCATGCTGCCCAACCAAACCACGACCGGCGCGATATTCTCCGGCGCGTAAATGTCGAAATCACCGTCGAAGCGGATCGCGGGACTGATCAGATGTTCGCTCATGTCGGTCGCGGCCGCCGGTGCGATGGCATTGACGGTGACGCCGTAACGCGCAAGCTCGTCCGCGGCGACGATCGTCATGCTAGCGATTCCGGCTTTCGCGGCGGCGTAGTTCGTTTGTCCCACGTTGCGATATAGTCCTGCGGCGGACGTCGTGTTGATGATTGCGGCGTTCACGGTCTCTGTGCGACTGCGCTCCCGCCAGTAGCCGGCGCAAGTGCGCATGGTCGTAAACGTTCCGCGGAGATTGACGCGGATGGCGTCGTCCCACTCGTCCTCGGTCATGTTGACGAGCATGCGGTCGCGGACAATCCCGGCGTTGTTGACGAGCACATCGAGCCGCCCGAAATTCTCGATCGCGCAGCGCAAAAGCCCTTCGGCGACCGCCATCTCCGAAACGTCACCGACGTGAGCGACGGCTACGCCGCCGGCGCCGCGAATAACGTCGACCGTCTCGTCGGCGCGGGCTTGCGAGCGATTGTTGACGACGACCTGCGCGCCGCATTCCGCAAACGCTATGGCCTCCGCGCGGCCGATGCCGCGACCGGCTCCCGTCACCGCCACCACGCGATTTTCGCAAAATCCGGCCATCAGGCCTCCGACGGCACGCGGATCTTCGAGTGCTGCCGGCCCAGAGGCGGAAACGCGGGCGGACGCTTCTCCCGAAAGGCGCGAACACCTTCGGCGAAATCGTCACCGGCGAGCGCCTGCTTCAGCAGAACGTCGGATCGCTCATAGGCGACCGGCAGGCTCACCATCAGGTCGTCATAGACCTGCTGCTTGATCACGCGCATCGCCCAGGGCGAGCATTCCGTCGCAAGGGCTTTGCAATAAGCGAAGGCTTCATCGCTCAATGCATCGTCAGCCACGACGCGATTGGCGAGGCCGGTCCGCAAGGCTTCCTCGGCGCCGACGGGCCGGCCCGACAGCATGAAATCCATCGCGATTCCGGCGCCGACGATCCGCGTCAGATTCCAGGTGATGCCCAATTCACCGATGATGCCGCGCCGCGCATAGGCGGTTGAGAGCTTCACGTCCTGCGAAACGATGCGGACATCGCAGCACAGCGCCTGTTGAAAGCCGACGCCGTAGCAGGGCCCGCGTATGGCCGCGACGATCGGCTTCCCGATCGAAAGCGGGAGCAGGAAGGAACGCAAATCCGCCGGCGCGCCGCTGCCACCGGCTGCCGCGAGATTGTTGAGCCCGCTCATATCGGCGCCGGCGCAGAAGGCACGTCCCTGCCCCTGCACCATGATCGCACGCACGGCAGGATTGTCTGCAAGCCGCTCCAGCGTGTCGAAATAGAGCGAACCCATCGCCGGCGTCCACGCGTTCAGGCACTTGGGCCGGTTGAGCGTCACGATCGCAACGCCCTCGCGCACCTCCGCAAGAACGGTCGGCACCCCGGATTCCTCCGGCCACATCTCGCTCATGGATCATCGCTCCGGGCGCCATTATTGACCGACCCGTCGGACGGTCTTTTTCATTTCGCCCCGGCCACCCAGCGCCGTCAAGGTTTTTTTGGGTTCGGCCGAAGGCTGACGCCGGGCGGCAGTCGCATATGCTCCGGGATCATGTAATCGCCGTTCCCGAGATCGCGCGCCGGGTCGATGCGGTACTTGTCGAAATCGCGCTCGCCGGCGTCGTAGAGCACCTGATCGTCGATCAGGAAATTGCCGGTGAACTCCCGCGCGGGCTTGGTGAGGATCACGTAAGCCGCGTCCGCCATGATGTCGACGGATCGGCAGGCGCCCATGCCGTCCTTGCCCGAATAAGCGAACTCGATGGCGGCAGTCGCTATTCCGGTGCGCGGCCACAACGAGTTGAACGCAATGCCGTCATCGCGAAATTCCTCGGCCATACCCGCCGTGCACATCGCCATCACGAGTTTGGCCGATGTGTAAGCCACATGCGCCGACAGCCATTTGCCCGACACATCGAGCGGCGGCGACATGTTGAGAACGTGCGGATTTTCCGCGTGCTTGAGGAAAGGAATGCAGACCTTCGATGTCAGGAACGTCCCGCGCGCCGTGATCTGGTGCATCAGATCGTAGCGCTTCATGTCCGTTTGCAGCGTGCCGGTGAGGCTGATCGCGGACGCGTTGTTGATGCAGATATCGATGCCACCGAACGTCGCGGCCGTCTTTTCGACCGCGTTGACCACGGCCTCCTCGCTGCGGACGTCCATGATCACTGGAAGCGCGCGGCCGCCGGCCGCTTCGATTTCTTCCGCCGCGGTATAGATCGTTCCAGGCAGATGCCGATGTTTCTCCGCGGTTTTGCCGGCTATCGCGACATTGGCGCCGTCCCGCGCCGCGCGCGTCCCTATCGCCAGCCCGATTCCGCGCGATCCCCCGCTGATGAACAGCGTTTTGCCTTTCAGGCTCATATTCGTGTCGTTTCCGCTGTCGCTACGCAGCGCCGGCTGTAAGAACCGCTTCTGATATCCGCGATAAGATTGACATTGGCGGCACTCCACCCGAGCTCGCGATGCGTGCGCGGGCAACGCGACCGGCTGTTGATGCCAAACGCGATCCGCGCCACGGACCGGCCCAGGATGCTGGACATCTCGTCGAAACTCACGCTTCGCAATACGCAGCCCGATGCGTCTGCGACGGCGGACGCGATGGTTCTGAAGTCCACCTCACCGGCGACAGCATGATAAAGCGCACCGGCTTTGCCGTTCTGCAACGCCCGCACATAGACGTCGGCCAAATCGTCGACGTGAACGTGGGAGTAGGCGTTCAGACCGTGGCCGATGTAACAGGCAGCGCCCGTCTTTTGGACGGTCTCGAATATCCAGGGTACCTGCCGGCTGCCGCCGTT
>Ga0335073_10011144_pt1 | contig 12634 bp, 10 predicted proteins | sample Lox_Sample_22_FD_207093 | JGI IMG/M metagenome (GOLD analysis project Ga0335073, IMG submission 207093) | Soil microbial communities from Loxahatchee National Wildlife Refuge, Florida, United States - Lox_Sample_2.2 | ecosystem: Environmental > Terrestrial > Soil > Wetlands | place: USA...
CCATGGCCAACGTGATTCGACACGCCTACAAGAATCGGTACGACCAAACGATCGAGTTCGAGTGCATCGTTGACGACCAGAAGATGGAATTCACACTGATCGACCAGGGAGAGCCGCCTGATCCCACTAAGATTTGCGCAGGACCGATGGATGATACCGCACTGAGCGGTCGAGGGACGCACTTGATCAGGGCAGTCATGGATGAAGTGTCGTACCAGCAGGTCTCTGAGGGAAACCAACTGAGGCTGGTCAAGCGCCTGCATGCTTCAAAGTCACGCGCCGGCGGGGGGTAATCCAGGCATTGTTCTAAACGCAAATTCATTCTATGCAGTCACGCGTTTCGCATAGTTTCAACGCGCAGTGGATAGGCTGTTGATCGCAGCCGGCAAAGGAGGCAAATGGAGGGACAACTAAAGTTTTCGGTTCGAAGTGAACGAAATGCGGTGATCGTGGACGTGACTGGACAAATTGATATGGGCACCTCCCCGGCATTGCGAAAAGCGCTGTTGGAATCGCTGAAAGGCACCGAGCGTCTTGCGATCAATCTGACGCAGGTGAAGTACATCGACAGTTCGGGTATCGCATCCCTGTTGGAGGTTCTGCAAGACGCTAAGAAATCCAAGAAGCGGATCATCCTCTTCGGTTTGACGGCTGCCGTTCTTCAGGTATTACAACTTACGCGATTGACCCGAGTTTTCGAAATCCATGAAACCGAATTGCAAGCTCTGGATGCCTGAGTCCGGCCGCAACGAAGGACATTTCAATGAAGGCTGCTCTCAGGGAGGTCGGTAAAGCATCGCTTGGGACGGAAACATTGCAATGAGTATGCCAAGAAGAATTGAGACGATACCAATTGCGATCGGCGGGTGGGCAATCGATGGCTTGGCCTACATAGGAGGTCTTGCGGCCCTGACCGGTAGGTCAGCCTATTTCATCTTCATAGGCCCTTTTCGCGGTGAGCGGCTACGCCCGCACCGGGCTGTTCACCAGGCTTTTGCAGCGGGAGTTGAAGCCATCCCCATTGTTTCGTTGATTTTGTTTTTTGTTGGCCTCATCATGGCCCTGCAGAGCGCGTATGAGCTGCGACGCCTGGGCGCGATGCAATTCCTGGCCGGCGCCGTCGCGGTTTCGATTCTTAGGGAACTTGGTCCACTGCTAACCGCGATCATGGTGATTGGCCGATCGGGTTCTGCATTCGCCGCGGAGATTGGCACCAAGAAAGTGACCGAAGAGGTGGATGCCCTGAGAACCATGGCATTGGATCCGGTCGCATTTCTGGTGGCTCCAAAGTTTCTGGCGATGCTGGTTATGGTGCCATGCCTCACTGTCTGGGCAGACTTTATGGGTATTGTTGGTGGAGGCATGTTCGGCGTGACAAGTGCCGGTTTCACAATCGGCTCCTATATCCAGGCGACACGAGATTCGATCGTCATCCGCGACATGTATACGGGCCTGATCAAGAGTGCATTGTTCGGACTTGTAATTACCGCTGTGGGATGCAAAGAAGGCTTCTCCACAGGCGCGGGCGCCGAAGAGGTTGGACGCTCAACCACCTCCGCAGTCGTCACATCTATCGCCCTCGTTATTCTGGTCGATCTGGTTTTCACAGCTTTGTTTTATTTCATCAATCCGACTTAGCGCCGGAGTTAGCACGAAACGTCACTTTACCGGCATGGTTCGGAATCAGGGCCCTGGTTTGCACGTGACATTGGATCACAAGACTGCAGCAGTGGGAGATGCTCCGAATGAATGACGGTGGCTCAAACGAGGCGGCAATCTCGGTAGTGAACCTCCGCGTAAGTTATGGCGATCGCGAGATCCTGCACGGGATCACATTTGATGTTCGTCGGGGAGAAACCATGGTAATCCTGGGCGGGTCCGGCTCGGGAAAGAGCACCCTATTGAGGACGTTGGTGGGTTTGGAGAAACCGACATCGGGTGAGGTTCGAATTGGGGGAGTCAATACCGCAAAGATTTCAGAGCGCGAAATGGACGCGATCCGAAAGAAGATGGGAATGTCGTTTCAAGGTTCTGCCCTGTTCGGTTCCATGACCGTTGGAGAGAACGTTGCGCTGCCCCTAAGAGAACATACCGATCTAGAGGATTCGACGATCCGGATCATGGTGCGCATCAAGCTCGGGCAGGTGGGCCTCGGCAATTTTGAAGATTACATGCCTTCTGAACTAAGTGGGGGAATGAAGAAACGTGCAGCCGTAGCTCGTGCGCTTGCGATGGATCCGGAGATCCTGTTTTTCGATGAGCCGTCGGCAGGGTTGGATCCGATTATTGCCGCTGGACTCGATGAACTGATTCTGAACCTGAAGAAGGCATACGCGTTGACCATCGTGGTCGTGACACATGAACTGGCCAGCGCGTTTCTAATCGCGGATCGGATGGTGTATGTGGATCGAGGCCATATTGTAGCGCTGGGAACAAAAGAAGAGTTTATGGCGAGTACTAACCCGCGCGTGCGGCAGTTTCTTGACCGCGTACCGGAGCAGGCAGTTACTGACGAGCTTGATTATCTGCAGATGCTCATGGGGGATAGTAACAGCGCGAAGAGTTGAGAGCATGAAGTTACTAAGAGTGAGGAAGATATGAGCGGCAAGCGTGAGCAAGCGGCAGTAGGCGCCTTCGTATTAGTTGCAGCAGTACTGCTGATCGGAGCGGTATTGGCTGTGTCAGGGGCGTTCTCCTCGGGAGGCATTGCGCACCACACCTATTTCAAATCTGCCGGGGGGCTTTTGCCTGGAGCGATGGTCAGGTACGGCGGAATGGATGCAGGGAAGGTCAAGGCCGTTCGGGTCGATCCGGGAGACTCGACTCGAATTGAGATCGACTTCACCGTGAAGCCGAATATTCCTGTAAAGACTGACAGCATAGCTAAGATCTCTGCACTCGGGGCACTGTCAGATAACTTCGTGGAAATCGGAACCGGAACAAAGAATGCCCCGCTCGCTGCTCCGGGCAGCGAACTGAAGTCCGCTGAGACAGTCGGAATCGGGGACCTTGGAGATATGATCGGCAGCCTTGCGCCGGTCGCGAATCAGGCTCTGCAGAGCTTGAATCAGGACCTGGTCCTATTGCAAACCACCGAAAATCGCGTAAACGATTTGCTCAACGACAAGAACCGCGCGGCGGTTGGGGCCAGTCTTGATAACTTGAGCTCGATGCTCTCTGACAGCCGGCCGAAGGTCTCTGCGAGCCTTGCGAATGTACAGGCTGCCACCGCTCAAATTCTGCCAATACTCGACAACCTGAAAACAACAATGACTGAGGCGAACGGCGTCTTGTCGCACCTGGATTCACTTGTGGTCGAGAATCACGAGGACATTCGCACCATAGTGATTGAATTGCGGGAAACCCTGGCTACTGCTTCAGTCCTGACTGAGCAACTTAAAAACACCGCCACGAGCAACTCTGACAATCTGGACCAGAGCCTGGAAAACGTGCGCGTGACTACGGAGAATATCAGGCAATTGACGGATTCGCTGAAGAACAACCCTGCCATCCTCATCCGCGGAGAGCATTTGAAGGATCGCAAACCCGGCGATCCGGAGAATTAAGGTTCATGACCTGGCGTGAACAGTAGCTGACTTGGTGGTGATGATTGCTGACGGGAGTCGAAATCGATGGGCCCCAGTTATATGTTTGAGGTTACACGAAGGAGTTTTGTTATGAATCGAGCGAGCGGTTCAGTTGTGTTTTCGCTGTTCGTGATGATCCTGTGCGGATGCGGCAGTTCGAAACCCATCCGGTATTACACGATTCAGTCTTCAACAGCCCCCACTCTCTCAACCGGCACTCAATCTACGTCGCTCCTGGTTGCACGGATAAGCGGTGCTGAGTTCCTTCGGGGAACGCCGATCGCGTACCGCGTGGGGGCAAATGAGATTGGCACGTACGAGTTCAGCCGGTGGGTCGAGCCGCCAGTTGAGATGGTGCAAATCAGCTTGATCCGCGCGCTCAAATCCACAGGGAATTACATCTCAGTCGACAGCCTCGGGAGTTCGTCGGATGGTCAATTTGTGGTCCGAGGCCGGCTCTATGACTTCGAAGAAGTTGACGGTCCAACTATCACTGGTCTGGTTTCAATGGAGTTTGAACTCTATGACCATAAGTCCGGCAAGGTCGTCTGGTCTCACTCTTATTCGCAGTCAGAGCCGGTCCAGGGCAAGGAGATGTCTGCGGTCGTAACTGCGTTGAATAACAATCTCGACCGCGGCCTGAGGGAGACTGCCGCCGGGCTTAACGAGTATTTCTCATCGAAACCCTCAGGAAAGTCTTGAGGGCGTTTGAATCCACGCATCGAGATAAGCTTGGACGATGGCCGTTGGAGGGGTATTATGTAATTTTTCGACCGCGCAGGGTAATTGAAAAGTCGGGCCTTGAGGGCGCCACGCGGAAGATCACCCCGGCCGCGCCAGTGTGACCAGCCAGTTCATCGGGAATCTCAACAGTGAATTCATGCTTGTTTCGCCAGCACATGAACCGGTACTTCAATCAATTACCCCCGCCGACCGCGCATCGACTGCCCGAACCTGCGCTACCGCCTCCGCCAAACTTGTAGCCACCGAAGCCGAAAGCGACTTCACCAGTCTCTGCATTCGAGCCTCGCTTAGACGCTCATAGCTCCACAATCCCGCAATCAGCGTTGGCGAATTCGCTCCTCCCCCAATGCTCTTGGCCACCTTCCGTACATTGCCCTCCGCGAACGGAGGCACCGCCGAAATGCAAACCACGTCGTCCGACTGGCACCCAACGCCCGCGATCAATTCTCCAGGCGAATCCGTTACGTGGAAAGGAATCGCCGGAAAGCCTTGCTGCAACAGAAAATGTGCGCACATCGCCGCGGCAATTTCGTCGGCCGTAGTCCGCGCCGGTATGCAAAACACCCGCGTATGCCGCATTTTCCGCACTACCGTGGATGAAGCTTCGGCCTCCGTCAACTCCACCACGATTTCGCTGATTGTCTGCACGATGAAGTCTTCGCGCTTTGCATCCAGCTGCCCGGTCTGCCGGTCTCTTTCCGCCAACGCCAGCGCCGGGATCACAATCCGGTCGAAAACCGATATCAGGGGCTCATTCTTACCCAGCGATTCCAGCATATTCATCGCGTCGTGCTGATCGAGCGCCAGTAGTCGTTGGTAGAAGATGACGGCGGGCGTCAGTACCGGCTCGTCGCCCAGCACCACGTTCAGGAACTCGAATTGCGGGGAGTGCTTTCCAAGCACGCTGAGGCAAACCGTCAGCGGCGTTGAAAGCACCAGCCCCACAGGACCCCAGATCACGGTCCAGAACACCGCTGAAACCAGCAGCGCAACGGCCGAAAGTCCCGTATTAACCCCGTACAGCATCGGCTCCACAAGGTTGCTGACAACGGCCTCCGTCACCAGGAAAAGGGCAAGCACTGAAAGCGGAGTGCGCCATCCATCGCTTTCCGCAACCGTCATCGCGAAAGGCAGCAGCGTCGCAATTATCGACCCGATGTAAGGCAGAAATCGAAGCATCATGCCCAGCGCGCCCCAGAGCAGGGGACTCGGCACGCCCAGCAGCCAGAGGCCCAGCGCGATCACGGCGCCGAAGCCCGCATTCACAGTGAACTGCAGCAGCACATAGCGGCTCACTCGCCGCCCCGCGTCATCCATCGCTTTGGTGGTCGCCTGAAGATTCTGCTCGCCCAACAGCCGCAGCAGCCGGTTCCGCAGATTCTCGCGGTCGATCAGCATGAACAGCGTAAAGATCAGAACCAGTCCCGCTGTGCCCAACGGCCTGAGCACACTACCCGCGTATTGGTGGATTGCCTGCATCATGTTGTGCTCAGTCACGATCTCGACTTTCAGCGGCGCCTGCACGCCCGGCTGCTTTTGATCGCTGACCTGGACGCCCAGATCTTCGAGTGCGGAGATGGCGTCGTTGAGGCTGTTCGAGTGACCCTGCAGCGCGGCAATCTTACGCTGGATATTCTGCGCATCGTTGCGCAGCCGGCTGCCCACTTCCATCATCTGCCCCATCGCGAGCCAGCCCACGATCACCAGCAGAGCGCCTGACACGATCAGCACCAGGCCCGCTGCGGCCGCGCGGGGGATCCGCCACCCTTCAAGCCGCTTGACTATGGGACTGAGAAGGAATGCCAGCAAAAGCGCAAACGCCAGCGGAATGAGAAGCTCTCGTGCGAAGTAGAGAACGGCGATGACAAGGATCAGGCCAAGTATCGGCACGAGCCTTGAGTTTCCGATCTGAGCGCGTTCAGTCAAGATTGAATCTTACCAGTCACGGGGCCGTTCAGAAGTGCTGCCGATCTTTTTTCCGAAGCAGTTCGCACATTGCGAGAAACCAGCCTGGAATCCGCGGCGCTCGATTTCCAAGTTGCGATCCAAACGCCGCACACCTTCTCCAAGCGGCCGTGACATCCAGAAAGGGTAGCGCACCCAACCGGCCAAAGTAGCGAGACGTGCGGCAAACAGGTGAGTTCAAGCAGCTCATTGGGAATGCTTACAACGCTATCATTTCCGCTTCGACAGACGCCAGAAGTAATTCTGGGGAAAGCGAAACAGATTCCGGACGGATCACCAGCTACCCGTCAGTAACTACTTGTTAAACACCTGTCCGCTTCAGTTGCGTTCGTCGTACCGGCTACCCCAGCTTTGTCGGTGGCGGCATTCTCGTCTGTGGAGAGTGGCCATCATAAAGCTCTGAATTGGGGAAATTCGCTGCAGATTTGTCGATTGAAGATCAAGAACTTCCGGGGCATCAGAGACGCAACTATTCTCTTACCGAAGTTGAAGCCGCGAACTCCGATCTCACGGATGAGCTACGGGCGCGTTTCGGTGAGCACGTTGAATTTTGGATTACTACGACAGGCACGTTTTACGAGATATCCGACCCGCAAGTGGTTGATGCAGCCCGCATCACTGAGGCGCTCCGCGTAACTTTCATCGGATTCTATGACTCCAAGGAGGCCGACATTCTTCGGCTCAATCCAGGCACAAAAATGGATCGCAGCGCAGTCGTTGGCACTCTATCCCACGGACCCGCAACATAGATGTCATATCTGGAGGAAGCTCGTGGCCATCGGTGTACTTGTTCTAAAGCCACAGACCTGTGGTCGCAAAGACGTTGCCCTTTCCACAACTTGCCATCGCCATGAGCGCTTCGCCTTCGGCGTCCTCGGCGTGCCTCGAACGCGGAGCCGGATCCTTTGCAGAATGTCGGTGAAGACAAATCTGACCTGCGAGAATTAATCGTCCTATTCTTGCGATTCTGCGCAGATTCTTTACCGATTCGAGTTCTCAGAGGTTTGAGCCTCTCCACTCCTCGGCTCTTCTCTTCGTTCTTCAAACCAGGAATTCACGCGAAGCCCGCTGGTTCCCTTCTCGGTCTGCGTTAAGCGGAACGAATATACCAGCGTAAAGCGAAACAAACTGGAATCAGTGTCGACCCATTCAGTGATTCTCCCTCAATAGCGTTCTGCTTTCTAGATGCCTGCGGTGGACGTGATGTGAGTCACATGCTGTGACACCTCGTTTCTACGAGAATTTGTCACGTCGCAGGAGCAGTACGATGACAACCATGCCACTTTCTGAAAGTAAGGCTATCCTCACTCTACCCGGTGATCAGGTGAGGCAGATTCAATGGCGCTTTGCTAAGCGCTTTGATCTGCAGATGCTGGTGCAATCCGCACGCAGCACTGCGCGCGGGACCGTAGCGCAACTGGTAGCGGCAGGCGAGCGCAACACCCATGAATGGACCGAAGCCAAGGCCGGAATGATGGACGCCTTTGACCGCGCGGGTATTACCGCGGCATTCATGGAGCCGGAAGAGGGTGGGTTCATTGCAGGACCGAAGAACCTGGCGCTGGGTCTGGCGGCGTTCGAATTGGCATGGGTTGATGGGGGTGCGGCGACGGCGAGTCTGGCAGGGTTTCTGGCGCTTTCGCCGATTCACGAGCGGGGTACTTCCGAGCAGGTTTCGCACTACAAGAAGCTGGCCGCTCCGCCGCAACCTGGAGAGGATCGCAAGCCGTGGCGCGGGGCTTTTGCGCTTACCGAACCAATTCCTTATGTCGGCGTCGATACTGGTGTGCTGAACGGCAATTTGCGCGTGGTGGAGTGGAGAGACGGCGAAGAGCCCTTGCTGCAGGTGGACAAGCGCGGCCGCTTCATTACCGGGATCGCGTTTGCAAATTTTGTGACCACTGCGGTGACCTCAGACGATGAGCGTATCAAGGGCAGCTGCGTGGTGATTGTGGAAGAGACTGACGAAGGCGTGTTTGATCGCGGCACGCCCACCAGGAAGCTCGTACATCAGCTTTCGTCCACTGGCGATCCGGTCTTTCACCTCAAGGTTCCGGCAAGCCGCATCGTAGGCGGATACACGATCAAAGACGGCGTGATTGTGCCGAATTTCAACCACACCGAAGTGATTGAAGCCGTGTTTCGCAGAACGCGCGTGCCTGTGGGCCTGATGACGGCGGCCAAGCTCTTGTCGGCGGTTGAGCCGGTTATTCGCTATCAGCGGCAGCGGTTCCGCGGTGGCGAAGGAACAAGACCCGGCTCGGTGCGCTATGAGCAAGGGATCCAGCAACGCGAGGATGCACTGCATCGCCTGGTAGACGTTTGGGCGGCCGGAGAAGCTGCCGCATCTCTTGGGTTCGCTGCGGCGCGATTGTTCGATGAGCTAGATCCGCTGGAGAAGAAGAAGACAGCGCTCATGGAGGAGCGAGGCGTACAGGGCGGACGCGCAGAGATGAAGGCGCTTAAAGTTAGCCAGCAACGCGCCATTGAGCTGCTTAGCCTCAAGCCCGGCAATCCGCGACGGATTGAGCTGGAGGCAGATCCGCTGGTGCAATTTGTGCTGAAGGATGCTGAAGCAAATGTACTGTGTCCATGCACCAAGCTTTGGAACACCGGCCATGGCGCCAACATGATGCGCGAAGCGGTGAGTCTTATGGGCGGCTATGGAATTACCGAGGATTGTCCAGGATTCCTTGCCAACAAGTGGATGGACGCACAACTGGAAGCCACCTACGAAGGACCGGAAGCTGTGCAGCGCCGGCAGTTGACTGTGACGATGGTGGATGAAGTGTTTTTGGCCCTGTTCCGCGCCTGGACGAGCGACATGCGGATGATTGCCAGCAGTCATCCGGGCACGGGAGCGTGCACGCTTGCTTCAGCCATGACCCTCTGGGCCTGGACAGTGAATCATCTGCAGCGGGTCACTGATCCAGCAGGAAACAAGCTTTATCACGGGCAGCGGCAAGGCGTGACCTTCGCGCTGGCCGATGCGCTGAGCTGGCTGATGGCATCGCGCAGCCAGATTCAGGATGTGCTGGAACTGGAGCGGGTCGGAAGCGCCGAAACCGCGCTCGGCAATGAGCTGTTTGAGACCGTGCGGTTCCTCAGCGATTTGTGCCACACACAGGCGGCGCAGGCGTCAGGCGAGGTTTCGCGCATCTGTGCTGAGCTGGTTTTTGGTTACAACTGCCATCCTTCATGGGACGAGAAGGAACACCGAAACTGCTTTTTGGCAGAAGAACTGGATGAGTTTGAGGAGACGATGCCGGGCATCAGCGCCATGGCGATCGACGTACTTGCCGCCGATAAAAGCCATCCGGCCAAAGCTGGCCCTTGCGCGGGCTGCGCGGGATCGAGTGATTTCCTTCGTTTGCAGAGCAAACTCACTACCTGCCTTACCGGTGCGCGCTTGGCCAAGGATCGCGCTGCCGATGTGGTCAGCAAAGTGATGATCCCCGAGGCGTTGGACTACCCGGCGACAGGGGCATGAACGAGACGACGCAAATGCATGGCCTCGAGCGCCAGACGATGGAGGTCGATCTTGCCTGCGTCGGATTTGGACCGGCCATGGGTGGCTTCCTGACCACGCTTTTGCAGGCGTGGAACGCTAACCTTGCTGACCCAGCATTCGAGAGCCACGTGGCGCCCGGCATGCCGCTGCAGGTGATCTGCTTCGAGCGTGCAGACGATCTAGCTGCGGGGGTGAGCGGTGTTGTCACGCGCGCTGAGGCAATTCGGGCCAGCTTACCGTCTCTCGACCCCGCGCAGATTCCGATGGCCGCGGAGGTTAGGGAGGAACGCATCCTTTATCTGCTAGATCCAATAGGAGCGAGCAGGCGTGCTCTGGCGCTGAGGATTGCGGATTACGTGCTCCGGCTTGGTAGGAGATTCCTCCTTGAGGACGACGCTCTTGAACTGCCCTGGACGCCTGGCTTTCTGCATAAACGCGGCGGGCTGATTCTCTCAATTGGACAATTCAATCAATGGGTCGGCTCGCAACTGATGAGCAGCGGACTGGTACAGATTTGGCCCGGCATGCCCGTCAGCAAGCCATTGTTTGGCGAAGAAAACAATAAGCAACGTCGAGCGGTTTCCGGGGTTCAACTGGCCGATCAAGGCGTGGATAAACAGGGATCTCCGGTGGATGGGTTCACACCGGGTATGGATGTGCGCGCGTCATTGACGGTCGTGGGAGACGGCCCGGTCGGCGCAGTCGGCCGCCAGATTGACGAGCATTTTGGGATGCCGGAAAGTCACGCCCGGCGAGATTGGGCGCTAGGCATGAAGATGGTGATCCAACTGCCTGCAGACTCAACGCTTGAGCCCGGTACCGTATGGCACACATTCGGATTCCCTGAACCGGAGATCTTCGGATTCCTCTATGTCCATCCGCAGAACATGGTCTCGGTGGGAATCTTTGTTCCATCGTGGATGGGCGATCCGTTGCGCACGGGCTACCGCTATTTGCAGCACTACATTCAGCACCCCGCACTCTGGAAGCACCTGAAATACGGCGCGCTGCGCTCATGGGGCGCCAAATCGCTGGATGAATCCGGCAGGCACGGTGAGCCATTCCTCACCGGCGACGGATTCGCCCGTATCGGCGAGGGCTCCGGCTCTACCAACATGTTGACCGGATCGGGAGTCGACGAAGCCTGGACAACAGGAGTGCAACTTGGAAATGCAGTTGTGGAGTTGCTGAAGTGCGGTCGGCCATTTACGCAGGAAAACCTCGCAGAGACATACGAGAAACAGCGCCGCTCAAGCTCGATCGAACTCGAAGCAGTGGAGGCGCAAAACGCTCGCAACGGGTTCCATCACGGATTTGTGCGCGGACTTGCAGGCATGGCGCTTGCTGGACTGACTCATGGCCGGCTTTCGTTCAACGCTAGAATTCCACCCGCTCCAGAGCAGATCCGCCGACTTGGTCCGAGACAGGCCTTAGCCTCCGGTAGCGAGTCGTATTCGCACGACGCAATCATGACGGCGCGCGGATGGCCCGAAATTCCATTTGACGGCCGACTGCTTGTAACGCACCAGGATGCACTGCTGATGGGCGGCAAGGTTCAGGCAATACCGGGCTATGCCGATCACGTTGTGGTAGTCGACCGCCAGCGGTGCAGGTTATGCGGTGAAAAAACATGCGTCTCAATGTGCTCGGGTGAAGCGCTTACCTTGGGAGACAGCGGCGTGCCGGTGTTTGAGCGCGAAAAATGCGTGCATTGCGGGGCCTGCCTATGGAATTGCGCGCACTCGCCGGACGGAGAGCGGTCAAACATTGAATTCCGCGCCGGCGCAGGCGGGCTGCATTCAAGCGAGAACTAAAGACAGAGAGAGAAGATGGCACAACTTTTTCACATCGTCGTCTGCGCAGGCATTGTTCCAGATCCTCTGCAGACCTTGGAGCCGAACGGCAATCTTGCGAGTCCGGGGCTCAAAAACGAGATGGTGCTACCCGCGATGCTCGACCCGTGGGCGGCGAACGCTTTATATGAAGCAGCCAGTCTGACAGCAAAGAACCCCGGCAGCAGAATCTGGCTGATTTCGCTGGGGCCAAAGTCAAAGCTTCAGCAGGTGATGATGACCGTGGCGCAGAAGGTGAGCTTCGAACTTGTTCCTATTGACGGTCCGATTGGCGGGTTTGCCGACGCAGGCCCAACTGCGGATGCGCTCACAGCAACAATCGCTGCACTGCCGGGTCTGGACCGCGCGAAACTGCTGCTGTTCGGCGGATGGGAATCTGCCAGTCGCGGTGCCGGGGTTACGCTGCAACTCGTGGGCGAGCGTCTTGGCATCATGGATCAGTTCCAGGGCGTAGATCAGATCGAGTTCCGAGACGACGGGTCATTCGAAGTGCTGGAACGGGTGGAAGGCGGCAGGCACCAAGTGTCGGTTTGCTCGGGCTCTCCTGCAGTTTTTGGATGGGCCACAGGTAATCTTGCCGAGCCGCGGAACAATCCTCAGATTGGAATGGCCAACATGCGATCCATCATTCCCGCTCTCCAGAAAGCGAAAACGGCAGGGCTGGAGGCAGGCAATCTGCACTATGCTTCAGTGAATCTGCCGAAGCAGCTTCGCTCCACCCGTATAGAAAAAAGCCTGACCTCGGAAGAAGTTGCGCGCGAAATCATCAAATGGATGGAGGCGGACTGATGGATTCAATTCTGGTTTTGACTCATCAGGAAGACTGCAGCGCCGATCTCACGAAGACTTCGCTTGAGGCAGTTACCGCCGGCTTGGAACTTGCAGAGCAGCTTGGTGCGCAGCTCTCGATTGGCGCTATCGCGCAGGATGCATTGAAGGCGGTCAAGGTACTCGTCGGCACCCACGCAAGGATC
>Ga0335073_10011145_pt1 | contig 12633 bp, 7 predicted proteins | sample Lox_Sample_22_FD_207093 | JGI IMG/M metagenome (GOLD analysis project Ga0335073, IMG submission 207093) | Soil microbial communities from Loxahatchee National Wildlife Refuge, Florida, United States - Lox_Sample_2.2 | ecosystem: Environmental > Terrestrial > Soil > Wetlands | place: USA: Florida...
CCGACCCGGCGGGCGGGCTCGACGCCGAGCAGCTCTACCAGGTGGGGCTGATCAGGAGCGCCACCGGCACCCTGCTGACGCTGGTCAACGACCTCCTCGACGTCGCCAAGGCGGAGTCTGGGCAGCTCGTCATCGAGCCGGCCGAAGTCAACCTGCCCGCGCTGCTCGCGACCCTGCGCGGGCTCACCCGCCCGATAGCCGAGGGCAAGCCAGTCGAGGTGGTGGTGACCGCTGACGGCGCCCCCGCCACGGCGCTGTCCGACGAGGTGGCGCTGACCGCGATTCTGCGAAACCTGCTGTCGAACGCCATCAAGTACACCGACGAGGGCGAGGTACGGCTGAGCGTGCGCACCGCCCCCGAACGGGTCGAGATCCGCGTCTCCGATACCGGCACCGGGATACCCGAGGGTCAGGTGGAGCGGGTGTTCGAGGAGTTCTACCAGGTGCCGGGGGCCAGGCGGGGCGGCACGGGCCTGGGACTGCCCTACGCCCGCCGTCTGGCCAGGCTTCTGGGCGGCGAGCTGACGCTGATCAGCGAGGCCGGCCGGGGGACCACCGCGGTGCTGAGCCTCCCGCACGGGACTCCGTCCGTCGGGACGATCGTCCTGGCCGACGACGACGCGGCCTTCCGTCAGGTGCTCAAGGCGATGCTCACCGGCTTGGCCGACCGGGTTATCGAGGCGGACGATGGCGCCCAGGCGCTCGCCGCCGTCAACACCAATAGCGTGAATCTTGTGCTTGCCGATCTGGGAATGCCGAGCCTGGACGGCCGCGCGCTGCTTGACCGGCTGCCTCCCGGCCTGCCGGCCATCGTCATCACCGGGCATGACGTGGCCGCGCCGCCGCGCGCCGCGGCCCTGTTGCAGAAGGATCAGCTCACCAGGGAACGGCTGGCGTTCGCCATCCGCCGCGTCAGCCAGGGCACGCGATGACCGAGTCCGCGGCCGACCTGCTGCTCGTGGATGACGACGAGGCCAAGCGCTACATCATCGCGACCTGGCTGCGGCGGGCAGGTCACGCCGTGACCGAGGTGGGCACCGGACAGGAGGCGCTGAGCGCCGTGGGCGCGGCCGACCTGGTCCTGCTCGACGTGAACCTGCCCGACATGAGCGGCTTCGAGGTATGCCGCCGGATCAAGGCGGACCCGCGGACGGCCGCGATCCCCGTGATTCAGGTGTCCGCCACCGCCGTCGGCGTCGCCGACCGTGCCCAGGGCCTGACCGAGGGGGCCGACGCCTACCTGACTGAGCCCACCGAACCCGAGGAACTGCTCGCCACGGTATTGGCCGCCCTGCGCTATTCCCGGGCCAGGCAGCGCGCGGAGCGGAGCGCCGCGATGCTGACCGCGCTGGCCAGCGTGACCCTGGACATCAACGCCGCCGAGACCTTTGACGGACTGGCGGCAGCGACGGCGGCCGGTGCCGCCAGGATCTTCTCGGTTCCCGCCATCTTGGTCCTGGAGATGCCGGACGGCCAGGTACGCAGGGTGGCGGCGAATCCCGGCATCAGGGAAACGATCAGGCGCGGCGGTCCACCCGGCCTCGCGGCCCGGGTCGCCGAGTGCGTGCTCGGCCCCGGCCAGGCCAGCGCGGTCGGCAACATAAGCCGGGACGACTGGGTGCGAATCGTGCCAGACACCACGCTGCGGCGCGATGTCTGCCTGGCCGCCACCCGGATCAAGCCAGGCAAGCGGCCCGCGGCCATCGTGGTCGACTGCGAGGGCATCTCCGGCGAGGAGGATATGCAGATTCTCAAGCAGCTGGCACAGTCGGCTGCGCTTGGCCTGGAGGCGCTGCGTTCCTCGGCCGAAGAACACCTGGTGGCGCTGACCCTGCAGCGGAGCTTCCTGCCCGCGGCGCTGCCCGCGATACCGGGCCTCGTGATGGCGTTCCGCTACCTGCCCGCCAGCGACCAGGCCGAGGTCGGCGGGGATTTCTACGAGGCCATGCCCTGGCGGGACGGGGTGCTTGTGGCAATCGGCGACGTGCAGGGACACTCGCTGCACGCCGCGACCGTGATGGGGGAGCTGCGGCACGCGCTGCACGCGTTCTTCACCGAGGGCCACTCGCCGCTGGCGCTCACCGGCCTCATCAACGACGTCCTGCGGCGATACCACCCGGATGTCATCGCCACCTTGTGCCTGGTGTTGCTGGAACCCGAGACCGGCCAGCTCTCGATCGTGAACTGCGGGCACATGCCGCTGCTGTTGCTTGACGAAAGCGGCGCGGCCTACGTCGGCGAAGGTGGCCTGATGCTGGGACTGACCCGGCACCAGCCGCACGTGGAGACGGCCTTCCTGCCCGTGGGCGGCACCGCCCTGCTGTTCACCGACGGTCTCATAGAGGATCGCGACGTGATGATCGATTACAACCTGGACCGGCTGCGTACCACCGCGTTGCAGGCCCCCGATCCCGACGTCGAGGCGTTCGCCAATCACATATTGTCCGCGTTCGGCTCCAGCGAAGACGACGTCGCGATGATCGTGCTGCGCCGAACCGGCTAGGCGGCCTGAGCCCGTTAGGACTGCATCGCTTCCTGAACGCTTGAGTGCACCGGCATGATGCGCGCGGCGCCCGTCAGCTGCAACACGCGGCGCACCGAACCGTCCGGCGACACGGCCACCCGCAGCATCACGTTCCGCGTGGCGGCCCACTCGTGCGCGCGCATGATCGCGTGCACCCCCGAGGAGTCGCAGAAAGTCGTCGAGGTCAGGTCCCCGATCACCGTGTCCACGCCCGGAGCCACGACGCCGACCAGCTGCTCGTAAACCTCATCGGAGTTGGTGACGTCGATCTCGTCAGGCAGCACGACGACGACCGGCATGACCTGCGCCGCCTGATCATCCATGACTCAGCCAGAGTACCGCGTCCTTAGGCCGGTCAGCGTGCTACGGGACGATCACGACCGGTACCGGGCAGTGGCGGGCCAGGCTGACCGCGACCGAACCCATCACACGATGGCTGACATGAGAGGAACTGCCTACGATGATCACCACGGTGTCACCGGGATGGGCCTTGAGGATGGCTGAGGTTGCCTCGACCAGCTGCTCGGGGATGACGCCCTGGCGCCGGCGGAACGTCCACTCCGCCCCGCTGCCATTCAGCCGCGCCGCGGCCGAGGCGCGAAGCTCCTTCTCGATGTCGTCGAAGTCGGCTTCCACCTGGACGATGGCGTCGGCCGACAGCATGTCGATGGCGGCCAGGTGAGCCACGTAGACGACCTCGATGCTGCCCGGCCGGCCCTGGAGGAACCTGACCGCAGCATCAAGCGCGCGGCTGGCGGGAGGAGAGCCGTCGTACCCGACCACAAGGCGCAGGTTTGCCCCGGACGCCGGATCCGTCGACCGCTGACTCTCGGTGATGTCTGACATGCCCTCTCCCTGGCTTGCGCCTCAATGGCTTACCGGTTTCAGTACGCCCGGCCGAAGATGACCCGTTTGCCATAGGCCGACGGCTGACCGCACCGGATGCAAGTCCCCTGCTCGGGCTCGCCGTCGGCCGGGATGACGCGCGGCGTGGCGCCGGTGGCGGCCTTGATCTCGTCCTCGCACTCGGGCTGGCCGCACGCCAGCGCCCGGGCCCAGCCGGTCGCGACCGCCGCCGCGAACTCGTCCCAGGTGTCCACGGTAGCGGTCCGCTGATCGCGGAACTCGGTGGCTCGCCGCAGTAGCAGCTCCTGGAAGGCGGTCAGCTCCACGCTGAGCAGGGCGGGAGCCGAGTCGAGCGAGACTGGCCTCTTTTCTTCGCCGAGCCGGGTGGCCACCAGCGCCGTGCCCGCGGCCAGGTCGCGCGGGCCGAGCTCCAGGCGGATCGGGACGCCGCGCATCTCCCAGTCGTTGAACTTGAAGCCGGGGGACAGCTGCGGACGGTCGTCGACGTGTGTGCGGATGCCGCCCTGGTGCAGCCGGGCAGCCAGCTCCCTGGCGGCCGGCAGGACCTGCTCGGCCGCCTCACCGCGGCCGATCGGGACGATCACCACCTGGTAGGGCGCGAGCAGCGGGGGCAGGACGAGGCCCTTGTCGTCGCCATGGGTCATGATCACCCCGCCGATCATGCGCGCGCTCATGCCCCAAGACGTGGTGTGGCAAAGCTCGAGCTCGCCGCTCTCGGCCGCGTACTGGATGTTGAAGACCTTGGCGAAGTTCGTCCCCATGAAGTGCGACGTGCCCGACTGCAGCGCCCGCCCGTCGCGCATCATCCCCTCGACCGTATAGGTCCGCCGGGCGCCGGGAAACCGCTCGCCCGCCGTCTTCTCGCCCGCGATGACGGGCATGGCCGCCACATCCCTGGACACCCTCTCGTAGAGGTCGAGGGCGAGCAGGGTCTCGCGCATGGCGTCGGCCTCATCGGCGTGCGCGGTATGACCCTCCTGCCACAGGAACTCGGTGGTGCGCAGGAACATCCGCGGGCGCAGCTCCCAGCGGACCACGTTGGCCCACTGGTTGAGCAGCATCGGCAGGTCCCGGTGCGAGCTGATCCACTTGGCCATCATCTCGCCGATGATCGTCTCCGAGGTCGGCCGGATGATCAGCGGCTCCTCGAGCTCCTTGCCGCCTGCGTGGGTGACGACCGCGAGCTCCGGCGCGAAGCCCTCGACGTGTTCGGCCTCGCGCTGCAGGTAGCTCTCCGGGATAAGCAGCGGGAAGTAGGCGTTGACGTGACCGGTTTCCTTGATCCGCCGGTCGATGTCGGCCTGCAACAGCTCCCAGATCCGGTACCCGTATGGCCGGATCACCATCGTGCCCCTGACCGGGCCGCGGTCCACCAGCTCGGCCTTGAAGACGACCTCGTTGTACCAGGCGGAGAAGTCTTCGCTCTGCGGGGTCACACCGCGTTCATCGCGCGCCACACCCGCAGGATAGGGGATCACGCCCCCCGGCACCGCCCGGTTTTCGCGGCGGCGGGGGCCGGATGCGCGCGCCACGGTCCGTTCGTCCGGCGCAATCTGGGGTCAAGGCCGGAGAGTATTACCGTTGCCGAACCGGCGCGCGGGTTACGCCTGCGGAGCGGCTCAGCCGCCTACCCTGGCCCATGGAAACCCTGTTTCGGGAGGCAGCCGATGACGGTCGATCCGGTCAGCACCTCGATGTTGGCCAGCACCGCGGACCGGGAGCGCGCGATCGACGTGCTGAAAGCGGGTTTCGCCGAGGGCAGGCTCGGCAAGGCCGAATTCGACGAACGGGCCGCCCGGGTATACGCGGCCCGGACCTACGCCGACCTGGCCCCTCTCGTCGCCGACCTGCCGGCCGGGCCAGCGGTTGGCTTCCCGCCGCCCGCCGCACCGGTTCCCCCGGCCATCAACGGGCTCGCGGTGGCCTCGCTGATCTGCGGTCTGGCCGAGATCCCAACCCTGGGGCTGAGCGCGCTTCCCGCGGTCATCCTCGGGAACAGAGCACGGCAGCAGATCCGCCGGACCGGCCAGCGCGGCGACGGCCTCGCGGTGGCGGGGCTGATCCTGGGCTGGACCGCTATCAGGCTTTTCTTCGCCGCGGTCATCATCATGATGATCTGGCTCGCGCTGCCGCCCGGCCCTGGCACCGGCGGCCCCATCGGCGGCTAGGGTAAGACGGCACCCTAGGCGGAGGTCCGCTTGCCGCGGGTCAGCAGCCTGGTTATCAGTGACCTGGCGGCCGGCCGCGTCGCCAGCAGGGTCGCCAGGCACACCGCGGCGAACAGGGAGTAGGGGACAAGGTCCCTGGTTGCCTGGGCGATGGCGCCGCCCCCGGCCGACGCGATCCCCTGGCCGACGGCCCAGGCCAGGTTGATCAGGCCGAAGGCCAGGCCCTGGTTCAGGTTGACCCGGTGTGCTCCGCCGCTGGTCATGGCCATCGCGGGGGTGAACAGCGACCCGTAGGCCGGCAGGCCGAGGACAAGCAGCGTGATCAGCACCGCCGCCGGGGCCAGCACCGGAGCCAGCAGGCTGACCACGATCGAGGCAGCCAGCGAAATGCGCACGGGCACGAGCGGGCCGCGCCGGTCGGAAAGCCTGCCGCTCAGCGGGGCCAGGCCCGCCTCGATCGCGGCCGCAAGCAGGAAGGTCAGGCCGATCAGGGGGGCGCTGACGCCAAGTCGGCTGAGCCGCAGCGGCGCCAGCACGTCGACCAGGCCGAACGCCATGCCCGCCAGCGCGGTCAGCCACATCCCCGCGCTCACGTGCGGATCACGCAGGGCAGGCCACGCGGCGCGCAGGCCCTGCTGCTCCTCTGCCTCGGCCGGGCGTGGCAGCGCGAACGCGGCCACGATGAGCAGCACGTCGGCCACTGCGGCGGCAGAGAACGCGGGCCCGGTCCCGACCCGGCTGGCCACCGCGCCGATAACCGGGCCGAGCAGCGCCCCGCCCACGGCGGCGCCAAGCGCCGTGCCGATCAGCTCACCGCGCCGCTCGGGCGGCCCGGCGGTGGCCAGCCAGGCCAGGCCGGCGCCCCAGATGCACGAGCCGCCAAGCCCCTGCACGAACCGGGCGATGTCGAGCACCAACGCAGACGATGACCAGCCGAACACGAACGTGGACACGCCCATCAGGACCAGGCCGAGGAGCACGACCTTGCGGTCGCCCAGCCGCGCGACCAGCAGGCCGCTCGGCAACGCCGCGACCAGGGTGCCCGCGGGGTAGGCCGCGACCAGGATCCCGGCGCCGGCCTTCGACAGCCCGGCCACGTGCGTGTAGTGCGGCAGCAGCGGGGTCAGCGCGGTATAAAAGCTCAGTTCGACCAGCGCGAGAACGCTGACGTAGATCAGCAGCGCTCGCAGCCCCGGTGGAAGACTCCGCTCGCGCCGCGCCACGTGTTCGTCCTCGCTCTCCTCGGGATCCGACCTGATCGGGCGTTAAGCCGGCGTAATCGTCTGTTTCCCAGACGCCGCGCCGGGTGACGCGGAGCAGGTATTCCTCGCGGTTGAGCGGGTTCTCGTCGGTTCGCTGCCTGGTCGGGACCGGCTCGTGGACAGACCCGTGAACCGGCTCGTAGCGGTCGAACGACGACTCCATGACGCCCTCGCCGCGGGTGAGCGGCGGGACCTGCTGCCGCAGCTCGTGCACCTTGGCCACCCGGATGTCTCCCTCCAAGATGCACCAGGAGTCCTTGGTCGAAGTCCCCGTGGTTGACGTCACTGTGGGTGCCGCGTGCAGCCTGGCCAGTACCGGCAGCAATATGTTGAGCGTGTCGGCCGGAGTCTCCAGGCGGAAGTGGTGGACCGGCTCGCAGACCACCGTGCCGGCCCGCTTCAGCGCGTCCATGACCACCAGGGGAGTGAGCTTGCGGAAGTCCTGCGGTGAGCTGAGCGGTCCGCGGGCCGACGGCGGGCCGTCGGGAACGCTGTACTGGGATCGCGCCAGCGACACGGTGCAGTCGGTGACTTGCCAGCCGTAAAGGCCCTGCCGCAGCGTCTGGGTGACGTAATGCTCCATGGCGGCGGCGAAGTTTTCCATGTTCTTATAAATGTAGAGCGGCACGGCCTGATGCCCAACCTCGAGCCGGAACTCGATGCCAGTGCCGGCTGGGGCGGGGTCGATGCGGAAACCAAGCGTCGCTAGAAACGGGTTCCCCGGCGCATGCAGGATTTCCTCCGCCGTGCCGGTGCGGACGGGCCGTTCGACGCATATCGGGGTGGTTTGCCTGAAGCCGACCTCGATCCCGTACTCGGTGGCCAGGGTGGCCTCTATCACCTGCTTCTGGACCTCGCCGTACAGGGAGACGTAGATCTCCTGGCGGATGTCGTCCTGGCGGACGTTGATGAGCGGGTCCTGCTCGGCGATCTCGGTTATCGCGACATGAAGCCGCGGCTTGTCACGCGGATCGCGGGCCACGATCGCGGTCTCCAGCGTCGGCGGCGCGAACTGATGCTGGCCGGCGTCGCCGCGGCCCGTCCCGATCGTAGCTGTCCCGATCACGTCGCCGATCTGGATTTCGGCCAGACCCGACAGCCTGGCGATCTGGCCCGCGCTTACCTCATCGCGGCGTGCCGCGGTGCCGTCGGCGAAGACGCTGATCGCCGTTACCTTGCCTTCGCGGCCGTGGCCGAACCGCACCCGATCCCGGGTCGCGATCGTGCCCGAGAACATGCGGACATAAGCGATCTTGTCGCCCGCGAGCCCGCGCTCGACCTTGAAAACGCGGCCGCTTACCGGCCCGCTTGCGTCCTGAGCCGCCGCGGGCAGCACCCCGGTGAGCTCGTGCAACAGGAAATCGACGCCCGCGCCGGTGATGGCGGACCCGAAGTAGACCGGGTGCATCACGGTCTCCTTGACCTGGCCGGCCAGCTTCTCCCGCAGCCAGTCCCGCGGTAGCGCCGTTTCGTGGTCGAAGCTGGAGCCGAGGTAGGCGACTAGGACCGCGTCGTCGTGCTCGGCCAGCAGTTCGGCCAGCCGCGATCCGACCGCCGGGTCGGCCGCATCGTCCGGGATGACGGCGGCCTCGCGCGTGCCAAGTCCGCTCACCGAGCTCATCGAGATGATGGCGGGCGTCAGCCGTTCGGCGATGTCGCTCAGCACGCGATCGTAGCCCGCCCCGCCACGGTCGACCTTGTTGACGAAGAACAGCGTCGGTACGCGCAGGCGCTGCAGGGCACGCCACAGGATGCGCGTCTGGGGCTGGACGCCCTCGACCGCCGATACCACGAGCACGACACCGTCCAGCACGCTAAGCGCGCGCTCCACCTCGGCCACGAAATCCGGGTGGCCGGGCGTGTCGATCAAGTTAACGGTGGTGTCGCCGACGGCGAACGAGACGACGGCAGACTTGATCGTGATCCCGCGCTGTCGCTCCAGCGCCAGCGAATCGGTCTGCGTCGTGCCCTCATCGACGCTGCCGGGTTCGTCGATGACGCCGGCGCAGTAGAGCAGCCGCTCCGTCAGCGTCGTCTTGCCGGCGTCAACATGGGCCAAGATCCCCAAGTTCAGTGTTCCGCTGAGTGTTCCGCGAGGCACGCGCCACATCCTCCGAATAAGCCGACAGACTCTTTTCGATGGACACGGACGCTCCTCGCATCACTGACTCCCTACGATCACGGGACCAGCCCGTCGCGCGCTGGCTGCTACGTCACGCATTGTCGTATCCCGCCCGCCAGTGACGCCAACGAATTTCCAGCCGCATGCGCGCCGGAGCGCGGCGTGACCGTTCGGGGCGTGTGGCCCCCCCAGCCCCGATAGGCGAGGCGTGTGGCCCCCCAGCCCCGATAGGCGCGGCCATACGCGGGCGAACAGAGATCTCAGGGCCACAGCTCGCGGGCGATCCTGCCGACCAGCGCGAGCTTGGCCCGCTGCTCATCCTGGCTGATCTGGTTGCCGTCGAGCTCGGTCGCGAACCCGCACTGGGTGGACAGCGCCAGTTGCTTACGCGGGTGAAACTCGGCTGCCCGCGCCACCCGGGCGGCGATTGCCGCGGGTTCCTCGAGTTGACCGAACTTGCTCGAGACCAGGCCAAGGACCACGGTCTTATCGTCGGGACAGTCGGCGAGCGGTTCGAAGCCGCCGGCTCGCTCGTCGTCGAACTCGAGGAGAAACACACCGAAGTTCGTCAGCCGGCCGAATACCTGGCTGGAGATCCGCCCGTATCCTCCCGACGTCGCGTAATGGCTCCTTATGTTGCCGCGGCACAGGTGGAGCGCGAACGTGACGCCGCTGATTCCCTCCGGGATCGTGTTCACAAGATCGAGCCCGTCGGCCAGCAGCCACGCGGCCGGGATGCCGCTGGCCGGATGAACCTCCCCGCGGGAAGGATCGGCCAGGCCGGCGATGTCGGGTGCATCGATCTGGATGTAGCCGCAGCCGATGTCGGCAAGCTCCCTGGCCTGCTCTTTGATCAGGGCCGCGGCGTCCGCGAGCAGCTCGAACGGGTCACTGTATGCACCTTGCCTGGCGGCCGCATCCCAGGCCCAATTGGCCAGCAACGGGCTGGGCAGGCTCTGCTTGACCGGCCTGCTCGCCCGGGCCCTGGCGTAAGCGAACGCGGTGGCCGCAGGCGACTGGACGCGGCGGATCTTTCCCGTGACGCGGAACGGGATGTGCCAGCACATCTTCTCGCCGGTGACCACGTGGGTCCAGGTCAGGGCCCGGCCCGCCGCCGCCTCGGTGCCCGATACCCCCTCGTAGAGGGGAGCCATGAAGTCGCTCCTGCGCATCTCCCCATCGGTGACGACGTCCAGGCCGGCTTGCTCCTGAAGCCAGATCGCCTCGTCGACCGCACGATCCTCGAACCGCGTGAACTCGGCCGTGGTCAGCTCGCCGGAAGCGCGCCTGGCCCGTGCCGCCTTCAGATATGCGGGCCGCAGAAGCGAGCCCGGCGTCTCAGCCCGGAAGACGGAAGTAGCAAGCCCCGTAAACATATGGTCAGCCAAATCGATCCGGCCCCGGCACGGCAAGCGTTCCGGATGGTCCCGGACGATGCCGGATAACGCGCCTAGCTCGGCCGCGATCAAGGCACTGAGCTCGCGGGCCGCCACGGAATTGCCAAGCTCGGCATGCCGCACGCTCGCTTCGCGCCACGCCGCGGCCGCTTGCCCGGGCCGTCCGGCCGCATGATGCAGTCCGCCGAGAGCCTGCAGCGTCAATGCCTGCTGGAACGGAACGTTAAGGCCGCGGACGATCCGGTGCGCCTGCTCACACGCGGCCGCAGCCTCCGCGAAACGGCCCTCGGCCTGGCGCAGGCTGCTCAGAGCGATAAGGGCGATGGCCTGACCGTAGCCGATGCCGAGCCTGCGGCACACCTCAAGGGCCCGTTCCGCCGTCGGCGCGGCGTCGTCGAGCCGCAGGGCCGCGTACGTGTGCGCGAGGCTGGCCAGGACCAGCGCTCGCAGGCTGGCGTGACCCGCGTCGTCGTCGGCCAGGGCCAGCGCCCGGCGCAGTGGTTCGGTGGCCGCGGCGTAATCGCCGCGATTACGGCGCTGCGACCCGAGCGCGTACTGGGCCGCCGCCTCGGTGAGCCGTATGCCATGCCGGCGGCTGACCGTGATTGCCGTGCGGAATGACTCCTCGGCCTCCTGGTACTGGCCGCAGACGAACCGGGCCAGGCCTCGGTCGTACCACAGATACGCCTCCACTTCCGGGTAGCCGCACGCCCGGGCCAGGGCCAGCGCGGCTTCGGTGTGGCGCATGACGGCATCCAGGCGACCGCGCGGGCAGTTCAGATAGGCCGCCAGCTCGAGGGCCTTCGCCTCCCCCCGCGTCTCACCCACCTCACGGAACAGCAGCGCGGCACGCTCGGCCCAGGCCAGGCACTGATCCGCGGTCACAAGCCCGTCCGAGCGCGCCAAGCCGAGGCCCAGCAGCGACACCGCCTCGCCGAGCCGGTTTCCTGCCTGCGCACACGCGCCCAGGGCGAGCTGATGCGCTCGCCTGGCCTCGTCGTGGTAACCCCGCAAGTCAAGGAAGTCGGCGCTGGCGGCGGCCAGTTCCCAGGCGTGCTCATCCAGGCCGAGCCGGCCCGCCTGGGCGACGGCGGCCACCAGGTCGAGCCGCTCGGCCTCGAACCACGCGGATGGGCGGGCGCATACGGCGTCGGCGACCGGGGGCGGGACAACCCAGCGCGCCGTGGTACCGGAGACGGGCGGGCGCTCGCGGGCAGGCAGCCGTCGGCCGGCCATTTCGGCTAGGGCCAGCCATCCGCCCAGAGCGCGGGTCAGCGCCGCCGTCCGAGTCGCCTCCGGCTCCTCAGCTTCGGCTCGTTCCCGGCCGAACAACCTGACCAGGTCGTGAAACCGGTAGCGAACCTGGCCGTCAGGCCCTTGACCCAACACATCAAGCAGCCGCGCATCGGCCAGGGTGTCTACCAGGTCGTGCGCCTCATCCAGACTCAGGCCGAGCAGCGGCGCCGCGACCCAGGCTCCGAAACCGGGCCCCTCAAGCAGCGCGAGCAGGCGCAAGGCCCGCGCTCCGGCTGGCTCCAGTGCGCGGTAACTCAGCGCCAGGCAGCCTCGCACGTCCAGGTCGCCGACGGCAAGCTGATCCAGCCGGCTCCGCTCATCGGCCAGCCGGCCGGCCAGCCTGGCCAGGCTCCAGTGCGGGCGAGAAGCCAGCCGCGCGCCCGCTATCCGCAGCGCCAGCGGAAGGTTCCCGCAAAGCCGGGAAATCTCCCCCGCCTCGGCCGGCTCGGCGGCGACCCTACGTGCGCCCGCTACCCCCGCCAGCAGCCGTACCGCGTCCCCGGTATCCGGGACGTCGAGCTCGAGGCGCTGCGCCCCAGCCAGGTCGGCCAGGCTCGAGCGGCTGGTCGACAGCACCGCGCAGGTGGGCGAACCCGGGATCAGCGGGCGCAATTGCGCGGCCGAATCGGCGTTGTCCAGGACCAGGAGCATCCGCCGTCCGGCCAGAAGTCCCCGGTACCATTCCGCCCGCTGATCAAGCCCGGTTGGCAAAGCGTTCCCGTCGACGCCAAGCAACCGCAAGAACCTGCCCAAGATCAGCGCCGGATCCGCTTGGGCGAAATGAAGATCGGCATATAGCTGTCCGTCGGGAAAAGCCGGGGCAATGAGGTGAGCCACATGCAAAGCCAGGGTCGACTTGCCCACGCCACCCCGCCCGCTGATAACGGCCACGGCGGGCGACAACCCAACGGCACGCTCATCAGGAAGGAGCACCGACTTAAGCCATTCCACCTGTTCTTCTCGTCCCGAGAAATCGGCGATATCGACCGGCAGCAAC
>Ga0335073_10011146_pt1 | contig 12632 bp, 6 predicted proteins | sample Lox_Sample_22_FD_207093 | JGI IMG/M metagenome (GOLD analysis project Ga0335073, IMG submission 207093) | Soil microbial communities from Loxahatchee National Wildlife Refuge, Florida, United States - Lox_Sample_2.2 | ecosystem: Environmental > Terrestrial > Soil > Wetlands | place: USA: Florida...
CAAGGCGCACGGGCGACCCGGCCACACGCAAACAGTTTCTCGCTCGCGCCCAGTATTGGAAGAACATCTTCAATCCAAATGCGACGCCGGAGGGCGGCTATATCCAGAATCGAAATGCAGACGGCTCCTGGCCCAAATTCGACCCAGGATCCGATGACGGATTCGTCGAGGGCAGTGCAGCCCAGTATCTCTGGATGGTCCCCTTCAACCCCAGGGGATTATTCAACCTGCTCGGCGGAACGGAGAAGGCCAGCAATCGTCTGGATGCTTTTTTCTACAAACCCGATGGCACGCTGGCCGTTACCCAATCCGGTCCGCTCCACGCCGAGCTGAACAACGAGCCGTCCATCGAGACACCCTGGCTGTTTGATTTTCTGGGTGAGCCCTGGAAAACACAGGAGGCCGTTCGCAAAGTCCTGAACACCATCTGGACTAACTCGCCGAATGGCATGCCGGGCAACGATGATCTCGGCGAGATGTCCTCCTGGTACGTATGGTCCGCCATCGGGATGTATCCGGAGATTCCGGGCCGCGCCGAACTCGTACTCGGCAGCCCTCTGTTCTCGAAGATCGTCATCTATCGCAACCAGGGCGACATCACAATCCATGCACCTGGGGCGGCCGCCAACTCCCCTTATGTCCGGAGGCTAAGAGTGAACGGGCAGGACTCAACGAAGACCTGGCTTCCGGAGACCTTCGTCCAGCGAGGAGGAACGCTCGATTACGACCTGGGCTCCTCTCCCGACAAAAACTGGGGCGTTCACCCGGCGGATGTCCCGCCGTCATTCGAACCCTAGCAGGAAGCAAGCTTCGATGCCAGTTGCATCGGTCAATTTGCCCAGGCAGATCAGGCCAACCTCACAGCAACCAGGGAACCTCCGATCCTGGGAGAGCAAAGGACACCGAATCAGGTCACAATCCGCCATTCCCGCCCGGATCACTCAGCCTCCGCCGCAGTCTGGCTCCCGGCGGGGATTCTTTCTGCGCAGATCTTCGCCGGAAGGCTGCTGCCCACTCATGTCCTACAATCTCCTCGTGGCGTGGAGGGTCGCTCGCCCCTGATTGAATGAGAGTAAGGCTCAAAGATATCGCGGAAGATCTGAACCTCTCGAAAATGACCATTTCGAAGGTTCTGCGCGGCCAGACAGATATCAGCGAGGCGACGCGAGCGCGCGTCCTGCAGCGCGTGAGAGAGCTCAATTACATTCCCAATATCAGTGCCAGCAGCCTCCGCACAGGTCAGACCCGGACCATGGGGCTGGTCCTGCCCGCTCTCGGAGTTCCCCACCTCGCGCAGATCGCAGCAGGAATCAGCAAAACGCTGAGCCGTGAGAAGTATGAACTGATCGTTTCCTCCTCGGAAAACGATCTGGAGACCGAACAGAAACAGATCGGCATTTTTCTTTCTTTGCAGGTGGACGCGCTGCTGCTGGTTTCTCTCCAGGAAACTACGTTTTTCTTCGAAGAACTCCAGGGCAGAACAGAGATGCCGGTCGTTTTTGTTGGAAGCCGGCCGTCCGGGGTCACCGAGCAGTACGTGGGGCTCGACGAGGAAGAGGTCGGCAGGATCGCCTGCGAGCACCTGCTTCAGAGCGGCTGCCGGCGCGTCGCGTACATTCGCGGCTCCCACAGCGTGTCCGGAGACATGAGGTCCCGTGGATATCGGAACGCACTGCGGCGAAACGGAATCGAAGTCCAGCCGGATCTCATCATCGAGACAATGAGCCCGCAGCAGAGCGAGTATCAGCGCGGCTGCGAGGCCATGGAGAGGCTCCTGAGCCATCGAAGGCGGCCGGATGGCGTGATGACCTATACCGATATGCTGGCTGTTGGCGCGATGGATGCCGCCAGCCGCAGTGGGATGAGAATCCCGGAAGACATGCGTTTTGCCGGATGTGGAAATGATCCCCTGCTCTGTCACATGCGGATTCCTCTGACGAGTGTGGACACCGGCGGACAGGATCTGGGCGAGCGGGCCGGCAAGCTGGCGCTGCGTTTGGTCGGCCATCCAAAGGGCAAAGGGGTCCGGTGGGCGCTGGTTAAACCAAAACTCGTGAAAAGACGATCCTCAGAAGGTTCCCGCTGAACCGCGGGCAGGGGGAAATGAATGGCGAAACGAAAACAGGAGAGGCCCGCGGTATTCGATCTGGTCGTATTCGGCGAGTTCTTCTCCGACCTCATCTTCTACAAGCTGCCTCGCCGGCCGCGCTTCGGCGAAGAGTCAAAGACAGAGTCATTTCTGATCGCTCCAGGCGGAGGCCTCGCGACCACGGCCATCGCAGCCAGCCGGCTGGGGACAGTCACGGGCATCATCACACGCGTCGGCGCTGACGCGGACTCTTTGCCCACATGGAACCAGATGATGCAGGAGAGGCTCGACATCTCCGCCTGCGAGTATCGCAGCGATTTGCCTACCGCCCTCACCGTCTGCGTGGCCTACAAGACCGACCGGATGATGGTGACCTATGAGCCGATCAACCGCAGCCTGGAAGATCTGCTCGATCGTCGCGATGTGCGCCGCAAACTGGAGAGGGCACGCCATGTCCACCTGGCCTGCGCGCTTCGGCACGCGGCTCGGTGGCAACCGCTTCTGCGCGGGCTCCGCGAACGCGGCATCACCCTCTCGGCGGACTTTGGATGGAATCCAGACATCTCGATCAACGAACTTGTTTCGATCATCCGCCATTGCGATTTCATCTTTCCCAATGAGCATGAAGCGCGGGCCGTCACGGCGACCAGAACAACGCGGGGTGCTCTGGAAAAGCTGCAGGAATGGGTACGCGTGCCCGTGATCAAGCTGGGAGCGCGGGGCGCGCTGCTGATGGCGGAGGGACGGGTCTACCGGCAGCCCGCGCTGCCGCTGCCCTTGCCGCTGGTGGACGCCACCGGCGCCGGCGACGCATTCAACGGCGGCTTTCTGCACGCCTTTCTTCAGGGCATGGGCTGGGATGACTGTCTGCGCGCGGGCAACATCTGCGGCAGCATGGTGGGCACGCACGCGGGCGGCTCGCAGGGGCTGCCGGGGCCGCAGGAATACAAGCAGCGGCTGACGCAGATGCGCGGAGCCGGCGCCTGACCTGCGGCTGTTTTCTGTTGACAAGCAATTCGATCGCTGTGTAAAGTTGCCGTCCATGTAACGTTACCGGTAAAGTGACCGCGATTTATCGCAATTGGCGGCCCGCTTCCCCAGGTGGCCGGCCGCGCCGGTTTCGGGGAAATGTGCAGCGAATTACGGTACAGGAGCCTCGCTGGCGTGGGGCTCCGCGAACGGCTCGCTTCCGGAACGCGCAGCAGGAATCGGCGTACGGCAGTCTGCCTGTTGCGGCCGTGCCACCAGTCGAAAGGAACCGCTGCCGTTCCGGTTTGAATTGTAAGGAGGTCCATTTCGATGTTTCATCGTTCCCTTCTCTCCGGATTGCTCTTCCGCACAGTGCGGCGGACATGCTTCTCCCTGGCAATCCTTTCTCTGGCGTTCAGTGCGTCGGCCGGTGGGCAGATCGACACAGGCGCCATTGCGGGCATCGTGCAGGACAACAGCAATGCGCGCCTGCCCGGAACCACCATCGAGGTGACGAACGTGGCCACGAACGTCACGCAGACATTCGTGACCAATGCCGACGGCATTTATCAGGCGCTGCAGTTGATTCCAGGTATTTACAGCGTTACGGCAAAGCATCCGGGCTTTGCTACCCAGGTGAGGCAGGCCATCACCGTCAGCGTGCAAAGTCGCGTCCAGATCGACTTTTCGATGAGCGTCTCCTCGGTTCAGCAGCAGGTCGTGGTCAAAGAAGTGACTGCGCAGCTGCAGACCGAGTCCGCCGAGGTCAACAATGTCCTCAGCACGAAGAGCCTCAACGAGCTTCCTCTCAACGGACGCGATTACGATCAGCTGGCTCTGCTCCAGCCCGGCGTTTATCACGACCCGAGCAGCGAGGTGGCCAACCCCGCCGAAGGGCGATTCAGCTCGAACGGAAACCTGGAGCTGCAAAACTATTTCTCCCTTGATGGCATCGATAACAACACCGGTTCCGAGAACCTGCAGGAGCAGTCGGCGCAGGCAGTCATTCCTCCGCCCGACGCTCTCCAGGAGTTCGCGCTCCAGACCCGGACGTACTCGGCGGAGTTTGGCACCTCAGCCGGCGCGGTGGTCAACGTTTCGACAAAGTCCGGCACGAACGACTTTCACGGCGATCTGTGGGACTACGTGGAAAACAGTGCTTTCGACGCGAATTCCTGGTTCAATGATTACGGCGGTCTCCCCAACGGACACTTCGATCAGAATCAGTTTGGGGCCACAGCTGGCGGGCCGATCGTACGCAACCACACGTTCTTCTTTGTCGCCTACGAAACACTGCTCAGTCGTCAGGCCCAGACCGTGCTGTCGACCGTGCCCACGCCGGCCATGAAGACCGGCGACTTTACCAGCGTGCTCTCGAGCCATCCCATGACCGCGGTGGCTCAGGGACAGACCGGATGCATTACGGGGAATATTGTCTCGCCGAGCTGCATCGATCCGGTTGGACAGGCAATCATGAGCCTGTATCCCAACCCCAGTCCACAGCTGGGAGACGTCAATGTTTTCACAGGCGCGCCGAATTATCAGTTTGTGACTTCGGTCCCGAACGATACCCGGACTCTTGATGCCCGGATCGACCATACTCTCAACCCGAAAAACCAGCTCTTTGGACGATATGCCAACGATATCTCCGACTACGAGTCGCCGTTATGGACTGCAAATCCAGTCGCTGGCAATGGAGAGTTCTCGACGGCCTACATCCTTCACGATCAGTCCCTTGCTCTGGGCTGGACGATGACGCCTGACTCTTCGCTGGTCAACACGGCGCACTTCGGATATCTGCGCGACTTCTCGCACAGCGATCCGGTGGGCCTCCCGCTGGGTGTGTCCGACGCGCCAAATTATGGTCTCAGCGGAATTCCGGTCAATCCGGAAACCGCGGGGATTCCGCCCAATTACATCTTTGGGTTGACCACCATTGGATCGTCGATCTATCGGCCGCAGTTCCAGGTCGCGCAGGTTTTTCAGGCCATCGACGACGTCTACAAACTGATCGGAAAGCATAGTCTCCAGTTCGGCTATGAGTTTCATGAGAACTCCCTCAACTTCTTCGATCTGGAAGCTCCGCAGGGCGTAATCCTCGCCGAAGGGGACTATACCGATACGCCCGGCTTTGGCATCGGAGACTATCTCCTCGGTGATATCGCCGAAGCGATTTGGGAAACCCCGCTCGAGGTGAACAACTACATTCGGGGTAACTCGTTCTATGGTCAGGACACCTGGCGCGTGAGCCGCAATTTGACCGTGAATTACGGGCTTCGCTATGAACTCTATCCGCCGTTCTGGCTCAACCGGGAGAACCGCACTGCGAACTTCAGTTCGGCCAACGGCGGAGAAATGCTGACCGCCTCCTCGGACGGCTGGTATGGACGCACGCTCATTCACCCTGACAGGACGGATTTTGCGCCTCGAGGCGGGTTTGCCTGGCACGCAGCCAAACCCCTCGTCCTGCGTGGCGGCTACGGCATTTTCCATCAGTTCATCAACCGTATCGGGTCGGAATCGATGCTGCAGCTCAACCCGCCCTTCCTCCTCGATGACTCTCTATCTCAGTCTTTCGGCAGCACGACACCGGTGTTCCAGCTGAAGAACGGATTTCCGGCGGCGGCGCTGCAGGCGCAGGGAGTCGTCCTTCCGTCTCTGCAGTTGCGCGCGCAGGATCCGAACGAGCGCACCACGTATGTGGAGCAGGCCAGCTTCGGTCCCGAATTTCAGCTCAGTAACACAACGCTGCTCGATGCGATCTGGGTGGGTAACTGGGGCCGGAAGATGAACCGGCTGCGCAACGCCAACCAGGGGGTCGTGACAGGGTTCAGCGGCGCCAGTCCTGTGGTAACGTTCCCCTACCCGAATCTCAACACACAGCTGACGGCCCTTCAGGGCGCAGGTCAGCATGCGTTTCTCGAACTGGCAACCAACGACGGCAACACGGATTACAACGGACTCGAAGTGAATCTGAAGCGCGACTTCAGTCATGGCCTGATGTACCAGTTCAGCTATACCTGGTCGCATAACTTGGCGGATTTTGTCGATAACCTCACCGGCGGCTCCACTCCCCAGAATGCCTACGACTATGAGCACGAGATGAGCAATTCGGCGCAGGATGTGCGCCACCGTTTTGTCTCCGGGGCCACCTGGCAGCTGCCGGTTGGCCAGGGTGGACTGGTGCTCAACGACGATTCGATAGCGGCCAAACTGCTCGGGGGCTGGCAGGCGAATGCGATTGTCAGTCTCCAGACCGGAATCCCCTTCGACGTGACTGCGCCCGATGTCAGCGACACCGGTTCCAACCACGCTTCCTATCCGAACTGCGTGGGCGACCCATGGACCGGTACCTCCCACGACCCGAAACAGTATGCCGGAAGCAACGCTCCCGGTGAGTACATCAGCCTCTCCGCTTTTGCCCAGCCGTCGGTGGGAACTTTTGGCACCTGCCGTCCCCGTGCCTGGCATGGCCCGGGCCTGGAGGAAGCGGACCTGAGCCTGTTCAAGAGCTTCCCGCTGGGAGAGTCCCGTCGCCTCGAATTCCGCGGGGAACTCTTCAACGCCTTCAATCATCCGAATTTTGCCAATCCTTCGGCTGATATCTCGGCTCCCGGGGCCTTCGGGAAGAGCACAGCCACCACCACCAACCCCCGCGTGCTGCAGCTGGTGGGAAAATTCTATTTCTGAGGCGAACGCGAGCCGGCGGGCGCCGCACGCACGAGTCAAGCCACGCAGTGGGCCGAGCGATTCGCCCGGAGCATGCTGCCCAACATTCGGGAGGTTCTGCTGACAATGAGATGGCACGGCTGCGCGCGGCTTTTGTTTTTGCCTGCCTTGTTTCTGCTGCTGCCCGCGGCAGCGGTGAGTGCACAGTCTCCCTGCCTGGCGGAAGGACCGGCCCGCCAGGATGCACGGCCCATCGCCGAGAACCGCGGAGCTCCCGCTCTTGAAATGGCTCTGCGGCAACTGCACACACGGGCCAGCCTGCTCATGGTCACCGCGCATCCCGACGATGAAGACGGGGCGATGCTGGCCTATGAGTCGCGCCTGGCCGGAGCGCGTGTGGACCTCCTCACCCTGAATCGCGGCGAGGGCGGCGCCAACGAAATGTCGTCGGACTTCTGGGACTCCCTCGGCCTGGTTCGCACGGAGGAACTGCTGCAGGCCGATCGCTATTATTGCGCAACCCAGTTCTTCTCCATCGCCGCCGATTACGGATTCTCCAAGACGCTGCAGGAAGCGCTCGACAAGTGGGGTACGGACCGCGCTTTTTACGACGTGGTGCGCGTAGTGCGAATGACTCGACCTCTCGTCATCACTTCCGTTTTTGTCGGAGGACCTTCCGACGGACACGGAAACCACGCCGCCGCCGGGATGTGGGCGCAGAAGGTATTTCTGGCGGCTGGCGATCCGAATGTGTTTCCCGATCAGATTCGCGCGGGTCTTCGCCCCTGGAATCCGCTGAAGGAATACGCCCGGGTTCCGTTCTCGCTCGAACCGGGCATGGTCTCTCCCAAAGGTCTGTATGACTATGCAACGCACCACTGGATGCCGGCCGGGGTGCAAAACTACATCAGCGGAAAGTTCGAGCCCGGAGCGGTCAGCGCGACGGTGAACGTGCCGGTAGGCACATACAGCACGCTCAACGGACTGAGCGCGCAGCAGATCTCGCGAACCGGCCTCGGATTTCAAAAATCGCAGAATGGCGGTGGCGACATTCCCCTGGCGGGACCCGAAGAATCGGCCTATCATCGCTTCGGCTCGCGGCTGCAGTCCCCGGATCAGGAGGACTCTTTCTTCCAGGGCATCGATATTTCTCTTGAAGGCATCGCCGATCTGGCCGGCAGCCAGGAGCACGGGTTTCTCACCGCAGGCCTGAAGAAGCTAAACAGCCTGGTCGAGCTGGCGATCCGGAACTACTCCGCCACCGATCCTTCGGGAATCGCGCCGACTCTGGCGCAGGGACTCGATCTGACCAACCATCTCGCAGAGCAGGTCAGCTCAAGCTCGCTGAGTGACGACGCAAAATACAACGTGCTGCACGAACTGAAGGTGAAACAGACGCAGTTCAACGACGCCCTCGCGCTCGCTCTCGGCCTCACCGTCGATGCCAATGTAACTCCCGAGCATCCGCCCACAGGACCTTTCGCGCGCTTCTTCGGAGACAGGCCCACATTTCAAATGGCCATTCCCGGCCAGCAGTTTCCTGTTCGGGTGCATATCGCCGATTCGGGCCCGCTCCCGGTGCTGATCGCTAACGTTTCGCTTCAGTTCGAGGGGGAAGAAGGTTCGTCGGCCAGCCCGGACGGAGCGACCTCCGGAGCTCTTCCTGGCGACAGCGTCTGGGATGCGCACTTTAACGTACACCTTGCCGATGACGCCGCTTATACCCGGCCCTATTTTGACCGGCCCGGACTGGAACAGCCTTATTACGACCTGAGGGAGGCGCAATACAGAAACCTGCCTCTCGCGCCCTACCCGCTGCGCGCGCTTGTGACCGCCAGCTATAAGGGAGTGCAGATTCACATCGCCGAAGTCGTTCAGGTCGTCGCGCATGAGGCCGGTGCGGGGACGGTGTTCCATCCCATGCCGGTCGGGCCGGCAATCTCGGTCACCATGGTGCAGAGTGACGGTGTGATTCCCCTGGATTCTGCATCGATTCCCGTCGGCGTCAACATCCACAGCAACGTGAAGGGTCCCGCGCAGGGGAGCGTGCGACTCGACCTTCCGGCAGGCTGGACCTCGACGCCCGCCACTGCACCTTTTTCCTTCGAGCAGGACGAGCAGGAACAGGTCGTGACCTTCCGGGTAACTCCGGCTAGCCTGCAGGAGCGGCCTTATTCAATCACGGCGGTCGCCAGCTATGGCGGTCATGACTATCGCGAGGGCTACCTGCAGGTGGGTTATCCGGGCCTCCGGCCGTATTTCGAATATAGCCATGCGCGCGACCGTATCACCGCCGCCAGCGTGAAGGTGGCCCCAGGACTGCAAATTGGTTACATCGAGGGCAGTGGCGATGACGTTCCGGCTTCACTCGTGGACCTTGGAATCCATGTGCATTTCCTGACAAAGGAGGACCTGGCCAGCGGCGATCTGTCAAAGTACAACGAAATCCTGGTAGGTGTCCGTGCGTACGCCGTGCGGGACGATCTGCGCACCTACAACGGCCGGCTCCTCGATTATGTAAAGCAGGGCGGTGCTGTTGTTGTGCAGTACCAGACACCGGAGTTCGACCATAACTTCGGGCCTTATCCTTACGTTATGACTTCCGATCCGGAAGAGGTGACCGATGAGCATTCGGTGGTGAAGATCCTCGATCCGCAAAATCCGGCCATGCGCTGGCCCAATGTCATCACGCCGAAGGATTTCGACGGATGGATTGAGGAGCGTGGTTCCAAGTTTCTGCAGAGCTGGGACCCTCGCTATACCGCCCTGCTCGAAACTCACGACCCCGGGCAGAGTCCTCAGGAAGGCGGCATGGTGATTGCCCGGTTTGGCGACGGCGTGTGGATGTATACCGCCTATGCGTTCTATCGGGAGCTGCCCCTCGGCGTTCCGGGAGCGTATCGCCTGTTCGCGAATCTGATCAGTCTCGGAGAGAACCCGGCCTTTCACCGGCCGGCCGCGGGACATGGCGGCGCAATTTCCCATGCAGAAATGGCGGCGCCGCAACAGCCCATCCCGGATTCTTTGCCTTGAACAGTGTGAAGTCCGATTCGGTCCCTGAACAGCGCGCTGCGCCACGGGCTTCGCTCGAGCGAGGCCTGGGCTCGTGGGGCGCGCTCTCCGCCAACCTGCTGAATATGGTTGGAGTCGGACCCTTTCTCACCATCCCTCTGGCCCTCGCAGCCATGGGCGGACCGCAGGCCATGCTCGGTTGGGTGCTGGGAGCCGCGCTTTGCCTGTGCGATGGCCTGGTCTGGGCGGAACTCGGCGCAGCTCTGCCCAGTTCCGGGGGCTCTTATTACTACCTGCGAGAAGCCTATGGCCGACAGGGACTGGGCCGGCTGATGAGTTTCCTCTTTCTTTGGCAAACCCTCCTGACCGGACCTTTTTCCATCGCTTCCGGTGCCGTTGGATTTTCCGAGTACATGAGCTACATCGTTCCCGGGCTTTCTCATCCGGCTCTGGTCAGCATCGCGGTGTTGGTGTGCCTGGTCAATGCCTGGCTGCTCTATCGCAATATCCGATCCATCGACCGGCTTGCGGTGGCCATCACGATCGTCGTCATGACGACGTGCCTTTGGATCATCATCAGCGGAGCGCTGCACTTCCATCCCGGCATGGCCTTTCACTTTCCCCCCGGCGCCCTTCACTTGTCAGGACACTTCTGGGCTGGACTGGGAGCTACCACTTTGATCGCCGTTTATGACTACGGCGGATATAACAACGTTTGCCTCCTCGGCGGTGAAGTCCGGCAGCCGCGTACAAACATTCCCCGAGCCGTGATCTTCTCCATCCTGCTGCTCGCGGTTGTTTACCTGCTGATGAATGTTTCGATTATCGGTTCACTCGACTGGCGCATCGCAGAGAATTCGCACGCCGTGGTTGCAGACTTCATGCAGCTCCTGTATGGGCATTGGGCCGGGGTGCTCGTGTCAGCGCTGGTGCTCGTCGTGAGCTTTGGCGCCGTCTTTGCCAACATGCTGGGCTACTCCCGCATTCCGTATGCCGCGGCGGTAGAGGGTAGTTTCTTTGCCCCATTTGCCCGGCTGCATAAGACGGGCAGGTTCCCCACCGTTTCGCTGCTCTTTATGGGCGTCGCTTCAGCGATCGCCTCCATCTTCTCGCTTGTCGAACTGATTAAAGTACTGATCGTCGTCCAGGCCATCTTTCAGTTTGCCGCGCAGTGCATCGCCGTCGAACTGCTCCGCAGGCGGGGCCTCATGGGCCGGGATACCTATCACATGCCGTTCTATCCGCTTCCCGCCGTGATTGCCCTTGCAGGATGGATCTACATTGCGGTCAGCAGTGGCTGGCGTTATTTGGGCATTGGCGTGGCCATGGTGATTGCGGGCAGCGGCATTTATTTCCTCAACGCGCGGCGTGAACGGAGCTGGCCCTTTCAGGTGTTATGAAAACTTACGATGTCGCAGTGATTGGAGAGATTTATGTGGACCATGTATTCACCGGCTTTGCGGGATGGCCGCAGCCGGGAGAGGAGGTGTTCACGTCCCAGTATGTTCAGGAACTGGGCGGCGGCGCAGCGATCACCGCGTGCGCACTCGGACAGCTTGGACGCTCTGTCACCCTGGTTGGCCTTGTAGGCCGGAAGGACATGCCCTGGGTCGCGCAGCGGCTTGCCCAGTTTGGCGTGGAGAGTGCCGGTTTGCTTAGCGGCGATCTGGGTACCGGTGTCACCGTCAGCATCTCCAACCGAGTGGAGCGCTCGTTCTTTACCTATCTTGGGGTCAATAGCCAGCTACAGGAGCCGTGGGCCGTGGCGGCCATGCTGGACGGGATCAGCCGCGCGCGGCACGTCCATCTGGCCTTTCCCGTCGAGGCTCGGCTGGCCACCGTCCTCCTCGATCGCGCGCGGCAGGGAGGCTTGACCACGTCGCTGGATGTCGGCCACCAGCCGCGATGGCTCCTTGATCCCGCCAACCGCGCGACCTGTGCACGCCTCGACTATCTGTTGCCCAATGAGCGCGAAGCAAAAATCCTCGCAGGCGGTGACGCCTGGGATTACCTGCGATTTACCGAGACTAATAACTGGCCCAGCGGACTGGTCAAGATGGGCTCGCAGGGAGCGCTTATGTGGGACCGAACCGGGACCGTGCGCGTGAAGGCATGCGACGTCGAAACCATCGACACCACCGGCGCAGGCGATGCTTTTGACGCAGGATTTATCGATGGATTACTGGACGGAGAAAGCAACGAGGAGTGTCTCCGGCGGGGATGCATCTGCGGCAGCCTCTCGACGAGGGTCGCGGGGGCGCTCGGCGGACTTCCGGGTCGACCGGATTTCGTTCGTTGTTATGAGGAGACCTATGGGTAAGATTGGCTGCATTGGCGGAGGCGGAGTCAGAACTCCTTTGGTGATCTTCGGTATCAATGAGTGTGCGCGCGAACTTGGGATCGATGAAGTCGTCCTGTTCGACGTGGATCCGGAACGGGCGCGCACGATGGCCGCCCTCGGACGCGCCATTGTCCAGCGCGATGGCGGCTCGCTGCGCGTGCGCGAGACGGTGCGGCTTGAGGAAGCAGTGGAGGGAGCGGACTTTGTCCTCAGCAGCATCCGCGTTGGCGGAATTGCCGGCCGCACCCACGATGAGCGCGCTGCCATAGAACACGGCTATCCTGGACAGGAGACTACGGGCCCGGCGGGTATGGCGATGGCACTACGCACCGTGCCCGTGGCGATCGAACAAGCCCGCATGGTTCACCGCCTCGCGCCCCGCGCATGGCTGATCAATTTCACCAACCCCGCCGGACTCGTCACGCAGGCCGTGATGCACCATACTGAGGCGCGCGTCGTAGGCATCTGCGACACCCCCTCGGAGCTCCTGCATCGGATCGCCGTGGCACTCGCATCGGATCCTTCCGAAGTGCGTTGCGAATATCTTGGCCT
>Ga0335073_10011147_pt1 | contig 12630 bp, 8 predicted proteins | sample Lox_Sample_22_FD_207093 | JGI IMG/M metagenome (GOLD analysis project Ga0335073, IMG submission 207093) | Soil microbial communities from Loxahatchee National Wildlife Refuge, Florida, United States - Lox_Sample_2.2 | ecosystem: Environmental > Terrestrial > Soil > Wetlands | place: USA: Florida...
TCGATGCGCTGCGCGGCCTGGTCACCACGATCAACGCCTCCGCGATCCAGCTCGACTCCGCCACACGGCAGACCCAGGCGCTGTCGGCGCACCTCGCCAAGGCGAGCGGCGCGCAGTCGAAGCAGATCGCGTCCGCGACCGAGTCGGCGGCCAGCATGGCCTCCTCGGTGGAGGAGGTCTCGGGCAATGCCGAGCGCGCCTCCGACGTCGCGCGCCACTCGGTCGAGGTCGCCCACAAGGGCGGCGATGCCGTGCGGCGCACCATCGACGGCATGAACACCATCCGCGAGACCATCCAGGAGACTTCCAAGCGCATCAAGCGCCTCGGCGAGTCGAGCCAGGAGATCGGCAACATCGTCGAGCTCATCAACGACATCGCCGAGCAGACCAACATCCTGGCGCTCAACGCCTCGATCCAGTCCTCCATGGCCGGCGATGCCGGGCGCGGCTTCGCGGTGGTGGCGGACGAAGTGCAGCGGCTCGCCGAGCGCGCGGCGAATGCCACCAAGCAGATCGAGGTGCTGGTGCGCACCATCCAGACCGACACCAACGAGGCGGTGGTGTCGATGGAGCGCAGCACCACCGACGTGGTGGGCGGCGCGCTGCTCGCCGAGAACGCCGGCGCCGCGCTGGAAGAGATCGAGCAGGTCTCCAACCAGATCGCGAGCCTGGTGCAGAACATCTCCTCCAGCGCCCGCGCCCAGACCACCGCGGCGCAGAACATCGCCCGCAACATGGGCGTGCTGAAGGAAATCAGCGCGCAGACCGCCGAATCGACCCATGCCACCTCGGCGGCGATCGCCAAGCTGGCCGAGCTCTCGGCGGGACTGCGCAAGTCGGCGGCCGGCTTCCGGCTCCCCGGCAGCAGCCCGGCCGGCAGCAGCGTGCGGCTGAAGAAGCTCGAGGAGACCGCGCTCAACACCGCCAAGGTGCGCCAGATCGCCTCGCTCGGCGGCTCCTGAGGCCCACGAACGCCAGCGCTCATGCCCGAAGTCGCATCCCAGACACTCGAGCTCGTCGGACGCGAGATCAACGCGACGCTCACCGAGGCGCGCGGCGCCCTCGAGAATTACGTCGAGCAGCCCGACAACGTGCCGCTGCTGGAGCGCTGCGCCCAGGACCTGCACCAGGTGCAGGGCGTGCTGCGGGTGCTCGAGATCTATGGCGCGGCGCTGCTCGCCGAGGAAATGGAGCACGTGGCGCAGTACCTGATCGCCACGGTCGATGAGCGCAAGGGCCAGGCGGAGAGCCTCGATGCGCTGATGCGCGCCATGGTGCAGCTGCCGAGCTACCTCGACCGGGTGCTGGCCGGCGGGCGCGACCTCGCCCTGGTGCTGCTGCCGCTGCTCAACGACCTGCGCGCGGTGCGCGGCCACGCGCTGCTCTCGGAAGGCACGCTGCTGCTGCTGAACCTCAAGTCCGACAAGCAGGCGCAGCCCCAGGCCGCCACCGCCGGTGAAGCGCCGCTGTCGGTCGAGCAGTGGGCCCGGCGGCTGCGCGCCCGCTACCAGACGGGGCTCATCGGCTGGATCCGCGGCGAGCGTCCCGAGCAGAACCTCGAGGTGCTGGCCGCGGTGGCGCACAAGCTCGAGCAGGTCGCGACCCGCCAGCCGGTGTTTCAGCTGTGGTGGGTGATCGGTGCGGTCATCGAGGCGCTGCAGCACAACGGCCTCGAGGGCGGCCAGTCGGTCAAGCGCCTCCTCGGACTCGGCGATCGCGAGATGCGCCGCCTGTACGATGAAGGCGAGGCGCGCTACGCGCAGAACCCGCCGATCGAGCTGCTCAACAATCTCCTTTATTACGTCGGCCGCGCCGAGTCGGCCGGCGGCCGGGTGAGCGCGGTACGCGCCTCGTTCCGCCTGTCGGAGCTCCTGCCGGTGGATGAGAGCATCGAGCAGGAGCGCGAGAACCTCTCGGCGCCCTCGGTGAAGCTCATGAAGACGGTCGCCGCGGCGATCCGCGAGGACCTGTCGCGCGTGAAGGACGTGCTCGACATCTTCGTGCGGCGCGGCGCCGGGCAGCCGGGCGAGCTCGCTCCCCAGGTCGAGCTGCTGCGCAAGATCGGCGACACGCTCGGCGTGCTGGGCCTGGGCGAGCTGCGCGCCAGCGTGCAGGCCGAGACCGAGCGGCTCGACAAGATCGTGGCGGGCACGCAGCCCGCGGACGATACCTCGCTGGTCGGGATCGCGGCCACGCTGATCGCGGTCGAGGACCGGCTCGACGACCGCCTGGTGGGACTCATCCTGCCGAAGGACACCGAGGCGGCCCCGCAGGCGGAGGGCAACGACAGCGAGTTTCAGCAGGTGCAGGCCGCGGTGCTGCGCGAATGCATCGTGAATCTCGCGCGCATCAAGGAGGCCATCACCCAGAGCGTCGGCGGCACGCTCGATGCCGCCGGACTCGACAGCTGGCAGGACCTGATGCGCGGCATGAAGGCGGGGCTGCTCATGCTCGGCAAGGCGCGCGCCGTCGAGGTGATCGATGCGATCACCACGCAGCTGAAGCGCGTCATGCAGCCCGGCATACACGTGCTGCCGGCCGGCTTCGTCGACCGCCTGGCGGATGCGATCGTCAGCGTCGAGTACTACATGGAGACGCTGCAGGCCGGGCGCTCCGACCCCTGGTACATGCTCGACAACGCCCAGGTGTGCGTGCAGGCGCTCGCGCAGCAGCCCACCCCCTCGGTGCCGACCGTCGAGCCGCTCGACCCCAACGCCTACACGCGCACCGTGGCGATCCCGACGGCGGCGCCGCTGCGCATGCCGATCGCCGCCGATGCGGTCGGGGCCACGGCGCCGACGCTGTCGGCCTCGGCCACCGGGCGCCTCGCCGCGCTCGCCGAGAGCGCCGATCCGGAGCTCGTCAAGCTCTTCATCGAGGAAGCGCGCGAGGAGCTCGAGAAGATCCAGCGCGGCTTCCCCGCCTGGGATCAGAACCCGCTCGAGCACTCCGCGCTCATCACGGTGCGCCGCTCGTTCCATACGCTCAAAGGCAGCGGGCGCATGGTCGGCGCGCGCGAGCTCGGCGAGTTCGCCTGGGCGATCGAGAATCTCCTCAACCGCGTGCTCGACAACACGCTCACCCGCTCGCCGCCGATCCTGGAGACGCTGCGCGCCGCGGTCGCCGCGCTCCCCGAGCTCATCGAGCAGCTCGACGGCGGCCCGCCCCCGCGGGCCGATACCGCGGCCATCGTGGCGCGCGCGCACGCGCTCGCCGCCGGACGCAGCCCCGCGCCCGCCGCGCCGGTGCGCGCCGAGCCGGAGGAAGAGCCGACCGAGTCGCCGACGGCGGTGTTCACCGAGCCGCCGCCGGTGCAGCGCCGGCCCACCGCGACGCCGGCGGCGCCGGGCGCCACGCAGCTCGCCCGCGCGCTGCCGAGCGCGCTCATGGACGCTCTCGAGGGCGTCAACACGCTGGTGGGCGATGCCATCGCGCCGGTCGCGCCGCCGCCGCCGCTCGAGGCGACGTTCAGCGGCACGAAGCCGGGACTGCAGGACGACACGCTGCGCGACATCTACGCGCGCGAGACCGCCACGCACATCGCCACCGTGCGCGCCTGGATTGCGCGCGAGGCGACGCTGCCCGAGCCGCACCTCCTGCCCGAGGAGGTCTACCGCGCCTGCCACACGCTCTCGGGGAGCTCGAAGATGGCGCAGGCGCGCCACGGCATCCGCCTGGCCGAGCCGCTCGATCACTGGCTGCGCCGCGTGTTCGCGAGCGGCCTCGGGCTGCGGGGCGAGGACCTGATGCTGCTCGGGGAGTGCATGGCCGCGATGCACGCGGTCGCGACCCATCTCGATGAGCCGACGGGTTACTTCGTCAATCACTGGCAGCTGCTCGAGCGCATCGAGAAGGCCGAGCGCAATCTCGATCAGCGCATCGCCGCCGCCGGCGGACACCCGGCACCGGCCCCCGCGGCCGCCGCCGCCGCGCCGCCCGCGGCCAGCGCCCAGGCGCCCGGCGCGGCGGGATCGCCCGAGGGCGAGCCGCCCGACGAGGCCGCCGACTTCGATCCCGAAGTCGCGGCGATTTTCACCGACGAGGCGACCGAGCTGATCGACGCCGCCGAGCACGCGCTCTCGGACTGGCGCGCGCATCCGGCGAGCGGCGAGCTGCGTCTCGGACTCAAGCGCCCGCTGCACACGCTGAAGGGCGGCGCGCGCATGGCGGGAATCCTGCCGATGGGCGACCTCGCGCACGAGCTCGAGTCGCTCGTGCTGCAGGTCGACAACGGCAGCGTCCAGGCCGATACCGCGGTATTCGACGTGATCCAGGCGAGCCTCGATGAGCTCGCACGCATGCGCGAGCACGTGGCCTCGGGCCAGCGCGTGGCTGCGGCCCGGGCGGTGGTGGCGCGCATCCAGGCGCTCACCCGTCCGGCCTCCGCACCCGCGCCACAGCCGGCCACCGCCGCGGCGCCACGACCCGTATCCGCGCCCCTGCCCGCAGCGCCGGCACCGTCGGTGGTGCCGCCGTCGGCCGCCGCGCCCGCGGCACCCCAGGCGGCAGCCGCCCCACCGCCGCCGAGTCCCCCGCCGCCGCCCCCCGCGGCTGCTGCGCCGGCGACGCCGCCGGCGGCACCCGCGCCGTCAGCCGCCCCCGCGCCGTCAGCGGCACCCGCGCCGGCGTCGCCTCCCGCCGCCGCGCCGCCCCCGCCACGTCCGCCCGTGTTCCCGGCCCGCCCGTCGGCCGGCGGCGCCGCAACCGCCGCGCCCGCCGCGCCTGCCAGCGCGCGTCCGTCGCAGCCGTTCATCCCCGCCGCGGCGCGCGCCACCGCGACGCCCCCCGGGGTCGCGGCGATGAGCGATACCGGGCTCGCACGGCTGAACGAGGAGCTCGCCCAGGGGACGCCCGAGGAGGGCATCGCGGCGCCGCAACCCGTGCCCCCGGGTCGCGAGCCGGTGCAGCCGGGCGAGCGCCAGGAGATGGCGCGCGTCGACGCCGATCTTCTCGACCAGCTCCTCAACATCTCGGGCGAAGCGAGCATCGCGCGCGCGCGCCTCGAGCAGCAGCTCGGCTCGTTCGATTTCAACCTCGGCGAGCTGTCGCGCACCGTGACGCGCCTCAAGGAGCAGCTGCGCCATCTCGAGATCGAGACCGAGGCACAGATTCTGCACAAGCACGAGGACGAGGCCGGCTCGCACCGCAGCGAGTTCGATCCGCTCGAGCTCGACCGCTACTCCTCGATCCAGCAGTACTCGCGCGCGCTCGCCGAGACGGCCAACGACGTGGCCAGTATCCAGCAGCTGCTCGAGAACCTCGCCAAGGACACCGTCAACCTGCTGCAGCAGCAGGCCCGCACCATCACCGAGCTGCAGAACGGCCTGATGCGCACGCGCATGGTGCCGTTCCAGCGTCACGTGCAGCGCCTGGCGCGCATCGTACGGCAGGCGGCCGCCGACACCGGCAAGCGCGCCGAGCTCAGCGTCGAGGGCGCTTCGGGTGAGCTCGACCGCCAGGTGCTCGAGCGCATGCTGCCGCCGTTCGAGCACATGCTGCGCAACGCCGTCGTACACGGCATCGAGAAGCCCGAGGAGCGCGTCAAGCGCGGCAAGAGCGACACCGGACGCATCGTGCTCGAGCTGCAGCGCGAGGGTGCCGAAGTGATGGTGCGGCTCTCCGACGACGGCGCCGGCATGAACCTCAAGGCGATACGCGACAAGGCCGCGGCGCTCGGATTCATCGCGCCGGGCCAGACGATCAGCGACGAGGACGCGATGCAGCTGATCCTCGAGCCCGGCTTCTCGACCGCGGGCTCCGTTACCCAGCAGGCCGGCCGCGGCGTCGGCATGGACGTGGTCGCCACCGAGATCAAGCGCCTCGGCGGCGCGCTGCACATGGAGACCACGCCCGGTGCGGGGAGCGTGTTCACCGTACGGCTGCCGCTGACGCTGGCGATCAGCCACGCACTCGTGGTGCGCATCGACGAGGAGTACTACGCGCTGCCGCTGCCGACCGTCGAGGGCGTGCTGCGTCTCTCGAAGGCCGAGGTGAGCGCCCATCTCGGGCGCGACGCGGCCTTCTTCGAGTACGGCGGAGCCAAGTACCGCTTCCAGCATCTCGCCAGCTTCGTCGGCCTCGAGCCCGCGCCGCTGCCGGTGCAGGACGTGACCATCCCGGTGGTGCTGGTGCGCGCCGGCGAGCACTCGACCGGGCTCGTGGCGGATGAGCTGGTGGGCAGCCGCGAGATCGTCGTGAAATCGGTCGGACCGCAGATCTCGAGCATCCGCGGCATCTCCGGCGCGACCATCCTCGGCGACGGCCGCATCGTCATCATCCTCGACATCGGCGCGCTGGTGCGCGCCGAGTGGCGCACGCGCGCCGCCGCGCCCGCCGCGCCACCCAGGGAGCGCGGCGGCGACCGCCGCACCTTCGCCATGGTGGTGGACGACTCGATCACGGTGCGCCGCGTGACGCAGCGCCTGCTCGAGCGCAACGGCATGCGCGTCATCACCGCGCGCGACGGCATGGATGCGGTGGCGCTGCTGCAGGACAACGTGCCCGACGTGATCCTGCTCGACATCGAGATGCCGCGCATGGACGGCTACGAGGTCGCCGCCCACGTACGCAACGACCCGCGCCTGAAGGACGTGCCGATCATCATGGTCACCTCGCGCGTCGGCGAGAAGCACCGCGCACGCGCCATCGAGCTCGGGGTCGACGACTACCTCGGCAAACCCTACCAGGAGGCGCAGCTGCTCGATGCCATCGCGCCGCTGGTCGAGCGGCGCCGCGCGCTGCGCCAGGCCGCTTCCTGATGGCCGAGCGCGTCACCGAGATCTACAGTCTCCTCGTCCCGCTGGTCGACGGGCGGCTGATCATTCCGCGCGCCTGCGTCGCGGAGGTGGTGGGCTTTCAGACGCCGTCCGAGATGACGGGCGCGCCGCCCTGGTACATCGGCACGGTGCCGTGGAACGGCAAGGCGGTGCCGCTCGTGTCCTTCGAGGGCACCTGCGGCCAGATGATCCCGCCGGCGAGCGGCCGCACGCGCATCGTCATCCTGCATGCGCTCGGCACGCGCGTCGAAGGCGGCAACTTCGCCCTCGTCGCCCAGGGTTTTCCGCAGCTGGTGCGCGTGAGCTCCGACGTGGTGCGCCCCGACAACTCGCGGGTGTTCCCGGAGCGCGCGCCGATCATCTGCCAGATCCGCATGGTGAACGAGACGCCGCTGGTTCCGGACCTCGAGCGTCTCGAGGAGATGATCGCCGAAGAGACGAGCATCGGGGCCTGAAGCGTGTCTTCGACATCCTGAGAGCAGCCACCTGAGCGCCAGGACCTTCCGCTATGGCCTCGTGCCTGCGGCACAGGCCGCCTCCCTGACCGGCCGCGAGCTCCTGCAGGGCATGATCGACGGCCGCTTTCCCGCGCCGCCCATCACCGAGCCATTGAGCTTCTGGCTCATCGAGGTGGGCGAGGGGACCGCCGTGTTCGAGGGCGAGGCGGGCGGGCACCTTCTCAATCCCATGGGCATCGTGCACGGCGGCTGGACCATGACGCTCATCGACAGCGCCGCCGGCTGCGCCGCCCATACGCTGCTGCCGGCCGGCGTCGGCTACACCACGATCGAGACCAAGGTGAATTTCTCACGCGCGATCCGGGCCGCTACCGGGCGGGTGCGGGCCGAGGGGCGCGTGCTATCGAAGGGCCGTCAGGTCATCTCGGCCGAGGCCTGCGTCCGGGCCCCCGACGGCACGCTGCTGGCGCACGGCACCTCGACGCTGCTGGTGCTCGGGGAGCGATGAGCCTCGTCAGGGTGTTCACGCCGTCGACCGAGGGGGAGCTCCTCAGTGTCACGGCGATGCTCGAGGCGCGCGGGGTACCTTGCTTCGTCCAGGGCGCGGGCGTCGGCTCGCTCTTCCCGGGAGCGCTGCTCATCGAATCCCTCAACGGCCGTGCGATCATGGTGCCCGAGGCGCGCGCGGCCGAGGCGCGCGCACTCATCGAGGATTATCAGAATACGCCGGTCGACGGCGATCCGGACGAGGCGGACGCAAAGACATGAAGCGCACATCGGGCTCCCGCAAATCCATCACGCCCGCAGACTTCGGCCGTGCCATGGCGCTCAAGGGACTGCAGGTCGCGCCGAAGAAGACGCTGCTGTCGCTGCGCATCGACTCGGACGTGATCGAGTGGTTCCGCGGCCAGGGCGCCGGTTACCAGTCGCGCATCAACGCGCTGCTGCGGGCGTACATGGAAGCGCACCTGTAAGCCGTGGGCGGCGCCGTATTCCTCAGCTATGCCTCCGAGGATGCCGCCGCCGCGGCGCGCATCGCCGCGGCGCTGCGCGCGGTGGGTGTCGAGGTGTGGTTCGACCAGAGCGAGCTGCGCGGCGGCGACGCCTGGGACCGGCAGATCCGCGCCCGCATCCACGACTGCCGGCTGTTCATCGCGGTGATCTCGGCGGCCACCGAGGCCCGTGACGAGGGGTATTTCCGGCGCGAGTGGAAGCTAGCGGTGGACCGCACCCACGACATGTCGGAGCGCAAGACCTTCCTGCTGCCGGTCGTGATCGACGGCACCTCCGAGCGCGGCGCCGCGGTGCCGGACAAATTCCGCGAGGTGCAATGGACGCGCGCCCCGGGCGGGGAGACGCCGCCGGAGTTCACGGCGCGCGTGGCGCGTCTCCTGGCGGAGCCTGCGGTCCAGAGCGCTGCCGCCGGCGCGGCGGTCGCCGGGGACCGCGCTCCCGCAGGAGGCGCGGCCTCGCGGTCGCGGCCGCCTGCCGTGCCGCTCGCGCTGCTGGCGCTCATCGTGGCGGGGCTCGGCTATCTCTTCATGGACAAGGTGGTCCGGCGTGACACGGCCCCTGCGGCCACGCTACCGGCGGTCGCGCCCGCCGCGGCACCCACAGCGGCTGCCTTCAATCCGCCGCCGCATTCGATCGCCGTGCTGCCGTTCGCGAACCTGAGCGGCGATCCCGGCCAGGATTACTTCTCCGACGGCCTCACCGAGGAGCTGCTCAATTCGCTCGCGGCTGTTGACGGACTGCAGGTGGCGGCGCGCACCTCGTCGTTCTCCTTCAAGGACAAGGACACCGACATCGGCACCATCGCACGCAAGCTCGGCGTCGGCGCGGTGCTCGAAGGCAGCGTGCGCCGCTCCGGCCACACCGTACGCATCACCGCTCAGCTCATCAACGCCGTGACGGGCTTTCACCTGTGGTCGAAGACCTATGATCGTGACCTCGGCGATGTGCTCAAGCTGCAGACCGAGATCGCCAGCGCCGTCGCGGATGCGCTCAAGGTGGCGATGCTTACGGATACCGCCGCGAGGATCGAGGTGGGAGGCACCCGCAATCCGGCTGCACTCGACGCCTACCTGCGCGGCCGCCGCGTGGGGGGCTCGGGCGGGCCCGAGGATTACCTGGGCGCGGCTGCCGCGTTCACCGAAGCGATCCGTCTGGACCCCGGCTACGCGGGCGCCTTCGCGGGCCGCGCGTGGGTCGAGTCGCTGTACGCATCCCAGGGAGCGCTGCCGTCCAGGGTCCGGGAGTATTTCGCCCGCGCATTCGCCGACGCCCGCCAGGCGATCGCACTCGCGCCGGAACTTGCCGACGGCCACTCCGCATTGGGGTTCTGCCTGGCAAACGGTGCGCTCGATCTGCGCGGGGCGCTCGATGAGTTCGAGCGCGCACGGACACTCGCGCCCGGTGACGCCGAGGTCGTGAGGATCTACGCCGTGAGCGCCATCATGGTGGGACGCACCGAGGCCGGTATCGCCGAGATGCGGCGCGCGGTCAGGCTCGATCCGCTGAACGCCGTCACCCACCACCTGTTCGGCATGGGACTGTACCTGGCACGCCGCTTCGAGGATGCGAGCCAGGAAAACGCCGCAGCGATCGCGCTCAATCCGGACTACCTGCGCACTTACGAATTCAGCGGACTCACCAGCTATCTGCTCGGCAGACTGGAGCAGGCGCGAGCGACCTGCGAGAGTCGGCCGGCGTACTGGGGAACCCAGTGGTGCCTGTCCCTCACCTACGAGAAGCTCGGACGGCATGCCGATGCGCAAGCGGCCCTCGCCAGAATTCACGACATGCAGGGGGATTCCGCCGCCTATCAGTATGCGGGCACCTATGCGCAGTGGGGTGACACTCCGAAGGCGCTCGAATGGCTCGAGACCGCCCTGCGGCTGCGAGACCCGGGACTGTCGCTGCTCAAGCAGGATCCGCTGATGGACCCTATCCGCAAGGAGCCGCGCTTCCAGGCCGTCGAGCGGCAGCTGCGCTTCCCCGACTAGGAGATCGGGTCGCCGCCCGCCGGCGGAGTCCGACCGGATTGGCGGCGCACCCGCGCGGCCGCGCCGCGCGCGACGTACAGCAGGTAGAAGCTCGCGAGCACGCCGGCTACGAGCCGCGGGATCACCGGCACGGCCTCGAGCTGCGGCAGCAGGAACAGGCACGCCCAGACCACCGCGTTGCCGGCGAGCCAGACAATCACCGCGACGAGCCCCGCGACGAATCCCGCCCCGCTCGCCGCCTCGAGGGGTGAGCCGGGCGGGGTCGCGGGCGCGGCGATCGGCGGCGCTGCGAGACCCGCCCCGGATGCCGGCACGGCCGGCGGCGGGCGCCGCGAGGCGCCGACCTTCCAGTAGCGCACCAGGCGGAAGATCGTCCAGGCGATCACGAAGGCGAGCCCGATGAAGCGCGAATAACGGTCCATGGTCAGAGGTCTCCGAGCTCGCGCTGCAGCAGCGCCAGCGCCGCGATCGCCGCGGTCTCGGTGCGCAGCACCCGCGGTCCCAGGCGCACGGCGGTGAAACCCGCCGCAAGCGCCGCCTGCTCCTCCTCGTCCGTGAGCCCGCCCTCGGGGCCGATCAGCACGGTGACGGCGCCGTCCGGGCGCGGCAGGTCCGCGAGCCGCGCGCCGGCGCCGGGCGCAAGCAGTACGCGCGCGCCGCCCGGCGCGCTCCTGAGGAACTCACGGTAGCCCTGCGGCGCGGCGATGCCCGGCAGGCGGTTGCGCCCGCACTGCTCGCAGGCGGCGATCGCGACGGCGCGCCAGTGATTCATCTTGCGATCGGACTGCTGCGCGGTGAGGCGCACGACGCTGCGCTCGGTGAGCACGGGCAGCAGCTGCGTGACGCCGAGCTCGGTGGCCTTCTGCACCACGAGGTCCATGCGCTCGCCGCGCGAGACGCCCTGCGCGAGGGTGAGCCTGAGCGGCGACTCGCGCTCCCGATCCGCATGCGCGCCGACGGCGACGATGACCTCGCCGCCCGCCGCCTTGTCGATGCTCGCCTCGTACTCGCCCCCCTCGCCGTTGAAGAGGGTGAGCGCGGTCCCGACCCGCAGGCGCAGTACGCGCGTCACGTGGCTCGCGGCATTGCCCTCGAGCCTGACGCGCTTGCCGCTCGTGAGCGGGCCCTCGACGTAGACGCGGGTCAGTCGCATGTGGCGGCCTCGATTCCCGTGCGCGCCACGTCCACCAGCAGATCGATCTCCTCGGGCGCGATGACGTACGGGGGCATGAAGTAGACGACGTTGCCGACCGGGCGCAGCAGCACGCCGCGGCTGAGCGCATGGGTGTAGACGGCGAGCCCGCGGCGCTCGCGCCAGTCGTAGGGCGTGCGGCGCGCCTTGTCGCGCACCATCTCGATGGCGACGATCATGCCGCACTGGCGCACCTCGGCGACGTGCGGGTGCGCCGCGAGCTCGCGGGCGCGCGCTCCGAGGTGCGCGGCGAGCGCGCGGTTGCGCGTCAGCGTGTCGTCCTCGCGGAAGATCGCCAGCGTCGCGCGCGCCGCGGCGCAGCCGAGCGGGTTGCCGGTGAAGCTGTGGGAATGCAGGAAGGCCGTGAGCCTGGCGTAGTCGTCGTAGAAGGCGGCGTAAACCGGCTCGGTGGTCAGCACCACCGAGAGCGGCAGGTAGCCGCCGGTGAGCCCCTTGGACAGGCACATGAAGTCCGGGCGGATGCCCGCCTGCTCGCACGCGAACAGCGTCCCGGTGCGCCCGAAGCCGACCGCGATCTCGTCCGCGATCAGGTGCACGCCGTGGCGGTCGCAGGCCGCGCGCAGCAGCGACAGGTACACCGGGTCGTACATGCGCATGCCGCCCGCGCACTGCACCAGCGGCTCGACGATCACCGCCGCCGCCTCGTGCGCGTGCCGCGCGAGCGCGGCCTCCATGTGCGCGAACTGCGCGCGCGAGTGCTCCGCCCAGCTCGCCCCGGGAGCGCGCTCGTAGCAGTCGGGCGAGGGCACGGTGATCACGTCCATGAGGAGCGGGCGGTAGATCTCCTTGTAGAGCTCGACGTTGCCGACGGCCAGCGCTCCGAGGGTCTCGCCGTGATAGCTGTTCGAGAGCGTGATGAAGCGGCGCTTGGCCGGGTGGCCGGTGTTGCGCCAGTAGTGGAAGCTCATCTTCACCGCCACCTCGACCGCGGAGGACCCGTTGTCGGCGTAGAAGCAGCGGCTGAGGCCCGCGGGCGCGAGCGCCGTGAGCTCCTCGGAGAGGGCGATCACCGGCTCGTGGGTGAAGCCCGCCAGGATCACCTGCTCGAGCGAATCGAGCTGCGCCCGCACCGCGGCGTTGATGCGCGGATTGGCGTGGCCGAAGAGGTTGACCCACCACGAGCTCACCGCATCGAGGTAGCGCTTGCCGGCGAAGTCCTCGAGCCACACGCCGCTGCC
>Ga0335073_10011148_pt1 | contig 12630 bp, 8 predicted proteins | sample Lox_Sample_22_FD_207093 | JGI IMG/M metagenome (GOLD analysis project Ga0335073, IMG submission 207093) | Soil microbial communities from Loxahatchee National Wildlife Refuge, Florida, United States - Lox_Sample_2.2 | ecosystem: Environmental > Terrestrial > Soil > Wetlands | place: USA: Florida...
CTTGCGCCCAATACCAACCAGGCGTTCATCGACGTCTTCGCCCAGGCGATCGACGACAACATCGCCGACACGGTCTCCTGCAGCTGGGGCGAGTGGGAGCTGTTCGACTCGCTCAACCCCTTCGGCAACGGCCCGATCGCCAATCCCGTGACCGGGAGGATGACCAGTACCCTGACGGCGCTCAACGACCTGCTGACCCAGGCGGCGCTGCAGGGGCAGAGCTTCTTCGCGGCCGCCGGCGACAACGGCGCGTACGATGAGCAGGACGAGCTGCCCTCGAACTACACCCAGGTGCTGTCGGTCGACGATCCGGCCGCACAGCCTTTCATCACGACGGCCGGCGGCACCACGCTACCCGGCGTGCAGACCTTCGCCAACCCGGCGGGATTCACCGTCGACGTCGCGACCGAGCAGGCCTGGACCTGGGATTACCTCATTCCGCTGTGCGAAGCCCTCGGCCTCGACCCGCTGGGACCGCTGTGCGGCATCTACCCGGCGGGGACCGGCGGCGGCGTGAGCATCTATTTCCCGCGGCCCTTCTATCAGCAGGGTGTCCCCGGCATGGTCAACACCGAGCCGCACCAGAGGCTCGTGGATGAGTCGCAGAACCCGCCGGCGCTGATCGCGGCGCTCCCCGCGGGGTTCGCGGGACGCAACCTTCCCGATCTCTCGGTCAACTCGGACCCGGACACCGGCTACGCGGTCTGGTATACGTCGAGCTCGAGCGGCTTCAGCGTGCAGGACTACTGGGGCGGCACCAGCTTCGCTGCGCCGCAGTTGAATGGCGTGACGGCACTGCTCGCGCAGGGCACCCGCCACCGGATCGGCCTGCTGAACGTGCCGCTCTATCAGCTGCTGCGCCAGGGCGGCGCAACCTTGGGCCCCAATGCTCCGTTGCGCGACATCGTCGAGGGGGACAACTGGTACTTCTATGCACACAAGGGCTATGACCAGACCACCGGCGCGGGCGTCCCGGACGTCGCCAACCTGCTCGAGGCCCTGCGGCAGCTCGAGTTCTGAAGAGCGCACGAGTCGTGTGAACGGGCGGGGCGGCACGGGCCGCCCCGCCTTTTTTTCGGGCGCCGCCCCGTGAGTGTCTGGTCGCGCAAGCCGCTGGATCTTTGCATCGCCGAGGCCCGCGGCGAGCGCGGTCCGCACCTGAAGCGCGCGCTCGGATTCTGGAGCCTCACGGCCTTCGGCGTCGGCGGCACGATCGGCGCCGGCATCTTCTCGCTGACCGGCGACGTCGCCGCGCACCAGGCGGGACCGGCGGTCGCGCTCGCCTTCGTGCTGGCGAGCATCGCCTGCTTCTTCGCCGGCCTGTGCTATGCGGAATTCGCCGCCATGGTGCCGATCTCGGGCAGCGCCTACTCCTACGCCTATGTGACGCTCGGGGAGCTCGTGGCGTGGATCATCGGCTGGAGCCTGGTGCTCGAGTGGTTGTTCTCCGCCTCGCTGGTCGCCATCAGCTGGTCGGGCTACGCACAGGCGGCGCTGCGCGATCTCGGCCTGACGCTGCCGTCGGTGCTGACTCAGGCGCCGTTCACGCTGGATGAGCACCACCGTGCGGTGGCGAGCGGCGCCTGGCTCGATCTGCCGGCGGTCGCCGTGGTGCTCGGCTGTACCGCGCTCATGCTCGCGGGGACGGGCGCCTCGGCGGCCGTGAACGCTGTGATCGTGCTCGCCAAGGTGGTCGCGCTGCTGGTGCTGGTGGCGGTGGGCGCGCGCTACGTGCATCCGGATAACTGGCGGCCATTCATCCCCGCGAACGCCGGAAGCTTCGGGCAGTTCGGCTGGTCCGGGGTGGCGCGTGGCGCCGGCATCCTGTTCTTCGCCTACCTCGGCTTCGATGGCGTCTCGACGCTCGCCGAGGAGGCGCGCAACCCGCAGCGCACGCTCCCCCTGAGTCTGTTCGCCTCGCTCGCCATCTGCACCGCGCTGTACGTCGCCGTGAGCTTCGTGACCACCGGTCTCGCGGACTACCGCTCGCTCGCGGTGGCCGACCCGCTCTACCAGGCGCTGTCCGCCGCACACGTCTCCCTCGGACCGGTCAAGGCACTGGTGAGCGTGGTCGCGCTGGTGGGCCTCGTCTCGGTCGTGCTCATCAGCATCGTAGGCCAGGTGCGTATCTTCTATTCGATGGCGCGCGACGGGCTGCTGCCACCCGCGCTCGGCCGCGTGAGCGGCGCGCAGCAGACGCCTGCTGTGGCCACTCTGGCCACCGGCAGCGCCGCGGCGCTGATCGCGGGCGTGGTGCCGCTCGCGACGCTCGGCGAGCTCATCTCCCTCGGGACGCTGCTGGCCTTCGCCATGGTGTGCGTCGGCGTGCTGGTGCTGCGGCGGGTCGACCCGGGCGCGCACCGCCCGTTCCGCACCCCGTGGGTACCCCTCGTGCCGGCGCTCGGGATCGTGAGCTGCCTCGCGCTGATGCTGAGCCTGCCGGCCGCGACGTGGCTGCAGCTGCTGGTGTGGAGCGCGCTCGGGCTCCTTATATATACGCTCTACGGGCGCCGGCACTCACGGCTGCGGCGGCCGCCGCCCGCCTGAGAGGCCCGTTGCGCAGAAGCGGCGGATGCGGGCGCACGCTGCGTCGATGGCGGCCTCGTCCGTCGCGAAGCACACCCGCACGCAGTGGGCGGTGGCCGCCCCGAAGGCCGCCCCGTCCATGACCGAGACTTTCTCGGCGGCATAGAGCTCGCGCACGAAGCCGGCGCCGGACAGTCCGGTGGCGCTCACGTCGAGCAGCATGAACATGCCCGCCTCGGGCTCGATGGCGCGCAGCAGCGCCACCTCGCGCAGCCCCGCCGTGAAACGCTGCTGGCGTGCGCGGCAGTACTCGCGCGCACGCTCCTCGGCGGCGTCCGCGATCTGCAGGGCCGTGAGGGCTGCCGCCTGCACGAAGCCGGGCAGCCCGAAGAGCATGCACATGGCGAGCAGCTCCGCATTCACCGCAAGCTCGCGCGGGCCCACCAGCCACCCCGCGCGCCATCCCGTCATCGCGTGCGACTTCGAGAGGCTGCCGAGCGTCACCACCCGATCGGGCAGCTCGGCGGCGAGGCTCGGCACGCGCCCCCCGGGCGCGAGCCCTGCATACACCTCGTCCACCACCAGCCACAGGTCGTGGCGCCGGGCGAGCGCACCGAGGGCGGCGAGCTCGGCCGCGTTGAACACAATGCCGCTCGGATTGTTGGGGCTTGCCCAGACGATGGCGCGGGTGCGCTCCGTGACGAGCCGCGCGAGGGCGGCGAGGTCGGGACGCAGCTGCGGTCCCGCCGGCGCGTGCACCAGGCGCGCACCGCCCACCTCGAGCGTCGCCGGATAGGTCGGATACATGGGCTCGAAGGTGATGACTTCGTCACCGGGACCGGCGAGACACAGGGAGGCCACGAAGAGCGCGTTCTGCGCCCCGGCGAGATACACCACGTTCTCGGCCGTGACCTTCTGCCCGGTGCGCGCCGCGTGGCTGCGGGCGATCGCCGCACGCAGCTCCATGCGGCCGGCGGCGGCCACGTAGTGGGTATCGCCGCGGCGCAGCTGCTCGATGGCGCGCTCCACCACCGGGGCGGGGGTCTCGATGTCGGGATCGCCGACGCTCAGGATGATCACGTCCTCGCCACGGGCGAGCGCTGCCACTGCCTGGTAGTGCGTGAGCCAGGCATCGGCGCCGGTGCCGCCGATCCTGCCGGTAAGCGCTGCGAACCTCATGCCGCTCACTGTGCGTGGGCGGTGCTAACATTTCAAGCGCATGAGCAACACCGCCATTCCCTGGACCATCGGGCGCTACGTCATCGAGACGCTGGCGGCCAATGGCATCGATACCGCGTTCGGCATTCCGGGCGTCCATAACATCGAGCTGTATCGCGGCGTGGGAGCCGTGCCGCTGCGCCACGTGCTCGCGCGCCACGAGCAGAACGCCGCCTTCGCCGCCGACGGTTACGCGCGCGCGAGCGGCCGCGTGGCCGCGGTGCTGGTGATCTCGGGCCCGGGGCTGAGCAACGCACTGACGGGCATCGCCCAGGCGTATTCGGACTCCGTTCCCATGCTGGTCATCGCCAGTACGCCGGTGCGTGCCTCGCTCGGAAAGCGCTGGGGAGTGCTGCACGAGCTGGCGGATCAGCGCGCGCTCGCGGCCGGTGTCACCGGCCTCGCGCTGCACGCCAACTCGGGCGCGCAGGTGCGGGAGCATCTCGCGGCGGCGTTCGCCTGCCTCGAGAGCGGACGACGCCGGCCGGTCTACCTCGGGATCCCCCTCGACCTGCTCGCCGAGGAGACGGACCTGCGCCCCGAGCGCTTTGCGACCCACAGCACTGCTGCCGCGCCCGCTGCCGCCTCGCTCGAGGCCGCGCGCGCACTCCTGGCCGCCGCCGAGCGTCCGCTCGTCATCGCAGGCGGAGGCGCCCGCCACGCGGGCGCGCCGCTCGCGCAGCTGCTCGAGTCGCTCGATGCCTACCTCATCACCACGGTCGCCGCCAAGGGCGTGATCCCCGAGGATCACCCGGCGAACCTCGGTGCGAGCCTGCCCTATCGCGCGACCCAGGAGCTGCTCGCCCGCGCCGACGTCGTGCTCGCCGCCGGCACCGAGCTCGCCGAGACCGACATCTATACCACCGTGCGCGTCACCGTCCCGGGCCGCCTCATCCGCATCGACATCGACCCGGCGCAGCTCGCACAGCAGTCGGCGCCGGACCTCGCGATCGAGTGCGATTCGGGCGCGGCGCTCGCGGCGCTCGCGAACGGTCTGCCGGCGCGGCGCGGCTGGCGCACGGCCGGCGGCGCTGCCGCCCTGGTGCGCGCGCGGATCGAGGCACAGATCGGCGCGCAGGGACGCCCCGCGCTCGAGGCGGTCCGGGCGCTGCGCGCGGCCCTGCCGCCCGATGGCGCGGTGTTCAGCGACATGACCCAGATCGCCTACACCGGCAACTACGCGTTCGCCGCCGACCGGCCCGGTTCGTGGTTCCACCCCTGTGGCTACGGCACGCTCGGCTTCGCGCTCCCGGCCGCACTCGGCGCCAAGGTGGCGCAGCCGCAGCGTCCCGTAGTGGCGCTCGCCGGAGACTTCGGCGTGCAGTTCACGCTGCAGGAGCTCATGACGGCGGTGGAGCTGCAACTGCCGCTGCCGATCGTGATCTGGAACAACTCGGCGCTCAAGCAGATCCGCGACGACATGGTGGCCGCCGGCATCGAGCCGGTCGGCGTCGCGGGCCGCAACCCGGACTTCCAGGCGTTCGCAGCCGCCTGCGGCGCGCAGGCGCAGCGCGTGCGTGGAGCGCAGGAGCTCACCGCCGCCGTGCGTCAGGCGCTGCGCGCGCCGGGACCGACGCTGGTCGAAGTGCCCGCCGCGGACTTCTGATCAGAGGTAGCTCAGCCACCAGTCGCGGCGGCGCTGGCGCAGATTCGCGAAAGAGCGGCACAACGGCCACAGCGCCACGACCACGAACGCCCAGATGACATAGACGAGCGGCAGACCGACGTTCCAGTCGGGCGGCATGCTCATAGGGAAATGCGCGAGGTCGGGGGAGCGGAACACGCCGGAGACCTCACCATAGCGCAGGCCGCTCACCACCAGCGCCAGCAGGTGGATGAGATAGAAATGCAGCACGTAGAAGAAGAGCGGCACGCGCCCGTAGACCAGCGCCGGGCGCAGCAGTTGCGGAGTCCCCGCATCGAACGCGCGCAGCAGCAGCAGCGCCGGACCGAGCGTCATCAGCAGAAAGAGCAGCGACGGCGGGTACTTGGTCGTGTTGATGAACGACATGAGCGTCCACAGCCCGTTTTTCTGCCACGACCAGGGCGCGGGGTCGCCGTAGACGTTGGAGAAGCGCAGTACCAGGAAAGCGGCGAGCAGCCCGAGGCCGAGCCGCAGCAGCAGCCGCTGCCGCTCGGGCGCGCTCCACCTGTAGACCGCACCGAGCACGTAGCCGAGTGCCGTCACGCCCACCCAGGGGATCAGCACGTACGAGGTGCGCACGAGCGCATGGTCGCCGCGGTAGAGGAAGCCCGGCTGGTGCAGCACGGCCCACAGTCTCGCCAGCACGGTCGGGTGCGCATGCAGCGCCGGCATCGCCTGCAGGCCGTCGAGGGCGTTATGACCGAGGACGAGCGTCGCACCGAAGAGCGCGATCACCCAGAGTGGCAGCCACACGAGTCCCGCGAGCACGATCATCGACCAGCCGAGCGCCCACAGCACGGTGATGATGGTCACCTGGTAGTCGAGGTTGAACTGCAGTGCGAAGCGCATGACCGTGAGCTCGAGAACGATGAGCCACAGTCCGCGAGTCAGCAGGAAGCGCGCGAGCTCGCCTCGCGACATGCGCGCGCGCCTCAGCCACGCCCCGGTGCCGGTGAGCAGGAAGAACACCGGCGCGCACAGGTGGGTGATCCAGCGCGTGAAGAACAGCGCCGCGGTCGTGGTCGCAAGGTTCGTCGGGCTGGCCGTCGGGTCGCCGAAGAAGTCGCGCACGTGGTCGAGCGCCATCACCACGATGATGACTCCACGCAGCAGATCGATCGATTCGATGCGCCTGTCCGAGCTCATCTGGCCTTCAACGTGCGCAACCAGCTGATCCACGTGCAGACTGACATGCATCCGTACCGGATGCTGAAGTTCCCGATGACCGACCTCGAGATCGACGTCGCGAAGTAGGCCCGCTGCCCGTCAGGGGGAGGTCCCGCGGACATGGCTTGCCGGCCGGCCGGTCGCCCGGGAGCGCACGGTCGCCTCGGCAAGGAAGTCGTCCTGCGAGCCCTCGCCCGCCCGGGCGCGACGCTCGAGTACCACGGTCTCGACGTGCGGGTCGCTCGCGCCGGCGCGCCGTGCCGCCGCGAGTGCCAGGTCGCGCGACACCCGCCGCGCGTGCTCGATCGCCTGCCGCGCGTCCCGATAGTCGTGGTTGCCCGCCGGGTCGTGCACGCGGAAGACATCGAGCGCGGGCTGGTTGACCAGCACGTCGCAGGTCTCCGAGACCACCCCGGCGACGGCGCCGACCGCGTTGCACGCGGCGGCGTGCGCGGGCACGGTGAGCTGCGCGCCGAGCCGCCGGGCGACTTCGGGGTAATAGGCACCCGCCGGCGCGCCCACCGCGACCAGCGGCAGTGCCAGACGCAGCGATGCATCGAGGAGTCTCGAGAACGGGCGCCCGCTCACCACGTCCTCGAGCAACGGCGCGAGCGGCCCCCAGTGGCTGGCCTCGATGCCGGGATCATGGGCGAGCGCGCATTGCAGAACGAGCCGGGCCGCTTCACGTACCACATGCTCGCAGGTTCGCTCGCTGACTCCCTCGGGCGTGTCGCCCTGCGCGCGGGCGCGGACGTTACGCTCCTCGACGGCGAGGATCGTCGCGCCGAGCCGTGCGGCCTCCGTATTCCAGTCGAGCTGGCGGCCGAGTACGTGCATGGCATCGCTCGGAGTGAACGCGGCGACCGTGGCGAGCCCGCGATCGACGAGCCTGCGTACCGCCTCGACGCCCTGCGCGGTGCGGGCTGCTTCCCCGAGCCGTCGCGGCGCCTCGCCGAGTGCATCCCACGCGCGTTGCTCCAGCCGATCCAGCGGCTCGCCCGGGCCGCGCCCTGGGTTGCGCCACGCATACCTGCCGGCAAAGAGCGGCGGGCGCTCACTGCCGGCGAGCTTGCGCAGGTCGGTCAGAACCTCGGGAAAGCGCGCCGCGAGCAGCGCGAGCGGCATCGCCTTGCGCGGTCCGACCAGGAGCCGCCCCTGCCGATCGAGCTGCACCTCGCTGTCGCCGCCGAGGCCACAGGTGCGCACGTCGATCGCTTCGACCATGGTGCGCCAGCCGGCGATCACCGCGCCCTCCGCGCGCACCACCGGCCGGCCACCCACGACGATCGCGACGTCGGTGGTCGTGCCACCCATGTCGGCGACCACGAAATCCTGAAGGCCGCTCAGGAATCCCGCCCCGACGACGCTCGCCGCAGGACCCGAGAGCACCGTTTCCACCGGGTATTCGAGCGCCACTGCGGCACGGATCAGCGTGCCGTCCCCCTTGACCACCATGACCGGCGCAGCGATCGCCTCTGCCTCGAGCACCCGTCCGAGAGCCTCGAGCAGCGCGCGGATCTGCGGCGTGAGGCGCGCATTGAGCGCCGCCGTGAGCGCGCGCTTGGGGGCGTCGAGCTGCGAGGACAGCTCGCAGCTGCAGGTAACGGGCTTGCCGCACTGCGCACGGATGCGCTCGCGCGCGCGCAGCTCGTGCGCCGGGTTGCGAACCGAGAACATTCCGGCCACGGCGAAGGCTGCGACCTGGGGCGCGTGCGCGCGCACCGCCGCGTCGATCGCCGCCTCATCGAGTGGCTCGGCCTCCTCCCCGGTCGCCTCGTGGCCGCCGCGCACGCACACGATCGCCCCGCCGCCGTCGCGCCTGAGCCCCGAGCGCTCGACCATGCGCGCATCGAAGCCGAGGAGCACGGTGCAGATGGGACTGAAACGGCCCTCCACCACGGCGTTGGTCGCGAGCGTGGTCGACACCGAAACCAGCGCCACCCGATCGCGCCGTCCCGCGAGCCGCGCGAGCACTGCACGCAGCGCCTCGGCAAGGCCGAGCGACAGATCCCAGTGAGTGGTCAGGGCCTTGGCGGCCGCGATGACCCGCCGCTGCCCGTCGAGTGCGACTGCGTCGGTGTAGGTGCCGCCGGTGTCGAGCCCGATCCAGATCTCTTCCGATGGGCGACCAGGAGTTGAGTGGTCATAAGACAAGGTGGTGCCCATGGTAGCGCGGCAGAACCGCGGCTTCAGATGCCCGGGCTTGTTTTCTAAATGCGAATCGTTATCATTACCATTAGTATCATTCGCAGCGAGTCCAGGGAGCTTCAGCCACATGGTCGCGACCGACACCGGTGACCTCGAGCAGATCGTCGTCACGGGGCTGCGGCCGCTGTTGAGCGACAAGCTCGCCGGGGATCCGCAGGACGTCCCCCAGTCCCTCACCGTCGTCGACCAGCAGCTGATGCGGGCGCAGGGAACGACGCGCCTCGAGGAAGCCCTGCGGAACGTACCCGGCATCACGCTCAACGCCGGCGAGGGGGCGGCCCGCGGCGATACCGTGAATCTGCGCGGCTTCTCCGCCTTCAACGATTTCTTCCTCGACGGCATCCGCGATGCTGCCGTCTACACGCGCGACAGCTTCAACCTCCAGTCGGTGGAGGTCGTGAAGGGACCGTCGGCGGTGCTGTTCGGACGCGGCTCGACGGGCGGGGCGATCAACCAGGTGAGCAAGGCGCCGCTGCCGACCGCGCTCGAGACCTTCGATGCAACGCTCGGCACCAATGACCTGTACCGCGCGACCGCCGATGTCAACACGCCGCTGACCCCCTCCTCTGCGGTACGCCTCAACGCCATGGCCGAGTCCTCGCACGTCGCCGGGCGCGACCTGGTCCTCAACCGCCGCTGGGGTGTGGCCCCGGAGCTCGCCGTCGGCCTCGGCCAGCAGGACTACGTCGTCGTCACGTACCTGCACCAGCAGGAGAACAATCGGCCGGACGTCGGCATTCCCTTCGTCGACGGCTACCCGGCGCCGGTGCCGTGGCAGAGCGACTTCGGGCTGGTCTCCGACCACACCAACACCCGCGACGACATCGCCACCGTGCGCTACGTACACCAGTTCAACTCCGATGTGACGCTCGCCGACACGGCACGCTACGCGCACTATGACTTCAACTACATCGACACCATGCCGAACTTCGGCGCGAACCCGCCGCTCCCGGGCACCCCGCTCGATGCCATTCTGGTAGGCCGCGACGCCCCCGACAGCGCCGGCGTGCAGACCAATCTCACCAACCAGACCGATCTCACCGTGCACTTCCACACCGGGAGCATCGAGCATCATCTGGTGGCCGGTATCGAGGTCGCGCGGCAGACCTCCGACCTCGAGCGCTACAACAACCCCTTCAACGCCGACAACGGCTGGGTCCCCGAGACTGCGTTGCTCGACCCCGATCCGTACGCCTATGCGCCGCCTCAGCCGTTCAGCCAGAGGCAGGACACCGTCGCCAATGCCCTCGGCGCCTACCTCACCGACACACTCTCCTTCGGCCGTCAGTTCGATCTCGTGCTCGGCGGCCGTTACGACCGCTTCGCCGCCGACTACACCCAGGTGACGCTCGCCAGCGGTGCGCAGCTCGATCTGCGCCACACCGACAGCCTCGGCAGCCCGCGGGCGGCGTTGCTCTACAAGCCGACGCCGCTCGCGACCTATTACCTCTCCTACGGCACTTCCTTCGACCCGTCCGCCGAAGCCCTGTCACTCAGCACCCGCACGGCCGACCTCGGCCCGGTCAAGGCGCAAAGCTACGAAGCCGGCGCCAAGGTGGGCGCCCTCGGCGGGGCGCTGAACGTCACCGCCGCGGCATTCCACACGGTGGTCGACAATGCGCAGACCAACGACCCCGACAATCCGGCCCTGCTCGTGCTGAACGGCAACCAGCGGGTCCAGGGCGTCGAGCTCGGCGTCAGCGGCTACCTCACGCAGCACTGGGAGCTCTTCGGCGGCTACACGTTCCTCGACACCGAGACGATCGCAGCCGGGACCGCCGCGTACGTCGGCCAGCAGCTCCCCAACGCGGCCCGCGATGCGCTCAACCTCTGGAGCGAATACGAGCTCGCGGCGACGCTCGAGATCGGCGCCGGCGTCAACTGGCTCGGGCCGCGCTTTGCCGATCAGGCCAACAGCGCGCGCCTGCCGGGCTACGTCGTCTGGAACGCCATGGCGTCCTGGCAGGTATCGCGCGCGCTCACGCTGCAGCTGAACGGCATCAATCTCCTCAATCGCCTCTACTTCGATGCTCCCTACTACACCAGTCCCGCGGAGAACCACGTCATCCCGGGAGCGGGCCGCAGCGTGATGCTGACGGCACATCTGTCGCTCTGAGGGGAACGCGATGCTGCTTCGCATTCCAGGGGTGCTCGATGCCGCGCAGCTTGCGGGGCTGCTGGAGCAGCTCGACCGGGTCGGCTGGGCCGACGGCACCCTCACTGCCGGATTTCAGTCCGCCTCGGTCAAGGCGAACCTGCAACTGCCCGAATCCGACCCGCTGGCACGCGAGCTCTCCACGCGCGTGCTGGCCGCTCTGGAGAGGAGCCCGACGTTCATCAGTGCGGCGCTGCCGCGTCATGTCTACCCGCCGCTCTTCAACTGCTACCGCGAAGGCATGTCCTTCGGAGCGCACGTCGACAACGCGGTGCGGCAGATTCCCGGAACCCACTTCCGCATGCGCACCGATCTGTCGGCGACGCTGTTTCTCTCGGCGCCGGGCGCTTACGACGGCGGTGAGCTCGTCATCGAGGATACCTATGGGGCTCACCGCGTGAAGCTCGATGCCGGCGACCTGGTCCTCTACCCTGCCGGGAGCCTGCACCGGGTCGAGCCGGTGACGCGCGGCCGGCGGCTCGCGGCCTTCTTCTGGGTGCAGAGCATGGTGCGCGACGACGCCGACCGGACACTGCTCTTCGAGCTCGACCACGCGATCCGCGGACTGACCGCGAACGGTGCCGGATCCGATGGCCTGCTGCAGCTCACCTGCTGCTACCACAACCTGCTGCGTCGCTGGGCCGATGTCTGAGGAGGCAGGCACGGCCCCCGGCATGGCGCTGGCCGCCTCCTTCGAGACGGCCGCGGAGCGCGTCCGGCAGCTCGATGCCATGTCGCCGCGGCAGCTGCGCGAGCTCCTCACGCGCGACCCCGCCCGGGCCGCCGACTGGGTCGGCAGCGCCGCCCGGCACGGTGTGGCGGCGGCGCAGGTGCGTTTCGGACGCATGCTGCTCGAGGGAGTGGGCGTGGCGCGCGACCTGGAGGCGGCGCTGCGCTGGTTCACGCGTGCCGCCGCGCAGGGCGATGCCGACGGGCACAACATGCTGGGCCGTTGCCACGAGAACGGCTGGGGCACTCCGGTGAGCGACCGGGCGGCCGTGCGGCATTACCATGCAGCTGCGGCCGGGGGGCACGACTGGGGCGAGTACAACCTCGCCAACATGCTGTTCGACGGACGCGGCATCGCGCGCGCGCCGCAGGAAGCGTTCTACTGGTACACGAGCGCGGGCCGCCGCGGCCACACGCGGGCGATGAACCTCGCCGGCCGCTGCCGTGAGGAAGGTTGGGGATGTGACCGGTCCCGCCCGCTGGCGCGCGAGTGGTACCGGCGCGGCGCCGAAGGCGGCTATTTCCGCGCCCAGTACAACTACGCGCTCATGCTGATCGAGGAAGGCGCGCTCCCGCGCGCGATCGAGTGGCTGAGGCGTGCCGCCGCCAACGGCAACGCCGAGATGCGCCAGGCGGTTGCAGCCCTGCTGAGCGGGCGGCGGTGCCACCCTTGAGGCCGCCATGCTCCGATCGGCTCACGCATTCCAGATTACGGCTCTAATCATTCTCCACGGCGCGTGCTCGAATGGCGGGGAATGGAAGCGCCCGCCCCGCCGCATGGCCACAGAATCGCCAGCCTCGACGGGCTGCGCACGGTGGCGATTCTCGCGATAGTCGCTTTTCACTACTGCTATCGCTGGGCGCCACCGCTCAGCTCCGCGACGCTCTATCCCTACGGCCGCGCCCTCGCGGGCCTGCCCGGCGTGCGCTTCGGCGCTTTTGGCGTACAGCTCTTCTTCATCATCTCCGGCTTCGTGATCGC
>Ga0335073_10011149_pt1 | contig 12630 bp, 11 predicted proteins | sample Lox_Sample_22_FD_207093 | JGI IMG/M metagenome (GOLD analysis project Ga0335073, IMG submission 207093) | Soil microbial communities from Loxahatchee National Wildlife Refuge, Florida, United States - Lox_Sample_2.2 | ecosystem: Environmental > Terrestrial > Soil > Wetlands | place: USA...
GGGGAGGGCTAGTGAGCCTCGTGCTCCGCGACGCCTCGGCGCGACAGGTCGCGTGCAGACCGGCGCCCGCCCGTCTCGCGCGCGTGGCCGCGGTCTCGAAGCGGATCCTCGGCCTGTTGAGGGGCACAGCCAAGGGCCATTTCCGCACCGTCGGCCGCTTCTCGGCGGCGACCGTGCTGGGTACCCAGTGGGGCGTCCGCGACCGCTGCGACGGCACGTTGACCGTCGTGACCGAAGGCGCAGTCAGCGTTCAGAATTTCGTCACGCACAAGACGGTGACCGTGCGAACCGGGCAGACGTATCTCGCGAAGGCGCCCTGACCGCCGCGCCTCGCGATGTCGACCACGCCCATCACGATCGTGATCGCCGACGACCATGCGGTCGTGCGCCAGGGGTTGCGGCTGCTGCTCGAGGCCGAGGACGACCTCGCCGTCGTCGGCGAGACGAGCGACATCGCACAGACCTCGGCGGTGCTGCGCGAGGCCGGGCCGGCGGTCGTGCTCCTCGACCTGCACATGGGTCGTGAGCTCAGCCTCAGCGCGCTGTTCGAGCTCCGCTCGGCGTCGCCGTCGACCGCGATCGTGATCCTCACGATGGAGGACGATCCGGCGTTCGTGGCCCCGGCCTGGAATGCCGGCGCGGCCGGCTATGTCCTCAAGGAAGCTTCGCGTACCGACCTCGTGCGCGCGATCCGGACGGTGGCCAAGGGCGGCCGCTATCTCGATCCGGCGATCGGCGGATGGGCGCTCACCAGCGCCGACGACGCGGCCCTCACCGAACGCGAGCTCGAGGTGCTACGACTCGTGGCGCTCGGGTACACCAACAGCGAGATCGCGACCCGCATGTACATCAGTCCGCGCACCGTGGAGACGCACCGCGCCAACCTCCAGGCGAAGCTCGGGCTCACCGGCCGGCCGGAGCTCGTTCGGTACGCGCTCGAGCACGGGGTCATCCACCGATGAGCACCGCCGCCACCCGGGCCAGGCAGATCGAGCTCGAGGCGGCGCAGCGCCGGGTCATCGAGCGGCTGCGAGCGACCGCGCCGCGGCGGCCCTCGCCGGCGCGGCGCGCGGCGATCATCGGACTCGCCGCGGTTCTGTTCGCGTGCGCGTTCGCCGCCCGCCTGGCCGTCAACGACCCCGACGCGCTGCTCGCGAACTTCTACATCGTGCCGATCGCGCTGCTCGCGATCGAGTTCGGGACGCGAGCCGGGCTGATCGCGGCCGCAGTTGCGTTCGCGTTGGTCCCGGCGTGGAGCGTGATCAACTCGATCCACGTCGATGCGCTCGGGTACGTGTCACGCGGAGCGGCGTTCCTGATCACCGGCGTGGTCGTCGGAGCCTTCTCGGATCGGCTCCGCCGAGATACCGCCGAGCGGGAGGATGCCCAGCGCGACCTCGCCCTGTATGCCGATCAGCTTGAAGGCTCGAACCGGGGCCTGGCGCGGAGCGTCGAACGGCTCGAGGCGTTCGCCGAGATCGCCCGAGCGGTGGGCGGCGAGACCGATCTCGAGCGCATCCTGTCGCTAATCCTCACCCACGGCCGAGAGGTCGTGGGCGCGCGCACGCTGGTCATCTACCTGCCGGACGGCGGCGAGCTGGCGGCCGTGAGCAGCAGCGCGAGACGCTCGGACTCGCAGCCTCGGCTGCCGCTCGACGGGTCGCTTGCCGGCCAGGTGCTGCTGACCGGAAGTCCGCGGCGCGTCGGCCCCGAGGCGGATCCCGCTCAGCTCGAACAGCTCGCACCCGATGCGGCCGAGGCGATCCTCGTGCCGCTGATCTTCCGGGGCGAGACGCTGGGCGTGCTGGCGGCGATCAACGGCGCCGGCGAGCGCGCCTTCGACGACGAGGACGAGCAGTTGCTGATGTCGGTCGCCGCCAGCGCGGCCACGGCGGTCGCGACCGCCCGGTCGGTGGCGGCCGCCCGGCTGCGGCTCAGCGTCGAGGCCGCCGATCAGGCGCGAGCCCGCTGGGCGCGCGAGCTGCACGACGAGACGCTGCAAGGGCTGACGGGCGTCCGCATGGTCCTGTCCGCCGGGCTCGCTCGGCATGAAAACGGCGCGCTTCGCGGTGCCGCCGAGACCGCCGACGCGCATCTCGGCGAGGAGATGCGCAAGCTGCGCGACCTGATCGCCGAGCTCCGACCCGCCGCGCTCGACGACCTGGGGCTCGGGCCGGCGATCGAGTCGCTGGCCAAGCGGCAGGCTCAGGTCGCGGGCTTCGCGGTCGACATCGACGTCAACCTCATCTCCGAGCAGCGGCTGGCTCACGACACCGAGACGGCGATCTACCGGATCGTGCAGGAGGCGCTGAGCAACGCGGTCAAGCACGCCCGCGCCGCCCATGTGAAGCTCCGGGTCACCCAGCTCCCCGACCGGGTCCAGCTCGTGGTCGAGGACGACGGCCGTGGTTTCGAGCCCGGCGGCGTTCGGGCCGGCTTCGGGGTGACAGGCATGCGCGAGCGCGCGCTGCTCGCCGGCGGCCTGCTCACCGTGCAGTCGGCGGACGGCGGTCCGACCTGCGTGACCGCCGTCCTTCCGCTGCCCCGCTAGCGCTCAGCCCTCACGCGCAGATCAGTCAAGAGATCGAGACCGGCGGGTCGTCGGTCGGCGGGCCGTCAGTCGTCGGCGTCGGCGTCACGGTCGAGGTCGCGCCCGACAGGCCGCGCGGCGAGGCGCCGAGCGACCCGGGTCCGCTGACCATCGACCACCTGAACTGTGTGACGTTCTCCTTGGGCGCGAACAGCCCGGGACGCGTGCCGCGCCGGACGAACAGCACCGGTGCCGTCGCGGAGCCGGCGATCGCCGAGCGGGTCGGTCCGAGACCCTCGCGGCGCCACCGATCCGACAGGCCGAGCACGAGCAGCCCGGCTCCATCGGCCGCCTCGACGATGCTGTCGCGTCCACCGGCGACGACCAACGGCTCGGTCGAGATTCCGGTCGCCTGCTGCACGAGCAGTCCCGCGTCGGCGAGCATCCGCGTCACCGATTTGCCCTCGTCGGTCTGCCCGGCCGCGCCCAGCAGCTTGAGCGGGGCGCCGGAGGCCGCCGCCAGCCATGACCCGAGCTCGAGCGCGGCCCAGTCGTGCTCGGCGCCACCGAACGGGACGAGCACCGGCTTGCCGGGGCCGAGCTCGATCGGGGCCCCCTCCTTGGCGACCAGCACCGCGACGTCCGACGCAGCGTGCTCGAGCAGCTCGGTCACGTCGCCGAGCGGCACTCCCTCGCCGATCAGCCGCCGGCGCCCCTCGGTGAGCACCAGATCGACCGGTTCGTGCTCGACGATGTGCGCGAGGTCCGAGCCGGGGTTCGTCGAGCTCAGCGCGACGCCCCTGACCACCACGCCGTCGGAGGCCAGCTGCTCGCGCAGATCGTTGATCTGCCGCGAGGCCCGCTCGAGCGCGAGGTTCTCCGACTGCAGGCCGCCGCGAACTCCGGCGCCCGCGCCTCGGGGCGGCCGGACCAAGCGGGCGATGATCAGCTCGCGCTGAGGCTCGGACCGCGCCAGCGGCTCGGCCAGCGCGACCAGCTGCCCGATCGCCGCGTCCGTCTCGGGCGCGACCAGGATCGAGCGGTCGGGCACGGGGAGCTCCGGATGCGCCTGGACGGCGGCGAGCGCGGCATCGGCGAACTCGTCCTCGACGCCACGGCCGTACACGTTCTTCGGATCGAGCAGCTTCAACAGCGGTCCGGCCATCAGCGTGGTGACGACCGCCATGATCACGAGCATCGCGAACAGGGTGTTCGTGATCGCGCCGACGTCGAGCGCCAGGTTGAGCACGATCAGCTCGGTCAGCCCGCGGGTGTTCATCAGCGTGCCGATCACCGCCGATTCCTTCCAGTCGTACCCGACGACCCGGGCGGCGATCGCAGCTCCGGCGAGCTTGCCGACGATCGCAACCGCGATCAGCAGGAGCGTGAGCAGCCACAGCTCGGGACGGTCGAGCAGCCCGACGTTCGTTCGCAGGCCGGTGTAGACGAAGAACACCGGCAACAGCAGCGTGACCACGAAGTCGTCGATCCGGTGCGTGATCTCCTCGTTCAGACGGGCGTGCCGGGGCATGATCATCCCGAACACGAACCCGCCGAAGATGAACGCGATGTTGATCTCCTCGGTCACGTACGCCGACAGGAGGACGCCGATGATGATCGCTGCGAACCACGCGCCCGGCATCCGCCCGACCTCGTCGTAAGCGGTCGCCATGCGTGCGACGATTCGCCTCACGATCAGCACCATGACCAGCACGTAGGCCGCGGCCTCGGCGATCGTCTTGGCGACGTCCCCGAACGTCCCCGACGATGCGATCGTGATTGCCAGCGCGATCAGGAACCACGCCGTGACGTCGTCGACCGCGGCGCACGCGATCGCCAGCGACCCCAGCGGGCGCTTGATCATCCGGCGCTCGGCGAGGATCCTCGCCAGCACCGGGAACGCGGTGATCGACATCGCCACGCCCATGAACAGCGCGAACGCGACGAACTTCTTGTCCGGCCCGATCAGCTTGTAGAGCGGCAGCGCGACCGCGATGCCGAGCAGCAGCGGCACGGCGACGCTCGTGTTCGAGATCGACGTGGCGGCGGCAACCTTGCCCTTCAGCGAGCCGCGGTCGACCTCGAGCCCGACCAGGAACATGTAGAAGATCAACCCGAGATTGGCCACCACGCCGAGCGCGGGCAGGACATCACTCGGGAAGAACGTCGCCTGGAGGTTCGGCGAGATCGCGCCGAGCAGCGACGGGCCGAGGCACAGACCGGCGATCACCTCACCCATCACGCGCGGCTCACCGATCCTGGTTGCGACGGCGCCGAACAGCCGGGCGACGATCAGGACGATCGCGATCGACAGGAACACGGCCGCGACGAGCTTGTTGAAGTCAGCACGCTGCTTGGTGGCGGTGAACTTCTCGCCGGCCGGCGGGAGGCCGCTCGGCGTGGTCAGCGCCGGCTTGGCCTGGGCGGCCGTCGAGGGGACCGGTGTGGCCACGTTGAGCGGGATCACGGTGACCTTCTGGAGCTGAAGGTCGTTGGCCGTCGCGGTCATGCGGGCGGCGCCGCCCTTTACGCAGTTCACATCGCCGAAAACGCCGGCGGTGCTCGTCGAATACGTCACCCGCCCGAGGAGCTTGTCGCTCGAGGAATACAGCTGGGCGACCGAGCCGGTGCCGTGGATTTCGAACTGGCTTCCGAAGCACGTCGAGGCGGGTGAGAGCGTGTACGTGCCCTGGATGTTCTTCGGCGTCCGCGGTGCGGCCGCGCCCGGAGGGGGTGGAGCGCTGGTGAAGGTGGCCAGGAACGGCAGCCCGCCGAGCGTTCCGTTGATCGACGCCTTCGCGCCCGGGGTGGCGGTCGCATCGAGGTGACGTGAGCCGCCGGACACGCAGCTGACGTCTCCGGTGAGCCGGTGTGAGTTCCCGGGGAGCGTCGTGGCGCTCAACCTGAGCTGGCCGCCGAGCGTGTTCTGGTTGTTGGTGAAGTTGACGAACTGCCCGGACTGGAGGAGGTTGAACGACGGCCCGGTGGCGGACACCTGGGTCGGGGCCGTCGGCGGCAGCGGTGTGCCACCAGCCGGCTTGGGCACCGGCCCGATGCACGGACTGGCGGCCGACAGCGTGTAGCCACCGGCGATCGACGGCTGTGCCTTCTCGTTGCCCCCCTTACTGACGACGAAGATCACGACAGCGACCCCGACCACGGCGATGATCGCGTAGAAGATGATCAAGCGCCTGGCCAAGCGGCCACCCGACATCTCCGTCTGTCCCGCCATCTAAGCCCCCTTTAGGCTCGGTGTTCTGAAGTTCTCAGCCCGGCCGGCGCAGCCCCGCCTCAGCCCGGTCGCGCGGGAAAGTAGCCGATCGCCATCGCGCGCACATCCGGCACGTGCCATCGAACTGCATCCGTAAAGTCCCGCAATGTTGCTCCGGGAGATGCCACCGCCCGGAGCGGGCGCGCTACAGACCGAGCATCGACGCGATCCGGACCCTCTGGGTCTCGTTCGTGCCCGAGTAGATCGGCGCACCGATGGCGTCGCGCAGGCCCTTCTCCAGCCCGTACTCGCGCGTGTAGCCACGCGCGCCGAAGATCTGGATGGCCGACAGCGCCGAGGCCACGTTCGCTTCGCTGGTGATCAGCTTGGCCATCGAGATCTCGGTGGTGACGCTCCGTCCCTTGGCGAACCTGCGGGCCGTGTCGTAGAGGTGCTTGCGCGAGGTCTCGAGACCGATCTTCATGTCGACGATCTTGCCGGCGATGTACTGGTTCGTGCCGATCGGCCGACCGAACGCCTGCCGATCCTTGGCCCATTTGATGCAGCGTTCCATCCGTTCCTGCATCTCGCCGACCATCATCATGAAGATGCACAGGATCTCGTAGTTCATGACGTGCTCGAGGATGAAGAAGCCCGCGCCGGGCTTGCCGAGCATGCTCTCGCTGGGCACCCGGCAGTCGGTGAACTCGAGCTCGCAGAACGGGCACGTGTTCAGGCCGAGCTTCTCGATCGGCTCGCCGACGTGGAACCCGGGAGTGTCCGTCGGCACCAGGAACGCGGTGATTCCCGCGGCCCCGCCCTCGCTTCCCGTCTTGGCGTAGACGGTGATGATGTCGGCGAGGGGGCCGCTCGTGATCCAGATCTTCTTGCCGTTGAGGACGTACTCGTCGCCGTCCTCGGTGGCGGTCGTGGACATCGCCGTCGCGTCGGACCCGGCTCCGGGCTCGGAGATCGCGTGCGCGCTCAGGATCTCGCCGTCGATCAGTCGGGATAGATAGCGCTGCTTGAGCTCGTCGGACCCGAACTTCTGGAGCGGGATCGCCGCGCTCACGACCTGCGTGGCGGCGCCGAACAGGAGCCCGGTGTCGCGGCAGCCGTACCCGAGGTTCTCGAGCACGTACACGAGCGTGAGCACGTCGAGCCCGAAACCGCCCCACTCGGTGTCGAACGGGATCCGCAAGACGCCGGACCTCCGGATCAGATCCCATTTGTCGCGGTTGAACCGGTTAGCCGCGTCGTCCTCGAGGTGACCCTCGTTGAGCGCGTCGAAGTACTCGTTCAGGGATTTCCTGAGCGATTTCTGCTCGTCGGTCCATTCACCGGTTGGGGCGGTCAGTGCCATCCTCGCTCCTCTAGTACGCGGATGAGTGGATGCCGGACTCCGTGAGTCGGTGTGCTTCGTTGCCCGTCAGCGCGGGAGTGAACATGCAGACCAACCGCAGGTCCTCGTCGTCGGAGGCTACGAGGTCGTGCGCGTCATGCTCGTTGAGTGCGTAGATCGTCCCGGGCACGATCTCATGGACCGTCCCGTCCAACTCGACGACCGAGCCCTTGCCCTCGATGCAGTAACAGGCCTCGAGGTGGTTCTTGTATTCGAGCCGTGATTTGGTGCCCTTGGTCACGATCGTGTCCGTGACGGTGTAACCCATCCCGTCGGCCTCAAGCAGGAACCTCCGGCTCAGGCCGTTGCCCCACTCCACCGTCTTCACCTCGTCGAGCTTGCGAATGATCATGCATGGCCCCTTTGTTGAGTTGTCCTTGACTCTGGGATCTGTCCCAGTTCCACGAGTAGACCGCGGAAATCTTCCACCACATCGCGTCCCGCCGCCCGGGCGTCGGTCACCCGCGCCACGCATGTGCTGCCAACGATCGCGGCGTCCGCGCCGACGGCCCCGAGCCCATCGATGTGGCTCTTGTCCTTGACCCCGAACCCGACCGCGATCGGCACCTCGGTGTGCTGTCGCAGTTTCTCCATCACGGGGATCAGCGCACTGTGGTCCGGCGGCCCGACCGTGCCGCTGCGCCCGTAGGCGGCGACCAGGTAGATGTAAGCCGAGCCGTGCTCCGCGGCCTCGTCCAGCACCGCCTCGTCCGACGTGGCGTAGCAGGTGGTGACGATCGGCAGATCGACGGTTCCCGCCGCCTCGTAGTACTGCGGCTTCAGCCGCGGCGGGAGCCCGTGGACGAGCAGTCCGTCGGCCCCGGCCGCCTGCACGCGCTCGAGGAACTCGGGCATCGGTGTGCCCTTGATCGAGTAGCTCCAGTCGGCGAGCAGCGCGATCTTCAGATGGTTCAGCTCGGGACGGACACGCTGCACGAACTCGAGCACCGCCTCGCCGTCGATCCCGTCCTCGAGCGCCCGGCTCGCGGACGCGCGGATCACCGGGCCGTCGCTGGCCGAGTTCGGAAACGGGATCGCGAGCTCGAGGCAGTCGACCTTGGCCTCGTCGAGCATCAGGACGAGTTCGCGGAAGGCCGGGAGCGGCGGATCGCCCGCGTTCAGGAACAGCGCCAGTCCGGGCCGTCCGGGTTGGCGGTCGTCGAAGAAGCTCATGCCTTGGCGGCTACCTGCCCGTGCTCGCGCATCCGCTCGATCAGCCGCGCGGGAACGCCGGCGCTCATCGTGTCGGCGGCGAGCTCCAGGGCCGTGGGCCAGTCCGGCGCGACCCCGCAGTTCATCGCCAGCGCAGCGGCGTTCAGCCTGATGCTCTCGATCGCGCCCGGCGGGCCGTCGCCCCCGATCAGCGCCAGGAAGTGGTCGACGGTCTGCTCGAGATCGGTCACCGGCAGCAGGTCCTCGAACGGCCGCGCGCTGAGTCCGAGCTCGGCCGGGCGGAGCACGAACTCCTCGCCCCGCGCGCTGTCGTAGACGTGGCAGTCGACGACGCTCATGAGCTCGTCGACGCCCACGTCGTTCCAGACCACCCAGTAGTCCTTGCTCGGGTCCTCGGACACGAGCGCGCGGAACGTCGGCAGGACGCTGTGATCGGACACGCCCGTGATCTGGAGCGACACCGGCACCGCGGCCAGGAACGGCCCGATCAGGTTGAAGAACCGCCCCACGGTCTTCATGTCGAAGGGCAGGATCTGGCGGGCCAGCATGCGCAGCTCCTTCGGGTACACGAACGGCCCGGCGCACGCCATCCCGAACGTGTCGAGCATCTCCTCGGTCTGCTCGTAGGAGCTCGTCTGCCGGATGCCGAGACGGTCGAGCAGATCGACCGAGCCGGTGCGGCTGGCGTAGGCGCGGGACCCGGTCTTGATCACCCGCGCGCCCATCGCGGCGGCCACGAATGCCGACGCCGTCGAGAGGTTGAACGTGCTCGGCCCGCCGCCGGTCCCGACGATGTTGACCGTGCGGCGGGGCGGCGGGTCGGGGCGCGGGTTGCGCTCCTTCAGCGAGCTGAGCAGCGTGCTCACCGACACGCCGTCCGGCATCCGGGTGGTCAGCGATGCCAGCACCGCGAGCGCCTCGCCCGGGTGCAGGCCCTTGCCGGACAGGCGATCCCAGAAGTCGCCCCATACCTCCTCGGAGATCGGGTAGCGCTGGGTGACCAGCGCCGCCAGCGCTTCTGAGGGTGTCTTACTCGGCATGCGCCGGGTCGCGCGCCTGGTCCACGTAGGCCTTGATCGCGGCCACGGTCCGGAAGCTGTCGGGTCCAAGATCGGAGTCGTCGACGCCGATGTCGAACTCGTCCTCGAGCCAGGCCACGACCTTGAGCAGGCCGAGGCTGTCCACGACCCCGCCCGTCAGCAGGTCGTAGTCGTCTTCGAGATCCTCGACGGGGACGTCCGGCATGAACTCCTCGACGATGAACGTCTTGATCTTCGTGGTGGTTTCATCCGCCATTGGCACGACTCCTCTCTAGCTCTGCGGCGACCGCCTTGCGGTCGACCTTTCCGGTTGATGTTTTCGGCAGGGGTTCGGTCACGATCTGAATCGTCGAGGGCATCTCGGTGCGTGCCAGCCTGGTCGAGCAGTGCTGGCGGAGCTGCAGACTGTTGAGCTTCGCGTCGGCCTCCCGGCGCACGGTGGCGTGGAGCCGCGCCCCGGCAAGCTCGTCGGGAACGGCGATGACCGCCACTTCGACGACCGCCGGGTGCTCCTGGATCGCCTGCTCGACGACCTGCGTTGACACCCGCACGCCGCGCACCTTGACATAGAAGTCGGCGCGGCCCTCGAGCGTGAGCGTGCCGTCCTCGTGGCGCCGGACGATGTCGCCGCTCTTGTAGTAGGTGCGGCCGCCGTCGTCCTCGAGCGTGACGAACTTCCCTTCGTTCAAGGACGACTTCAGATATCCGCGGGTCTGGAACGGCGTCCACACCATGAACTCGCCGGTGCCGGTTCCCTCGAGCGCCGTCCCGTCCTCGGTCTGGACCCGGACGATCACGCCGGGTATCGGCTGGCCGACGGGAATGTTCGTGGGCACATTGCCCTCGGCCAGCCCGAGGAACTCGTGGACGAGGCTGTCGTTCGTCTCGGTGCAGCCGTACACGTTGTAGAACCTTGCGTTCGGGAACAGCTTGGGCAGCTCGGCGAGCGAGCTCGCCGGGATCTTGTCGCCGGTCGTGATCACGTGGCGCACGCTCGGGAAGGTGCGGCCGTCCTCGCGGTTGACGTCGATCAGCAGGCGGTAGAGCATCGGCACCGCCTGGAGAACGTTCACCTGGTTGTCGTTCACCAGGTCCGCAAGGTAGGCCCCCTGCGTCGCGCGGTCCTGGTCGACCATCGCGACCGTGCCGCCGTGCTTGAGCGTGGTCCAGATGTCGAGCAGGCACAGGTCGAAGTTGAGCGGAGCGTAGTTCGCGACCACGGTGCCGGGGCGGATCTCGAACCGATCCGCCGCCCAGTCGGTGAACGCGTCGACCCCGGCCGCCTGGAGCGGGACGATCTTCGGCAGCCCCGTCGAGCCCGAGGTGGTGAGCATGAACGTGACGCCCTCGGCACCGCCGGCGGGCGGCCACTCTGAGTCAGGAGCATCGGGTTGCGCGCGGGCGTCGTCGACCAGCGCGCGGAGGCTGGCCGCGCTCTCGCTGCGTGGCCCGCGAGGCGAGAGAACCTGGCTGGTGCCCGCCTGGGAGAAGAGCTGGGCGAGCGTCTCGGACGCGAGCTCGATCGAAGGGAGCAGGAACGCGTGGCCCGTGCGCAGGCAGGCGAGGATCAACGCGATCGCCTCCGGGGACTTCTTGGCCCGGATTCCGACCGGGCGATCATCCGGGAGCCGGGCGCCCTCGATCTCGGAGTGGGCCGCGTCCGCGAGCGCCAGAAGCTCGCCGTAGGAGATCGGCTCGCCGTCCCAGATCAGCGCGGGCGCGTCGGGCCGGCGTTCGGCCTGCTCGGCGAAGTGATCGGCGATGGATCGAATCGTGGTCTGGCTCATGATGACCTCGGCGTGATCGGAGACTTCAACTCGGCGCGCTGGCGCTCGAACTCGTCGACCCAGCCCTGGATGCTGTCCGCCCGCAGCAGTCCCGTGCCGATCAGAAGCCCCTTGAAGCCGGCGTCGACGAGCTCGGCGGCGATCCTGGGGTCGAGGATCGCGCTCGCACTCACGGGACACGGCGTGCCGGTTTGGATCGTCGCGTCCAGCAGCGAGCGGCTGGTGTCGATGTCTCCGGGCTCGCGCTCGCGGGTGTTGATGTCCTTGTTGTTGACCGCGACGATGCAGTCCTCGGGATGGATCACGGTCGCGAGCTCCGCTTCGTCGACGATCTCGACGAACGGTGTGAGACCGTGCTCGAGGGCGAGCTCGATCAGGTGCTGGAACGTCTTGGCGGGCAGGATCTTCGCGGTGAGCAGGACGGCGGAAGCGCCCATTTCCTTGGCCGCCACGATCTGCCTCTCGCGCGTGATGAAGTCCTTTTTCAGCAGCGGCACGTCGGTCAGGCCGGCCACCTCTCTGAGCATGTCGTCGTCGCCGCCGAACCAGCGGCCGGTGACCACCGAGATGCACGGAGCACCGGCGGCGAGGTACTGGCCGACGACGTCCGCGATCGAGCGGTCGCCGATCAGCTCCGCCCCTTCGCCGTCCGAGCGCTTGACCTCCATGATGATCGGCAGGCGCCCGGCGAGAAGGGCGTCCGTGAACGCGCTAGCCATCTCGATCACTCACTGCTCGCGGGCCGGTCCTTCCACACACGGCTGATCGCCTCGACTTTGGTGGAGTCGATCTTGCCGTCCGCGTCGCGGGCGTTGGTGTCGACGTCGATTCCCATGAACAACGGGTGCGCGGCGAGCTTCTCATATTCGGGGCGGTTGTCGGCCGAGATTCCGCCCGCGAGCAGGAACGGCCTCGTGAGCTTGTCGAGCAGGGGAGCGACCACCGCGGGGTCGAGCGCCTGGCCGGTGCTGCCCACGCGTCCGTCCTCGGTCACGACGTCGAACAGGAACACGTCGACCCCGGCTTTCTCGTAGGAGCCGATCAGCGATGCCTCGACGCACTCCCCGCCCTTCACGTGCAGCACCTTGATCACGCGGACGTCGGGGCCCAGCGCCTTGACCTTGCGCACGAACCCAGGAGTGGGATAGCCGTGCAACTGCACCCACTGGACGGGGGCCGACTCGAGCGCGCTGCGCAGGACCTCGGCGTCCTTGGTGAAGGTGACCAGGACCGGGGACGGCCCTCCGTCGGTCTCGGCGGCGCGTTCCGCGAGCGCGCGCCAGCGATCGGGCGGTAGATCGTGGGGGCCACCGGGAACCGCCAGCCAAAGGCCAACGAGATCCACCCCGTGTGCGGCCAGGGTGTCGATCTCCCCCGGCTCGACGATCCCGCACACCTTGAGGCAGATTGTCCCGGTCCTACTCGCTTGCCCCGAGTGGCTCCCGCTCAGCAAGGCCACGTATCGATCCCCCTTTGCGATTGTGCGA
>Ga0335073_10011150_pt1 | contig 12630 bp, 16 predicted proteins | sample Lox_Sample_22_FD_207093 | JGI IMG/M metagenome (GOLD analysis project Ga0335073, IMG submission 207093) | Soil microbial communities from Loxahatchee National Wildlife Refuge, Florida, United States - Lox_Sample_2.2 | ecosystem: Environmental > Terrestrial > Soil > Wetlands | place: USA...
GCGCGCGGAAGCGCGGCCCGGACGGCTGCGCTGCGGCGTGGCGCCCCTGCCGCGCGGGCAGCCCGCCTGCGATCAAGCAGGACATCCTCCCATGAAGAGCACGATCGGTCGGCCGAGGAGATTGACCGATGAGCAGGTGGCGGTGATTCTCCCCTGGCACGAGCAGGTTCTCGCGCTGCAGGCACTGAGGGCGAGCATCAAGACACAGCGCCAGGTTGCGAGCGAGCTCGGCGTCTCGCCCGCCACGATCTGCCAGCTTATCGCCCGACGCGGGAAGTACAAGCTGGCTTCTCCGGAGCGCCGAGCGAGGGAGCGCACATAGTGGGCGGCGCGTGGGATTGTATCCGCTAAGACAGCCCAAGCCGTTCCAGCAATGCGTGGAATCTTGGCTCACTTTGCACGCTGTTCATCAACGGATCCGTTCTTACGCGTGACAGTCCATTGTCTTGCTGCCGCAGCGCGCGTTCCAGCCAGTCTAGAGCCCTGTTGGTCTCGCCCCGCCAGGCAAAGACCTCGGCGATCTGGTACGCATAGGTGGTTGCGTACCGGTCGATGAGTCCCTGCAGCGCTTCTTGAGACAGAGCGTCGTGATGCCGAGCGTGCTCGACGAGCGCGATGCCCATCTGACCTATCGCTGCGTCGCGCGTCGCTTGATAATCGGCCAGCGCAGAATTCAACCGACCCTCGATGAGATCCAGGGTGCCAAGATCCACATACGCTACGTCGCGCTCTGGAGCGATCGCGAAACACCTCTGGTAGGCCCGGCGGGCGCCTGCAGAATCATGATTCATCACGAGCAGCGTCCCGAGGTTGTACCAAGGGTCGCTGCTCATCGGATCCAGTACAGCAGCTTTCTCGAGCGCCGCAGTCGCCTCCTGCAGGCGCCCGAATTCACCGAGCATCCATCCGTAATCGCTGAGGATCTTGCCGTCATCGGGCGCCAGTGAGATCGCCTTCAGAAGGTCAGCTCGTTGTCCCGAGAAATCGAGCGCTTCCATTCTCACATAGGCCCGTGCCCTATATGCCAACGCAAGGTTCGGGGCTAGTGCGATAGCGGTCTGCGCAGCCTCCAGCGCGCGCTTCATCCCGGCAGCATCGCTGCCGTAGTCGGCCACGTAACTTTCGGCGATCGAGAGAGCCGCGTAGGCGACGGCGTAGTGTGAGTCTAAGACGGTTGCCTTGCGGAATGCCTCAATGGCACTGCGACCGCCCTCAAGATTCTCCCGACGAAGGAACTCTCTTCCGCGCAGAAACTGGTCATAAGCCGCGGGGTCGTCACTCCGATACGGATCGCTCAGTTGAGCGGACAGCAGCCTGATCTTGAGCGACCCGACCACCGATGAGGCGATCTCGTCCTGCATCTTGAAGATATCTGTCAAATCCCGATCAAACGTCTGGGACCAGATGTCAAGACCGCCGTCGGCGCGCACAAGATGCGCGGTTACGCGCATCCGGCTGCCCGCCTTGCGCACGCTGCCCTCCAGGATGTGTGCGACGCCCAACGCGCGGGCCACATCCGCATCCGTCACTTGTTTGCCCTTGAAGTAAAAGGAAGACGCAGGCGCGATCACCTGCAGCTGCGGTACGTGCGAGAGCAGCTCAATGAGCTCCTCCGAGATTCCATCACTGAAATATCCTTCGTCTTTCTTTTCGCTCAGGTCGGCGAAGGGGAGCACGGCAATCGAATTCGCGCCGAGGGGCGTCGCAGAAGGAAGCGATTGAATCACGAGGGCTCGGTCCCCGCTCCCGGCTCGGGCAAGCCACCACAGGCCGCTGCCCGCGATGAGCAGCAGGCCGACCAGGATTGCGATCTCCGTTCGGCTGACCCTGTGCTCTGCGCGATGGCCGTGGTACCACGCGAGCGTCGCGGCGATTGGAAACCCCAGCAGCAATGCAAAGAGTGTGAAGCGCGGGACGGCTTCGGACCACTCGAGTGTCTCCCGCAGCATTTGCGAGCCATGCAGCAGCGCGTAACCGAATGCAATGTAGGCCAGCGACCACTCAACGACCTTGTGTCGCTTGATCCGATCCCAGACTCCGTCACCGGACCGTAGCGACGCGGATTCCGCGGTCGGCGGCGGGACTTGCCCGGGAGTCGCCTGCGGCGCTGCACCTTCTTCGAGGTTATTCATGAGCGCAGGGTCTGCTTGAACGTATCCAGTCTAGAGCATGCCCGGGGCGCTCATGGCATGCAACGTGCGGATCGGCAGGTGACCGGGAAAGTTGCCGACCCCGTTCCCGCGACTATGCCTGCCGCCATCGCGGCCGATGGGTGCTCGCGCAAGCCGCTGACTACGAAACGGGCGGGCTTGCTGCTTCTCACAGCCTGATAGGTCGTTCTCGGTGTCAAGGGCTCGCGCGAGACGCGTTCGGCCTGCGGCAAACCCTTGACACCTGCGCTGCGACCTGTGCGTCGCTTCGTTTGGTCATCGTGTGCGGCTCGATGCTCCTAGAGTCGCTGCGCCGCAGAGGAAGGGTCGCGGGCAACCCCGCCCGGAAGACTACCGAGAGCAACCATGTCGCGCACCAATTCCCTTTACGTCCTCGATGCCGAAGGCAAGGCTACGCTGGCGAGTGCGGATGAAGTCATCGCGGCTGCTCGCGAGCACCTGTCGCGGCGCCTGCGGCGCGGAAACATGCGCACATCCCCCAAGGCCACTCGCGACTTTCTGGCCGTGCGGTTGGGAAGCCAGGAATACGAGACGTTTTGCTGCCTTTTCTTGGATGCGCACCATCGTTTGATCGAGTTCGTCGAGCTCTTTCGCGGCACGCTCGATGGCGCCTCGGTGCATCCGCGGGAGGTGGTGCGGGAGGCCTTACGCCGCAATTGCGCGGCGGTCATCTTTTGTCATCCGCATCCCAGCGGCGTCGCAGAGCCCTCCCGCGCAGACGAGCTCATCACGATGAGGCTCCGTGAGGCCCTCGCGCTCGTGGACATCCGCGTACTGGATCACCTGTTAGGTGGACTACAAAGTGTCACCCCGCTGCCCCACAAACGTGAAAATCTCCAGATCTGGAGGTGAATTCCGGGATCGATTTGGTGTCGGTTACCGGGTTGACACCTTGCGTCGATTTTCGAGCGGACGAAGGGGTGGAAAATCTCACGTCTATGGGGGTGCATCTCTCTTCGATCCTCGCCGACTGCGAGTTCTGCTCATCGAGTCGCTCGAAGACTTACCTTGGCGTCGGGATTTCTTCTCCTGATTCTTAGACCGTGCCGCAACGGTCACTCCGAATAGAGCAATCGAACCCTTCATGCCCGGCTTAATGCCGAGCTCGTTCGCTACCGACAAAATCTCTTCGTCGCTAGCATCGAGGAGGTCTCGCTCGAGTGATTTCAGGAGACGCTCGAATCCAATCTCGGGCCGTGTCGTGTTCATGGTTGCGGCGTCCGTAGGCCAGCTTTAAGGAGAGCGCGTCGCATGCGCGTGCGCGTCGAGTCGTAGTCGGTCTTTGACATGGCGTACCTAGCGCAGGTCTCATCGACCGTCAGACCTTCGTAGAGCGCGGATATGATCTGTCCGGCCTGCAGATCGTCCTCGAACAGCTTATTGATCGCCTCCATCTCCTGAATTGCGATGGCGCGCCGTTCCGGACTCGGCCGCGGGTCGAAGGGCTCGCCCTCTTCGACGCCGGTTATTTCGAGCTCGGCGAGCAATTTCGGGCGCTGACGGGCTCCGCGGCGCGCCTGTCGCCAGTATTGCTCTTTGATGCTGCGCATGACCCCGGCGACGAATGCAACGACAGGTACCCCTTCGGGCTGACGTCGCGAACCGTCAAGCACTCGGGCGAATGCCTCCTGTAGGAGATCGCTCCAGCTTATGTGTGGAGGCAGCCCTCGTGCCTGCAACCGCGCGAGCACCTTGAGGCGCAAAAGGTCCGCCCCGGTCACGATCTTGGCATCGAGTGCTCGTCGGGCGGGCGGAGAGCGTATCCACTCCACCGACTCCGGCCAGGTCATCAGATCGATGTGTCTCTTCATCACCTGAATATGCGCCGCCGGAGCGGCTGCGCGGACATGTTGGCGAAAAACGTCGCTTGATGTCCGCCGGCGAGGCTCCTTGGCGCATATATCCCGAGAGCCTGAACAACAGATATCCCCCTGCCTCCGAGGAGATCGCCATGGATCGGGAGTCGGAATTGACGGTAGTGCGTCGCGCCTACGCCAAACAGATCTTGGCAGCCGCCGGGGTTGCCGACGCGAGAGTCGAACATGCCTACGCCACGGTTCCGCGGGAGAGGTTCCTGGGTCCCGGCCCCTGGCAGATGTATCCGTACACCGGGGCGTATGTTGCCACTCCAGACGCCGACCCCGTGTATGTCTATGTCGACCAGGTCGTCGGACTCATCACAGAGCGCTGCGTCAACAATGGACAGCCGTCGCTCCACGCGATGCTCATCGCATCATCCAAGATGGCTCAAGGCGAACACGTGGTTCATGTTGGCGCGGGGAGCGGATATTACTCGGCGATTATGGCGCAAATCGTTGGCCCAGCCGGAAAAGTCACGGCGATCGAATGTGATCCCACGCTCGCCGAGCGCGCGCGCGACTGCCTATCGGGTCTTTCCAACGTGAGGGTGCTCGAAGGGGACGGGGCGACTGCCCCCTTCGACATGGCTGACGTCATTTACGTCAACGCGGGAGTCACACACCCCGCAGATGCGTGGCTTGATGGGCTCTCGTCGGCCGGTCGGCTGATCATACCACTGACCACGGATGAGAACTTCCCGACGCCCGGCTCACCCTTCGATCCACTCAAAGCCATGCGCGCGGGCGCATACTTTCTGATCCATCGAGGCGGACAATCCCACGAGGCCCGCGTACTACTTCCGACCGCCATTATCCCGGCGCAGGGTGGTGGACGCGAAAAAAACGCCGAGGGCGCTCTGAAGGAAGCCTTCGCAAACGGAGGCCTTAATAGGGTCGCTCACTTAGTTCGCAACGAGAAAGTACCGGATGATAGGTGCTGGCTAAAGGGAAGTGGATGGTGCCTGACCTACGACTGATTGAAACAAGCTCCTGGCTCATCTCAAGCCCGCTTCGGCAGACTACTTCGCCGCACGAATTGGCAGGCTCCCGCAAAGTCAAGCGGAGAAAATAGCGGACTCGCCTCGCCTGTTGATTGTACGCCATCGGGCTCGCCGTCAAGACCCTGCGCGCGCCCAGTGCGGCGTGCTCGGCAGGAGTCGCGCTGCGGACAGCGCGAGTCTTGACGGCTGCGCTGCGATGGCGGGCCTCCGGCCTCGGGCAATCCCGCCCGAGCAAGACCGGAGATCAATCATGTCGAAGCACAACCTGTTCATCCATCGCGCCGACGGAACCATAGAGGCGGCTTCGAGTCGAGAAATCCTGACTGCGGCGCGGGCGGTACTTGAGCATCGCGTCCGCCGCGGAGCTCTCCTTCAGTCACCGCAGAAGGTGGGCGAGTATCTGGCGATGCGTCTGGGACACCTCGACTATGAGTGCTTCGGGCTAATATTGGTCGACGGGCGCCATCGTGTTATTGAGTGCGTGGAACTCTTCCGTGGGACCATTGACGGCGCCAGTGTGCATCCGCGCGAGGTGATCAAGCTTTTGCTGGAGAAGGGCGCCATTGGGGCCGTTGCCTATCACAATCATCCGTCGGGCGTGAAAGATCAGAGCCACGCCGATGAGCTCATCACCAGAAAGCTCGCGCAGGCCTTCGCCGCCGTGGACGCGAAATTGCTCGACCACGTAATCCTCGCGGGACCTCATGTCCTGAGCTTCGTCCAGGAGGGGCTCTTGTGAGCCCCATTTGGGGAGGCCCGATGCATAGCGACCGGGCGCAGCCGCTCGCGAAGTGCGGCAAGTTCCCGGTCGCGGTGCGCCAACCTCGAGCGCAGCTCCTCGGCGGCTGCGTGATAGTGATCTGCCAGCGCAGCGAGCTTGGCCAGCTGGGCACGAAGAGCGGCGACCTCGGTTCGCAGTGCGGTAACTCTCTGCACGCGCACGTCGTATCGGCGACCGCGGCGCCGACGGAGACGCCGCACGCTCTCAGCGACATCGGCGTAATCTCGATACACCGTGTTCCGTGACACGCGCGCCAAACGGCAGAGGGCTGCTACCGTGGGACGCGATGCGCCCGCCCGAGATGCGGAAGTCAGCTTCGAGAGCGCATCGGCCAGGCGGTTCTTGGTCGAGGTGAGGCCTCCAGCAGCTCTCGTACCCTTCATGGGTGAGCTCTCCCTCCGGGCGTTCGCATCGAACGTAGCAACGATCGCGCCTCTTCGAGACGTGCACGAGCGATTTTGAGGGTCTGCCTGGGTAATCCCGGATCCCTCAGCAGGCGCTCGTAGCGATCCACCTGATCGGTCCAATAGGGACGGTGCGCATCGCCCGCTGCGAAGTTCTTGCAGCGGATGCAGAGCGATGGCTCGCGGCGAACCGGATCCGGCTCCGTCACGGAGCCCCGACACGCACTGTAGTCCTCGCGATACACGCAGTAGCCCCAATCACACACTCCGAGAGTAAGACCGGCAGCGGCGAGCGTGCGGGCATAGGCACGAATCTCCCGCTTCGCACGGCCACCACGAAATCGCGGGCGGCCGGCTATAACCGCCTGGCCCATCCGGCCGCCGAGGGAAGGCGCACTCAACATCTGCTCCCATGCGGAGACAGACTGATCGAGCATGGCGGACTCGATCTCCTTGTTCAGTTGATAGTCGGTCCCAGCGTAGCCCTGATCGGTCTGTCGCACATCCCGGTGGCCCAAGTGCTGCGCCAAGGCGTGCAGTGCGGTGCGATCGCGAAGTGCGACGAAGCGTGCGAAGGTTCTTCGGCCCTGGTGGGAGCTCAGTCTCCAGCGGCGCCCCCTATAGTGGGGCAGCTCGAGCCACTTCGCGAGTCGGTTGACTCGGGCATTGACACTACGGCTCTCCGAAATACGAAGCGTCATGGTGCTGTCGGCGAGCCACTCACCGACACCAAACCCATGGATACTGGGCCGTTGCCAAAGACCGGCGTTACCTGAGCGGGCACGATGGGGCGCTGAGAGCGCTTCCAATACGGCGATGGCATGCAACGCGGGGCTCGGTGCGACCCACTGATGCCGGCGGCCGAAGTAGGACTCGCGCTTGTAGATCGCCCCGACGATCAAAGCAATATCGGGGGATGCGTCCGATCCGGGTCCTGTGAACGGCTGCACACAACCGGCCTGGAGGCCGAGAATCTCGCTGACACGAGGGCCTGCGAGGTAGGAGATGATCACGAAGCACGCCCCATAGAGCAGATCGATGAGAGCCCCCAACGAGACCAACGAATCGATCCGCTGGGGCCCTCGCGGCGTGTCGATACAGATCGGCGGAAGATCGGTGAGCGCCACGATGCGCCGCCACGCCTGCACCCTGCAGACTTCGCGAACTCCTTGGTAGGACTTCAGGTAGCGCTCTCGAGCAGCCAAGATCGGTAGCGCCGACATACTCAGAAACTCGATCGATCCCTGGATGAGTGGCACCGCAATCTCATCGGGCGTGGAGGGGGCGGTTTTGTCCTCCTTTACTTGGGAGGCTGCGACCTCGCAGATCGTGCGACCAGGGAAGGGGTCAACCTTGAGCGCATCAGCAACGGTATGTCGGTGCCGGTAAAGGCCTGCCAACACGCGATAGTAATGCGCGAGTGTGGCTGGGGAGAGCTGGGGTCCGGAGCGGCCGCGGCGCTGTCTCACTGCGCGCGTAAACTCATCGACCAATCCGGCGTCCAGATCAGCAAAACGCTCGAGCTCAGCAACGCTCATCCAGCGAATGAGCGCTCGAAGAGACTGGAAGTAGACCTGAAAAGTGCCCGCGCTGCATCCGGAGCGATGTGGCCCTGGGCCGGTGCGCAGACAGGCAATGTGCTGCTTTGCGCTCTCCAGCAAGCTGGTGTACTGAGGATCGGTGAACCGGTGTCCGTTGGGTAGATAGAAGTCCCATCGGATGCTGCGCGGACGGTTCTCCTGAGGGGCGCTGGTCGGAGCCAAGATCCACTGGACATCGTCCCAGCTCGAATCCCGCAAAAACCAGTCCCGCGCTCGAGTGACCGCGTCGTCGGAGCGCCGCGCCGGCAGCGCTGCAGTGGCGGTTCCCTTATGCGCCGACTGGCTCATCGCAGTGGTAGGAGCGGCGGGAGAGTTGCTCGCAAGCGCTCGGCCTCCGGACGGTCGCCGAGCGGGAAACGCGGGAGCAAGTCCTCGTCGATAATGCGCACCTGCGGGGCATAGATCGCGGCCCAACGCGCCGGATGAACATGCGCAGAGGCGCAGGCAAGGTGATCGCGTGCGTGGAGCAGGCACGCAAGCGTTCGGACGTCGGTGGGAATGATCGCGTTCGGGCAGACGAGGCATGCGAGGAAGTTGGTGCACAGCTCACCTCGGCGCGTGCCGGGGGCGATGCCTGCTAACGGATCCTTGCAGGAAAATCCGAACATCGAGACCGCCGTTCCGGGTGGCGGGGGCTCCGACGGCGAAGTGGGTGGTGGCGTCGGTTGCTCGTCACCTGCCGATGGAGCGATGTGACCGAGCAGCGCGCTTTGCAGGGCGGCCATCCGTAAGGTGTTTTGCGCGGCGACCTGCGGGCCCCGAACGTAGCTCGCGGTCGTCGAAATACTGGCGTGGTTCGCCATCATCTTAACCGCGCGCAGGTCACCGCTCGAGCGATACAGAGCTGAAAGGACGCTCGGCCGTAGTGACGACATCGAGAAGGCCGGAAGCTTGTGAGTCGCGATGAACTGCTCAAGCGATCGTACGAATTTGACCCGGGTCGCCGCTGTCGGGCCGCCCGTCGTCGTTTTAATGAGAAATAGTCGGTCGCGCTGGTGCCGCAGCACTCGTGGCCGAAGTGGCTGTGTCCACTCGATGATATCGCGCACAAGGGCCGGCGGTTCGAGCGGGTCAGAGCTCCTGAATGATCGCCTCTGGAGCGAACCCGCGCGAGGCTTATCCCAGACCAACAGCTCCCGATCCTCGAGCAGTGGGATCGGCCGCAGGCAATCCATGGACATCTCGGCGATCGCCTGCGAGTTGCCGGCGGTATGCAGAACGATCGACAAGTAGTAAGGAAATAGCCCATAGGCATTCGGGTAGAGGTACGGCTCGATCACATCGACGCCACCGTGCTTACACAGGTATCGCAGGAAGTGATTATGCGTTCGAAAGAGGAGGGGCGTGGGTGGCAGAACACCACCAAACTCCTGATCGATGAAGTTCAATACGGCACCTGGCGCAGTCATGTAGCTGGCATGCTCTGCGCGTGCGGTTAGCCTCAACTCACGGCCTCGCTCACGCATGCCACGGATCTCAACGATCTCGCGCTCGCAGGCCCTGAGAATCTCGCGCAGTTGAGAAGCCGAGATCGTAGACCGGCCGCGGGTGTCGCGGTTGCGCCAGGGAAAGGGGTTGATCGGCCAATCGATCGGCCCGAGCAATCCTGGCCGGCATAGCACGATCCATTGAATGAGCTTGTGCAGGGAGGTATAGGTCGAGGACCGAGTAGCCTTGCCAAGAGGAGCGCCCCGCTCGGTCCGCTGACGGTTCAGCCACTCGACATACCGCGACAACAGACTCCCCTGAAGATCAGCCAAAGATCGTACGGCTCGAGTCTCCTTGTTGAAGCGGCCAAAGAATCTGATGCGCGCCCAGTGATCGAGGATCGTCTGTTCGTGGCCCGCACCGAGTCGCTGCCAAAAAGCTTCAGACAATGCGGTGGCGACCTCGGCGGGCAGGCGCAGGGTCCGAAAATCGATGACCGTCCGACAGAGGCGTCGAGGGGCATCAAGAGGCGGCACGAGCACCGTCGCAGTCGGTGAGCGCGCCTGAGCCTTGCCATGAGGCACTCGTGCGCTCACTTCGGCTCCGGAACGAGTGAGTCCAATATACCCACCAGCGTGTGCGTATCGACGGCAACCGCACGCAGATACCGGTCGGTCGTCTCGAGGCGCTCATGGTGGAGCAGGATCTTCACGATCAGCAACGGATTTATCGCCGCGCCCTGCGCGGCGAGCTGCTCCAGTCGAGTGAGCATCATGCACGCGAAGGTGGATCGCAGTTGATGGCTGGTGACCCTGAAGCCGCACGCGGCGCCCGTCGTTCTCAGGACGCGCTGATAAGTGTTCTTCTTGACGGCCGTTCCACGCTCGCCGATGAAGAGCTCATCGCGATCGCGTCGGCCGCGCCGCCGCGCAGCGCGGTTCAGCCACGCCCTGCGGTACTGGCATCGATACGCGTCGGTGTCATCGAGCAAGCTCGCCGAGGCCACGACATAGCCGCGCTTGCGACCCTTGCACAGGACCGCGACGACTTGGGCGGCGGGGGCCGAAGTCGAGTCCTCGAGGCGATCTGCCTTATCAACGTCAGCGATCGACAAGCGCAGTAGCTCACCGACGCGCAGTCCAGTATAGATCTGCCACCGTGCCATCAGGTCGTATGGCGGCATGAGTCTAGCCATGACCTCGCAGGCCTGTGGGCCCGTGAGCGGACGTGGCAGAGTCTCGAACTGACGCAGGAGAAAGATCCCACGCTCGTGCGCCGTGCTCCCGCAATCGCGGCGATGACATCCAGGCGCGACTGTACAATCGGCATGACGTTCGGCCAGTGGCGATGAGCGAAGCCTGGACCGACTGACCGCCCATCGGTAGAAGCGTAATACACCCCGAACTCGATGGTTGATCGTCCGGATGCTGTAGGCTCGGCGTGTTCGCGGACTGCGCGCGGACAGCATGCGGTTCCGATACGCCACGAGATCGATTGCATCGGCATCGTTCCACTGAACGTCGTGACGCTCGAGTGTATCGAACCAGTCGAGGAGGATCTCTGCGTAGGTCCGCAGCGTCTCCGCGCTATGCGCTCGCTGGATCGAATGCTCGTGCAGGAACTCGACCGCCGGCTCGATGAGCTGCATGTTATCGGTGAACAGCAACGGGAAACCGGAAGGTCTTGGCTCGCGCACGGGGCTCGTGAGTGCCGCCGCGGCGAGCTCGCGTAAGGACGGCGGTACCTCATCGGGTTGGGGGAGCTCGCCCTTGTGGATGATCCTAGCCACTCGGCTGCGAACTCGCCGTCAGGATCTTCACTGCATCCACGAAGGGTACTCGCAAGATATGCATCGCGAGATCGATGGCGCCGCCCCCGCCGCGGCGTGCGCGCGCGTCGTACCACTTGACTCCCGTCGTTAGTATCTCGAACTCGCCGGCGGTGGTTCTCAGGTGCCAGCGGCGGGTCTGCGGATCTTTGGTAGGCTTAAAGGTCGGGTCCGCCTTGCAGACAATCGCCAACGACTTGAGTACGTGTTCGCTCGGCGCCTGCCGAAGACGATGCAATGTCGTGAGCTGAAAGGACTTGCGCATGGCTCTCCCCGGTGCAGGGTCGCCAAACCCTCCCCCGCACCCTCACCCCGGCTACTCGCCTCTCATCGAGGCAGGGGCTACTTGGCCAAGCACAGTCTAACCAGCGATACCACCCGGTAAAGGATGTTGACACTCCGGAAATCCTCCTAACATCTGATCGTCGCCGGCGGCGAGTGCACGAGCCTGGCGGAGCGTGGGCTTCTTTGATACTGACCCCGCTCTTGCAGCCGCGGGAGCGGGGTTCTTTACTCAGCTCCACATTTCCATTTGGCCCGTTGGTAGCCGATCTCCGTCCACACCAAGACATCGTCACGTCACTTGACCTATGCGCCAAAGCCGCGCCTGGATGGCACGGTCAGCCTCGCCTCGCGAGCTCGGCCGACTTTGCCGACCGGCTCCGAGTGCTACAGCTCGCTTTCAGAGCGGCAGACCGCCAATGCGGATACACCGCAAGCCAAAAAATGCCGACCCGATGGCTGTCATTCCCAAAGTGATAGCTCGCGGCCGCATCCACTCAGGCTAGCGGCGCGGTGCCTCTGTCGCCGTGAATGCCACGACCAGCCATTTTCCGCCTCGCCGCGCGTAAACCTTCAGGAACTGCCACCGGTCCTCACGGACTGTGCCTCCGAGGGTCCGTGACCGAAACAGATTTCCGCTAACGACGGCGATGTCTCCAAAGTTTCGTGTCTTCAACCCGGTCGTCTCGTATCGCGAGAATTTCATGCTGCCGGATCTGACAAAGGCTAAGGCGTCGGCCTTGCTCATGGGCGCCATGCTCGGAACCATCACGGTTAAGTCATCCGCCCATAACGCTTCCAGTGTCGCGGCGTCGTTCTGCAGATGCGCCTGGTTCCAAATCCGCTCGAGGCGAATGAACTCCTGGTCCGTGTCGGGTTGAGAGGCTGCGGGGACACCAACAAACAGAAGCGCGAGCAGAGGCACCCCGAACACCAGAAAAGCACTGTTACGCATGACCTGGTACCTCGCGAGCGTGGCGGCCTAAGCTTCGCTGCGCTTCCTGAACGCGTAAGCGGCGGTCAGCTTCGCCAGCACGCGCCTGAGGGCATCCTGGTCCACGTGGTGCCTGCCTTCGGCTATTGCCGACCGGATGACATCGGCCGCTGCCAGCAATTCGATGTCCGAAAATTCCCGCGCGAGCGACTGATCCGCATCGGTGTGGGGTCCAGCCTTCTTCCCGGTCTCGCGTGGGGTACGGCGACGTGTCACGGCCGCAAACGATGGCCAAGGACGATGAACGGCGCGGGCTGGCTTGCCGGTCCGACCTAATCACC
>Ga0335073_10011151_pt1 | contig 12628 bp, 12 predicted proteins | sample Lox_Sample_22_FD_207093 | JGI IMG/M metagenome (GOLD analysis project Ga0335073, IMG submission 207093) | Soil microbial communities from Loxahatchee National Wildlife Refuge, Florida, United States - Lox_Sample_2.2 | ecosystem: Environmental > Terrestrial > Soil > Wetlands | place: USA...
CGGGCGGGCGGCGGAAGTCCGGCCTCTTCTCCAGGAAAGGGGTCAGTAGTGTTGTATGGGGGTGCATCCTCGCTCTCGTCGTGTTTCCTTCGTCTTCGTGTTCCGGTCAGACTCTCAGTCCACGGACGTAACTTGGTATCGCGGTATTTTGCGACAGCGGAATTGATGGGCTTTAGTTTATTGCTGCTTGCCCTTCGCGACCGGAACAGCCGGCTTGGTCCAAAGCGCGACAAGACATGCGGGCCGCCCTGACGGATCAGCGAACGGCTTGCAGTCCTTTAGCTCGGCCTCAATGCCACTCCCGTTCCGCACAATCAGGTCGCGCCAGGCAGCAGCGGCCGGAACGTCGTCACCAAGCAGAACGCGCAGGTCTGTAAACGTGCTGGTCGCGTCCGTTGCCCCGTGGCGATAGCCGGCGAGGTAGCCGAAGCCGATCCCCAGGCCGAGGACCGCCATTGCGACGATCGCCGCCGCGATCAGGACCGACCGATTGACGGCAGCGGTGCGCCGTACCAGCGCACGGTCGATCGCGCCCGGAAGGGTCTTCGCTACGTTGACGGCGATCTGCTCGGCCGCAATGTTCTCAGTGCGCTCCACCACCTTATCGAGTTGCGCGGTGATCGCTGCCACCAGGCGTTGACGCTGCGCAGCTTCTTCAACGTTCATCGCGTGCTGCGCCCCCAAGTGCTGGGATAGCGCGTCCAGGGGATGCTCCAGCGGATCGTTACTCAGGCCGTAGATTTGGGCAGAGCGATCAAGCCTGTCCTGAGCCCTTCGGACCTGCGCCGACATCTCGGCTGAGGGTTCAAACCCATTCGACGCACTCATGGGATAGCAGCACCGGGGAGCCACGACATGACCGGCCCGAACTCAATGTCCATGGCGGCGAGCCAGCGACGGACGCTCGACTGCGCGAACGGGCCAAGGGGGATGACCTTGCGGCCCTCAGGCGATTTGCCGTCCCTGGCCTGGGAAAACGTCAGCCGCTTAGCCTCGATCGCCTCAGCAACCTCGGCGGGAAGCTTTGGCAGCCACAGCGGGACGGCCCCTCGGCCAATGGCCGACTTCCAGGCGTCGTCCCGCATCAGGCGGGAGAACGCCTGCTCACGCGTCATCTGCGGCTCAACATAGCGCTCGTTTCGCACCAGCGCTGTGGCAACGGGCCGAAAGCCGGCGTCTTCAAACTTTTTGAGAGTGACCAGATTTTCCCAGCGACTGGAAAAAAGGTAGATCGCCACAACCGGGATGCCGTGGGCTTCCAGGGTGTCGGCGAACTCTGGCTCCGTGGCCAGCAACCGATCCAGGCTGGAATTGCCGCCACCGAGATCGATCAGGGCTGACACCTTTTGCTCGAGGACTTCTTCCAGAAGCTCGCGCCGTAGCTCCAGTGCGGTCATGTCGGGATCGCTCGACCGCGGCTGCCAAACGTGATCGAGATACAGCGCGAGCGATCGGTTATCCGGGTCGCAGGCCGCAGCGATCATCGATCCGCCGAGTTCGTCGATCTTCACCGAAAGCCAGCGGGCGAGCATGGTCTTGCCCGTCAGGTTCGGGCCGATCAGGAATATAAGCTTGGGCTTCCCGCTCAGATCGACCGCTGTGACATCCGGCTTCGGTGGAAGTCGCAACACAGCAGCGGTTGGCGCCATCGGCAGCGGCGGCAGAGGTTCCTCCTCTGGCTCCGTTACGTGACGCGAGAACGGGATCACAGCAGACTTAGGGCGGGATGCTTGAGGCATAAATCAGCCTTTCGGACGCGATAGGGGAATACGAGGACGGGGCGGCTCGTTGTCTGGTTCGTCAGGTGGACTGTGTACGGCGGCGTCTCGCGCTGGCTTGGCCTGCGGCCTCGGTTCGGACGACGGATGCTTCTCGGCGGCTTGGCGGACCCGCAGCCAGACCTTCCGCAGCCCCTCGGCTGTAGGAGGCTTTCCATCGGCGTTCATGATCCCGCGTTCGGCGAGGAACACAGCAAGTGCCGGCCAGCATGGGGGCTCTTCGGCGAAGGCGGCCACCAAGGCATCGTGCCGGGCGGCCAGCCACTGATACGGTGCGGATTTTCGCCCGCGCCCCCTGGTTGCGGACTGCCGCATGGCGGCCAAAACAGCATCAATATCGTCGGTCCCGGACATGGACCGTCCTTATGTGTCCCACAGCCGGCCGCGTCAACCAGGACGGCCGCGGTTGTCCCGGACTATCGTCCGGGTAGGAAGCGGGACATTTATTCAGTGTGGTAGCGTATCTAGAACAGTCCATAACACCAAGGCATCCACGGATGCGTAACGACATTCTCAGAGCGAACGGCTGGGGCCATGGGTCTCACGGACACGCTCCATCTGCTCCTCTCGGGCGCGCTGGACAGACGGGACGAGACGCCGTGCGACGCCCTGGACCCGCTCGGCGACCTGGCGGAGGGCCTCCCGCTGGCGCTCAAAGCGCCGCTCCGCGGCCCGATCTCTCAGCGCTGTCAGCGTTTGGCCGGCTTGCTGCTGCTCCTCCCGCCGTCGGAAGCTGCGGCGATGCTGACGCTCGCCTTGGGCACCCGTGCCCCGAGTCGCGTCCACGAACGCGACCGCCGACGACTTCTCGGGGTCACGGGAGAAATTCCGGGCAATGTTGGCCAGAACATCCTGCTCGGTGATCTCGCGCTGGTCGCCGAGCGGCCGGCGGTCGGTGATCTCGTTGACCTCGGCGCCGGCCGAGATGATCGTCATGGTGGTCCACCTGGCACGGCTTTCCGCGACATACGCACCGCCAGCAGTGACGGATTGTGACCCGCTGGGCAGGGCATTGATGTGTTCGCCCGAGGTCATGGAGGCGGATGAGAACACGGTGAGGCAATCGCCGTAGTTGACCAGGATGCGGCCCGTCTCACGGTCGGTCAGGTGCTCCCACTTCACCTTGCCGACGTTCCCGCGCTGGTTCCGCAGCATCATGCCGCCACTGTCCAGCGCGACCAGCTCGACCACGGAAGCATTGCGCCCGATCACGCTGCGCTTCCCATTGCGGGAGACGGCCGGCGTGGTGGCGAACAGGCGTAAGCGGTCGCCGATCGCGACGGGCAGCGTGTAGGTCGCGCCGAGTTGGTCGATCGCGTCCAAGGTCCGGACGTCGGACCCGATCTCCCCGGCCTTGCGCCGCAACTCGCGGATCGCTCTTGAGACGTCGCGCGCCTCATCGTTGCTAGGCGCGGTGATCGTCACCCTGTGCTTGGGCTTGCCAGCACTGGCGCGTGTCCTCTCAGCCCACACCCCCGCTGCATGGGCGACGGCTTCGCCATAGCCCCCTGGCACGAGTTCGAGGGTCTTGTCCTCGACCTTGCGCGCAAGCGCCTCTGCGGCCCTTCCGTCGCGGAACATCAGGGCCGTTTCGCGGTCGCGGGCCCGGGCCTGTCGGACGCTCGACGTGAGTTCCGGCATCTTGCCACTGAGGCTGCGACGAAGCAGCTCGACAACGTTGCCAGCCTCGATGCTTTGGTTCTGCCTGGGATCGCCAACGGCAGCGATCTGTGCACCTGTCCGGGCCTGTATCTGCAGCAGCCGGAGCATGTCCTTCGTGCTGACCTGGCTCAGTTCGTCGAGCACGACGACGGTGCGGCGGTTGAAGCCGATCTTGCCGGCTTCCACGTCGGCGAGCAGTGGCTCCAGCGCGCGGGTGTTGGCGATGCCCGTCTCGGCTAGCTGGTCGGCCTGACGGGCCGCCAGGGCGGTCCCCCAGACAGTGCGGCCATCTCTGTGCCACGCGTCCACAAGCGGCATGAGCAGCGTTGTCTTGCCCGCTCCCCCGACGCCGATCGCAGCCGTGATTCGCCCGCCGGTGCCGAGGTGCTCAATCACCTCCCGCTGCTTGCGGCCGTGCTCGGACGAGAAGTCGAGCCCACTGGCCTTCACCGCCCGCTCGATCGCCTTCGGTGCCAGAGCCCCGCTGCGGTCGCGGGCGGCGACTTCCGCCAGCGCAATGACCCGGCGCTCGAGTTCAAGGTGCCGGTCCGTGGTGACGCGCAACTCCTGACCGGCTTGCCCGATGACCAGCTTGGTTTCCTGGCCGTCCTGGCGAATGCCACGCTCCACCAGCAGCTTGACGACGCTGTCCACGTCGGCCCGGCCATCGCCCTCAAATCCGGTGACGATCAGGCTGCGCGCGGCCGCAACCCGGACCTGGGAAAAGTTTATGACGGCTTCGGTCGCAAATGCCTCTTCCAGAAATGGAAGCGCGGCTTGGCGTCCGAACTCGTGTCGCCGTTCCCGTGTGAGCGCCGGTGCCGCGATCGGCCGCTTGCCGATGACGCTCTTAGGCTTCCAGCCGAGGCCTGCTGCTGTCGAGCGCCAGTGCTCGGCATCAGCAACGCCGTCACCCTTCCCTTGGCGCAGGACCTTCGCCTGCGCGTCGATGAAGCGCGACCTGGCGCGGTCGGACATAGCGTTCCAGTCATGGCCGTGCTCGGCCGCCCATTTCCGGGCCTCTTGTTCCGCCTGTGCACGCCTGGGGGAAAACGCGTCGCACACGTCCTGGGGGACGCCGGGCAGCCGGCACGTGCCAGTGTCCTGGTCGAGTTCCGTGCGGACGCCGCGGGCGCGTGCACGCTGCGCTATTTCCGCGTGAAAGATCGCTCCCCACTCGTGGATGCGGCCGCCCATCCGGTCGAGGTCGAGACTCCCGGCACGGCCATCCGTCACCACCAGGTTCGGTGCCAGATTGTGGCTGTGCAAATTCGGCGCGCCCGGGACAGGCAGCGGCTTGCGCTCAGAGCTGTCGCCGAGCGCGAGATCTACAGTGGGACGGCTGTTATAGTGCGTGACGGTGAAGCAGCCGGTTTCACCTCTCTCCACACCTTCACATCCGCCAGCCCCCTTTCTGGCGTAGCCAATGTCTGCCATGGCGTAGCGCATGGCCGCCTCGTTCGCTTCCTCGTGGATGCGCAGCAGCTCGGCCTGCTCACCGGCGCTCGCCGGGATCAAGGTCGCGACTGAAAACGACTTGTGCGCTGAAAAACTGATATCGACGAAGCCGATCTTCTTGTTCCGCGCCGAGCCTTCGACCTCGTTCCCGTCCGCCCGGTGCCCGCCGAGGATATTGCCAAGCTCCTCCGCGGTGACCGTCCGCGACAGGTCGAGGCCGAGCTTGTCTGCCACCCGCGGACTAAAATGCATCTCAATAGGCAAACGCGGACCACGCTCGATCGCCTCGATCGCGGCCGCAAGACGCTTGCTAACGGACTCGGCGAGTTTAGCCTGCCGGTAGCCGTCAGCATCAGACAGAGGGGCAGCCGCAGCGGATCGCGCGCGCGCGAGCACCTGCTCGGCGGCCTCTCGGGTCATCTCCCCGTTGACAACACTCTGCGCCAGGTCGTGTGTCCGGCGGTCCTCTTCCGAGAGGATCTGCGATCCGCGCTGATAGTATTTTGCAAGCTCCAACGGGATCGTGTTGTCCAAGTAATAGTTGGCAAGCCCGCCGCCAGCGCCTGTTCGGTACCGGCACACCATCTGATTTATACGGCCAGACGCTCGAGGACGACTTGCTGCGCATCGGCGATCTTGTCGAGCGCCGCCAGGATTGCGCGCAGCGTTTCGATAAGCGGGTTTTTCTCCTTTTCGTCCTCCGGGCCTTCAATGGCGAATTCTATGATTTCGTCGATCTTTTCCTCCATGCGTCGCAGCGTGCTGTCCTGCACCTGCAAGCCTTGCGCGAGGCACTCAATCTGAAAGCGAAGATCGCGGAGTTCAGCGGTTACGTCTGTCACTTCATAACTCCGTTCGGAGTGGCAGCATGCTCGCGCCCGTCAAGGATCAAGCCCACTCCGCGGCGACCTTCGGCGTCCTTGACCGCCGCTCTGCGTGCCGCTTGTCCTGAAGGCGTCGGGATGAAGGGCGTCTTGAGCGTTTCGACCACGCCTCCGGCGGGTCGAACAAAGGGCGGGGCAACGGTCATTTCGCCGTCATCAAGCGGCGTCGTAATTTCGATCGCCGGGACCTCTGGCGGCGACATAGCGCGCTGGCTCAGCACGGGGTCGTCGTACCATCGCAACCGGTTCGCCAGGATCGGCGTCATACCGGCACGAAAGACGAGTTCCTGATCGGCCCGCATACGCAGAATCTCTTGCGGCAGCAGCTGCGCGCGGCTGTGCGGATGTGCGGCGACGGACTGCTTGCGCCACTGCCAGGCGCCCCAGAACCGCGGCCGGTTGCGAGTGACACTGTCCACCGTGTTGAACCCGACACGGCGCGATAGCTCCTCGGCCAGTCCGACGTTCTTGGTTCCGAAGCACAGCTCGACCCCGGTGTTGTCGAGGATCGTCGCAGCCATGTCCGGGCCGTAGAGGTCGGGGTCGCGAAGCTGCGAGGGTGACTGGCAGACCAACAGGAAACGCACGCCGTAGCCGGCGATGAAAGCGAAGCTGGCAGCAAGAACGCTGAGCCGCCCAAGCGACGCGAACTCGTCGAGAATGACCAGCACCGGGTGGCGGTAGTCCGGATCTTCGTCAGGGTGCATCCGCGTGTTGGTCTGGATCAGCGACTGGAAGAAGAGGGCCAGCAGCGGCTGCAATCGCTCGATGTCGCCTGGGTTCACGGCAACATAAATCGAGAACGGCTCATAGCGCAGGCGGCCGATGTTGAAGTCCGAGACCTCGGTGGCTGCGGCAATACGCGGGTTCAGCCACAAAGCGAGCCTCGTCGAGACCGATTTCCTTATTTCATCCGACAGCTTCTGCGCGCGTTCACTGCTGCCATTGCCGAGGTAGTCGCTGATGCCGTCCACGACGGCCAGAGAGTACGGGTGCTCCTCTTTCCGTGCCTCGGCAATCATCTTCCGGAGGTAGTCGGACGCCCAGCTCGCCGTGAACAGGCGCATGACCTGCGCCATGTTGAACGGAATTGCCGGCGTCTCGGCGACGAAACACGCTACCGAGTTGAAGGCCTGGCGCGCGGCGTCATCCCAGAACTTCGCATTGCCGGCCGAATTCGGGAACACCGCCTGCCCGATCCGCTGGATCTGGTCGAACCTGTCCGGCGCTGTCCGATCAACGCTCGATAGTGGGTTGAACCGGTGCGTGCGGCCATCCGGAGATAGCGGGTCGAAGAGATACGTGGGTTGACCGAGCGCGTGCGCGCGCCAGCCGCTCGAGGCCCGCCATGTCTCCCGCTTCATGTCGAGAATTACGGTCGAGTACGGCCATGTCAGCGCGTTGGGGACCACACAGGAGATTCCTTTTCCTGAGCGGGTGGGCGCATACAGAGCGGCGTGCTGGTTCCCACCGAGCATGAGATGCTCGCTGCCCAGCTTTCCGAGCAGTATCTCGCCGTCCGCACGCATCACAGCTTCTTCCGCAGCGAGAAGCCGCCGCGCTGAATGTCATCGCGCGCAGGCCAGCGGGTCTGGCCATAAAGATCGCTGCTCGCATCCCGCAGACCTCGGCGCATGACCATCACCCGCCCGGCAATCGCTACCGGCAGCAGCGGGATGAAGGCGGCGAGCACGAACCACAGCGTGACCCACCAGTTCGCATCCCAGTACGGCAGTACTTGCCACCATTGGAGGAACGGCAGCGTAAGCAGGCCAGGATTGCCCGTGCCGAGGCAGTAGATCGCGCTCGCGAGTGCACTCCACACGTACGCGGCGGCGAGACAGCCCCCGACGATGACGGCCCTGCGGTTCATGCTTCCTCCGCGGCTCGGAACCAGACGTAGGGGATGCTGAAGCCTTGGCTGTCCCGCGAGCACCACGCGACCACGTCGATCAAGCTGCGAAAGATTTGTTGCAGCTCGCTATCGGAATACGTGCTCGCCTCATCGCTCGACCTGGCCATTTTCGCCAAAGCCGAGAACGCCGCATCCGCACCCATCTCGCTGTGCCACGTCGTCAGCCCGCCATGCCCGGAGGCCAGCACACGCAGGAAAGCCCAAGCCTCTGCCCCTCGGATCTCTTGCAGAGCGACGCGATCGGGGCGCATCCGCAAGCTTGTCTCTGCACACTGCTGCGCCGTCACGCCGGCCGAGCCGAAGAAGAGCGACACGCGATTGCGGTGCTCGGTCAGGCCGTATTCATCGGTGTCCTCAATCGTCACAATCCGTTCGTGGGCGGGGATCTCCCGCAGCAACCGGCGGGTCACGTGCGTCTTTCCGGACCCCACGCGGCCGGTGACGCCGATCGTCTTCCGGGCCTGGACGGCGAGCGTGAAGAACGCCTGCCAATCCTTTTCGCGATAGAGACGGATCAGTTCCGCGTCCGTCTGCGCGTGACGGCTCTGACCGCCGTTTGCCTCCCGCAGCAGGCTGCGAAAATCGTCGTCCGCCACGCGGCTGGTCACACGCGACGGCACCCGTATCGTGAAGCTGATCACTCCGGTTGGGGTCACCGGCGGACGACAGGCGGTGAAGCGCTGGCCGCCCGGCAGCGTCGTTAAACAGATCGGCTCGTCGGGGCTGAACTCTTTCGATAGCGCGAAGCCGGCCAGGATCGCAATTGCGTCCAGGCGGTCGAAGGTAAATTCGGGAACATCAATCCAGTGCCACGCGCCCTGCTGCTCAACGCCGACCTCGTGCGGGCGGTGGCAAACTATCTCCGTGACCAACGGATCGACCAGGGGTGCGGAAATCGGCGCGAGCATGAGCTCCAGCGAACTCGTCCCGAAGACGCTCATTGCGCCATCCGAAGCTGGTAGCAGCCGCTGAAATCGATCGGGCGGAGCACGAACACCGCGATGCGGTCGCCCTGGTTTTTGGTGATCGTGGGCGGCTGGTTGATGGTGGAGCGGAGGATTGTATCCGCTAGTCCGGACATATCGCCCGACTGGAACGTTATGTATGTGTTGCCGCCCTTGGAGACGGCCGATTGCGCAATGCCCAAGCCGGTATCGACAAGGGATAGCAGCACAGCGCCGCCGAACCGGCTGAGGTAGTGATTATCGACGCCGCCGGCTAAGCCGGTGCGGCCGAGCGCGTCGGTCATCGGCGTATTGGCGAGCTGCACCATGCACCCCGCCGGCGTGCGGATCAGGTCAGCCTCTGTGAACAACCTGGCCTGCCCATTGGCAAGATCGTTCTTGTACGTGCCGGTGATGACCGTGCCGCGATCGAGCAGCGTGACGCCCGTTGGCGAACGCACGTCGGTCTCGAGATGACATTGGACCGGGCCGGGCAGAGTGGAATCAACGGCCGTATCGAGCACGCACGGGACCATGCCCGGCATCAGCACGAGGTTCTGATCGCCGACGGGCCCCGCTTTGTCGCCGGCGATAATAGATGCCTTGAAGGCGACTTTCGTGGCGCTATCAGCGCCGGCTGGGTCGCTGCTCTTGGAGTCAGCGTGCGACGCACTGGCAGGCGGGTCAGCGTACGACATCATGTCAGGCTCGGGACGACTGGACCTCTCGTTTCGCAATGCCTCCGCGGGGTGTTGCAGAAAGGACGGCGGCGGCGGCAGGAGCGGCATCGCAACGGGCTGCGCCTGTGGAGGTGCCGGTGGCGGCGGCGCCACGTAGGGCACTTCGGCAGCGATGCGCGATTGCACCGGTCCTTTCGGTTCCGGGGGCGCGGGCTGGTCGCGCCAGAACGCATACGCCACAACCAACGCCGCAACAGAGGCGACGGCGAGGAGCAACTGCCGCCGCGTGATGAACGGGTTTTGCTTGGAAGCCGCCGGCGAGACTTGCCGCTCGCCCTCGATGCCGGCCTGGCTCACTGGGGTGCCTTGATTTCTCTGATCACCGATGCCGACACGGTGCCGGTGCGGTAGTTGATGCCGCCGGGGACGTATCCTTCGTTGATGATGTCCAGGACTTCGCTGCCCAGGCGCAGGCGAAATCTGGCATCGGTTTCCTGCACCACGACCATGTCGTCCTGCATTGACCAGGCCAGGAGACGTTCGTCCTTAAGGTCCTTGCCCGTGACAGCGTAGATCGCCGGGATCTCGGTGTTGTTGACAAAACGGAACGCCGTCACCCGCCCGTTATCCGACACCTCAGTTGGAGCCAGGTTCTTATCCTTCCCCTGCGCCATGTACTTCCAGTTGCGCGGGCCAGAAAAGATGTCTGTCGCCAGCCGGTCCTCAGCGAGCTGCTTCGCCCGCTGCGCCTGGCTTGCCCGCCACGCGGCGATCTGCGCGGCCCTGACATCATCGGGATAGGTGAACGTCAGCCCATATGTCGCATTCGGATCGTCGCAGTCGTCCTGGCTGCAAGGGTCTGATGCCGCGGGCGCGGGCATCGCCACGAGCTCGAACTGGTAGACTTTGCGCTCGCCCACATCGTCCTTGGTGATGACCTGCATGTCCTCTTGGCCCGGCCGCAGCGGCCAAAGCGGCAAGACGTTGCCGAGCGACTGATTGGCGAGTTGCTTCTGATCCGGGCCTTCCCACGCTGGCGTCGAACCGTTGGCCAGGCTGTCGCCGAAAATGACGAGCGCGATGTGCTCCTTCGGGCTGAACGTGATGGTCAGCGAGCGGCCCAGCGTGTCCTCGAGCAGCACGCGGTCGCCGGCGCGATAAGGCGCCGTCCGCATGTGCGGATCGAACTTCGACGGCGTCGGTGTCTCCAAGGCCAGGGCCGCGGTGGGCAGCGCAACGCTGAGTGCGAGGGCGAGCGAGGGGAGGTGGAGCTTCATGGGGTGGGATCCGGGAAGGCGCTATACGAGACGACCTGCAGGCCATCCGGGTTCAGCGATACATCCTGAGAGCTGATCGCCAGTTCCGGATGGAACTGGAAATCCACTGTCGCTGTCCATGCCTGGGTCTTGGGGTCCGCTCCGTCCTTCGCCTCTGTCTTATAGAATCTCGCCTCGTACTCGATCGTGCCGGTGCCATCCTTGCCTGCGGTGCGGCGTTCGAAATGCCAGTTGTCGCAGGCAGCGTAACCGTTCCGGCCATAGACCACTGACGGCGGGTACTTCTGACGCTCCGCGGCATAGCGCTGCTGCTCGTCAGGCGATGATTCCATCGCCACGAGATGGAACGTCTGAGCATCCGTTTGCCAGATATAGCTCTCACGGGCGTTGATGTATTCGCGCAGATCGCGCTCGATGACCCGATCATTAAATAATTCGGGCGCATCCTTCGCGCCGGCGATCTCGCCGACCCAGCCGGTGCTGCGATCCACCTCGATGTAGAGGGCCTTGGGAGGCTCTTTGAGCGGGAACAGGGAGGCCGCACTGGCCACGCCGAGCACGCCGATCGCGGCGCCGATGCCACCGATCCACCATCCCGCACTTCGCCGCTCGCGGTCGAACTTGCGCTCCGCTGCACGGAACGACATCACGTCATCGAACAGCGCCTGCCGTCGGTCTGCCGGAATGGCTTCGGGGGTGAGGGAGATTTCGTTCATCAGTGCCCCGCTGTGCCAACGCGGAAGAGCGACGGCTGCGGCGGCGCAGGCGGCGTCGTCAGCGCGTTCTGGCTCGTGCTCCACTTATCGGGATTGAGTTGCCAGATCGGGTCATCGGCGTTGACCATCGGCAGCGGCTCGTACTTGTTCGCGCATCCCGCCACCGTTGTTGCGACCGCGAGCACGACTAAGATCCGGGACACCTACATCACCTTTCCCGCAGGAACGAGACGGATGGCGCGGGCGACGCCACTCGTTGCCATCTCGGCGCCGACCGCCGCGCCGGTGACGGCACCCATCGGACCACCGGCCACGCCGCCCACGGCAGCGCCGGCTGTGCCCCCAAGCGTGCCCATGACGGCGCGCGTGTACGGCGCTGTATTGTGCGCTATGCCGCCCATGATCGCCCGTGCGAGGTCGGGCAGTTGCTTCGCGAGGCAGGCGGCGATGAAGAACATCCCCCCGGATTCCAGCAGAAGCTGTACCTGGCTGGCCTCGTTGTTGGCATTCGCGCCGACATTCTGGCCGGCGATCTGGTGAATGATCTGGGTTTCGACTGTGAGCCAAAGCGTCAAGAGCGCCACGATAAAAATTTGAGTCACAATCAGCGAGCCGGCCGCACCAACCCAGCCATCGAAGAAGCGCGTGGTGCGCTGCCAGAGAAGGCAGCATACGAACAACGGGCCGGTTGCAACCACGAGGCCAAGGAAGACACGCGACGCCACGTAGATCAGGAACGAGATCGCGATCGTGCCGAGCGCTATGCCCCAATACAACGCGACCACGATCATCATCCCGAGGCCCTTGAAGGACCACCCGGGAATGTTCTTGTAGACCTGCTCCCCGGCTGCCCATGCGCCGTTCCATAGCGTATCAAAAGCGTTCGCGCCGATTGGCGGATTGCCTATCGCGTTCGCGACGGCGTTGCCAACATCGGTCGGCAAGATATTCAGCAACAAGTTCCCGACATACTGATTGAAGGTCGCGGCCGAACTGACGGCGAACACAATGATCGCGGCACGCGTCAGCCTCCGGACGAGGCCCGTCATCGGATCGATGCCGCCGGGCGCATAGTGATCGACCATGAAGGTGCCGGCGAGCCACACGACAGTGCCAGCGAGCATGGGCGCGTGAACGTAGGTGACGAGCGCGCTCAGTAGCGCCTGGACGCCGTTCAGAAAGTTTACGTCGAACAGTTGGTCCAGGTTGAGGAAAAACCCCCAGGCGGCGGTCATCGGAAAAATGCCCGCATCGCGCGCCACATATGGCGCAGCAAGGAGAACAGGATCCACGCGCCGATGGCCATCACCATCG
>Ga0335073_10011152_pt1 | contig 12628 bp, 9 predicted proteins | sample Lox_Sample_22_FD_207093 | JGI IMG/M metagenome (GOLD analysis project Ga0335073, IMG submission 207093) | Soil microbial communities from Loxahatchee National Wildlife Refuge, Florida, United States - Lox_Sample_2.2 | ecosystem: Environmental > Terrestrial > Soil > Wetlands | place: USA: Florida...
ACGGGCCCGTTCGGGTTACTCATCACCGGCTAGGCGGGCGATTTCCTCGTCAACCACCGACTGGTCCAGCTTGGTGAAGAGCGGGGCGGGGACGGCCAGCGGCACGCCGGCCGCGATCGGCCGCGGCGCCCACCGGAACGACGAGTCGTACGTGCCGGTGATCACCGGGTAGGAGGGCCCGCCCTCCTCGTCCACCGTCTCGACCCGTGGCATCTCCGCCCACGAGCCGGCGCCGCCGAGCATCTCGTGGACGGCCTGCGACGAGCGCGGCAGGAAGGGGGTGAGCAGCGTCTTCGCGTCGTCCACCGCCTGCAGTGCCACGTGCAGGATCGTCCGCATCCGCGCCGGGTCGGACTCGCGCAGCTTCCACGGCGCCTGCTCGGAGAAGTACTTGTTCGCCTCGGCCACGGCGCGCATCGCCTCGGTGATCGCGAACTTGAACCGGGAGTGCGACAGGTGCGTGCCGACGGTTCCGAACGCCTCGCGCGTCGTGGCGAGCAGCGCGTGATCGGCGTCGGTCAGCTCCCCCGCCGCGGGGATCGACCCGATGTTGCGCGCGGCGAACGACACCGCCCGGTTCACCAGGTTCCCCCAGGTCGCGACCAGCTCGTCGTTGTTGCGCCTGACGAACTCGCTCCAGGTGAAGTCCGTGTCCTGGTTCTCGGGACCGGCCACCGCCACGTAGTAGCGCAGCGCGTCCACGTCGTACCTGGCGAGGAAGTCCCGCACGTAGATGACCACCTGCCGGGAGGACGAGAACTTGCGGCCCTCCATCGTCAGGTACTCGCTGCTCACCACTTCGCTGGGCAAATCGAGCACTCCGAACGGGCCCGGGGTTCCCCCCTTCGATCCCTTCCCCGCGTAACCGAGCAGCATCGCCGGCCAGATCTCCGCGTGGAAGGTGATGTTGTCCTTGCCCATGAAGTAGTAGCCCTCGGCGTCCGGGTCGTTCCACCAGGCCCGCCAGGCCTCCGGGTCGCCGGACCGGCGGGCCCACTCGATGGACGCCGACAGGTAGCCGATGACCGCGTCGAACCAGACGTAGATCTTCTTGTCGGGCCGGTCCCGCCAGCCGTCGAGCGGGACGGGGACGCCCCAGTCCAGGTCCCGGGTGATCGCCCGCGGGCGCAGGTCGTCGAGCAGGTTGAGGGAGAACTTGAGCACGTTCGGCCGCCACTGGCCGGACTTGGACTGCAGCCAGGCGCCCAGCACCTCGGTGAACGCGGGCAGGTCGAGGAAGTAGTGCTCCTGCTCCACGAACAGCGGCGTCTCGCCGTTGATCCGCGACCGCGGGTTGATCAGGTCGGTCGGGTCGAGCTGGTTCCCGCAGTTGTCGCACTGGTCGCCGCGCGCGCTCGGGTAGCCGCAGATCGGGCAGGTGCCCTCGATGTAGCGGTCGGGGAGCGTGCGCCCGGTCGACGGGGAGATCGCGCCCAGCGTCGCCTTCGGGAAGATGTACCCGTTGCGCAGCAGCGTGGTGAACATCTCCTGGGTGACCGCGTAGTGGTTGCGGGTCGTGGTCCTGGTGAACAGGTCGTAGCTCATCCCGAGGTCAGCGAGGTCGGTCGCGATGACCTGGTTGTACCGGTCGACGAGCTCCCTGGGGGTGACGCTCTCCTGGTCGGCCTGGACCGTGATCGGGGTGCCGTGCTCGTCGGTCCCCGAGACCATCAGCACGTGGTTGCCCGCCATCCGCTGGTACCGGCTGAACATGTCGCTGGGAAGCGCGAAGCCCGATACGTGCCCGATGTGCCGCGGGCCGTTGGCGTAAGGCCAGGCCGGAGCGGCGAGAATGTTCTTTGGATTGGCGGATGGCATGCCCTAAAGCCTACGGGCTGTGGCGTGGTCGTCGCTCACATTAATCGTCGCCGTCGCGCCGACCGGGGTGTGCCTCGTCTGCTTGATGCCGAGGATCGACAGGAAGAACGTGCCGAGGATCAGCTGGCAGCTCAGGACCAGCGCGGTGGCCGACGGAATCACCAGCCGCAGCGCGTGGTCGTAGTTGAGCTGGCCGAACTTGTTGGCCTGCCAGTAGGTCAGCGAGAAGATGAGCCCGACGAGGCCCGCGACCCCGATCGCCGCGCCGGCGACAAGCCCGCGCTCGAGCGAGAGCTTGGCGAGCAGCCGCTGGACGTTCGGCTCATGGGGCAGGAAGCCCTCGGCGCCCGCGTACACCTGGGTGAACAGCCAGAACAGCACGGCCTGGAACCCGATCACGACCATCGCGCTGGCCGCGACCAGCGTGTCCACGTCGAACGTGACGTCGCCGATCTTCACCGGGCCCGTTTCCACTACTCCGCCGATGACGAGGCCGGCGGCGCCGATGAGGATGCCGGGCAGGAAGAACAGCCAGCGCGGGCTGAACAGCAGCAGGAACCGCAGGTGCCGCCAGCCGTCGCGCCAGCTGCGCAGGTGCGGCGGGTGGCTGCGGCCGTCTTTGCTCAGCGTGGTCGGCACCTCGGTGATGGTCTGCTTCGCCAGGGTGGCCTTCACGACCATTTCGCTGGCGAACTCCATGCCGGTCGCCTGCAGGCCGAGCTTGATGGCGCTGTCTTTCCTGAAGCCGCGCAGGCCGCAGTGGAAGTCGCCGATCTTGCTGCGGAAGAACAGGCGGCCGGCGAAGGAGAGCACCGGGTTGCCCAGGTACCGGTGCAGCGGGGGCATCGCGCCGGGCTCGATGCCGCCGGCGAAACGGTTGCCCATCACGAGGTCGGCGCCCTTGCGGAGCTCCTCGACGAACGGCATCAGGTTGGTGAAGTCGTAGCTGTCGTCGGAGTCACCCATGATCACGTACTCGCCGCGGGCCGCGAGGATGCCGCCCATCAGGGCGTTCCCGTAGCCTTTTTCCGCGATGGCGACGACCCGCGCGCCGGCGTTCTCCGCGAGCCGCTGGCTGCCGTCGGTGCTGCCGTTGTCGGCGACCACGACCTCGCCGCTTATCCCGCTCTCGGCGATGAACGCCACGGCCTTGCGCACGCAGGTAGCCACGGTCTCGGCCTCGTTGAGGCAAGGCATCACGACGGTCAATTCCACGTGAACTCCTGCTATCTTGGTCACTTCTTTACCGGTCGCCCGCGCCTATCGCACCGGGCCGTCTCTGATTACCTACTACCTTGTACATCGGGCGCCCTGCCTGGAGAGCGCTTGCCCGGCACAAGGAGGATACGGGGTTGAGGGTAGTACCTACGGTCATCCGGCGCGCACTGGCGAATAACAAGCTTTTTGCCATCGCGTGCGTGCCGGCCACGCTGCTGCGGATCGACGCCGAACTGGGGTACCGCTGGCAGTCCTGGTTCAACGACTCGTGGAACTACGTCGACACCGCGGTCACGCTGAACCTGGACCCGACCAGGCCGTCCGGCTACTCCTTCTACCTGTGGCTGCTCAAGCCCTTCCACAGCTTCGCGCCTGTGACGATCTCACAGCACCTCATGGGCCTGCTCGTCGCCGTGATGATGTACGCGCTCGCCCGCCACCGGTTCCGCACGCCGCAATGGCTCGCGGTGCTCATGACCCTGCCGGTGCTCTACGACGGCTTCGAGATCCAGCTCGAGCACCTGATCATGTCCGACACGCTGTTCCTGTTGCTGGCGATGCTGGCGGTCGTGGTGCTGCTCTGGTCGCCGCTGCCGCGTTTTGGCACCGGTGTGCCGTGGTGGCGGTCGTCGTGGGCGCGCTGCGCGGTGGCCGGCGGGCTGCTCGGGGTGTCCTCGCTCGTCAGGACCACCGGCTTGCCGCTGCTCCCCGTCTTCGGCGTGTACCTGCTGATCTGCCTCGGGATGAGCCGCGTGGGCTGGCGCACGATCGCCGGCTGCGTCGCCGCCTTCGCCGTGGTCGGCGTCGTGCCGATCGCCGGCTACGCCGGCTGGTTCGACATCCAGCACGGCGAGTTCAACACGAGCGAGTCGACCGGCGTGTTCCTCTACTCCCGGGTGATGACGTTCGCCGAGTGCAACCGCATGGACCTGACGCCGGACCTGCTGTCGCTGTGCACGGCCGTGCCGCCGGACCAGCGGCCGGTCGCCCAGGCGTACATCTGGACGGCCGCCAGCCCGCTGCACCGGTTCCCTGGCTCGGTGTTCGGGCCGCTGCAAAACTCGCTTGGCGAGCAATTCGCGATCAAGGCGATCGAGGCGCAGCCGCTCGATTACGCCCGCGCGGTGTTCGACGACACGTGGCGGTCCTTCGACTGGCCGCGGTCGGTCTTCCCGAACGCGGAGACGTACGACGAATACCTGTTCGGGTACCACTCGGTGCCGATATCCGCCGGGCACCGTGTGCCGGGCTACCCATCGTCCGCCGCCGCCTACCTGGACGGCGGCAACCCGCTGACCGTCGTGGTCAACCCGTTCGCCGCGGTGATCCGGGTCTACCAGCGGTACTTCTGGCTGCCAGGCACGGTCTTCGGCCTGATCCTGCTGGCCGGCCTGGGCGGGATCGTGGCCGGCCGGCGGCGCTCTGCTAGCCCGGGGGGACGACCCCCCCAAACTCCCCCGATAAGCGTCGACGCGCTGCTGCCGTGGGTGAGCTCGGTCGTGCTGATCGTCGTGCCGGCCGCGACGGCCGAGTTCGACTACCGCTACGTGACGACGGCGGTGCCGTTCGCCTGCCTCGCGCTCGCGATCGCGTTCGGGCGGCGGGCGGCCCCCGCTGCCAGTGACTCACTCATCTCCGGGACGAGCCTGGCGCCTGGCGGCGCGGCGGGCCTCCCGGGCGGCGTCGCGGACGGCGGCTCTGGCAACGGCACGGTCGACGCCGGCCACGACCAGCGTGATTTCGCCCCGGACGCCCCCTGAGCCTGCCCCCGGCGGATGGGCTGGGTTGGCCGGGGCGCTCGGGTCGGCCCAGTCCGCGAGCTCGGCCAGCGTGCCGCGCCTGATCTCCTCGTGCACCTTGGTCAGCTCGCGGCAGACGACCGCGGCCCGGTCGTCTCCGTGTGAGCGCCGCAACTCGCCCAGTGTGGCGGCCAGCCGCCGCGGTGACTCGAAGAACACCTGCGTGCGGGTGTCCGCCGCGAGTTCGGCGAATCTCCGCTCGCGCTCGCCCGGCTTGCGCGGCGGGAACCCCTCGAAGCTGAACCGGTCGGTCGGCAGCCCGGAGACGGCGAGCGCGGTGACCACCGCGGAGGGCCCGGGCACCGCGGTCACGGTGATCCCGGCCGCCGCCGCGGCCGCCACGAGCCGGTAGCCCGGGTCACTGATCGCGGGCATGCCCGCGTCGGTCACCACGAGCACGTTCCGCCCCGCGCGCAGCTCTTCCACGAGTTCCGCGGCGCGGCGTGCCTCCACCGCGTCGTAGTACGACACCAGGCGGGCGGTCAGCCGCACGTCAAGCGCCGCGGCGAGCCGGCGCAGCCGCCTGGTGTCCTCGGCGGCTATCACGTCGGCGCTCGCCAGCTCCGTGGCCAGCCGGGCCGGGGCGTCTTCGGCGCGGCCGATGGGCACCGCGGCGAGCGTGAGGACGCCCGTGGCGCGATTTCTTACCCGTTCGTGATCGCCTGCGGTGTCCCTTTCACTCCCCACCACGCCTCCCTCCACATACCATTGCGTTCGATGACCGCTAGGCAGGCCGGCCCCCCGGCCATGGACCCGGACAACAGCGGCCCCGGGGGCGCTGGCACCGACCAGATCGCCGTCGGCCCCGCCGACGATACCGTCAGCGTCCGCGCCGCCGCTGGTGACGGCCGTGCGGCGGAGCGGATCGCCGAGCTGCGCGCCCGGCTCATGACCCCGCTCCCCGATGACGGGTGGTGGGGGTGGATCGGCCCGCTGCTCGTCACCCTGTTCGCCGGTTTCTGCCGGTTCTACAGGCTATCCATTCCGCACGCCATCGTTTTCGACGAGACCTACTACGCGAAGGACGCCTGGTCGATCCTGCAGCACGGGGTCGAGTGGAACTACGTCAAGAACGCCAACGACCTGATCCTCGCGGGCAACACCAGCCACCTCTACCTGGCCTGCTCCGGCACCAGCTGCGGCGAGTTCGTCGTCCAGCCGCCGGTCGGCAAGCTGCTGATGGCGGTCGGCGAGTGGATCTACGGGCTGACCCCGCTTGGCTGGCGGGTGGCGCCCGCGCTCTTTGGCACGCTGGCGGTGCTGGTCATGTGCCGCGTCGGGCGGCGCCTGACCAGGTCGACGCTGCTCGGCTGCGTGGCCGGGCTGCTGCTTTCGCTCGACGGCCTCGAGTTCGTGCTCAGCAGGACCGGCATCCTGGACATCTTCCTGATGTTCTTCGTGCTCGCCTCGTTCGCGTGCCTCCTCGTGGACAGGGACGTCTCGCGCGACCGGCTGGCGACGGCCATGGTGCGCAGACCCGGCGACGAAGCGGGACCACGGCTCGGAATCAGGAAGTGGCGAGTGGCGGCCGGCGTGCTGCTCGGCCTGGCCTTCGCCAGCAAGCAGGACGCGGCCTGGTACATCCCCGGGTTCATCGGGCTGGCGATCGCCTGGGACATCGGGGCCAGGCGGGCCGCCGGGCTGCGGCAGTACGTGCGCGGCGCGCTGGTCAGGGACGGCAAGTGGCTGTCGCTGACCCTGCTCGCGATCCCGCTGGTCACTTACCTCGCGACCTGGAGCGGCTGGCTGGTCACCAGCACCGGGTTCGACCGGAACTACGGGCAGCAGAACGGGGTCACCACCCCCATCATCTCCGCGCTGTACTCGCTGTACGAGTACCACAAGCAGATGCTGCAGTTCGCCACGAACCTCAGCGTGCGCCACCCGTATGAGTCGCAGCCGTGGGACTGGTTCGTGATCGCCCGGCCGGTGGCCTTCTACTACCAGTGCTTCACGAGCGCGGCGGGAACCCAGACCTGCCCAACCGGCTACCGCGGCCAGATGTGGTCGTCTGAGGTGCTCGCGATCGGCAACCCGGCCATCTGGTGGGTGGGCACCGCGGCGATCATCTTCTGCCTCGGCTGGTGGTTCACCCGCCGCGACTGGCGGGCCGGCGTGGCGGTGCTCGGCGTCGCCATCGGCTGGGCGACCTGGCTGCCGTTCCCCTCGCGCACCAAGTTCTACTACTACGCGCTCGAGTTCGAGCCCTTCATGATCTTGTGCATCGTGTTGTGCCTGGGCCTGATCATCGGCCCGGCCGCGGCGAGCCTCCGCCGCCGCGCGATCGGATCGGCCCTGGCGGGCACGTATGTGCTCGCCGTCCTGGTGCTGTTCTGGTACTTCTTGCCGATCCTCTCGGCCCAGATCATTCCGTACTCTTCGTGGCTATCGCACATGTGGTACACCGGCTGGATCTAGCCGCGCCGCGGCGCGCCACCGGCCTGGTCGCAGAGGAATCACACAGCGAGTTCTAAACTGGCCTTTAATGTCGCGACATATCTTAAGGTGATTTAGGTCACAGAGTGAGCCGCGCGGCGTGTTTCGTGCGTCTATATGGATAGGACTGCTCAACTTCCGGAGCCAGGTATGAGCCCGAACGAAGATCACGACGGTACCGTCACCGGCGGCGCGGCCGACCCCAGCGACAGCCGCGCCCGCTTCGAGCGCGATGTCGTGCCGCAACTCAGCCAGCTCTACCCGGCGGCGCTGCGGATGACAAGGAACCCCACCGACGCCGAAGACCTGGTCCAGGAGACGACAGTCAAGGCCTACGCCGCGTTCCACCAGTTCCGTCCGGGCACCAACCTGCGGGCCTGGCTGAACCGCATCCTCACCACGACGTTCATCAACGTGTACCGCAAGCGGCGCAGGGAGCCGCAGCAAGCCCTCGGCGGCGACCTGCAGGAATGGCAGATGTCGGCCGACCGGCTCGGCGCGCCCGTCCCGTCCGCGGAGGCCCAGGCGATCGACAACGCCACCGACTCTGACCTGCTGCGCGCGCTGCGCGGGCTGCCCAACGAGTTCCGCACCGCGGTTTACCTCGCCGACATCGAGGGTTACCCGTACCGGGAGATCGCGGAGATCATGGGCACGCCGGTGGGCACCGTGATGTCGCGGCTGCACCGTGGCCGCAGGAAGATCCGCGAGCAGCTGCTCGCGGGCGGAAGCCTGCCGCCGGCGCCAGAGACCAGCTGACCATCGTTCTTCTTTCGCCTCAGGACTGCCAGCCGAGCGCCACCGGATCGAAGACCCGCTCCACGTAGATCTGGTGCCAGAGCGAGAAGACCACGAGCACCCACAGCCGCCGCCACGGCACCTCGGGGTCGCCGGCCCCGAACCGGCGCAGCACGTCGAGCACCGCGCGCTTGTCGAGCCACTCCTCGGTCCTGGCCTCGCGGAGGACCTGCTCGGCGTACCCGGACAGCTCGCCGCGGAACCAGTGCCCGATCGGCACCGGGAACCCCAGCTTCCGCCGCTCCACGGCCACCTGCGGCAGCAGCCCGCCCACCGCCTCCCGCAGCGCGAACTTGGTGGTCCCCGCGGCGGTCTTCTCCGCCCTGGCCAGCCGGCTGGCGACCGCGAGGACCTCCCGGTCGAGAAACGGCGTCCGCAGTTCCAGCCCGTGCGCCATCGCGGCGCGATCCGCCTTGACCAGGATGTCGCCGGGCAGCCACGTGTTGATGTCCACGAGCTGCATGGTCGCGACGTCGTCGAGCCCGGCGGCTTCTGCCTGGTCGAACACCGGGTCCGTCACGTCGTAGACGGTGCCGCCGCCGTACCGGGTGAGCCTGTCCACATCGTCGCCGCCGAACACGAAGGCGTTTCCGATGTACCGGTCGCGCAGCGGAGTGGCCATCCGCCGCAACAGCCCCTTGCCGCGCTGCCCTGGCGGCATCCGCTCGGCCATCGCCCCGGCCGAGGACCGTCCCCAGCCAGGCAGCCTGGTGGCGACCCGCACCACGTTGGGCTGGTAGTACACGCCGTACCCGCCGAACAGCTCGTCCGCGCCCTCGCCGGACAGGACCACCTTGACGTGCCGGCGCGCCTCCCTGGCGACGAACCAGAGCGGAATCGCGGCCGCGTCGGCCATCGGGTCGTCGAGCTGCCAGATGATCTGCGGCAGCCGGGCGGCGAACTCCTGCGGGGTGATCACGTACGGCACGGACTTGAGCCCGAGCGCGGCCGCGGTCTCCTGCGCCTCCTCGATCTCGCTGTACCCGGACCGCGCGAACCCCGCGGTGAACGTCAGCATGCCAGGCCGGATCTCCGCGGCGACGGCGCAGATCGCCGCCGAGTCCACGCCGCCGGACAGGAAGGCGCCAAGCGGCACGTCGCTGCGCAGGTGCATAGCGACGGAATCGCGCAGCGCGGCGAGAATCCGTTCCGGCGTGTCGGGCGACGGCGACTTGGCCGGGCGCAGCACCGGGCGCCAGTAGCGGAACACGTCGACGGGCCCGCCAAGCCCGGCGACCAGGAAGTGCCCGGGCGGCAGCGAGCGGACCGGCGGCGTCATCGTCGCCGGCGGCGGGACGTACTGGAACGACAGGTACCTGCGCAGTGCGTCCGGGTCGATCACCGCGACCTCGCCCGCGCCGAGCAGGGCCTTGCGCTCCGAGGCGAACCTGAGCTGCTTGCCGCCGTCGGCAAGCGTGTAGTACAGCGGCTTGATGCCGAACGGGTCGCGGGCGCAGAACAGCTCCCCGTTCCTCGCGTCCCAGATGGCGAACGCGTACATGCCGCGCAGCCTGCGCAGCGCGTCCCTGCCCTCGACGGCGAACGACTCGAGCAGTACTTCCGCGTCGGACCTGCCGCGCACCTGAACGCCGCGGGCCGCGAGCCGCTGAGCCAGCTCGGCCGCGTTGTAGATCACGCCGTCGAAGACGATCCAGAACCGGCCGTCAGACGACCTCATAGGCTGGTGACCGGCCGCGGAAAGGTCGATGACCGCCAGGCGCCTGACGCCAAGCGCGACAGGGCCGTCGGCGAACACTCCCCCGTTGTCCGGCCCCCGGTGCGCCATCCGCCGCGCGGCGGCCGCGGTCCAGTCCGGATCCGGCCTGGTTCCCTCTGCCAGCGCGAGGCACCCCGCGATCCCCGACATGCGAGCCCTAAGGAAGGGGCGTCACTTGGGCTGGAACCGGATGCCGCCGTCGAAGCGGACGACCTCCGCGTTCATGTAGTCGTTCTCGACGAGCGCCCGCACCAGATGGCCGAACTCCTCCGGCCGGCCCAGCCGCTTCGGGAACAGCACCGGCGCCGCGAGCCTCGCCAGGAACTCTTCGGCGTCCCGCCCGGTGCCCGCGATGCTCTTGTAGATGGGGGTGTGAATCACACCGGGGCAGATCGTGTTCACCCGGACCCCGATGACCGACAGGTCGCGCGCGGCGGGCACCGTCATCCCGATGATCCCCCCCTTGGACGCCGAGTAGGCGAGCTGACCGGTCTGGCCCTCGATGCCCGCGACCGACGAGGTGTTGACGATCACGCCGCGCTGCCCGTCGGCGTCCGCCTGGGGGGTCTGCGCCATCGCGGCGGCCGCCATCCTCATCAGGTTGAACGTGCCCGTCAGGTTGACGGCGATCACCTTCTGGAAGGCGGCCAGGCCGTGCGGCGCGCCGTCCCTGTTGACCGTCCGCTCGGCCCACCCGATTCCGGCGCAGCTGACGGCCACGCGCAGTGGCCTGCCCGACGCCGCCGCGGCGTCGACCGCTTCGCGCACCGACTCCTCGTCCGTCACGTCGGTCCTCGCGAAATGCCCGCCGATCTCCGCGGCCACCTCCTTGCCCCGGTCCTCGTTCAGGTCAGCGACGACAACGTGCGCCCCGGCACTCGCCAGCACCCGCGCCGCAGCCTCGCCAAGACCGCTGGCCGCACCGGTGATGATCGCGGAAGTTCCGTTCAGCTCCATGGCCCGGAGCATACTCTGTCGCCCCGCCCTGGCTGTTTTTCCCGGCGGCCGCCGGAACGGCCCCCGGCCAGCCCCGCTCAGACGGCAGGCGTGACGAGTTCCCCCATCCACCGGTCCGGCAGCTCGGCCGGCCCGGAGGCGGACGGGCCCGATTCGAAGGGGAACCTGTCGGCGAACGCTGGCCGCAAGTCGCTGAGCCACGTGGCGCGCGGGTCGAAGTGCGCGAAGAACGGCCGGCCGACCAGCGCCGGATCCCGTGCCTGCAGCATCCGCAGCACGAACACGCGCGTCCCGGCCACGTCGGCGATACCGTCCACGCACACCTTGCCCGGGGTCGCGGACATCGACGGACCGCGGACCGAACGGCACAGCCCGGAAACGGCGGCGTAGGCGTCCCTGAAGATGTGGTGCGCGCGCGCCAGCGGCACCGCGAAGTAGTCCTGCGGTCCGGTGTCCCGCTCCACGAACATGTAGTAGGGCACCATGCCCGCGCGCACCTGAGCCCGCCACATCGAGCGCCACGTGACCGCGTCGTCGTTGACCGAGCGGATCAGCGGGGCCTGGGTGCGGATCACCGCGCCGGTTTCCCTGACCCGGCGGATCGCCTCGGCCGCGATGGCCGGCTTGAGCTCGCGGGGGTGCGAGTAGTGGGCCATCAGCGCGAGCGCGCGACCGGAGGCGACCACCTCGCCGAACAGCCGGAGCGTGTCGTCCGCGCCCGGGTCGGTGACGTACCGGTGCGGCCAGTAGGCCAGCGACTTTGTGCCGATCCTGATCGACTCGACGTGATCGAGGCAGGGGTCGAGGAGCGGCTCGATGTACCGGCGCAGCACGCCGGCGCTCATGATCATCGGGTCTCCGCCGGTGATCAGCACGCTGGTTATCTCCCGGTGCCTGCGCAGGTAGGACACGAGCGTGTCGACGTGGTCGGTGGCCATCTTCAGCTCTGGCTCGTCCACGAACTGTGCCCAGCGGAAGCAGTACGCGCAGTACGCATGGCACGTCTGGCCCTGCTTGGGGAAGAACAGGACGGTTTCCGCGTACTTGTGCTGAAGCCCGGGCAGCGGCCTGCCGTCCAGGCTGGGGGCGTTGAGCAGCAGCTGGCCTGCCGGGTGCGGGTTCAGCCGCATCCTGATCTCGTGCGCGGCCGCGCGAATCTCCGGCTCGGTGGCGTCCTCGCTCAGCAGACCCGCCATCCGCGCCACATCCTGGCGCGGCAGCATGTCGGGCTGCGGGAACACGAGGCGGTATATCGGGTCGTCCGGGGCCGCGTCCCAGTCGATGAGTTCATCGACCACATAGGAGTTGGTCCGGAACGGCAGAACCGTCGCCACCGCGCGCACCGCGAGCCGGTCGGCATCGCTGAGGCCCGCCCGCCGCGCGAGCATGTCCAGGTGCCGGGCGCCGTAGGCCCGGAACCTGCTCGCGGGCTCCCGCGGCGTGAGAATTGCCTGCTGCATGTCAGTCAACCGCTTCTCCCTCCGTCCGCCGACGGCCGACCGGCGGAAACCGTCTGTAAGTGACACAAGGGTGAACTCTTGTTACTTAGACGTTTCAGATTGCAGGCGAGTTCCCGTTATAGCAATTTGGTAATGGCCCTGCCACAGAAAGCGTGCAACACCTCCCGCCCCCCACGGCCGCCTCCCAGGTGGCCGCGCCTGGCCGGAGCCGCGGACCGGACGGCATGCGAACTTCCCAGGAATTCGGCATTCATGCACGTTCGCGCCATGGTCTCCCGGCGCTCGACCCGCTATCAGCGACTCAGCGTGAAAACGGACAAATCCGGCGTGAAAATGCTCTGGTCCGTATCTCGTGATGGTAACGACGGCCTGGTCGCAAGCACTCAGGCGCCGCATGCTCGTGCAGGAAGCACATCGAACATAGT
>Ga0335073_10011154_pt1 | contig 12627 bp, 16 predicted proteins | sample Lox_Sample_22_FD_207093 | JGI IMG/M metagenome (GOLD analysis project Ga0335073, IMG submission 207093) | Soil microbial communities from Loxahatchee National Wildlife Refuge, Florida, United States - Lox_Sample_2.2 | ecosystem: Environmental > Terrestrial > Soil > Wetlands | place: USA...
GACGGCACCAAGACCCTGCATTCCCACCCGCCACCCGGCATGGCCGCCTGACCTTCCGCAGAGTGCAGTGAGTTGCAGGACTGGACCGGGATCCGGCACGACCGGGTCCCGGTCCCAGGCACGCCACCGGTCGGCCAGCACGCGGCCCGTGGTTCAATGGGCGTGGCTTCCGGCGGGCATGGCGGAGGTTGGCTTGCACGGATCTTCAGCTGATGCCTAGCTCCACTCGAGCCTTTACGGATCGGCCGCATTGGTCCTTTAGGCGCCCCGGTCGTTGCTGACGGGTGACGCGCTGGGCGCCGGGATGAAATCCGGCCCGTCGGCGGTATCGATTTGCTGCCAGCCGAAGGCTCTCAGAGTGATCTCTTTGCGGGCTCCGAACTTGCGGAGCAGATCAGGTACCGGCCCCTCGGGCAGGCGGTCGGCGACGCGGTCGAATAAGACGGCCGGTTCCTGGCCGAGTTGGCGGGCGACGTGGTGATGCAGGGCCATGCCGACCATGAGGTCACGCGGGTCCCTCTCGGCGCAAGCCTGGGAGATTGCCGAAGCCACTAGTGCATTGTGCAGGCGGGCGAGGGAACTCGTCCGCAAGGCGACGGTCGGCTGGCGGGCTCCGTATCGACCCAGCGCCAGCACGTCGTGGTTGTCGAGCGAGTCCAGCAGCTCACAGGTAACAGGGCCAGAGATTTGCTGGAGGATCTGAGCCGCGTTGGCATCGCCGTCCGCCGGGATCCGGGTCAGGTTTGGGAGTACGAGCTCATTTTTGCTCAGAATTGTGGGTCAGGACAGTCATCCCCCGACTGCCGCCATACTGGGAGCTGAGCCGACGTTCTCCCTGGAGGCAACGATGGGGGATCTGAGCGACCCGCGAATCTCAGCAGACGGTCCGCAGCGACCCTCCGCCAGCAGGCGGCTGATATGAGCACCGAGCCGATGAGCGACCGCGCAGCCAGGCACATAGCGGCCTTCAATGAGAGCGTCCGATCGGGCCAGTGGGCTGACTTCGCCCGACGCTTCACGCCCGATGCGACGATGCGCTTCGTCGGCGTACCGGTCGGCCCCTTTACCGGACGCGAAGCGATCGCGGCTGGCTATGCCTCCCAGCCCCCCACGGACACGCTCACAGTGACCAGCGTTATGTCCTCCGGGGACGTCGATAAGCTTTCGTTCGCCTGGGACAGCGCCAGCAACACAGGCACGATGATCTTGCGCTGGACCGGTGACCTAGTCGCTGAGCTTGCCGTCATCTTCAGCTGAGCCACTGCTTGCAGGGGTGCGCTGGCGCCTTGGCTCTCGCCGCGGTTGGGCCCGGCTGTTTATCGAATACGTCTGGCTGGGCGATTCGTCATGCGTCGGCGTGCGCACTTGCGCGAGCGTTGGCATAGCCGGTGTGGCGCTTGGAGCCGCCACAAAGTAGGCCGCAGGTCCGCGATCAGGTGTCGGTTCCAATCTCGGCCTGGGTGGCATGCAGGGCGTCTTGTGCCGCGGCGTACGCCTCTTCGGTAGCTTCCTTCGCCAGCCGGAACGCATCGACCTGCGCCTGGAGGCGCTGGCTGGCTGCAGCGAAGCGCCGTTCCTTCTCCTGCGCCGCGGTGAAGCGGCTTTGCAGCGCTTCAAGCGCCAGGCCGGCTTCTGGCGGAGCGATCTTGCCCGCCTCGTGCTCCGTGATCTGGCCCAGTTGCAGCTCCAGTCGCTTCCGCGCCGTCGCTGCGGCTGCCACTGCCCGGCGCACCGAGGTAAGCGCCGCGAGCTGCTGCTGGTAGGCGTGATCTAGACCCGGCAGAGCGCCCGGCGATCTGCTCATGTCGACGGCACCTCCAGACGAGCGTCCCCACCGAGCTCCTGACTCCTTCTCGTAACGAGTAGTATCGCATCTTCGGCAAGGTGCCACCAGGGTCGACGGCCGTCAGCCCGACGATGTATCCCCTTCGTCAAGAGGCCGCATCACGGCAGGTCATACGGCACGATTGTCCCTGTGTTCGCGTTCATTCTCCGCATACTGTCGCAACAGGGTCAGCGGCGCCGCATCGCCATCCTGCTGCTGATTGCGGTCGGCTGCATCCTGGCTGGCGGGGAGGCCTTTGCCCTGACTCAGGGCCAGCCGTTCACCACGGGTCTGTACTGGGCCGTCACCACAGCGACCACGGTCGGCTATGGAGATGTCATCTCGAAGAACTGGGCAGGCCGGCTTGTGGCAAGCCTGGTCATGCTCACCACGATCCCGCTGCTTGCCTCGGTGTTCGCGATTGCGACTGGCGGGGCAGCGGTGGCCGGAGTACGGAGGCTTCTGGCGATGCACAGCCACTTCCCGACCACGAAATACCGGCTGGTTATCGGCATGAACCCGGCTGTACCCGCGATCCTCGACGAACTCGTCACGGCCGGTGTCGCCGTGGTGCTTCTCGCTGAAGTGGACCAGGCGAGTGTCCCGGCCGGCGTTCACCTGGTCCACGGGGATCCGACCGACGAAGCCGCGATCAAGGCATCCAAGCCCGCAGACGCCGAGCAGGCGCTGATCACCGGCAAGTCGGATGGCGAGGTCCTGGTCAGTGCTGTTCTCACCCGTAAGCAGGCGCCGGACCTCAGCATCGTCGCGCTCGTCAACTCACCCTCGGTCCGCGAAGCGCTGCAGGACCTCGGTGTGCAGCAGGTGATGTCGTCCCACAAGCTCATCGCCTCAACGCTGGCCAAGAGCCTGGAAGCGCCCCATGCCGCGGACATGCTCTCTCAGCTGGTCGAGTCAGACACGCATCGCATCGGCGAGATCGACTCCGACGCCGCGACTGTCGGCAAGCGGCTCAGTGCCGTCCGGGCGGAACGGGACGGCCTGGTCCTCGGCATCGTCCAGCACGGAAAGTTCACGCTCGGCATCGGCGCGGACCCGGTCGTCCAGGCTGGCGACCGGCTGCTGGTCGCCGAGCGCTGCGACGGAGTCCCTGCGGCAGACTGATGACGTGGGAGTGCGGCGGTTCGCAGCGGCGACACTGAAGCCATGAGCGATCGGATCAGGATCGGCATCCGGGTCGAGGGCGTGGTCCAGGGTGTCGGCTTCCGCCCGTTCGTCTACTCGCTCGCCACGAGCCTCGGGCTGGCGGGCCTGGTGGGCAACGACGTCGACGGGGTCTTCGCGGAGATCGAGGGCAGCCCGGAGGCGGTCGCGAAGTTCCTGCTGCTGCTCGAGCAGGAAGCACCGCCGCTGGCTCGCATCGAGCGGGTCAGCACCCGTAGCCTCGGGCTGACCGGCGCCGGCTCGTTCAGCATCGTGCCGAGCCAGGCTGGCGGCCAGCGCCGGACCCTGGTGTCGGCCGACAGCGCCACCTGCGCGGACTGCCTGCGCGAACTGGCCGATCCAGCCGACCGCCGGTACCGGTACCCGTTCATCAACTGCACCAACTGCGGACCGCGATTCACCATCGTGCGCGACGTGCCCTACGACCGGCCGCTGACCACGATGAGCGCCTTCGCCATGTGCGAGCGCTGCGCGGCCGAGTACCACGATCCTGCGAACCGCCGGTTCCATGCCCAGCCGACCTGCTGCCCGGACTGCGGGCCGCACCTGTCGCTGGTGGCCGCCGGCACCGAGCTGCCCCTGCAGGCCGGGGATTCGGTGACCGCCGCGGCCGGGCTGCTACGTGCGGGAAAGATCCTGGCCGTCAAGGGGCTCGGGGGTTATCACCTGATCGTCGATGCAGGGAACGAGGCAGCTACGGCGGCGCTTCGCTCTCGTAAGCACCGGGAGGACAAGCCGTTCGCGCTGATGGTGTCGGATCTGGCAACTGCTCGTACGCTGTGCGCGGTCGACGACACGGCAGCGCAGCTGCTGACCAGTGCCAGGCGACCGATCGTGCTGCTGCCGCGGCAGCCGGGCGCTGACGGGCTGATTGCGCCAGCGGTGGCGCCCGGCAACCGCCAGCTCGGGCTCATGCTGCCCTACACGCCGCTGCATCACCTGCTGCTCGACACGGTGGCCAGGCCGGTGGTGGCCACCAGCGGCAACGTCTCCGATGAGCCGATCGCCTTCCGGGACGCCGATGCCCTCAGCCGGCTGGCCGGGATCGCCGACGTGTTCCTGATCCACGACCGGGCCATCCACATCAGGACTGACGACTCGGTGGTGCGCGCGGCCGGCGGCCGCGAGTCGGTGCTCCGCCGTTCCCGTGGTTATGTACCGGAACCGCTGACCGTCAGCGCGGCGTTCCCGCGACCCGTTCTGGCCTGCGGTGCCGAGCTGAAGAACACCTTCTGTCTCGCCGCGGGCGACCGCGCGTTCGTCTCGCATCACATCGGCGACCTGGAGAATGCCGAGACGCTGCGGTCGTTCACCGAGGGCATCGAGCACTTCAGGCGGCTGTTCGACATCGAGCCAGAGCTGGTTACCCACGACCTGCATCCGGACTACCTGTCGAGTAAGTATGCGGCCGACCTTGATGACGTCGAGCTGCTGGGCGTGCAGCATCACCATGCGCATGTCGCGTCCTGCCTGGCCGACAACCGCGAGACCGGCCCGGTCATCGGGGTGGCATTCGACGGCACTGGCTACGGCAGCGACGGGACTATCTGGGGCGGGGAGTTCCTGATCGCGGATCTGGCCGCGTTTGAGCGGGCCGGTTACCTGCATCCGGTGCCGATGCCGGGCGGCGCTGCCGCGATCCGGCAGCCGTGGCGGATGGCGGCCGCTTACCTGGCCGAGAGCTTTCCTGGCGGACTGCCGGGAGAGCTGGCCGTCCGGCAGCGTAACGAGCAGCACTGGGCTCCGGTGCTCACCATGGCGGAGCGTGGCATTAACTCGCCGGTCACATCGAGCGCCGGGCGCCTGTTCGACGCGGTTGCGGCGCTACTCGGAGTACGGGACGCGGTGAACTACGAAGGCCAGGCAGCGATCGAGCTCGAGCAGCTGGCCGACCCGACCGAGCTGGGTAGCTACCCTGCGCGCGCCGTACCGGCTGCCGGTCACGGCGGCGGCTCGCCCCTGGTGGTGAGCGCCAGTGACCTTGTCCGTGCGGCGGCCGAGGATCTCGTCGCTGGGGTGGCGGCGCCCGTCATAGCGGGGCGCTTCCACAATGCCGTCGCCGCCGCGATCGTGACCGTCTGCGCGCAGCTGCGGGAGCAGACCGGGCTTGGTGTCGTGGCGCTGTCAGGCGGCGTGTTCCAGAATCTGCTGCTCACCGGCCGGGTGGTGAGCGCGCTGACCGAGTCGGGCTTCCGCGTGCTGCAGCACAGCCGGGTGCCCTGCAACGATGGCGGGATCAGCCTCGGGCAGGCCGCGGTGGCCGGTGCCAGGGACCGGCTGGCAGGCAGATAGACCGCTTACCCGGGCGGCGGCGGGGTTCGCCGGAGCAGCCAGTCGTACCAGGCCGTGGTGCCGTCGCCGGTAGTCGCTGACAGCAGCAGGAGCACTGCGTCCGGTGTGACCCGGCGGAGGTCCGAGCAGTACTGCGCGACGTCGAAGTCGACGTACGGAAGCAAGTCGGTCTTGTTGAGCAGCACAAGGTCGGCCTGGCGGAACATGTGCGGGTACTTCAGCGGCTTGTCCGCCCCCTCGGTCACCGACGCGAGCACGACCTTGGCCGCCTCGCCGAGGTCGAACAGGGCGGGGCAGACCAGATTCCCCACGTTCTCGATCACGACGATCGATCCGCCGGGCACGTCGAGCGCGTGCAGGCCACGGGCGACCATCTCAGCGTCCAGATGGCACCCGGCGCCGGTGTTGATCTGGACGACGCGGCTGCCGGCGGCCAGGATGCGCCTCGCATCCAGCTCGGTCTCCTGGTCGCCCTCGATCACCGAGATCAGCACCTGGCCAGCCAGATCTTTGGCGGTTCGCTCGAGCAGTGTCGTCTTACCGGAGCCTGGTGAGCTCATCAGGTTGACCGCGAGAATGCCGCGGTCGCGCAGCCAACGGCGGTTGACATCGGCTAGCTCGTCGTTCTTCGCCAGGACCTTCTGCTGCAGCTCGATTGTCCGGTCTGGGCGCGGGTGCTGGTGGTGCTGCGGGTCGTGCGGGTGATCGTGGGGGTGCGAATGATCGTGCGGCCGCGGCTCATGACTGTGCTCGTAGTCGACCGGCGTGTGCAAGGTCACGACCGCATCGGAGGAGCAGCCGCAGGTTCCGCACATGGCTAGGCCACCCGGACGGACGTGATCTTCAGCTCCTGGCCGGCCAGCACGGTCACCTCAGCGCTCCCGCACGGGCACAGAGCGATCGGGCTGTCGGGCTCGAAGTCAACATCGCAGATTCGGCAGTGACACGAGGCGGGCGGCTGGCGGATCTCCAGCGTTGCCCCCTCGAGGTCGGTTCCCTGCGTCACGATGTCGAAGCAGAAGCGGACCGAGTCGGCGACGACGCCGGACAGCGCGCCGATCTCCAGCCGGACGCATGTGACCCGCTTGCCTGGCAGCCGCGCGATCACGGCGTCGACCAGGCTCTCTGTGATCGAAAGTTCATGCACTGCTCGGCCCTCTTTGGCTAGCAGATCCGGGGTAGCGGGTCGCCGACTAGCAGGTCCACGATCCTGGTGCCGCCGAACGCCGTCTTGAGCTGGACGATGCCTGGCGGCTCGGCGGTGACGCTGCCGATGACGGCCGCCTGCTCCCCGAGCGGATGAGCGCGTAGCGCCGCCAGCGCGCCCTCTGCATCCTCCGGGCTGACAACGGCGACCAGCCGCCCTTCGCAGGCAACGTACATCGGGTCGATGCCGAGCAGCTCGGAGGCCCCGCGCACCTCGGCTCGGACTGGGATGTCGTCCTCGCTCACCAGCACGCCGACACCGGCCGCGGTGGCAATCTCGTTGAGGATGGTGGCAACGCCGCCCCTGGTGGCGTCCCGCAGCGCCCGGACTCCGGGCGCTGCCGCGAGGAGACCGGCGACCAGGCCGTTCAGCGGTGCGGTGTCCGAGGAGATGTCGGCCTCGATGTCGAGCTCACCGCGAGCCAGCATGATCGTGATCCCGTGGTCGCCGATGGGACCAGACACCATGATGACGTCACCTGGTTGCGCCTGCGCCACGCCAAGGTCGGCGCCGTGCTCGATCACGCCGACACCGGCCGTGTTGATGTAACACCCGTCGGCCTTGCCCTTCTGGACGACCTTGGTGTCGCCAGTGACGACCTGGACGCCGGCCCGCTCGGCCGCGGCCTGCATGGAGGCAGCGATCCGGGCCAGGTCGGCGACCGCGAACCCCTCCTCGAGGATGAAGCCGGCTGACAGGTACAGCGGCGTCGCGCCGGCCATCGACAGGTCATTCACCGTCCCGTTCACCGCGAGGTCACCGATGTCGCCGCCGGGGAAGAACAGCGGCGAGACCACGTAAGAGTCGGTCGTCAGCGCAATCCTCGACCCGTTGACCTGCAGCCGGGCGGCGTCCTCCAGCGGCTCGAGCACCGGATTGCGGAAGGCGTCGAGGAAGACGGCCTCGATCAGCGTCTGCGTGGCCTTTCCGCCGGCCCCGTGCGACATCGTGATCCGGTCTTCCTTGACCCGCGGACGGGCGCGGCGAGCGCGGTCGATCCGCTCCAGCACGAGTTCTTCCCGGACGGTGCCCGGCAGCGGCTGCGGCGAGCCGCGGTGCTCGAACCGGCCCGCCTCCCTGGCCGTTTGCGCCTCGTGCTCACGCAGCGCCTCGTCTACCCAGCCTGCGCTGGCCGCCTCGTCGTGTCGCGCGGTCATGACGTCGTCGCCTCCCGCACGCGGTGCCGGGTCAGCCGGCCGTAGTTGTAGTACGCGGCACAGGCGCCCTCAGGCGAGACCATGCAGGTGCCGATCGGCGTCTCGGGCGTGCACGCGGTACCGAAGACCTTGCACTCCCAGGGCTTGAGCACGCCCTTGAGCACCTCGCCGCACTGGCAGGCCTTGGGGTCGGCGACGCGGACGCCGGGCACGGAGAACAGACTCTCGGCATCGAACCGGGCGTAGTCATCCCGGACGCGCAGCGCCGAGTGTGAGATGAAGCCGAGGCCGCGCCACTCGAAGTAGGGCCGCAGCTCCATTGTCTGCCCGATCGCGCGCAGCGCGACCGGGTTCCCGTCCCACGGCACGACGCGCGAGTACTGGTTCTCCACGGTCGCCTGCCCGTCCGCGAGCTGGAGCATCAGCATGTAGATCGACTGGAGGATGTCCAGCGGCTCGAAACCGGCCACCACGACCGGCTTGCCGTAGTCGCGCGCGATGAACTCATACGGCCGGCAGCCGATCACTGTGGACACGTGACCAGGGCCGATGAAGCCGTCCAGGCGCAGGTCCGGTGAGTCCAGGATGGCCTTGATCGCCGGGATGATCGTGACGTGATTGCAGAAGATCGAGAAGTTCGTCAGGCCCTCCGATGCCGCCCGCAGCACGGTCATCGCCGTGGAGGGTGCAGTGGTCTCGAAGCCGATGGCCATGAACACCACGCGCTTGTCCGGGTTCTGGCGGGCGATCTTCAGCGAGTCCAGCGGTGAGTAGACCATCCGGATGTCCGTGCCGCGTGCCTTAGCGTCGAAGAACGAGCCGTTGCTGCCGGGCACGCGCATCATGTCACCGAACGACGTCATGATCACGTCGGGATCGCTCGCCAGGGCCATCGCATCGTCGACCCGGCCCATCGGGATCACGCACACCGGGCAGCCAGGACCGTGCACCAGGGTCACTTGCTCGGGCAGGTAGTCCTCGAGCCCGTGCTTGTAGATGGTGTGGGTATGACCGCCGCAGACTTCCATCAGCTTGTACTGCCTGCCGGGCTCGCAGAGCGCGGCGATCCTGGCTGCGAGGGCATGCGCCTTGTCAGCGTCGCGGAATTCGTCGACGAATTTCATCGCATCGGCTCCTGCCTACTCGATCCGGGACTCCGCCAGCGCGGCCAGCTCATCCTCGTAGGCCTGTCCGATGCCCTCGAGGAACTGCAGCGCGGCGGCGGCCTCGGCCTCATCGATCTTCGACAGCGCGAACCCGACGTGGATGAGCACCCAGTCGCCTGGCTCGACCTTCTCCTCCTGCAGCAGGCCGACATTGATGACCCGCCGGACGCCGCTGACATCCACCCGCGCCAGGTCGGGCTGGTCGGGCAGGAACTCGATAACCTCACCGGGAATCCCGAGGCACATGGGCCCACTCCTTAGTGGCTAGTAGGTGCTCATCGGATCCGGCTGCGCCGGCGACGAGGTCAAGTACGACCAGCACTGCCTTGTCGACTGCGGCGGCGACCGTATCGCTCAGGCCGATTCCGGGATCTACGCAGGCGGGCTCGCAGCCGACGACGAGTACCTGCCGGTCGCCCGCATCGAGCAAGCCGAGCATGCCGAGCACGACATCGGGTTGCATGCCGTGCGCGTTGAACAGCGGATTGGCTGCTAGCCCGGCGCCAGACTCAGCCGGGACGGACGCCCGGTCTGGCTCGATGACATAGATCGTGCCCGGCTCGCCGCCGCGTGCCATGGCATCGACCAGGATCGCCGAGTTGTAGCCATCTGCGAGGTCGTAGGCCAGGTGCATGCCCCTGATGCCGTAGTCGACCACGTGCACCCAGTCCGGCAGTTCGGCGGCCGCCAGCCGGGTCGCCACCTCAACGCCGAATCCGTCATCGCCGAGGAAGATATTGCCCACACCCGCGATCAGCAGCTTGCCGCTCGCGCTCGCCTCGCTGCCGCCTGCGGACATTCCCCGGCCGGCCATCACTGCGGCGCCTCCCGGATGGCCGTCGCGCGGCCCATCTCGTCCTGGCAGAGCTCCCAGAGGACGTTGTACATCGTCGTCTGAGCTTCCTGGATCCGGTGCACCGACGTCGACGGCGCGACGAACAGGTAGTCGATGCTGTCCAGCTCGGCCATCTTGCCGCCGGTGTAGCCGGCGATGCCGATGGTGAGCATGCCCCGCCTGCTCGCTTCGTCAAAGGCGCGCAGCAGGTTGGGGGAGTTGCCGCTGGTGGACAGCCCGACTGCGATGTCGGCCCGGCCAGCGAAGGCCGCTATCTGCCGGGCGAAGACAACGTCCACGCCGATGTCATTGCTCAGCGCAGTCAGCACGGCCGCATCGCTGGCCAGGCTGAGCGCGGGCAGCGGCCTGGCGCTCCCGCCCGGCGCCAGGAACAGGGTCGCGAGCTGCTGCGCGTCGGTCGCGCTGCCGCCGTTGCCGAAGGACAGCAGCCTGCCGCCTGCAGCGAAGCGGCCGGCCATCTCCCGTGCGCACGCCAGCAGGCGGGCGCCGTCCGCGTCGCGTACGGTGCGCCGCAGCTGCAGTATCTCGGTGGCCTTCGCGACGGTGGACTCGCGTACCTGCTCCAGCACCTTAGACACATCTGTCGTGCCCGAGTACAGGAACGGGTAGAGCGACTCGATCGACCCCGCAGACCGGGATGAGGCGGTCTCGGTCGGCGGGGCGCTGCCGTTCCCGGCTGGGTGCGTCATGCCGGTACCACCGCTATCGCTTCCTTGGCGTGCACCAGGATGGTGTCGCCGACCGCAGCGGTGACCAGGGCCACGCTGACTTCCTCGGTGCCCTGGCCGGTGTCCACCAGCGCCAGCCCGTCGCCGAGCAGCCGGATGACGGTGACCAGCACCGCCGTGTCCGAGCAGGTGATGCATACCTCGCCGTGGCACTCCGGGACGGTCACGCGACCACCCCCGGTGCCAGTACGCCCGGCTGCTCGAAGAACACGTGCACCAGCTCCCACAGCACGTGGTAGGCGGTCACCTGCAGTTCCTTGACGATGCGCGGATCGGCGGACGCGATGGCGAGCACGTGGTCGACCGCCGGGCAGACGGCGACGGCGCCCCCGTCACTGCCCACCAGCGCGATCGTGAGCATGCCGAGATCGTGGGCGGTCAGCAGGCCGGACAGGACGCTGGCGCAGTTGCCGTCAGTGGAGATGCCGAGAGCAATGTCGGCGGGTGCTGCCAGATGGCGAAGCTGGTGGCTGAAGATCGCGGCCATGCCGCTGCTGGCCGCGATGCCGGTGACGGTCGCCACGTCGGACGTGAGCGAGATGGCGGGCAAAGCGCGCTTTCCCACGATGACCGGGTGCACGAACTCGACGGCGACGTGCTGCGCATCGGTGCTCGGCCCGCCGGTGCCGAAGACCACGAGCTTGCCGCCCTGGTGGAACCGGATCGCCATCTGATGGCAGGCCGCAGCGACGGCAGCCGCCTGCTCGGCGAACTGGAGCACTGGCAGCTCCCGGCGATCAAAGAGGCGGCTGACCTCAGGGTCAGCGGTCTCAGGAGCGATCCCGGGGTCGGCTGCCGGTTGCGGCGACGTCATGCGGCCGGCTCCTCTTCAGCGGCCTGCGAAAGGTCGACCTCTGCCTCGACCTCGACGGCGTCCGAGACCTTCAGCGCGCCGAGGAAAGCCGTATAGGGCTTAATGCCGAAGCTGGTCTGACGGATGGTGGTGGTAGCCCGGTACTGACCAGGCCCGGCCAGGCTGACCTGCAGTCGCTGCGGCTGCGATCGCCCGGCGAGCACGAGCGTACCGACGATGGTGCCGCCCGCGTTGTCCGGCCCCGGCTCAAAGCTTGTCGCGGTGAACGTGGCTTCCGGATAGCGGTCGGACGACAGCACCTTGCGTGCGCTGACGGCTATCTCGCGCTTGTCCCGGTCGGTCAGCGGCTTGATTCCGCCAGTACCGGCGCGCACGACCAGTGCCCCGAGATCGACGGTGACGCTCAGGCTCTGCGGGGTCAGGTCCGGCCCCACGACAAGCTCGCCGGACCACCTGGCCGCTTCGATGGTCAGGTCGTGGCCAGCTTGCGAGGCCAGACCGTCACGGGAGGTCCTTAACGTGATCCGGCCATTATCCGTGCCGATCTGGTGGCGCCCGGCGGCAATCGCCATAGCAGACACCGTAGGACACTTGTGGGGGGACGTCTAGGGCAGCGGGACCTCGCCGAACACTTCCTGAATGCGCCTCAGGTCGCGCATCCTCGGCTCGGTCGCGCCGCCTACCCAGCGGCTGACCGTCTTCACCGAGACGCCGAGCTGGCGAGCTGCGGCTTCCTGGGTCAGCCCTTCCCGCCGCAAGGCGCTGGACATCCACTCCGCGAACGTGCCGGCGTGCAGGCCCCCGGCGCTGCCGTCAGCCGGCGCAGTGACTGCGCTGGCGGGCGCCGCCGCGGCAGCCTGGCTCGGTGCCACGTACTGCGGCGCGGCAGCCTGGCTCGAGCTGAGCGGCCGGACCGGCGCGGGTGCACCCGGCAGTAGGTAGGTGACCGGCGGTCCTGGCGACACGGGCGACTGGATGGCGGTGTCGGAGTGCAGAACGTCCACCTCGACGTGCTCAGGGAAGATGCGGAAGGCGACCTGGATCGAGCCGGTCGGGCCGGCAGCGTCGAGCAGGGCGCGGAACACGGTCTCGCCGACTTCGCGCGTGCCTTCCTCGGTCAGCGGCGACTCGGCCAGGCAGCGCCGCACGAAATCCCTGATGTCAGGGATGGAGGACGGCCGGGCCGGAAACACCTGGGAGAGCACGACGACCGGCACGACCTCGATCGGGTTGCCCGCGAATCTGGGCTCCGCCAACGCTGCTGTCTCCTCTGGCCGTCAGCCCCTCGGGGCTGTTAGCCAATCTACGTTCTGCAGGCTTTAGCTGGGAACCCCGCGGGCACATCTGAGTCGCATGCTCGTAGCTGCGCTGCGCCACTCTAGTCCGGTCAGGAACGG